>Ga0114979_10000050_pt1 | contig 69805 bp, 45 predicted proteins | sample S_140625_EF_Meta_FD_87315 | JGI IMG/M metagenome (GOLD analysis project Ga0114979, IMG submission 87315) | Freshwater microbial communities from Lake Simoncouche, Canada to study carbon cycling - S_140625_EF_MetaG | ecosystem: Environmental > Aquatic > Freshwater > Lake | place: Lake...
GCGCAGGTTCAAACCGCCGGTCGTCGTGACCGCGCCGGAGAAGGTAGCGTCTTGCAGCGCGTGATTATTGATCGCACCGCCGGTCGCCGGCGTGACTGAGCCGCTGCCGCTGAGGGCACCAACACGCAGGTCAATGCTGCTTCCTGCGGTCGTGAGGCTGGTGCCGGCAGCGAGGTTGACGGCGTTGGAGCGGAGTGCCTGACTGGCACCGCTGTTGGTCGCGGAACCAGCTTGAAGCGTGCCGCCGTTGACAGTGATTCCGCCGACAAGGCCGTTAGTGCCAGCTGCGCCGTCAAGGATAAGGGTGCCGGCGCTGCTCTTGGTAAGGCCATTCAAGCCCGCGAGACCGGAAGTGATAGCCAGTGTGCTGCTGCTGGCGACATCGAGCACGGATTGGGATGCACCGCCAAGGGTGAGGTTGCTGGTGCTGCCAGCGATGGTATAGGAGGTGCCGAAAGAAGGGGCGGAGCTAATGTCGTTAACGCGAATGCCCGAACTCAAAGTCAAGGTGCCGGCGGTGCCCTGCAAAAGCGCGTCGTTGTTGGAGCCGCTGTTTGACCACGCACCCAAGGTGCCGGTGCTGGTGGAGGAGCGCCAGAGCGAGGAGCTGGTGTCCCAGGTTCCGGTGCCGCCAATAGTGGACGAAATAGATCCATCTGCGTCCCAGTAGAAATCATCCGCGCGCGCAGAGCTAGCGGCGGCCAGAGCAAGCGCGAGAGTGGCGACGAGGCGGGCCGGAATGCGACTCGGCGAGGAGAAGGCGGTGCGACTGGATTTCATAAAATTAAATGGTCAATCGGTAGCAAAAGAGGTGCCAGAGGGGTCGTTGCGCATAGAGGTTCGCGGCGGGTTTCGAGGGGTAGCAACACGCGAGGGTGAAGATTAGGTCACAAAACACAGCCGTGAGATGCGTAAGCCATGGCCCGAGCTAATTTTTTTGTGGGTTTTTTCACTCTGCCTACTTTCTAGGAAGCCCACCTCAAACCAACGCCATTAGCTCGGTTCTACCGGCTAAATAAGGCCATGCCACAGGCGCGATGAAGCGGGCATTGGGAGTGCGCTGCCGATTTGTGCGGCAGCGCAGCGCCGAAAACTCAGCGGCCGACGCAAAAGGCGCCGAAGTCGGCGTGCGCCGCGCCCGCAGAGCCCGGGGCGGAGCGGCAAAATACGCCGAACTTAGCGCCCACCCAGCGACTAGAACTGGCGGTGAAAGGCTCGCCCAGCGCGGTAAAGGGCGCGGCGCCGCCGTTCGCGGCCCGGAAGTAAAAGCGACAGGCCAGATCGGCCTCGACCTGGACCCGAAGCTCAACCGCTTGGCCGGCTACCCATGGCAGCATCGCCACCAAGGTTTCGGCCCCACCTTTATCGGCGCGGGCGCAATGCATCTGGACAAGATCCTGGCCGCCGTCGGCGCGCGCGCGCAGTCCGATCCAGCCGTAATCGTAGCCAAAAACAATCAGGCCCGCGCTTACCTCCTCGGCGCAGCGGTCGAGCACCAGGGTCGTCTCCGCCGCAAAGGCCGGCGCGGGAAACTTCTGCATGAGGAGGTTAGGCGCGGACCAGAGCGAGCTCGCATCCACCGCCGGCACCGCCCGCAGACGCAGCCCCCCCTGCGGGTCGCTAGGGAGGAGCCAATCTGCGTCAGGATTACCCTGCCATTGCCACTGGCGGCCAAAATGCCCCGACGCGAAGTCATCACTCGTCGCTGGCTCCCGCGCCGGTTGTGGCGGCAGGTCGGGCTTGGCGTGCACCAGCACCGGCTGGCCCGTGCCGTCGCCGTCCGCGTCATCACCCATGACGGGCCAGCCGTCCGCCCGCCACACCATCGGCTGCAAATGCACCACCCGGCCGTGCGCAGGCATTTCCTGAAAGTGGAAAAACCAGTCCTGCCCGCTCGGGGTGGTCACCCAAGCGCCTTGGTGCGGGCCATTGACGGGCGTGCCGCCTTGCGCGAGCACGATGCGGTTTTCGTAAGGCCCGCCGATCTCGCGCGATCGAAACACCGCTTGGTAACCCTCGCCCACGCCACCCGCCGGCGCGAAAACATAATACCAGCCATCGCGCTTGTAGAGCTTCGGCCCCTCGACGGTCGTCCAGCCTGGCAGGAGGTCGCCGTCGATCACCACGCGGCCCTTGTCGAGCACCCGCGCGCCGTCCGGACTAATCTCATGCAGGGTCAGGCGGTTGTTAATCCCCGACCGGCTCTTGGCCCAGCCATGAATGAGCCAAGCTCGGCCATCGTCATCCCAGAACGGACAGGGGTCGATCAAGCCACGCCCCGCCAGCAGCAAATGCGGCGCGCTCCATGCCCCGCGTGGATCCTCGGCGGTGATAACGTAGAGGCCAAAATCGGGATCCGGATAAACGATCCAAAACCGCCCGGCGTGATAACGCAGCGCCGGCGCCCACACGCCAGCGCCGTGGCGTGGCGTGGCGAAGTGTTCCACCGGGACCAACACCGGCAGGGCATGATTAACCAGCGTCCAGTTAACCAAATCCCGCGAGTGCAGGATGGGCAAGCCGGGCACATGACCAAAACTCGATGCAGTCATCCAGTAATCGTCACCAACCCGAATCGCATCGGGATCCGAGTAGTCGGCGTGTAGGACCGGATTGCGGTAGGTGCCGTCTCCCTGATCCGCCACCCAAGGCGAAGCCGCAGCAAGACTCGCGGCGCTTGGAGGCACTAAACCGGTTAGGGAGGTGGCGATCATGAGGGCAAAAAAACGCGGCATCAGAGACAGAGTTTAGCGCGCGGCCTGCGACGGACCCAGTTTGGCGTGCAGCCATTCGGTCAATACCCGCGTCCAAGCCGGATCCGCCACCAACCACTCGGCCAGACGATGCCCCGCGCCGGGTAGCACGTGCAGTTCGCAATCGCCACCCAAGGCGAGCAAGCGCTGCCGAAACGCGATCGATTGATCCAGCGTCACCGTCTTATCGGCATCTCCATGCAAGAGTAGAGTGGGCGGATAACCCGCTTTCAAGGCGTTGACGGGCGACTGCGCGGCGAGCAGCGCAAGGGTCTCCGGCGACATCTCGGGGGGCAGGCCAAACAAGGCCTGTAACGAGGTGCTCGGCCCGCCCCTCCGCTTGGAGTCGGCTACCAGATCATTCACCGCTGCGCACCCCACCACCGCACGCACCGGTGTCGCCTCGCCCTCAGCCGCTACCGCGGCGAAAAGCGCGATGTGCCCGCCGGCGGAATGCCCCATGATTGCGATACGGGCCGGATCCCCGCCGAACTCCGCCACGTGCGCCCGCACCCAAGCCAAAGCGGTGCGGGTATCGTCGAGGCAGGCCGGCCAGCGATTCGCCGGCGCCAGTCGATAGTTGATCGATACCCACAAAAAACCCGCCTGGGTGAGCGGCTCAAACCAGGGCCGGATGTCCGCACCCGCACCGGGTTTTTCCGTGCCGACTTTATCCCCCGAGGACCACCCGCCGCCATGCACCAAAATGACCACCGGAAAAGACCCTTGCCCGTCGGGCTTGGCGATATCCAGCCGCAGCGTTTCCCCGCCCGCCTCGCCATAGACGACATCGCGCCGCACCTCGACGGCACCAAGGCCGCGGACAACCGCGAAAAGAACCCCCGCTAGGACGAGAAGGTTGGAAAATCGCATAACTTAGACGGGATTGGACTGGGCCGAGAATACGCCAATGCGCGGCACCAAGATCTGCACGATGGCGAGAGACACCAGATAGAGCAGCGAAGCAGCAGCGAAAATCAGCGAATAACTGCCGGTTTTCTGCAGCACTACCCCAATGGCCTCGGCCACGACTGCGCCGGTCATGAAACACACAAAACCGCCCAGTCCGACCGTCGAACTTATCGCCTGCTTGGGCATGGTGTCCGAAACTACGCTAAAGAGATTTGCCGACCAGCCTTGGTGGGCCGAACCAGCCAAGCCGACGATGAGCACCGCAACCAGCGCGGACGGAGCGTGGGGCGCGAGACAGATGGGCACCACCGAGGCCGCACAGATGAGCAGGGTGGTTTTACGGGCCTTATTGACCGACCAACCAAGCCCCAGAAAACGACCCGACAGCCACCCCCCGGCCACGCCGCCGATCGAGGCGAAAAGATAAAATACCGCCGTCCACCCGCCGACCTCCGCCAGGCCCAGCTTAAAGGTCTTTTGCATGAAATCGGGGAAGTAAAACATATAGATGCCCCACACCGGCCCGGCCAGCACGCTGGCCCCGAGATAGGCCCAGACCGCGCGGTAACGCAGCAAGGAGAGCCACGACACCTGCGCCTTAGGCTCTTCCACCGGAACCACACCGGAACGGATGTAGTCGAGTTCTGCCGCCGAGAGCCGCGGATGTTTCTCCGGTGCCTCGTAGAGCCACCACCAGAAGGCCAGCCAGACGAGACCAAGCGCGCCGGTGACGTAGAAAGTCGTGGCCCAGCCCAAATGGCTGTAAATCCACGGCACCACGATGGGACACAGAATCGCGCCGACGTTGGTGCCGGCGTTAAAAACCCCCGTCGCCAAAGCGCGCTCCTTGACCGGAAACCACTCCGCCACGGTCTTGATCGCCCCGGGGAAATTTCCGCCCTCCGTCAGCCCCAGCGCCACCCGCGCCGACATAAAGCCGAGCACCGTAGCCGGCAATACCCACGGCGCGGAGACCCCCAGCCAAGTCAGATCGATGGTCAACTTCACCTCGGGCGCGATCAGGCTGACCAACCCGTGCCCCGCCGCCGCCAGACTCCACAAAAAGACAAACCACGGCAGCCCCCGCTTTACCCCGAGCCGATCCACCACTCTCCCGCCAAAAAGGTAGCCAAAAGCATACGCCATCTGAAAAGCCGAGGCGATGTGCGCGTAATCCGTCTCACTCCAGCGCAACTCGTTGCTCAAGGGCTGCTTCAGGATACCGATGATGTTTCGATCGATGTAGTTGAGCGCGACCGAGCAGAAAAGCAGACCACAAATGGTCCAACGAAAACGGCCCGGCGCGGGGGAAGCAGGGGTAACGGACATATAAGGGGTATAAAGACAAGCGCCCCAACCCCGTCCGTCGCGCAACCTCTAACTAAGCGCACATCGTTGCGCGCAACGATGCGCACGCCACCTTAACTTGCCCGAAAAATCATGACGCTATGATATCAAGCTGCGGCTCCCCTTGGTCAGCGGTCCGCTTACCCCCCTATGCATTCCCTGCCCGGCCGCCTCGCGGCCCGCCTTGCCCTGCTCGCCTTAGCCACCGGGCTACTGCCCGCCCTTGCCCCCGCCGCCTACGATCCGTCCGAAATGATCGCGCCCATCGCCGCCCCGTTTTCGATGCCGTCTCTCCAGCGTCCGGCGTTTCCCGATCGCGTGGTCAACATCGTCGACCATGGTGCGAAACCGGGCGGCGAAGTGAAAAACACCGCTGCCTTCGCCGCCGCCATCCAAGCCTTGGCCGAGGCCGGCGGCGGCCGCGTGCTCGTGCCCCCCGGCGTGTGGCTAACCGGCCCCATCCACCTTCGCAGCTACATCGACCTGCACCTAGCCGAGGGCGCAGTGGTGAAGTTCAGCGACGTGATGGAGGATTACCTGCCCCCCGTCTTCGTGCGCTCCGGGGGTATCGAACTCTATAACTATTCGCCTCTGATCTACGCCCGCGACTGCGAAAACATCGCCATCACCGGCCCCGGCCGCCTCGACGGCAACGCCGCCGCATGGTGGGATTGGAAAAGCCGGGAAACCCGCCAGTCCTTCGCCATGGGCGCGACCAATTTGCCGGTTGAAAAACGCGTCTTCGGCACCCGCGAAGCCGCCATCCGCCCGAGCTTCATCGGCCTAGTGGAGTGCAAAAACATCCTGCTCGAGGGCTTCACCATCGGCGGCGGGCCGAACTGGACCATCCATCCAATCTATTCCGAAAACATCATCGTCCGCCGCGTGAACGTGGACACCGACGGCCCCAATAACGACGGCCTCGACCCCGACTCCTGCCGTAACGTGCTGATTGAGTATTGCACCTTCTCCACCGGCGACGACTGCGTGGTCCTGAAATCCGGCTACGATCAAGACGGTCGCCGCGTCGGTCGCCCGACCGAAAACGTGGTCATGCGCCACTGCACCAGCAAACGTGGCCACGGCGGCCTCGTCATCGGAAGTGAGATGTCCGGCTCCGTTCGAAATGTCTTCATGCACGATTGCGATTTCACGGGCACCGATCGCGTGCTCCGCATTAAATCCCGCCCCGGGCGCGGCGGCGTGGTCGAGAAAATTTGGGTGCGGGATGTAACCGCCCGCGACCTGCAGCGCGAGGTGGTGATTCTGAACATGGATTACTCGTCAGACCCCAACGCGCCGGTGGACAACTTTCCCCCCACCTTCCGTGAAATCCACGTGAGCCGCGTCGCCGCCGTCGGCGCGCCCGTCGCAATCCGCATCACCGGCCTGAAGGACTCGCCCATCCGCGATATCACCTTCGAGGACATGACGATTAGCTCCACCCGGGGCGTCATCGCCAGCGATGCCAAGAACCTCACGTTCAAAAACATCAACCTTACCATCACCAAGGGACCTCGCTTCGAACTGACCGAAGTGACCAATGCGAGCTTGGACCAAGCCCCCCTTAATAATTGATCCACCTAACCCTTACTCCCTCTCCCACGCGCATGATCCCGACCCGCCTTATCCTCGTCTTCCTGACCATTTTTAGCAGTCAAACCTGCTTTGCCTCACTGACCGCGCCGATCGAGCCGATAGCGCCAAGCACCCCACAAATCCCCGCCACGCGGGCCAACCTAGCCGATTTCGGGGGTATGCCCGACGGCGAGACGCTCAACACCGCCGCCTTCGCACGCGCCTTTGCCTCCCTGACTGAAAAAGGCGGCGGGACCCTCGTCGTGCCCGCCGGCATCTGGCTAACCGGCCCCATCGAACTCCGCAGCCACATCAACCTTCACCTCGAAGCCGGCGCGCTCATCCAGTTTTCCCGAGACCCCGCGCTCTACCCGGTGCGCGTCTTCGACGCCCGCGGCGAAAAATCCATCGGCACCCAGTCCCCACTCTCCGGCGAAAAAATCGAGGACATTGCAATCACCGGCGCGGGCGTGATCGACGGCGGTGGCGACGCCTGGCGCCTCATCAAAAAAGCCAAGACCACCGAGGGCTTCTGGAAAAACCTCGTGGCATCCGGCGGCGTCACCAGTCCCAAGGGCACGGAGTGGTGGCCCAGCCAAGCCGCCATGGACGGCGCCGCTGGCACCGACGAGCTTGAAGCCAAAGGCGTCCTCGACCCCGCCGCCTACGAACCCTACCGCCAGTTCCTCCGACCCCGCCTGCTCCGCCTGCTCGACTGTCGCCGCGTGCTGATTGAAGGGGTCACCTTCCGCAACTCCCCTAACTGGACGCTCCATCCTTGGCTCTGCGAGGACGTGACTCTACGCGACTTGAAGATCTTCAACGACCGCTGGGCGCAAAACTCCGATGCCATGGACGTCGATTCCTGCCGCCGCGTCCACGTAACCGGCTGCATCATCGACACCGGTGACGACGGCGTCTGCATTAAGTCCGGCAAAGATACCTCCGGTCGCCGCCTAGGCGTGCCCACCGAGGATGTGTTGGTCGAAAACTGCACCGTCTACGAGGCCCACGGCGGCTTCACCATCGGGAGTGAAATGTCCGGCGGTGTGCGCAACCTGCTCGTGCGCAACTGCACCTTCATCGGCACCGCCATCGGTCTCCGCTTCAAGACCGCCCGCGGTCGTGGCGGCGTGGTCGAAAATATTCACATCACCGGCATCCGCATGACCGGTATCGAAAACGCCGCGATCGATTTCAATTTCTACTACGCCGCTAACGGCAAACCCCAAGAGGCCGCGCCCACCCCGAACGAGGGCACGCCCACCTTCCGCAATATCCTGATCGAGAACGTGGTCTCCCGTGGCAGCGCCACCCCGCTCGTCATGCGCGGCCTGCCCGAAATGCCCCTCCGCGACATCACCCTGCGGGACGTTTCCCTCTCCGCCGAGCACGGCGCCGACCTGCTCAATTGCGACGGCATCATCTTTGAACGCGTCCGCATCCACGCCGCGCAAGGCGAGCCCCTAAAGACCGAGACCGTCACCCGCAGCACCCTGCCCCTTCTCCGCTGACCGCCATGACTCTTTCCCCCTTCCTCCGCCTGCCCCTGTTTTTCGCCGCCCTGTTGGCGTCCGCATTTCTCCACGCAGGTCCGCACCTCATCCTCGTAGGAGACTCCACCGTCACTGACAACGCCGGTTGGGGCCTAGGCTTTCGGCAGTTCCTTGCCGACGGCGTCGAACTGACCAACACCGCGCGCGGCGGACGCAGCTCGATGAGCTTCATTAAGGAAGGCTCCTGGGCCAAGGCCCTCGCGCTCAAGGGCGACTACTACCTCATTCAATTTGGCCACAATGACGAACCCGGCAAACCCGGTCGCTCCACCACCGAGGAGGAGTATCGCGGCTACATGACACGCTACATCGATGAGACCCGCGCCGCCGGCGCCACGCCCGTGCTGGTGACCTCGCTGGTCCGGCGCCAGTTCGACAAACAGGACTCCCATAAAATTAATTCCAGCCTGCAAAGCCGCGTCGAGATCGTGCGAGCCATCGCACTCGAGAAAAACGTGCCCCTCGTCGAGCTTCATGACCGCAGCAAAGAACTCTGCGAGAAACTTGGCAAAGAAGGCTGCCTCGTCTTCAGCCCACCCAAGGAAAACGGCCAGTTCGACGGGACCCACCTCAACACGGAAGGCTACGTCCGCTTCGGTCGAATCGTCGCCGAGGAACTCGGTCGCGCCGTGCCCGAACTAGCGCCCTTCCTGCGCGCCGAACCCCGCGACCCTCGGCCCGTCGCCAGCGAGACGCGCAACGACGCAGTCGTCGCCTTTGACGGCTCCGGCACGCACACCTCCGTGCAAGCCGCCATCGACGCCGCGCCGACCACCGCCACCGCCGCCAAACCCTTCCGCATCCTCGTCAAGTCAGGCGTCTACAAGGAGCACGTCGTGGTTACCGCTGATAAACCCTTCCTCCAGCTTCAGGGCGAACCCGGCCTGGCGGCCGAGACCGTGATCACGATGAACACCAATGTGAAAACGCCCGTCCCCGGCGACGCCTCCGGAAAAACCCTCTCCGCCGCCGACAGCGCCACCGTGCTCGTGCAGGCGTCGGACTTCACCGCCGAAAACATCACCTTCGAGAACACCACCACCCGCGAGCAAAAGGTGCAGGCTCTGGCCTTCTACGTGACCGGTGACCGCGCCACGTTCCGCCGCTGCCGCTTCCTCGGCTGGCAGGACACGCTCCGCGCCGATTCCCCCAAGGACGGTCCGGTCGCGCGGCAGTATTTCTCCGAGTGCGAGATCACCGGTCACGTCGATTTTATCTACGCGGCGGGCACGGCGGTGTTTGATCGCTGTCGCATCCACTGCCGCGCCGACGGCTACATCACCGCCGCCAGCACCCGCGAAGCCGCGCCCCACGGCTACGTTTTCCTCGACTGCGTCGTCACCAGCGCGCCCGAAGTCGAGAAGGGCGTCTACCTCGGGCGCCCCTGGCGTCCCTTCGCCGCGACCGCGTTTATCCGCTGCGACTTGCAGGGTAAAATCCGCGCCGAGGGCTGGCATAACTGGGGCAAAGCCGAGAACGAAAAAACCGCCCGCTACGCCGAGTATCGCAACACCGGCCCCGGCGCAGATCGCACCGCGCGCGTCAGCTGGGCGCGCGAGCTTACCGACGCCGAGGCGGCCGCCTACACCGTTCAAAACATCCTCAGCGGCGCCGATGGGTGGATCCCCACCGGACGCTGAGGCAGCGATGGTCCGGGCAACAATCCGATGTGCTTCCTCCGCCAGCCTGCTCGCTTCACCCGCTTATTCATTTTAGGCATGATGATCGCCGCCTCGCTTGCCGCCAACTCCCTTGCCCCGATCGACCGCGAGGCGCTGGTCTCTCGTCACTCGCCGAAGCTTCGAACTGTGGACTATGATTCTCCGCTGACCTTGGGCAACGGCGGCTTCGCCTTCACCGCCGACGTCACCGGTCTGCAAAGCTTTCCCGAGGCCTATCACCGCGAGGGCGTTCCCACCGAGACGCTCTCCCGCTGGGCCTGGGTGCAGGACGAAAACCCCGTCGGCTTCACCCTCGCGGACGCGAATAGAGATTTCTCCCACCCCGACGGCTCCGTCCACGGCTACCCGACCAACAGCCGGTCCGAAGCCGGCCGGTGGCTGCGCCGCAACCCTCGCATCCACCCGCTCGGCCAGCTCGCGCTGGATTGGCAAAAACCCGACGGCTCGGCCTTCGCTCCGTCCGATGTCCACGACCTCGCCCAGCGCCTCGACCTCTGGCGCGGCGTGATCGAGAGCCGCTACACGCTGGACGGTCACGACGTATCGGTCACCACCGCCTGCCGACCGGACGAGGACACGGTGCTTATCCGCATCGAGTCCGACCTCGTCGCCCAAGGCGTGCTGAGCATCCGCCTCGCCTTCCCAGCTGGGCACGATCTCCAAATCAACCACACCCCCGGCTACGACTGGACGCATCCCGATTCACACCGCTCCGAACTGGTCGACGCCACCCGCATCGAGCGTCGCGTGGCTGACCTGACCTATAAGGTAAATCTGAGTCGCCCCGCCTCTTCGGTGCCCGGCGCCCCGCATACTTTTCTCGTTCGCGCCGAGGCCGGCCGCCGCGTGCTAGAACTCGCGGTGAACTTTGCCCGGAAAAGCCGCCCGCCCGTCGAGTGCGATTTTACGCTGGTCGCCCGCCACTGGGCCGCCTTCTGGCGCGCCTCGGCCGCCGCCGATTTCTCCGGCAGCACCGATCCGCTCGCCGCTAAATTTGAGCGCCGCCTCGTGCTCTCCCAATACCTCACCGCCGTGCAGTTGGCCGGCGACGTGCCGCCGGCGGAGAGCGGTCTCACCTGCGCCACCTGGTATGGCAAGCACCACACCGAAATGATCTGGTGGCACGCAGCCCACTTCGCCCTCTGGGGACACCCCGAGCTACTGGCGCGCAATCTCGATTGGTATGTCGCCCGCCTCCCCGAGGCCCGCGCCATCGCCGTCGAGCGCGGCTTGGGCGGTGCCCGCTGGGCCAAGATGGTCGGCCCCGAGCTGCGCGAAAGCCCGGGCGGCAACCCGCTGATCGTGTGGAACCAACCGCACCCGATCTATCTCGCCGAACTGCTTCACCGCGCCGCGCCCACCCCCGCCACTCTAGAACGCTACGGCGCGTTGGTCCAGGAATCCGCCGAGGCCCTCGCCTCCATGCTTTGGCTAGACCCCGCCCGCAACCGCTACGTGCTCGGTCCGCCGCTCTGGATCGCCCAGGAAATCTACGATCAGGCCACCAGCCAAAACCCCGGCTTCGAACTCGCCTACTGGCGCTGGTCGCTCCAGCTCGCCCAAACCTGGCGCGAACGCCGCGGTCTGCCCCGCGAACCGCGATGGGACGACATCGTCCGCCGTCTTTCACCCCTCCCGGCAAAAGACGGCAAATACGTCGCCCTAGAGTCCGATCCCGACACCTGGGACAACCTCGCCAGCCGCCACGATCACCCCAGCATGTTGATGTCACTCGGCGTGCTGCCCGCGACCGATTTCGTGGACCGTGCCACCATGAATCGCACCCTCGACGCCGTCCTAAGCGATTGGGACTGGGAGGAGAAAATCTGGGGCTGGGACTACCCCATGATCGCCATGACCGCCGCCCGCCTCGGCCGCCCGCGCGACGCGGTGGAGATCCTGCTGCGCGAAGGCCCCAACAACCGCTACACCGCCGCCGGCCATTGTCCGCAACGGCCCGCCAGCCGCGCCAAACGAGAAACCGGCCCGGGCCAACCGCGCTACGACCTCGCCACCTACCTGCCCGCCCACGGCGCCTTCCTCTCCGCCGCCGCGCTCATGCTTGGCGGCTGGGACGGTGCCAGCCGCGAACATCCGGGCCTGCCCGACGACGGCACGTGGACAGTGCGAACCGAAGGTTGGAAGCCTCTGCCCTGAACCGCTCGAGCATGGGCCGCACCACCGCGCCCCGTCGCCCCTCGCGACCTTAACGTGGTGTCGCGCTCAGGCGAAAGAAAACCCGCACGCCATCGATCGGCGCCCTCAGAGTCACTTGCTCGTGTGTGAGATTCATCGGCTGCACGGTTACGATGACCCCACCGTTGCCGGCAACCAATGGTGTCCAAGTGACTAGATCGATGGATTTTTGCACCACTAGGTTGAAAAGTCCTTCAGCTTCCAGGTGCCGCTGGAAAGAAAACGCGGCCAACGTGGAGGATTCCGCGACGCAGGTGGGGCGGGGCGCGCTGGCGGGGTCGAGCGGCAGACCGCCCTGGATGAATTCAAGGGCATTGGCCACGCCGTCTCCATCGGGATCGGCCGCGGGTGCGCCGTTACCGGCCGCGTTCAACCCGTGCGCGGCGAGAAACTGCGCGTAGGCGTCGGGCGGCGGCGCAACGGGCAGTGGCTCGTAGTCCACGCGCAGGCTGGAAAGAATAAGGTGGGGGACGGACGTATTACCGACGTTGCGGTAACCGATGCCGATCGCGTCAAAGGCCCCGGTGACATCAGCCGGCAGGGTGCCGGCCGCGGTGGTAGTAGCAGAAGAGGAGAAAAGCGCCGCCGCCGTCGTGTCGGTGCCCGCGTGCACGGTGCAAGCCAGGGTGAACGCCGCGGCGGAGGAACGCGTGAGCGTCACGGTGAGCGTGTAGGTCTGGCCATCGGCGAAGGTCAGCGCGGTCGGTGAAGCCGCGACCGTGCCGATGGCCACGACCGTCGCCGAGGAACTGGTGCCGGGCACGATCAGGGACTGGGAGGCATTGGAGGCGCCGCTTTGCGCCGAACGCACCTCGAGGGAGGCTGCCGCGGTCGCGTTGGCCACGCCCGCGCGGTAGCCGCGCCAGTTTTGAGTGCCGCCGGTGGCAAGAGTCGTCGAGGTTGATACGAGTTGGCTGTTGATCAATCCGGTGTAGGGCGAGACGCCTCCGGAGTTGAAAAACCCTACGCCCAGATGGCGGACGTTGGTCGGGACAAACACCAACCGGGCGCGCAACACATCGCCAACGGCGGCGAGTGAACGGGGCGTGGCCGCGAACAACGCCGCCGCCTCCACCGTGCCAGAAGTGGTGATCGGCATGGTCAGATCGAGCGGGCGCGCCTCGATCACCGTGGCCGTGGCGGGATCGTCGCCCACGCTGGAAGCGGACGCGTTTTTGGACGACATCACATACCAGTTGGTGAAAGTGGCGGTGAGCACCGGCGAAGCCGCATGGAGGGTATCACGCGCGAAGGTCGTGGCAAAACTGCTCCCGGCGGAAACGGCGACGAAGAGCGTCGCGGAGGCACTGGTGACGGTGCCCGCGGAGTTGGTTACCACCACGCGGTAGCTCCCGGCGTCGGCAACTTTCACCGAGGGGATGGAATAAGCCGCCGCCGTGGCGCCGGAAAGCGCAGTCGTGCCCTTGAACCACTGGTAGGTAAACGGAGCCGTGCCGGTGGCGGTAACCGAAAAAGCGGCGGACTGGCCGACGACAAGCGAGAGCGACACCGGTTGCGTGGAGATGGTCGGGGGCGAGTCGGCGACCGTGACGGTAGCAGTGGCTGAGACCGCGGAGCCATAGGCGTTGGCGACCGTGACGTGGTAGGCGCCCGCAGCGGCGGCCGTGATGCCGGTCAAGGCGATGGAAGACGCCGTCGCCCCATCGATCGCCGCACCGTTTTTATACCATTGATAAACGAAAGGCCCGGTGCCACCAGCGGACACGGCGAGGGTAAGGGCCCCGCCATTCGAAACCGTCGCGGACACGGGACCTGAGGCGATGCTCGGCAACGGAAAGGCGGGAGCGGCAAGTTCGTTGAGGTAATTTTCGAGACGAGTGTAGCCGGCGGCGTCGAGGAGGTTGCGATCCGTAGCGTCGGCGGGATTCAAGCCACGGGCGGTCTCCCAACTGTCGGGCATACCATCCTGATCCGCGTCAGCGGGCGCAGGCAGGGAGGTCAGGGCGGGCCAACCACCGACGTCGTTCTGCGAGTCGATGATGCCAGCGTAACCGTTCTTGCTGCCATAATACGTCACGGTGCCGTTGGTGACTTCGGATACTATACGTGTGTCGATCGGATCGCGGTTGGGTTTCAAGCAACCACCGTAAGCCAGCACCAGCGGATACGCCGCGACCGCAGTCTGAGTAGCGACCGCAGGCGTGTCGAACGGGGCGGTGGCCCGCAACGCGGCGAGTTGAGCGCTAGTCGGGCCCTGCACGCCGCCAGCCCAGTTGTCGGCCGTCACGGCGGTGCTACCCGCAGTGTAGTTACCGGCAACGTAGAATAACCCGTATTGGGCACCCGTCGACAGCGTGTTGGCGCTAGGGTTAAGCACGCGATAGCGAATGGTGCCAGTCCCGGTAGCCGGGCCGTATTTGTAGTAGTTGTTAACTAGATTCTCGTGCGAGGGCAGGCCGGTATCGGTCGGTTCCCCGCCGTAGGTAGAATTCCCTTTCCAATTGTAGATAACGTTGTTTCGGACGTCCACGTATTCACCGTCGGTGCCATGAAAGCGCGCTCCGTTGAGCCGGGGATTACGGCTGTCGTGGTGGGCGAGGAGGTTGTGGTGGAAGGTAGCGCCCAGGCCGCCCCAGATGCCGCCGTAGCCGTGGGCGCCCTTGTTGTGGACGGAGTCGCGCAGACTCTCGGTCGCGAAACACCACTGCATGGTGAAACGGGTGTTGTCGTAGGCCGTCGCGGTCTCGTCGATCGACCAGGAAAAGGAGCAGTGATCAACGATGACGTCGGTCGCGTAGCGGCAGGAGAAGGCGTCGTTCTCAATATCGGCCGTATCGCCGAGGCGAGAGCGGATGAAGCGGATGACGACGTTGGTCGAGTTGCTCGGGTCAATCGGGTAGTTGGCTAGGCAGATGCCGTCGCCCGGCGCGCTCTGGCCGGCGATGGTGAGATTGCCGTTAGTGATACGCAGGGTGGAGCTGAGATAAATGGTGCCCGAGACATCAAAAACAACGATGCGCGGTCCCGCTGCGATGACGGCGGCACGCAACGATCCGGGCCCGCTATCGTTGAGATTCGTAACGTGATAAACGACGCCACCTCGCCCACCGCTCGCGAACCGTCCGTAGCCCTCCGCTCCAGGGAAGGCGACGGGATCGGCCGCAAAGGCGTAGATGGTAGCCACTAACCAAGTGAGTAAGAATCGCGTAAGGACACGCACAGAGGCAGGGAGGGGAACCAACACGTTTAATCTAGCGCGGGGATTTTGCTCCGCATCAAAGAAAGCGGAGGGGGAAACAAGCCCAAAGACAGAATCTAGGTAGTCTGATCCACAATATTTTCAACCTTACCCATGCGCGCATCGTTGTCCGACCGGAAAGCCGACTACGCAATTCAACAATGAGACCACGTAAGGGCCTTGTGTCGCTTCATAATATTGAGATATTAATTTAGTTAGTTAGCCTACCCCACCAGCCCCGGAACACCCCACCTCTCACCCAGAACGTGCCACTGGCTTCTATGGAGCCGTGTAATCACGTCTTTTCGCCCCTCACCGATCGTCGTTTTAGACCCCAACTTCGCCCCCCTTCCCACGCTTATGCAACCCCATCCCAAAAACATCGCCCTCCGCGCCGCCTTGCTGGCCGCGCTCGCCTGGTTCTCCCCCTGCACGGCCAGCGCCGACTCGACTGTCTTTCAGACCAACTTCTCGGCGGATACGATCCACGCTGCGACGCCCGTAATCACGCCGACGTCGACCAACTGGTATATCCTCTCCAGTAAAAATGCGACTTCCACCACCATCGGTTCGTCGGGTTTTAACCTGACCTACGCTGCCACCTCCTCAGCCGCCGGTTTGGAAGGCATCGCCCGCTTCGCCTCCGCGCCCGTTAATCTCGCCTCGGTCGGCGACTCGATCACCGCCCGCGCGGTGTTTTACACGGACAAGGTCCTCAACCTCTCCGCCGGGTTCTATAACTCGGGGGGCAGTAATCCCCTCACCACGCTCCAAAACACCGGCCTCGACAGCACTCTGCTGACCGTAACCAACGACGGCACCCTCGCTTGGAAGGGCTACCGCGCTCGCCTGCAGAGTGGCTCAGCCACCGGCGTGATTAGCGCCCGGCTACCCCAGACCGGGGCTAGCCTCACCCGCTCAGCCCACGACGTAGTCGCCACCAGCACGGGCGATTTCAGCTCCCCGGGCCCGGTTAGCATCGCCTCAATCGGCAACTCCGCTGCCACCGTAACCTTGGCGGACGGCTTGGGCACTGAATACCGCCTTCTCTACACCATAACCCGCACCGCCGCCGATGCGCTGACGGTGTCCTACACCATTAAGGACGCCAGCGACGTCGTCCTCTACTCCGTCTCGGGCATCACCACCCTCACGACGGTGCCCTCGCAGGTAACCTCCGCCTTCGACGCCTTCGCCATCGGCACCCGTAACAACGTAGCCGCCGGAAACAGCATTTCCCAACTTTACCTCACCTCCCTAACCATCACGGCCAAGAACTCCGCCGTGGCCGACATCACCACCCAGCCTGTAAATCAGGCGTGGGTCACCGGTCAGGCCAGTTCGGTGAGCGTCGTCGCTTCCGGCACCGCGCCCCTCACCTATCAGTGGTATAAGGACGGTGCCGCTATCAGCGGTGCCACCTCCGCCAGCTACTCGGTCGGAGCCGCCTCCGGTGGAGATGCCGGCAACTACTACGTCGTAGTCACCAACGCCCTCGGCTCAGCCACGAGCGCGACCGTCGCCGTTACCGTTTCTTCGGCCAGCCTGCCCGTGTTCACCACCCAGCCCGCCACCCAGTCGGTAAACGCCGGACAGACCCTCACCCTGACTGCCGCCACCACCGGCGCGCCCACCCCAACCTACCAGTGGTATAAAGGCGGAACCCTAATCTCGGGCGCCACCTCCTCCACCTATACCGTTCTCGCGGCATCCTCCGCTGACGCCGGTTCCTACACCGTAGTCGCCACCAACTCCCAAGGCCCCACCACGAGCAATGCCGCCGTGGTGACGGTCAACAGCGCTGCCCCTGTCATCACCACCCCACCTGCCAGCGTCACCGTAAACGTAGGGGAAGTGGTTAACCTGTCCGTAGTCGCCACCGGCTACCCCGCCCCGACCTACCAGTGGTTTAAGGGCGGCGTTGAGATCGCGGGTGCCACCGGCCCCTCCTACACCATCGCCACCGCCGGCACCACGAACGCCGGTTCCTACACCGTGACCGCGACCAACTCGCTCGGCACGGCCGGTCCATCGACGCCCGCCGTGGTCACGGTGAACGTGGTCCTGCCCGTCATCACCGTGCAGCCCGCCTCCGCCACTGCTTCTATCGGCGGCGCCGCTTCCTTCTCCGTTACGGCCACGGGCTCGGCCCCGCTCTCGTATCAGTGGTATCTCGGCTCCACGGCCATCTCCGGCGCCACTTCCTCCACCTACAGCATACCTTCAGCCTCCGGTGCGAATATCGGCAACTACTCCGTGGTAGTGACCAATGAGGGCGGCCAAGCGACCTCTAGCACCGCGACCCTCACCCTGGTGGTGAACCAGACCTCGACCGCCTTCTCGACCAACTTCGCTCAGGACACGATCCACGCCGCCACCCCTGCCATCACCGCGACCTCGACCAACTGGTATATCATGGCCAGCAAGGTCGCCACGAATTCCAGTGTTGGCGATGACCCCGCCACCGTTGGCGTGGTAGAAACCCGGCCCTTGACCATCACCATCAACGCCACGACCACCTCCGGTATTTATGAGGCCGCGACCGTATTCACCCCCACTCCGTTGAGTCTGGCCACCAGCGGCAGCGGCCTGAAGGTCACCGCCACCTTCATTGCCAACAACATCGCCACACTCGGCTGGGGTCTGTTCAATTCCGGCAGCACCCTACCTTACACTACCCTCAACGCCGGTCTCGCCGCGGACCTGCTGGGCGGCACGAATAACATGACCGGCGGCACCCAAGGCTGGGTCGGCTACCGCGCACACATCGCTAACGCCGACGCCAACGCCCGCATCCTGACCCGCCTTGCCCAGACAGGCACCGCCACCACCAACCGCACCCAGGAACTGGTCGTCCCCGGCTCAGGCTCGGTTTCCTATGGCACTCCCGCTGGCACTTCGCTGAGCAACTTGGTCAACCCCGCCGCCTATACCTTCGTAACCGGCACGACCTACACTCTGGTTTACGAAATCACCCGCTCGGCCGCCGACCAATACAGCATATCCTACAAGCTCTACAATGGCGCGGACATCTCCGGGACCCTTCTGGTTTCAGCCTCTGGCGTCACCACCGCGACCGGCGCGACACCCACCGCACCCTCCACCGTCACCTCATCCTTCGACAGCTTCGCCTTCGGCGCTCGCACCACCAGCAGCGCCTCCGTTCCTAGCGTAGTGGTGTCCGCCCTGAAGATCGAAAAATCACTCCCCACCCCCGCCGCCAGCCCCGCGATCACCACCCAGCCCTCCAGCCAGTCGGTCGCGCCCGGTGCCAACGTGACTTTCACCGCCGCCGCCTCCGGCACCCCCTCCCCAACCTTCCAATGGTATAAGGGCGCCAGCGCGATCTCCGGCGCGACCTCCGCTAGCTACTCGCTTACGTCCGTGGCTTCGGGCGACGCCGGCAGCTACACCGTGGTAGCGACCAATGCCGTCGGCTCCGCCACCAGCTCCGCCGCCGTGCTGACCGTCGCGTCCGCTAACCCCTATAATACTTGGGCAGCCAGCTACAGCCTAGACCCCTCCGGCAACGGCGCACCCACCGCAAATCCCTCGGGCGATGGCGTGGTCAACCTATTGAAATTCGCCCTCGGTGGCAGCCCGAATGTGGCTGGGTCCACCACCCTCCCAGTCGTCGCCACCAGTGGTGCCAACCTGACCTTCACCTATAACGTGAAAGTCGCCGCCACCGCCCAATATAGCATCGGTGCCCAGTCCTCCACCGACCTCTCCAGCTGGAGCTCGGTCGTTCACGGCGTGAACGGCGCTACCATTGCCACCACCACCGTCGACGCAGCTACCGACCGCGTAGTAGTGACCCTGCCCGCCTCCAGCCCCCGCCTGTTTGTCCGCCTGCGCATCCAGGCCCTCGTTCCCTAATCAAACACCATCCTGAAGGCCGCCGCCCGCGCGCGGCGGCCTTTTAGGCACGCCATCCATTCAACGATGAGCGCCAGCCGCAGTTTGAGCGCATCAAATCAAATATCCACCTAGATACGCTTTTCCCCCTAGCGCCGAACAACTCTCGAGCCGGTCGCAAAACCTCCCCACCCATGCAAAGCCCCCTCCAAGCTTCGGTCCGCCCAGTGCACACGGCGAAAACCGGCTTCACCCTGATCGAGCTGCTCACCGTCATCGCCATCATCGGCATCCTTGCGGCAATCATCATCCCCACCGTCGGCAGCGTCCGCACCAAGGCCAAGAGCCTCCAGTGTGCAGCGAAACTACGCGAATGGGGCAAGGTCGTGCGTCTCTTCGGCAACGACAACAAGGGTAACGTCCCGCTGTTGATCAACGTGTCCGGCGACACCGCCCTGCAGTTCTACAATCCCTACTTCCCCAAGGTTTCCGAAAATACCACCGGTGGCTCCGCCCAGGCGGCTGATTACTGGTCGCTCTGCCCGACCATCGTGCGCACCGCCAGCGACGACACCCAACGTCGCTACTACAACTTCCTCTCGCCCACCACCGGCAAGAAGACCGCCGCGAGCGGCAGCTCGGTTTTTGGCGGCGCGAGCAAATCGATCGACTACTACAATCTCGGCGCCGCGAAAAACCCCAGCATGCTCATCCTGATGCTGGAACAATTACCCGGCAGCGACGCCCCAGTGGCACAAACCGACTTGGTCACCAAGGTAAAGCCTATCCTCAACGGCGCCGACTCGAGCCTCATCCGCCACAACGGCATCATCTACGTCCTCTACCTCGATGGCAGCGTCCGCCCCCGCCGTTGGGAGGACCTCGAGTTCAAGGTCGGCACCGGCGTCTCCCTCACCACCGATCCGCGTTTCAATCTCTGAGGCCACCGTTTCGGAAACCATCTGACTGCCCTCCCGCGCCGCCGCTGACCTAGCGGCGGCGTCTTTCTTTTCTCCATGCACTCCCTGCTCCGCTTTAATTCTGTCGCCCTGCTGGCTGTCGCCAGCTCCGCCCTCCACGCCGCCCCGGACGTCCGCCCCGCCCTGCCCAATATCCCCGACCACGTCTTCCAAATCAACGACTTCGGCGCCGTGCCGAACGACGGTCTGGACGACACCGCCGCCTTCACCAAGGCCTTCGCCGCCGTATCCGCCGCCGGCGGCGGTCGCCTCGTCGTGCCCTCCGGCGACTACCACACCGGCCACCTCGAACTCGTCGGCCGGCTCGACCTCCACCTGGAGAAAGACGCGCGCCTCGTTTTCTCCACGAACCCCGACGCCTACCGCATCCAGGATCGCAAATTTAACCCCCTAATCGCCGCCACCGGCGTGGACGATATCGCCATCACCGGAGAGGGCACCCTCGACGGCAACGGTCAGGCCTGGTGGACCGAGGCGCGCGCCTTCAAGGACGCCGCCCGCGCCCGCGGCGACGCCAACGAGGAAATCGGCCGCCCCCGCCTGCTCATCATCGACAAAGCCAAGCGCGTGCTCGTCCAGGGCGTCACCCTGTCCAACTCCCCCCAGTTCCACTTCATCCCCTCCCGCTGCGAGGACGTTACGGTGCGCGACGTCACCGTCCGCGCGCCCCACACCGCCCCGAACACCGACGGCATCGATCCCTCCGCCAGCCGCCGCGTGCTGATCACCGGCTGCGTGATCGACACCGGCGACGACAATATCGCCATCAAGTCCGGCAAACCCGAGCACGGCCCCGTCGAGGACATGCTGGTCGAAAACTGCACCTTCCTCGGGGGCCACGGCATGTCCATCGGCAGCGAGACCTACGGCGGCGTGCGAAACCTCACCGTCCGCCACTGCATCTTCGAGGGCACCGAGGCCGGTATCCGCATGAAGTCCTCCCGCGGCCGCGGCGGCCTCTGCGAGAACCTAACCTACCACGATCTCACGATGCGCAATGTCGAGGTCGCCATCCAGATCACCAGCTTTTACCCTAACAAAACCACGCCGAAACCCGGCGTCGCCGACCCCCTGCCCGCCACCCGCGATCCCCGCACGCCCGCTTGGAAAAATATCACCATCCGCGACGTCCGCTCCACCGGCGGGACCAAGACCGCCGGCATCATCATCGGCCTGTCCGACGAGCCCGTGACGGGCATCACGATGGAGAACGTGTTTATCGAGGCCCCCGTCGGGTTGCGCGTCGCCCACGCCCAAGGCATCACCCTCAAAAACGTCGAAATCAAAGCCGCCAAAGGCGCGCCTTGGCTCGTCGAGGCTTCCGCCGAGGCCCCCCGTATGCTTCCCTGAGCCCAGCTTTACCTGATTTTCCCATGTCCATCCGTCTGAATACCTTCCTCCTCCAAAACGATATCCGCATCCGCACCAACCCGTGCGTGAGCCCCGATTTCTGCCTCGATTGGCCCGCCTTGCGCGCCCTTCTGGCTTCCAAAGGAACCAACCTTAAAATCTGGGAAGCCAGCCGCTTCACCACCGCCCACGGCGAGTGGACCCTGGTCGAGGATTCCGCCTCTGGTGATCACGCTTGGCGCCTCGAAGCCTCAGCGCCCGCTGTCTCCGCCCTGGCCGACGGCGTTGCCTCCGGCGCACACACGGCCTTTTTCCCGGCTAGTTGGGCCAACCTGCTCGCGCTGAAGAATCACATTCTCGCCCACGATCCCGCCGCCACCATTTTCCCGTCCGCCGGCGGCAACCTCGGTCGCGGCACCCTCGGCGTCGGCGCACGCTTCACCACCCTCCACTGGCCCGCCGTGGAATGGGCCATGTGCGCGCTCGGCCTCGGCCTGACCGCCAACCAGAACTCCATCCCCCGCGAACTGGTCTACGACGTCGACGCCATGCTCGACGGCAAACTCGACACCGTGCCCTTCCCCTTCATCGGCGCCAACGTGCCCGAGGGCCACCAGGGCCAGAGCGTCGAGGGCATGAGCCACGGCTGCGTGCTGTCGAAGCTGAAGAACGGCTTCCACCACCGCCGCATCGCCTGGTCCTTCAACGCCGACCACCAACCCATCGGCGGCAAATTCGACGTGCGCGAGGACGCCCTCGTGCGCGGCTGCCTGCTCGCCAGCTACATCACCTTTGACCTCTCGCCCGAACTCGCCGCCGGCACCCGCGCGCGCCTGGCCGACATCGACGACGCCCTCGTGGCCAAGGTCCGCGCCCGCGTCGCCGCCGCCGGCCTGACCCTGGACGAGACCGCCTTCACCGCCTTGCTCGAATCCGTCTGGCCCTCCATGGCCAAGATGAAGCGCCGCGATGAAAAATACGCCGCCGCCCGCGCCGCCGCCTTCTCCGCCCCCGAGGGCCGCGCCTACCTGCGCGAACTGTCCATCGACGAGCTGCCCGGCCTGACCACGCCCGAGACCACCGCCGTCATGCTCGCGCTGTGCGAGGCCCTGGGCATGAAGATCCACTTCGTCGCCCCCGCCTTCGGCTTCCAGAAAAACATGCCCTACCCCGACAACGTCGCCCTGCGCGCGTTGATCGAAAAACAATGGGCCGTCTGCCGCGCCTTCGAGGTCGGCATCGGTTTCCACTCCGGCTCGGGCAAGTCCGCCGAGAACTACCAGGTCATGGGCGCCGTCACCGGTTCCCGCCTCGAGATCAAGACCTCCGGCCGCTACACCTACGAGATGGGCCGCGCCCTCTTCGCCTCGCGCGACGCCGGCGACCAAGCCCTCTGGCGCGACTGGTATCGCTTCACCGTCGAGCTCGCCCTCGCCGGCGCCTTCGCCGCCGACGCCACCGAGCGTAAGATGGCCCGTAGCTTCATCCTCGACGCCCTCGCGAAATCCGGCGCCCCGGCCGTCGAGGCCGCCGTGTTCGCCGACGCCGCCTCCGCCCGCGCCGCGATCGAGGCCCTGCCCGCCAGCCCCGAGCACATGTTCTGGTTTGAATACAACTTCCTCTACGTCCTGGCCGCCGACGGCCGCGCCGAGAAGTCCGCCCTCGGCGACCACACCGCCGACGGTTACCGCCAACGCGCCCGCTTCTACGCCATCAGCGAGGAGGGCCGTCTGGGCTTCGCCAAAAACATCGCCGCCTACCTGCTCTTCCTCGCCGAAAACACCGGCCTCGCCCCCGCCGCCCGCGTCGCCGAGGCCCGCGCCAAACTAGAGTCCACGCCCACCCTAGCCGCCTTCCACGCGGCCATCGGCGGTTAAGCGGCCCCGGGCAAGCCCTCCGCGTCGTTTAAGACGTGCGGAGGGCGTAGCGGTTTCGTTCCGGATTTTAGGATGACAACAGCTTAAACAGCGGCTCGTTGACGTAGAAGTTGGTGCGGCCGAGCTTCATCTTTTTCACGAAGTTGGCCTGCGTGAGTTGCTCCAAATAGCGGACCGCGGTCGGGCGCGAGACGCCGAGATCGCGTTCGATGAACTCGATTTTGGTGTAGGGATGGCGGAAGAGATTGTTGAGCAAGTCCTGGCTATACAGGCGAGGCAGTTCACTGCGCAGTCGGTGCTTGGTGCTCTGCATGAGATCGCGGATGCCGTGGACCTGCGCGATGGTCTGCCGCGAGGTTTCCTCCACCGCCTTCAGGATGTAGAGCACCCAGGCCGCCCATTCGCCGGTATCGCGCACCGTCTGGAGATGGTGATAGTAGGCCGTCTTGTTGCGCACAATGTAGCGGCTGAGGTAGAGCACCGGCAGGTCGAGCAGGCCATGGAGCACGAGATACAGCAGGTTCAGGATGCGCCCGGTGCGGCCGTTGCCGTCGTAGAAAGGATGGATGCTCTCAAACTGGTGATGGAGCACCGCCATGCGCACGAGCGGATCGAGCCCGGCGGTCTCATCGTCCGCATGGAAATGCTCCAGAAAGTTGCCCATCAGGCGGGCGATCTCATCCCCATCCTGCGGCGGCGTATAAACCACCGCGCCGCTTTCCTGATTTCGCAACACGGTGCCGGGAAGAGTGCGCAGCCCGACGCGGCTTTCCAACAGGGTGGCTTGGATGGCGAGCACATCGTCGAGCCGCAGAAAACGCTGCTCGCGCACGCGGCCGAAGCCAAGCTTCAGCGCGGCGGCGTAGCTATGCACCTCCTTGGCGGCGAGAGAGGAGAACTGGGCGGTGGCGGCGTCACCTTGAAAAAGCTCATCCTCCGTGGTGACAATGTTTTCGATTTCCGAGGAGTCCTTGGCCTCCTGCAGCGCCAGGGTATCGATGAGGATGCTTTCGTTGGGGATGGTGCCGACCACGCCCTTGAGTTCGGCCAGTTGCCGGTGCGACCGGGCCAGCTGGCGCAGCACCTCCGGAGTCTCCAAGGCTACGGACGGCGACAGCGGGAGGGGAGAAAGCGCAGTGGTCATATGACAAGAAAACAGGCATTTTCTTATCACGTCGTCGAGACATGTAAAGAAAATGGCCGTTTTCTTATCACGTCATGGACGATGTGTTCGATTTTCGCCCATTTTGCACCATATTGCCGGCGGAAGACCCGCCCTCGGCACCTCTGCGCCTACCAACTCAGCCCCGCACCTGGCCGTTGCCGTCGATGAGGTATTTGTAGGAGCAGAGTTCCTTCAGCCCCATCGGGCCGCGCGCGTGCAGCCGGTCGGTGCTGATGCCGATCTCCGCGCCGAAGCCGAATTCGAAGCCGTCGTTGAAACGCGTGCTGGCGTTCCACGGCACCACCGCGCTGTCCACCGCCGCCTGAAAACGCCGCGCCGCCGCCTCGTCCGCCGTCACGATGACGTCGGTGTGGCCGGAACCGTCGCGGTTGATGATCGCCACCGCCGCCTCGAGATCGGGCACCACCCGCACCGCGATGACGAGGTCGAGAAACTCCGAGCGGAAATCCGCCTCGCTCGCCGCCTCGGCCGGGATGGCCGGCGCCGCCGACGCGAGGATCGCGCCCGCCGCCGCGTCGGTCCGCAGGGTCACGCCCCGGGCCGCCAGCGCGGCCGCCAATCGGGGCAACAGCGCCGCCGCGATGTCGGCGTGGACCAGCAGTTGCTCGGCGGCGTTGCAGACCCCGGGCCGCTGAGTCTTGGCGTTGACCAGAATGGCCTCCGCCATGGCGGGATCAGCCGCGCGGTCGACGTAGACGAAACACACCCCGGTGTAGTGTTTGATCACCGGGATGGTGGAGTTCTCCGCCACAAAGCGGATCAGCGACTCGCCGCCGCGCGGAATGATGCAGTGGATGAGGGTGTCGAGCTTAAGCAGGTGGTTCAGCGCGGCGCGGTCGGTCGTCGGGATGAGCTGCACCGCGTCCGCCGGCAAGCCGGCCTCGGCTAGGGCGCGCTGCACCAGCGCGGCGAAGGCGGTGTTGGTATTAAAAATCTCCTTCCCGCCGCGCAAGATGCAGGCATTGCCCGACTTTAGGCAGAGCACGGCGCAGTCGATGGTGACGTTGGGCCGCGCCTCATAGATGATGCCGATCACGCCGATGGGCACGCGGACCTGGCGGATGCGCAGGCCGTTTGGCCGCGTCCAAGCCTCCAGCACCTGACCGACCGGATCGGGCAGGGTCGCGACCTGCGCGACCGACTCCGCCAGATGGGCGATCCGCGCAGGCGTAAGGGTGAGACGATCCAGACTCGCGGCCGACAAACCGGTCGCGCGCGCCGCCTCTACGTCGACGGCGTTGGCCGCCAGCAGCTCCCCCTCGGCCGCCGGCAACAGCCGCGCCAGCGCGCGCAACGCGGCGTCCTTTTGCGCCGTGGGAGCGGGGGCGAGCGCGAGAGAGGCCGCGCGGGCGCGCACGGCAATCTGGGTCACAAGGGCGGAAAGGTCGGGAGCGGACATAGGGCGGGCAGAAAACAATCACGCTGCCTCGGCGCATATTGGCAAGACCCGGCGGGGCTTGTCAGCGAGGCGCGCGTGGCTTTGCTCGGAACATGTCCGAAGCCAAACTACTCGAAACCTTTCCTAATCCCGCACCCCAGCGCGACTTTATCATCGCCCACACCCACCACGAGTTCACCTCGGTCTGCCCGATGACCGGCCACCCGGACTTCGCGACTATCACGCTCCGCTACACCCCGGAAAAAACCTGCGTCGAACTAAAGTCGCTCAAGCTCTACTTCCACGCCTTTCGCAACCAAGGCATCTTCTTCGAGGCCGTGACCAACAAAATCTGCGACGACCTCGGTGCCGCTCTCCTGCCCCGCCGCCTCGAAATCGTATCCGAATGGAAGGCCCGCGGCGGTTTCACCTCCGTCGTAACTGCCGTCTGGACGCCCAAGGCCAACCCCGCCCGTAAACGCGCCCGCTGAGTCGGCCACAGGGATGGCCGACAGGCTCAGCGCGCGCCCACTCGGGCCTCCCCGATCGGCCTGCCATCCTTATCCACTTCGATCTCGACCGGCACCTGAATAGTGCGACCGTCCGAGGTGGTCTCAGTGCGCCAAGAACGCACCACCCGGCGATCATTATCGAAGGGCTTTCCCGCTTGGGCCGCAAAACCTTGGCCCACGCCGGCCACCGCGCCGGCGACGTTGCCCACCACCGCGCCAGTCGCCCCACCCACCGCCGTGCCAATCGCCGGTCCGGGCTGGCGCGGATTGACAATGCGGCCGTCATCATGAGTCGCGCAGCCGGACAAGAGTAGTGCACCGCAGAACACCGGGAAGATCGCCAACGGGAAGGTTTTCATGGGTATTTTGAAGAAGGTAGCTTCGACCACCCAATCTGGCGAACGTTCCCTGACCTCGCAATAGCCGGGTTCCCTTTACCAGCCGGCTACCCAGCCCAAGCCAGCAAGAACGCCAGCACCGCCGCCGATCCCACCGTGCTGCCCACCACCGTCTGCGCCGCCAGCGCCTCATCCCCGCCCATCGCTTCCGCCATGGTGTAGGAGGCCACCGCCGTAGGACAGGCCAGCGCCACCAAAATCAACAAGCGCTCCACCCCGCTGATGCCGAGTGCCGCCGCCACCACCCAGCCGACCAAAGGCGAAAGGAGATTCTTGCCCGCCATCGCCACCCAAGCCGATGCGCACCACGCCCCCGTCGGCAGGCTGGTCAACACGGCCCCGATGGTGACTAGCGCGAGCGGCACCGCCATTTTTCCGATCAAAGTCGCCGTCTCGTCAAAGGGTGACGGCAGCACCCACCCGCACGAGTAGGCGACACCCCCGAGCACGCTCGCCCACAGGATGGGGTTACGCAGCCACTCCGCCACCACCGTCCGCCACGAGACCTGGCCCGCCCCCTGCCAACTCACGACCAAAACTCCAACCGCGAGCAGATTGTAGAGGATCATCATCGGCGCCAAAAGGAGCAGCACACGCTGCGGCGCCAACCCCGGAAATTTTAGCAAGATCGGCAGGCCGACGAAGGCCAGATTTCCCCGGAAAAACGCCTGTGTAAACGTGCCCCGCGCCCGCCATTCGAGCCGCAAGGCCGCCGCCACCACCCAGCCCGCCGCCGCCAGCGCCACCGTGACCCCGCCAAGCACGCCGAGCAGATTCCCCTCCCACGCCGCCCACCCCATGCCCGCCCCCGGCCCACCCCGCATCAGGCTGGCGACGATAAGGCCGGGCAAAGCCACCCAATAGCAGAGGCGATTCAGGCAGATGATCGCGCCGGCGCCGAAGAAGCCGCCCCGTTGCAGGGCCGCGCCCAACGCCACCAAGAGAAAAATCGGTCCAAGCAGTTCAAAAACCAATCGCATCGCGCCACCCTGCCCCGCCCGCACCCCGCCGCGCAATCGCCACCTTGCGCAAACGTTCGCGAGCCCCCCACCGCGCACCCGCAACTTTGAGCTTCTGCCCCGCCCGCCGGCCCGCCACCTTGCGCCTTCCCATGTCCTCCATCGCCACCCGCTTCGACGGCGTCGCCGTCCTCACCAAGGCCAATATCTACTTCGACGGCAACGTCGTCTCGCACACCGTGCTGTTTGCCGACGGCTCGAAAAAGACCCTCGGACTCATCCGCCCCGGCTCCTACTTCTTCGGCACCGCCGCCGCCGAGCGCATGGAGATCGTCGCCGGCGCCTGTCGCGTGACGCTGAAAGACCAGACCGCCACGGCAGCCTACGCCGCCGGTAACGCCTTTGATGTCGCGGCGAACTCGGGCTTCACCATCGAGGTCGAGTCCGGCCTCTGCGAATACATCTGCTCTTTCCTGCCTTAAGGCAAACCGTGACCCGGCCCGACGCTGCCCGTGCCCTCGCGCCGGCGGCGTTTTTGTGCAGAGTGCTTTTCCTTCGCCCGCTCACCCAATCCCTTCTCCTCCATGCGCAGCGCCTTCTACATCGCCCTCCTCGGGGTCATCCTCTGCACCATCGCACTCGTCGTGCGCAGCGGTATGCTCATGCGCAAGAACCCCGGCGAACCCATCAACGCCGCCATGCGCCGCGCCCTCGCGGGCGTCGCCTACCAGTGGCCTGAGGCCGACGCCGCCCGCCTTGCCCAACGCTTCCCCGGCGCGATAGAAACGCCGAACGGCGCTCGCTACATAGTTACCCAAGCCGGCACCGGCGCCGCCACGCCCAAAAAGGGCCAAGGCGTGGCCATCCATTACACTGCGCGTTTCCTCGCCAACGACGAGAAGATCGACGCCTCCGCCGACCACGGCGGCCCTTACAATTTTGTCATAGGCCAGCCCAATATCCTCCCCGGCTGGACCGATGCCCTCGACCGCATGCAAGTCGGCGAAAAACGCCTAGTCGCCCTGCCCTACTGGCTCGCTTACGGCGAAAAAGGCCAGCGCGGGAAGATCCCCGGCAAAGCCGCTCTGCTCTTGGAGATCGAGTTGGTGGCGATCAACCCCGCCCCGGTTGCGCCCGCCTCACCGGGCGGTTCCTGAAAACGCAAAGGGGCGGGTCGGTCCGGTCAACAACTCAGACGTGAGTCAACACGTCGGAGACCGGGAAACGCACTTTGGCGGCGGCGGCGTATTTGTCGTCCGCCGCACGATAGCCGACGGCACAGGAAACCACGGTGGCATATTCGGTGCCGGTAAGGCCCAAGATCTCATCGTAGGCCGTCGGATCGATACCCTCCATCGGGCAGGCATCCACCCCGAGCAAGGCCGCCGCCGCCATAAACTGGCCGAGCGCGATGTAAACCTGCTTGGTTGCCCACAAATCGATACCCCCGGCGGCGGTGATCTTTTCGACAAAGCCCGTCATCATGCCGCGATAAGGCGCCAATGCCTCGAGAGAACCGCCGCGCAGCTCGATCTGCCGCGCCAGAAACTTATCCACATGGGCGACATCTACGCCCTTGCGCAGCGCGAAGACCACATGGTGCGCCGCATCGACGACCTGCGCCTGCCCCCACGAAACCGGCAAGAACTTAGCCCGCACCGCAGGATCCGTGACGACGATAAATTTCCAGGGCTGGAGGCCGAAGGAGGATGGCGCGACGACGAGGGCATGCTCGAGAGCCGCCCAGACGTCGGCGGGGATTTTCCGGGTCGGGTCGAATTTCTTGGTCGCATAGCGCCAGTCGAGCGCGGCGGTGAGTTGGGCGGGAGAGATAGAGGTCATAAGGAAAAGGATGGAAAATGAGTCCGCTCAAACCCCCAGAAAAGGGTAATCGGTGTAACCGGCGGTAGCGCCCGGGAGATAAAACGTATTGGTATCGGGTTGGTTCAGCGGGGCGTTGAGCAGAAAACGACGCGGCAGGTCGGGATTGGCCAGGAAGGGCACCCCGTAGGCAATGGCATCGGCCAGGCCATCGACGATGGCGGTCTCACCGGCTTCACGGGTGAAGCCGCCATTGCGGACGAGCGCGCCGGTGAAGTATTTCCGCGCGATCCGGGCCAACTCGTATTCGGCCGCTTGGTCGTAGTTCGCATGGCGGAGCTCGAGAAACCCAAGCCCGCGTTTCTGGCTCTCCGCCGCCACGTGGGCAACGAGGCCGGCAGGATCGGAGTCTACCATGTCATTAAAGCCCACCAGCGGCGAGAAACGCAGGCCGACTCGACCGAGACCGAAGACGGACGCGGCGGCGTCCACCACCTCGAAGAGCAAGCGGGCGCGGTTCGCGATCGAGCCGCCGTAGGCATCCGTGCGGTCGTTCACGCCATCGCGCAGAAACTGGTCGATGAGATAACCGTGGGCGCCGTGAATCTGCACGCCATCGAAACCGGCCAGGTGGGCGTTGACGGCGGCTAAGCGGAAAAGCTCTACGATGCCGGGGATTTCTTCCCTGCGCAGCGGTCGAGGCGTTGGGTAGGCGAGCTTACCCTCGGGCGTGTGGATGGTATCGCCGCGCAGCGGTTTATCGGAGGACGAGACCGGTTGCACGCCGGCGTTAAGTGCGGGGTGGGTAGCGCGCCCGGGATGCCAGATTTGCAGGTAAATGCGCCCGCCGGAGGCATGCACGGCGTCGGTTACGCGCTTCCAACCGGTGACGTGAGCCGAGGAGTGAATGCCGGGCTGGTGGGGCCAGGCCTGAGCATCGCCCGCAACCATCGTGGCCTCGGCAATAAGGAGGCCGGCGGAGGCACGCTGGCGGTAATACTCGGCCATCAGCTCGCCGGGGACGTTCTCAGCATCAGCGCGCACGCGGGTGAGCGGAGCGAAAAGCACGCGATTCGGAATGGAGAGGGAGCCGAGCTGCGTCGGGGAGAGGAGTTTCATCATGGAAGAGTAAGAGACTAGCCGCTGGAGGAAGGAAGGTTTTAGAGAGCCTGGTCCTGGCGGAAGGTGTCGCCGAGGATGGCGACGATGTCAGCGCGCGTGATCGGGCCGAGCGCATCGATGGCTTGGCCGTCGCCGTAGGTTTTCACCGTGTAGTCGGCGATGCGCTGAAAGTCGGCGGAGGTGAAACCGAGCGAGGCGGCGGACTGGCGCAGGTTAACCGAGGCCAGCCAACGCTCGAAGTGCGCGATGAAACCCTGGGCGCGGACGGACTCATCGCCGCTTAAGCTGAACAGCCGCGTGCCGAGCTGGGCAAAGCGGGCGGTGGCGCGGCCGTGGGCAAGCAGCCAGCGGAAGTAGGCCGGATAGAGCGTGGCGAGGCCGCGGCCATGGGCGAGCTCGGGGCGGACGCCGCTCATGCTGTGCTCGATCGCGTGCAGGGGGAAGGCGCCATCCTGGCGGCCGGCCCCCTGAAAACCGCACAGCGCGAGCGTCGAGGCCCAAAGCAGATCGCCGCGGAGTTTCTCGTCCGTGAGGGCGGCGAGTTGGAACGGCAGGGTCTCGATAACCGTAAGCATAACCCCCTCGGAATGACGGTCAGCCAGCGGAGAGCCGTTACCCCCGATCAAATAGTTTTCAAATACATGACTGAGGATGTCCGCTCCACCATCGGCGGTCACGTGCGCCGGCACGGCGGTGGTGAAGCGTGGGTTAAGCCAGGAGACACGAGGCTTGAGAAAATCGTGCCCAAGCACGCTTTTGCCATGGGTTGCGCGGTGGGAGATGACGCTGTAAGGCGTAACCTCTGAGGCAGTGGCGGCAGTGGTAGCAACGCAGGCGAGCGGCAGGGCGGCTTGGAGCTGGAAGGCCTTGGCGCCACCAAGGGTGAAAGGCCAGATGTCGGCCTCGCCCGGGGTGGCTGCGAGAGCCGCGATGGCCTTGGCGGCATCCATCGCGGAACCTCCGCCCACCGCGACCACGAAGTCGCACCCGGCGGCCCGCAGTTCGGCGGCGGCACGGTTAACTGTCTCCGCCTCGGGGTTCGGCTCGATGCCGGCGAAAGTGGTGATTTTCACCCCAGCGGTAGTCAGCAACGCGGTGACCTCAGCGAGGTAACCGAGACGAGCGACGGAACCAGAGCCAGTGACGACAAAAGCGTGCGCGCCGAGCTTAGCGGCAGAGGCAGCGAAGGCTGCGCCCTTGTCGGGTCCGAAATGCAACTCGGTGGGAAGATGAAGCGTAAAGGAATGCATGAAACCTCCTTCCTAACTTGATCGTGCATGAGATGCAAACGGAGGAACGGGCAAAACTCAGTCCGAGCGTAACAAATTTGCGACAACCCGACCACCCCATCAATGCACCTCGGCTTGCGGGACCCTTCGCCGCCTGCGTGTTTTGGGTGACGCACGCACCAAGGCCTGGATAAGGACAAAAACCCTAACTGAAAACTTGATCGCAAGCCTGCAAGGTCGCAGGTCATCATGCTCCATGTCAGCGCCCCACCCAATCGTAACCGCCCCGGTTTCTGACTGGCGTTTAGTGCGGCGTCTCATGGGCTTGGCTTGGCGTTACCGTGTGCGCTGCCTCCAAGTGCTGCTGCTGCAGGGTGTGCTGCTTTTTCTCGGCTTGGCGGGTCTTTTCTTCACGGGTCACGGCATTGATTACGTCAAGTCAGTCGTGGAGGCCGCGGCGACGCCCGGGGCCACGGTTCCGGTTTTCCACGTCGCCGGGCTACCCTCTCCGCCGGCCTCTTGGCCGCCCATCATACTGATCGCGACCTTCGCCGGCTGTATCTTGGCCCTGGCCGTCATGCGCGCCGGACTGAATTACGTCTACAGCATCTCGATCAATATCCTCGTGCAACGCCACCTGGTGGTCGACTTGCGGACCGAGCTGTATGCCAAGTTGCAGAGGCTGAGTTTTCGTTTTTTCGACGCCAACACCACTGGCTCCATCATCACCCGCGTCACCGGCGATGTGCAAAACGTGCGAATGTTCCTCGATCAGGTGCTGATCCAGAGTTTCATCATGGCGGTCTCTTTGAGCGTATACCTCGTCTATATGTTGAGCCTGAGCCCGAGCCTCACCATCGCCTGCCTTTCAACCACGCCGGTGCTGGCGATCGCCTCGGTGTTCTTTTCGCGCTGGATCCAGCCCCGTTACGCCGAAAACCGGGTGCTGGCAGAGAATCTGGTGCAACATTTCACCGAATCAATCCAAGGCGCGCAGGTGATTAAGGCCTTCGGCCGTGAGGACGAGGACCGCGCCGCCTTCGCCGCGCGCAATGACCACGTGCGGGACCAGCAGCGCGGGATTTTCTGGCGAGTAAGCACCTTCTCACCCGCCATCGGCCTGCTGACCCGGGTCAACCTGCTCGTTCTACTCGGCTACGGCGGTTGGCTCGTCACCCGAGGCGAACTGCCCCTCGGCGCCGGCCTAGTGGTGTTCGCCGGCCTGCTCGAACAGTTCTCCGGCCAAGTCAACCAGCTGGCTACCATCGTAAACAGCGTGCAGCAGTCGCTCGTCGCCTCGCGCCGTGTCTTCGAGATCCTCGACGCACCAGTAGAAGTAGCCGATACCCCAGACGCAAAGCCCTGTCCCGCGCTGCGCGGCGAGGTGCAGTTCGAGGCAGTGGACTTCGCCTACGGTCGCCCGACGGACGGCGCGCCCTTCGTGCTGCACGGCATAGATCTCCACGTGCCCGCCGGCGCCTGCGTTGCCATCCTCGGTGCGACCGGCGCCGGTAAAAGCGCCCTGACGAGCCTCGTGCCGCGCTTTTTCGACCCACAGTATGGCCGCGTGCTAATCGACGGCGTGGACGCGCGCGACTACCGCGTCGAGGATCTGCGCCGGCGCATCGGGATCGTGTTTCAGGAGAGTTTTCTTTTTTCCAACACCATCGCCGCCAATCTTGCCTTCGGCCACCCCGAGGCCACCCCCGAACAAATCGAGCGCGCCGCCCGCATCGCCCAAGCCCACGATTTTATCACCGCGCTTCCCCAAGGTTACGAAACCGTGCTCGGCGAAGGGGGCAACACCCTCTCCGGCGGCCAACGCCAGCGCCTCGCGCTAGCCCGCGCCCTGCTGCTCGAACCCGCCATCCTGCTGCTCGACGACCCCACCGCCGCGATCGACGCCCAAACCGAGCACGAGATCTTCGCCGCCTTGGATAACGCGATCCGCGACCGCACCACCTTCATCGTCGCCCACCGGGTGAGCACCCTCCGCCGCGCCGACTTCATCGTCGTGCTGGAAAACGGTCGTATCGTGCAGCGCGGCACCCACGAGGAACTGCTCCGTGCCCCTGGCCCCTACCGACGCGTCGCCGCCCTCCAACTGGTCGATAGCCGTGATCTCGAGGAGGACCCCAAGTGACGCCCGCGCGCCCTACCCGCCCCCTTGGGCCGCTGACTGTCGTATCACGCCCGACCGACGAAGCCGAGGACGCCGTCCAGCGTCCGCTCGAGTGGAGCCTGATCCGTAGGCTCGCCAGCTACACCCAACCACACGCCACCAAGCGAAACTGGCTCGTAGCGCTGACCGCCATCCGCTCCCTCCAGTTCAGCGCCCTCACCTGGCTCTTTAGCGACGCCATTTCCCGCCTCAGCGTCGGCGCAGACCCCACCGGACTCTGGCGCGCAGTCGCTGGCTACGGCCTGCTCGCCCTGCTCACCGAGGGTCTATTTCACTTCCGCATGCGCTACGCCCAAGAGCTGGGCGAACAAGTCGTGCACCGCCTCCGCGCCGACCTCTTCGCCAGTGTGCAGCGGCAACCGATGGCGTTTTTCCACCAGACCAAACTCGGTCGAGTGCTCGGTCGTATGACCTCTGATATCGAAGCCCTGCGCACCGGCATCCAAGACGTGTTCTTCGTCTCCATCGTGCAGGTGGGCCAAATGCTCGGTGCCGCCGCGGTGATGCTCTGGACCGACCCGGTGATGTTCCTTGTCGTGCTCGGAATGGCCCCGGTCATCTGGGCCGTGAACAACCGCTTTCGCGGCCGCCTCTCCCGCTACTCGCGCGCCGCCCATGAGAGCTTCAGCCGCGTCACGGCCACCCTCGCCGAGTCGGTCAACGGCATCCGCGTGACCCAGGGCTTCGTGCGAGAAGAAACCAACGCCGGGCTTTTCCGCCGCCTCCTCGCCGACCACTCACGCCACAACCTCAATCTAGCCCGCGCCTCCGCCACCCTTAACCCCATTCTGGAGCTCAACAGCCAGTTCTTCGTCGCCGCGCTCCTGCTGCTCGGCGGCTGGCGCGCGCTCCACGGCGACATGTCGGTCGAGGCCCTGATCAAGTTCTTCTTCTTCGCCAACCTGTTTTTCAGTCCCGTCACCGTGCTGGGAAACCAATACAATCAGGCTCTGGTCGCGATGGCTGGCGCCGAGCGCGTCTTCCGCCTGATCGACCGCGAACCCGAATGGACCGACGACCCTGCGGCCACCGACCTACCCGATCCCCGGCCCGGCTCCGCGCGCACCTCCTCCGGACCGGCCGGGCCCGGACTAGACCTCGAGTTTCGCCACGTGACCTTCGGCTACGCGCCCGACCAACCCGTGCTGCGCGACATCTCCTTCCAAGTTCGCCCCGGCCAGACCGTTGCACTGGTCGGACATACCGGGAGTGGCAAAAGCTCGATTATCAATCTCGCCACCAAGTTCTACCCGGCCGACGCCGGCGAGATCCTCGTGGACGGCCGCTCGCTCCGCTCCGTCACTAGCCGCTCCTTGCACCGCCAGCTTGGTCTAGTCACCCAGCAAAACTTTCTCTTCACCGGCTCGGTGCTGGAGAACATCCGCTTTGCCCGGCCCGAAGCCTCCGAAGCTGACGTGCGCGCCGCCCTCGCCGCCCTAGGCTGCGAAGACCTCCCCGCCTCCCTGCCCAACGGTCTCGCGACCGAGGTCGGAGAACGCGGCGGCGGCCTTTCCATCGGCCAGCGCCAACTCGTCTGCTTTGCCCGCGCCTGGCTCGCCGACCCGCGCCTGATCATTCTGGATGAGGCCACCAGCGCGATCGACGCCCTCACCGAGGCCCGGCTCCAGCACTCCCTCGCCCTGCTCCTACGCGGCCGCACTAGTCTAGTCGTAGCGCATCGCCTCAGCACGATCCGCTCCGCCGACCTCATTCTAGTGCTGGACCGCGGCGAGGTAATCGAACGCGGCACCCACTCCGAACTTCTAGACCGCCAAGGAGCCTATGCCCGCCTCCATGCCCAGTTCTGCTCGGACGAAGGCGTTAATTAGTAGCCCGTTTTCGGATACATCTGCCTTCCCGGATCGACCTGCGGCAAGAAGCAGGCCCAGGCTTGCCGAGCAAGTTTCAATTTTCCCCTCTTAAAAGGGCTGGTTTACCTAGGAAAAATGCGGTTGCGTTCGCCCCGCTCCCCTCTACGCCAGTCATCGCTATGGCCACCACCAAACGTAAACCCAACGCTGCCTTCATGAAACCGGTTCAACCTGACGACGTCCTCGCGGCCGTGGTCGGAGCGAAACCCCTCCCCCGCACCGAGCTCACCAAGAAGCTCTGGGACTATATCAAGAAAAACGGTCTCCAGGACAAAAAGGTGAAGACCCAGATCAATGCTGACGACAAGCTGAAGGCCGTCTTCGGCGGCAAGAAGTCCGTAAGCATGTTCGAGATGACCAAGCTGGTCTCCGGTCACGTGAAGAAGTAAGAAACTCTAGCGTCCCCCAAGACACTCGATTCCCCCCCGTCGCCGTCGCTTAAAGCGATGGCGACTTTTTAATGCACCGAGTGCGTAGCCAACGCCGACCGATAACTAGTTTGCAGCTTGGCCAAGGAAGCCGAGGATATCGGCGGCCTGCTGCTTCGTGGATCCCTTGTGGTCAGCATAGACCACCTTGCCCTTGTGGATGAGGTAGGCTTGGCGGCTGGAAAATCCGAGAAGCGTGCCAACGCCAAAGGCCGAAATTACCTTTTTATCCGTGTCCGCCAGCAGGCTGAAGGGAAAGTGCTGCTCCTCTTTAAACTTACGCTGGCTCTCCACGCTGTCGGTGCTCACTCCATAAATCGCCACGCCCTTCGCGGTCAGAACCTCGTAGGCATCTCGCAGAGAACAACCCTGAGCGGTGCAACCAGGCGTTCCCGCCTTCGGATAAAAATAGACTAGGGTATATTCGCTTTTTAAATAGGCCTCGGCCAACCGGACCAAATGGCCCGTCTGGTCTGGTGCGCTCACATCTGGCGCGTCGGCGCCTACGGCAAGGGGATTGGCGGAAGAAAGATTGAACATGGAGAAAAGGAGGAATGCAAAAGCGATTATACGTTTCATGGTGTTTACAATCCTCGCACCAAACTCCTCATTGCCGCGCCCGCAAGCTGCTATGGACGTTTTATGACAACATCCGCACCCTTGTCTTAACATGAAGCTCATTCGCCACCTGACTCCGTCCGGCCCCGCCTACGCCGCCCTCCTGCCGCAAGGGCAGGCCCAACCCCTTGCCGGCGATCCTTTCACCCCAGAAGGACTACGCCCCGACGGCGCACCCACCGCCCATGGTTCACTGCTCTCCCCTGTGCTGCCCGCCAACATTTTCGGCATAGGCCTGAACTACCGCCGTCACGCCGAGGAAATGGGCCGGACCCTGCCGCAGTTCCCGATGATTTTCATCAAGACGACCAACGCCCTGTCCCACCCCGGCGCCCCCATCGTCCTACCCCGTTCGACCAACGCCTCCCACGAGGTCGATTACGAAGGCGAACTCGCGGTGGTGATTGGGCGGACGGCAAAAAACGTTACCCGTGAACGGGCCCTAGATCACGTCTTCGGCTACACCGTGGCCAACGACGTCTCCGCCCGCGACTGGCAATTCAAGTGGGGCGGCGGCCAGTTCTGCCAAGGCAAGGGCTTCGATACCTTCTGCCCGCTCGGCCCCGTGCTGGTGACGGCCGACGAACTTCCTGACCCCGGCCAACTCGCGATCCGCTCAATCGTAAACGGTGAACTGCGCCAGGAATCAAATACCTCGGACCTGATTTTCGATATCCCCGCCCTCATCGCCTTCCTTAGCGCCAGCCGCACTCTCCTGCCCGGCACCGTCATCCTCACCGGCACACCGTCGGGCGTCGGGGCAGGTTTCACCCCGCCACGCTTTCTCCAGCCCGGCGACCACGTGACTATCGAGATCGAAGGCATCGGCACCCTGTTCAACCCGGTCATGGCCGAGCAACTCTGAGCACCTCGCAGCGCCCAATACGGAGCCGGTTCGCCTTGGCCCGACCGCTGCTTAATTCCTGCCATGATCCGAGCCCAAACCCCTGAAGGCTACCTGCTCATCGGTCACCAGGAACACGCCCGCCTCGCCGGTCGCTTCGCCGGTCGCTGGGGCAATGCGCTCTTTCCGCCGCCCGCCCCGCCCGTGGCCCTCGACGAGATTTTACTCGCGGTATTCCACCACGACGACGCCTGGGCCGGCCGCGACACCACCCCCTTTCTAACCCGCGAGAACCGCCCCTCCGCTTTCACCCGGGAACTCGTCGGGACCTACTCCGCCTTCGAGGAAATTGACCTTGCCGACTACCTCGCCGTGCGCGGCGCCGCCACGGAAGCCGTCGCCACCGAACACCCCTACGCCGCCATCATTATCTCGATGCATACGGTGAACCTGCTCACCGAACAGGCCGACCTCTCGACCATCAAAGCCGCCGAGCGCCCCCTGCACACTGCCTTCATAGAGGGCCAGCTTCGCCGCCAAAAGGAACTCGCCGCTTCCCTCCCGCCTGCTCTCGCCGCCCACGCCAACCGGGAACAACTCCAGCGCGCGTTCGAGTTTCTCCAGCTCTGCGATAATCTATCCCTCCTCACCTGCGTGCGCTACGATAGCCCGCGCCCCCTCCGCCACACCCACCTCGACGCCGCCGGGGGCCGCCACACCCTAACCTGCACCCCCGTGGCCGCCGAAACCTACCTCATCGACCCGTGGCCCTTCGACACGCCAACCGCCGACTTCTCCGTCCCCGCCCGCCATGTCCCGGCCGCCGCCTGCGCTAACCTCGCCGCCTTTCGCACCGCCCACACCACCGCTCCGATTGAGCAACTCCCCATCCACCTCGTCCCGGCCTGAGGGGGGCACCACGAAGTCGCGAAGGCACGAAGCCCAAGCCTCTCCTGTCGCCACTCATTTCGTTACTCCGACCCTCCTGCCTTAGCGCCTTCGTGGTTAACCAATCCGGCTCGCCTCCATGCCAACCCACCCCACCTCTGGCCAACTCACCGACTGCATCGTCCTTCTCGGTTCCGAACTCACCCCTTTTCGCTGCTCCCGCTTCGCCTGGTCGGGCGATACCATCACCGCAGCCGATCGCATCGCACCGGCCTCAACCCTCGAAGCCGGCGCTGTCGTGGTTATCCCCGGCCTTTACAACAGCCACACCCACTTGGGCGACTCCGCCCTGCCCGACGGCGCCACCGGCCTGACGCTCGAAGAAGCCTTTTTCCGCCCCGCCGGCTACAAATACCGCGAACTTGCGAAGCTCACCCGCGAGACCCACCTGCCCCATCTCGAGGCCCACCTGCGCTACATGGCGCGGAGCGGCACCGTCGCGCACCTCGACTTCCGCGAACAGGGCCCGGCCGGCGCCGAGCTTCTCCGTGCCGCCTCGATCAACACCGGCGTCGAGTCGATTATCCTGAACCAATTCAACGAATCCCCCTTCGCCGAAGCGGATCTGCGCGCCAACCGTCCCGGCCACGCGCTCCCGCCCGCCCACCGCGCCGAACTCGAGCACATGCTCTCCGTCGCCGACGGCTTTTCCGAGAGCACGATGAATGACCTCACCGACGCCGCTTGGGCCGAGATCCGCGCGCTCACTTCGGCAAGGGGAAAACTCCGCGCCATCCACTGTTTAGAGAACGCCGGCTACCGCGATCTTTCCCTCGCCACCACCGGCCGCGGCGACCTCATTCGCGCCCTCGAATTCTACGATCCCGATATCATCGTCCACCTCACCGTGGCCACCGCCGACGAGATCGCCCTCCTCGTCCGCGCGAAAAAGACCGGCGTGCTCAACCCCCGCGCCAACGCCAATCTCGGCCTCCCCCTGCCGCCCATCGCCGCCCTGCTCCGCGCCGGTGCCAATCTGCTCCTCGGCACCGATAACGGGATGCTCAATTCGCCCAACATTCTGGCCGAACTCGATTTTACTTACAAAGTCGCGAAATCCCAGTTCGCCGACGCCCTTTGGCCGGACCCCACCGCCATCCTGAAAATGGCCACCAGCAACATCCGCGCAGTCCTCGGCGACGACCATCACGGCGCCCTCGAAGTCGGCCTGCCCGCTACTTTCGTAGTGCTCGACTTTACGAAAGGCCACCTCCGCCACACCCGCCACCTCACCGCGAGCATCGTCACCCGCGTCACCCCCGACGACGTCCTCGCCACCTACCGCCACGGCCGCCCCCTTTACCTATCACCCGCATTCGAAATATAAGCACGAAGCTCAAACCTGATAAACCGCCCCGGTTTTCTTTTCCTCCACCTCGACCTTCTCGCCCTGTCCTTCGCGATCTTCGTGGTTAACCAATAAAACGCACCGCCCGCCCCCCATGCACCACGTCCTCTCCCCCGAGCCGCTCTGTCACCGTTGGAACAACGCCACGCCGCCACGCCTCACCGTCGCCCCGGGCGACACCATCACCTTCCAGTGCGCCGACTCCTCCGGCTGGCAGGTGAAACCCGATTGGACCGCCGCCGACTTCGCCGCGAAGTTTGACCCGCTCCAAGTCCACGCCCTCACCGGCCCCGTGGCCATCGACGGCGCCCAGCCCGGCGACACCCTCGAAATCATCATCGAGGCCTACGCCCACCACGGCTTCGCGTGGACCAGCCTCATCCCCGGTCTCGGCCTCCTCGCGGGCGAGTTCCCCGAACACCACCTCTTCATCTGGAAACTCCAAGGCGGCCAGACCCGCAGCTTCCCCGGCGTCACCCTCGATCTGCACCCCTTCGCCGGCATCATCGGTCTGCAACGCGCCGAGCCCGGCGAGTTCCGCACCCGCGCCCCCGGCCCCTTCGGCGGCAACCTCGACGTCCGCCACCTGACTGCCGGCACGCGCCTGTTTTTACCTGTCTTCACCCCCGGCGCCGGCGTGCTCACCGGCGACTGCCACGCCGCCCAGGGCGATGGCGAGGTCTGCATCAACGGCATGGAGGCCCCCATGGACGCCACCTACACCTTCAAACTCCATAAAAAGCCCGCCAAGCCGCTCGCCGGCCCCTACGCGATCTACCCGGCGCAGTCCTTCACCCCGCCGCGCTACGCCACCAAGCCCTGGCACCTCTTCATCGAGAGCGACGCTGACTCGCGCGAAGCCTGCAAACGCGTCGTCCGCCGCGCGATGGAGTTTATCGTGGATCGCCTCGGCGTTACCCCGCAAATGGCCTATACCCTCTGCAGCGTCGTGCTCGACCTGAAGGTCAGCCAACTCGTCAACGTGCCGACGACCACCATCACCGCCTACCTGCCCGAGGCTATTTTTGATTGAACTGAAAGTAACTTAACCACGAAGCGCCCGAAGACACGAAGACGGGAATTAAAAATCCACCTTCCCAATCTCTCCCTGTGAAGTAACACAACGCCGCCACCTTTATAGCCTTCGTGACTTCGTGTCCTTCGTGGTTAACTCATTCTCCACTACTTCCATGTCCGCCATCGAAACCAAACTCGCCGCCCTCAACATCACCCTTCCCGCGCCCGCCGCCCCCGGCGGCAGCTACCTGCCTTACCGGCTCCACGGCGATACCCTGATCCTCGCCGGCGTCATCAGTTCCTTCAACGGCCAGATGACCCACGTCGGTCAGGTCGGCCGCGAACACACCATCGAGACCGCCCGCGAGGCCGCGAAAATCTGCGCGCTCAACGTCCTTACCAACCTCAAGCTCGCGCTCGGCTCCCTCGACCGCGTCGAGGCCTTCCTCTACGTCGGCGGCTACGTGAACGGCGTATCCGGTTTCGCTGACGCCCCCGCCGTGATCAACGGCGCGAGCGATCTTTTCGTGGAACTCTTCGGCGACGCCGGCCGCCACGCCCGCGCCGCCGTGGCCGTCGCCGGCCTCCCGAAAAACGCCACCGTCGAGATCCAGGTCACCGTGGCGGTAAAGCCCTGAGATTAACCACGGAGGTCACAGAGTTTCCACGGAAACCCGATCGCGACTAGTCCTCTCTATCCTCCTCTCCGTTTCCTCCCTGCTCTCTGTGGTTAAGAATCCGCCCGCATGAACTTCGCCGCCTGGCAGTCCCTCGCCCCTGAAGCCGCCGCCCGCTTGGTCCACAAACGCGTGGCCGCGCTACCCCCTGCCCAGCAATGCGCCGCCATCGCTTGGCTCGCCCCCGAGGACCGCCTCGCCGCCGAGCTGGCCGGCACTTCTTCAACTTCATCTTCCAACTTAAACTCACCGCTTCGCGGTGTGCCCTTCGCCGCCAAGGATCTCTTCGATGCGGCCGGCCTGCCCACCTTTGCCGGCTCGACCTTCCTGCCCGAGGTGCGACCTGCCTCCGAAACCGACGGCGCCTTTATCCGCGACGTCCGTGCCACCGGCGCCACTCTCGCCGCCAAGGCCCACATGCACGAGTTCGCCTATGGTATCACCGGCGAAAACCCTCACTACGGCGACTGCGAGCTGCCCGGCCACCTCGGCCGCACCACGGGCGGCTCTTCCAGCGGCTCCGCCCTGCTCGTAAAAGCGGGCGTCGTGCCTTTTGCCCTCGGCACCGACACCGGCGGCAGCATCCGTGTGCCCTCCGCCTTTTGCGGTCTTTACGGCTTCCGCCTGACGCCCCGTCACCCGTGGATAGCGGATGGTTACCCCCTCGCCGAGAGCTTCGATACCCCGGGCTTTTTCACGAATAACGCCGCCGACCTTCACACCCTGCTCGACGTCCTCGTGCCCGGTCGCGCGGGAAATGCCCAATCTCAAAATCCCAAAGGTGCTTACCTAGCGCTGCCCGGCCTCGACCCCGCCGTCGAACGGGCCTTCCACGCCGCCGCCCCGCGCCTGGCCGAGCCACTGCCCGCCTCAGTTGCCACGGAGTTATTCCCCCTTTTCGCCCCTGCGGCCGAGCTCTACGCCATCCTCGGCGGGGCCGAAACGCGGGTCATCCACGCGCCGTTCTACGCGCGTTACCGCGACCGCTACGACGCCAACGTTCGTGCTCGCATCGACCGCGCCCTGACTTTGACGGACGCCGAGATCGCCCGCGCACAGGCCAATCGCGATGCCATCACCGCCGCATGGGCGGCCTTGTTTCGCGACTACGATTACCTCGTCCTGCCCGGTTCGCCCTGCCCCGCGATCACGAAGGCCGAATGCACCGTGGAAATGCGTTCGCGCATCCTCAGCCTCACCGTGCCGGCCAGCATGGCCTCGCTGCCCGTGCTCGCCCTGCCTGTCCCGCTATCCGATATGAGCGGCCTTACCACCGCCCTGCAAATCGTTGTGCCTAGCATCCACAGCCCGGCCATCCGCCACGCTCTCGCGTTGCACGGCTAAATCACGCCGCCGGCGCGTCACCCGTCGTAGACTCAGCCGCCGCGCGCGCCGCCATGCGTTTCTCCGCTTCGAGGATGATCGCCTCGCAGCCAAGGAACTTATGATCGTCAAGCGTCAGTCGGCGGCGTTTTGCGCCCTCCTCATAAATGGCGTAGGCGATGCCTTTGTCGGCCCACTTGCGGCGATCCATCTCCACAATGGTATCGAGATGCACTCTCTCGCCTGAGGCCCCCGTCACCCAGTCGCCCTCGGCCCGCACGCTGCGGGTGTGATTCCAAGCTACCCAGCCTGCAAAGCCCACCGCGCTTACGAAAAACACCCAGCCGGTCCAGCGTTGTCCGGCGAGGTCACCGGCCGAGCGCGGCTTTGGTGCGGTCTTGGGCCAGTCGCGCTCGCGCGCCAAGCGCTCCCACGCGCGCATCACGGCCGGATCCTTGGCATCCTTGGCCCGACCGGCCGCAATCAGCTCGTCAGCCATCGGGGCAAAGACCTCGTGGCGCTTGGCCTCGGCCGGCCAGCGGAGATAACCGTCGATGAGAAACCAGACCGCGGAGACAAAAAGCATGAGAAACAAGATGCTCATGCGGCGGCGCCATTCCTTCGAGATGCGGGCGTGGACGTTCATATGCAGCCCAACCAACTTTAAAACCCGGCGAAAAACAACCCCTTCGACCAAACCGATAAACGCCCCCCATCTTCCGCTTACCCTAACCAGACTTGCCGTCACCAGATTGACATGATTGCGATTCATGGCTCGCCGCCTGCTTGCAAGCCGGCCCGCCTCCAACGAAGCCCGCCATGCCGCTCACCCGTTTTTCCGTAAAGCCGCTCCATACCCTCACCCGCACCCTCGCTGCCGTGGCGATGGGCCGCGCCGCGCCCGACCTCGTCATCACCGGCACAAGGCTTCTCTCCACCTACACCGAACGCCTCCATCCCGAGCGCGAAGTCTGGATCAAGTCCGGTCGCATCGCCTGCGTGAAACCCGCCGGCGCCGCGAAAAAACACTTCGCCGCCGTCTCCGGCACGAAATTCGCCACCTTCGACGCCGCCGGCGCCATTCTCGCCCCCGGCCTGGTCGATCCCCACGTGCACATCGAGAGCTCGATGATGACCGCCTGCGCCTACGCCGAGGCCGCCCTGCTCAACGGCACCACCACGCTCTTCTGCGACTCCCACGAGATCGGCAACGTCTGCGACGCCGAGGGCATTGAGTGGATGCTGCGCGACGCCCGTCAGGCCCCGCTCAACATCTTCCTCACCGTCCCCAGCACCGTTCCCGCCACCTCGCCCCAGTTCGAGACCGCCGGCGGCGACCTTACCCCAGCCAAGATCGGGGCCCTCTTCGACCGCTGGCCCGAGGCCCTCGCTCTCGGGGAAAAAATGGACTTCGTGCAAATCGCGATGGGAGACCCACGCACCCACGGCGTGCTCGCCGAGGCCCTGAAACGCGGCCGCCCCGTCTGCGGTCACGTCTATGGCCGCGAGTTTGTCGCCGCCGGCGCCGCCTCCGGCATCACCGACACCCACGAGGCCATCGACCGCGACATCGCAGACGATTTCCTCGAGGCCGGCGTGTGGATCTTCCTCCGCGGCGGTCCGCCCACCACGCCTTGGCACTCGCTCCCCCACGCAATCAAGGCCGTGACCGAACTCGGCGCCTCGCCGAAACGCGTCTGCGTGTGCACTGACGACCGCGACGCCGACGACCTCTTTCTCTTCGGCCTCGATTGGGTCGCCCGCCAAGCCATCGTCGCCGGCTTCACCCCCGCCGCCTCCTGGAGCGCGGCCTCCCTCCATCCCGCCACCCGCTTCGGCGTTGACGGCGACATCGGCGGCATCGCCCCCGCCCGCCGCGCCGACCTGGTGTTGCTCAACGACGACCTCGTCCCCCAATCCACCTGGTATGGCGGCGAACTCGTGGTGAAAAACCGCAAGATCACCGCCCTCCTCGATCAGGCCCTGTCCAAACGCTACGCCTACCCCAAAAAAGCCTACGCCACGGTCAAACTGCCCCCCGCCGCGAAGTCCGCCCCGCTCATCCCCGCCCTTCCGACCACCCCGGTCGTCGCCAACTGCATCCGCACCGCCCTGCCGGGCATCATCCTCTTCCACGACCGCGTCCGCCTCGACCCCGCCGCCAGTTGGGCCGAACATTTCGCCGCCCACGGCCTGTGCTTCGTGTCCGTGCTCGAGCGCCACGGCAAGAGCGGCGCCGTCGCCCACGGTCTGCTTAAGGATTTTGGCCTCAAAGCCGGCGCCGTCGCCAGCACCGTCGGCCACGACGCCCACAACCTCATCGTCGCCGGCACCAACGAAGCCGACATGCGCCTCGCGGTCGAAACCCTCCGCGCCCTCCGTGGTGGCGTCTGCGTCGTCAAAAACGGCAAAGTCCTCGCCTCCGTCGCCCTCCCCATCGCCGGCCTGCTTTCTGACGAACGCGCCCCGGCCGTGGCCAAACAAACCACCAAACTCAAAAAAGCTTGGCTGGCAGCCGGTTGCACCCTGCCCTACATGGGTTTTAACCTCATCCCGCTCTCCGTTATCCCCGAGATCCGCATCACCGACCGCGGCCTCGTCACCGTCCCCAGCATGAAAAAACTTCCACTTTTTGAAACCGCCTAAAAAAAGCCCCTTTCTTCGCCTGCCGCATGGCACATAGCCTGCTTGCCGAACACTTTGTTAGAACAAACCCAACCCACATGATCAAACCACACCTCACCCTGCGCCTTCTGGCGCTCATGGTCACCACTGGTTCAGTCCAGTATGTCGCGGCCCAAACCGCCCCGACCGCTTCCGCCGCCCCGGCCGAGGAAGTCGTCACCCTCGAGAAACTCGACGTTAGCGGCGTGCCGATTGAGAAGAGCATTCTTCCGACCTCACGCCCCTTCTCCTCGGTGTATGGCACCGATCAGAATATCACCGAGATCCCTCGCAACGTTACCATCATCTCGCGTGAGCAGCTTAACACCATAGGCGTTAGAGACGTCCGCGATTTCTCCAAGCTGACCTCCAGTTCCTACACCAAGACCAACTTCGGGGCCCCCTCGAATCCCGACCTCCGCGGCGCCCCCTCTGACGTTTTCCAAAACGGCGTCCGTGAGCGCACGACCTCGAATGGCAACGGCATGCCCATCGACTTCAACGCCATCGAGTCGATCAACATCGTCAAGGGCGCGGCTACCGCCGTCCAAGGCTCCTCTCAATACGTAGGCGGCTTCGTCGACCTCGTGACCAAGCGCCCCACTTTCGACAGCCAAAAAACCGTCCTGAGCGCCACCATCGGCTCCAACGACATCTACCGCTGGACTGCAGACTACAACACGCCGGTGAACGATAAACTCGCCGTCCGCGTGAGCTACTCCGGCGAAGACAGCCAAGGTTTTTACGAGAGCGAATACCGCAAGACCCAGTCTGTCTACGGAGCCGCCACCTATAAACCTAGCGACTCCTACGAGCTCTTCGCCAACGCCTCCTTCACCTACATGGAGTATACCGAGAACTGGGGCATCAACCGCCCGACCCAGAATCTCATCGACCACCACCTCTACCTCACCGGAGTAAATAATAACGGCGGCAGCGTCGCCACCGTCGATGACCCGCAAAACGCCACCAACGTGCTGGCTCCATTTCCCGGCAATACCGTAGCTTGGGGCCCCGAGGTCAAAATCGACCGCGATATCCGCACGCTCAAGCCGGGCGATAATTCGCTCGCTAAAAACATCAAGCTACAGGCCATCCAGACCTTCACCGCGACCCCCGACCGGAAACTAGTTAACAATAACCTTTTCACCTACACTCAGCGCGAGACGCTCAGCTCCTACTATTATTCCGAGGTGGTCGATCCCTCGATCACCCTCCAGTCCCGCTGGGAGTATCAGATGGCGTTTACTGACACCCATGTAAATGCCGGCGTCGACGCTCGCTACATTTCGGTGAAAGCCTACTCTGACTATGGCTTTGAACCAGCTGGCGTCTGGGACCTCACCAAGCCCCGCTCGGGCATTAACATCTACAAATCCACTGCATTCATTGATTCCATCAACAGTGGCCCCTTCGGCCGGGTTCCCGTTCCCGGATACAAGAATCGTTACTACGGCGCCAACACCTTTAGCTCCGACTCCAACGAATCCCACAGCTTCGCGGCCGCCCCCTTCGTGCAAGCTGACCACGCCCTCACCGACAAACTTACGGTGCTGGGCGGCGCCCGCGCAGACTTTCTGCACGTCAACGCCACCGAGCCCTTCTCGGGAGCCAATGATCAGGTTGATGTCGTTCTACCCAACGTAAATGGCAGCTTGGTCTACAAGATCACAGACAAGGCCAGCGCCTACGGCACCTACAACTACAGTGAAAATACCGCTGGAGCAGAGGGCAACGGCGGCGGCTACCTGCTAACCAACACCAACGGCTCCCCCTTCGCCGTGGATATCGACAAGGACTCCTATAGCACTCCAGCCGAGCTATGGGAGGCTGGTATGAAGTTCAGCCTGATCGACAAAAAGCTCTTCCTTGGAACCGCCCTCTTCGACCAGCGCTTCACCCGCAAGTCGCAGGGCAGCCCGGCCACTGAATACAACTACAAGGGCTTTGAAGTGGAGCTTAACTATCAGCCGAGCAAAAATTTCTTCGCTACCTTCGGCTATAGCGTAATCGACGGCCAGGTCGCGGCCTCAGGCTTCGAGTCCATCAGCACTAACATCGGCACCGTCGCGCCTGAAATCAAAGCCGCCTACGCCAACAACATCCGCGTCCAAGGCCTGCCCAAGAATCTGTTTAACGCATTGGCCAGCTATACCTTTGACAACGGGTTCGGTGCCTCACTCGGCGCCGTGGTGCACAGCGAGATCAATAACAACTGGGCCGGCACGGTCGTTATCCCCTGGCAGTATGAGCTGAACACCAGCGTGTTCTACACTTACAAAAATTGGAACGCCCGTCTGGCGATCTTCAATCTTACCGACGCGTGGAACTGGGCGCCGAACAACGGTATCTACGGCAACGAGTCCATCTTGCTCCAGCCCGGCATCCGCGGCGAGCTCACCCTCGGCTATAAGTTCTAAGATCCATTCAGTTCAGCCTCGTCCTCTTCACGCCGCCGTCCCTTGGGACGGCGGCGTTTTTCTGCTCCGCCTTCCTCTCGCCCCCTACCCCAGATACTTACGCACGTCCGGCAGCTCGATCTCCCGGCGGCCGCTTTGGGTGCGGGCCAAGTAGGGGTCGACCGGCGGCTGGTTATCGGGGTCGATATTGTTTTTATCCAAGGGCCGGGAATTCTCGCCGTCCTCGTCGTCCGACTCACCGATCTCCACCCCGGCTAGGTCCAGTTGGTCCCATTCGGAGGGATCGAAATACTGGCTTACTCGCCTCGCGACCGGATCGAGTAACATGGCGGGGTTTTTGACCCGTCCCGCCTTCACAAATTCATAAAGGCAGGGGATAAAAAGGTCCTCGTAGCTCCCACGAAAATCGCTCAGCCACTTGTTCGCCACCCCTTCGCGACGGTTAAAAAGCACGACGTCGGAGAAATGCACGCAGGCATCGAACCACAGCTTCAAGGCGGAGTGTTTCTCCGCCAGGGCGCAGTGCACCACCGTGAGGATGCGCGCCACCTCCAGCTCGTGCGCCGCCAGCCAAGGCTTCAACGCCTCCAACTGATCGACTGGGTCAAGGAAGGCATCAAGGAGGATAAATATATGCGTCGCCGCTAACGGCGGTTCTTCCGCAAAGAGCGCGTGCAACTCGGCGTCCCAACGCATCCGCCCGGTCGTAGCCGCTCCCGTTTTGGTATCAGCCTCCTGCGGTAACTCGCCGGCCGGCAGGATAACATGCGCCCGCTCGCCCGCCACCGGCTCGAGCCCGCCGACGATGAGATCGGCCAACACCTCGCGCCGTCCTGACCCAGGCAGGCCGAGGATCACGTAAACGAGGGGGCGGGTGGCGGTGGCGTCGTCGGACATGGGCGGAATCAAAAGGTGAAGGTGTGGTTCTGCGCCGCGTCGCGCATCCAGTGGTCGATCAGCACGAGCAGGGTCATGGCCTCGACGATGGGCACCGCGCGCGGCACCACGCAGGGGTCGTGGCGGCCCTTGCCCCTGAGGTCGGCCGGCTGCCCGGCCAGGTCCACCGTGCGCTGGCTTTGCAGGATCGTCGCGGTGGGTTTGAAGGCGACGTTGAAGACGAGCTCCTCGCCGTTACTGATGCCACCCTGCACCCCGCCCGAGCGGTTGGTGACCGTGCGCACCCGGCCATCGCGGTTTTCAAAAAGGTCGTTGTGCTCCGAGCCACGTAGGAGCGAGCCGGCAAATCCGCTACCGACCTCGAAACCCTTGGTCGCAGGTAGGGAGAGCATGGCCTTGGCGAGGTCGGCCTCCAGCCGGTCAAACACCGGCTCGCCCAGCCCAGCGGGCAGGCCGCGCACGCGGCACTGGATGACGCCGCCGACCGAGTCACCTTCGGAGCGCACCGCCTTGATCCGCTCAATCATCGCGGCAGCCGTCACCGCATGCGGACAACGCACCGCCGTCGCCTCGACCGCCTCAAGCGTGGGGAAGTCAAACAAAGCTTCCGCCGGCGCGGCGATGTCGTGGATGCGTGTGATATAGGCGCGCGCCTCGACCCCGCGCGTCGCGAGGATTTTTTTGGCGAAGGCGCCGGCCGCCACACGGCCGATGGTCTCGCGCGCCGAGCTGCGCCCGCCGCCGTTGGGGTCGCGAATGCCAAACTTGGCCTGGTAGGTGAAGTCGGCGTGCGAGGGGCGGAAGGCCGCCTTCATCTCGTTGTAGGCCGAGCTGCGCTGGTCGGTGTTGCGCACCAGCAGGGAGATGGGCGTGCCGGTGGTGAGGCCGTCGTAGACGCCGGAGAGGATCTCGACCACGTCAGCCTCCTTGCGCGGGGTCGTGATGTCGCTCTGGCCGGGGCGGCGCCGGTCAAGCTCCGTCTGGATCTCGGCCGCCGTGATGGGCAGGCGAGGAGGGCAGCCGTCGAGCGTCACGCCGATGGCGGGACCGTGGCTTTCACCCCAGGTGGTGATGCGGAAAAGGTGGCCGAAACTGTTGGGCATCGCACCGGGCAGGTTGGCCGGCGCGAGGTGCGCCGCAAGGGGCAAAACCAAGGCCCTGTTTATCCAGCAAGCCGCGCTGGTGTCCCCGCCGAGAGTCGAACACGGATCAGTCGTTTAGGAAACGACCGCTCTATCCACTTGAGCTACGGGGACGTTGATTACTAGCGACTTGCACTTAAAAGACACCTTGAACACCGGTAGTTCCACCCAAAGCTCTGGCAAACTGCCGAAGTTCAACGACGTCCACGGGACCAAGTGTGACCCCGATTAAAGCGCAGTAAGCAAGCAAAAGACATCCCGGCAACCCGTGCCGGGCGACAGGTTAAACCAATCTCAGCGTAGGTGATTTACCCTGTTTTACCTGCGGAACAAATGTTGCGCGGGAACTCTCGCATTACTCCGCAAGCGCGACCATCGCAGGAGGGCTTACCGTTTGACTTCCTGCAACCACCCTTCCGCCTAGACCACCCATGCGCCTCCCCGCCCGTAGCGTTACCTTCGCTTTCGTCTCCACGCTGCTCTTATTTGCCGCCCTTCCGGCCCAAACCAAGCCAGAGTCGGCCAAGGCCCCAAGCGAGCTTCCGGCCAAAGCCCCCGCTGCCCATCCACCCTCCGAGGAATTGCTCCAGCGCTCAGAAAAAATCGTCACGAAACTGGGTCTCGCCTCGCCCGAACAACAAGCCCGCATCCGCGACCTCGTTGCCCAACAATACGCAGAGCTCGCCCTCATCCACGACGCCCGCGACGAAGCCCTGAAAGTCGCTAAAGCCGCCGCCAGCGAACCCGCCGCCCAAAGCGCGCGCGACACCGCCACCGCCCGGCAAGCCGATCTGCACTACGCTTTCATCGCACGTCTCTCCGCCGAACTTACCCAGAGTCAGGTCGAGCAAATCAAAGACGGCATAACCTACGGCGTGCTGCCCAACACCTTTCGCGTCTACCAAGAGATGCTGCCAAACCTCACGCCCGAGCAAAGTAACCAGATCCTCGCTTGGCTAACCGAAGCGCGTGAACACGCCATGGACGCCGGTTCATCCAAGGACAAACACGCCTGGTTCGGCAAATACAAGGGCCGCATCAACAACTACCTCTCCAAAGCTGGCTACGACATGAAGCAAGCGGAGCGCGATATGTTCTCCCGCAAAAACACCGAAGCCAAAACATCCAACTAACTCTGCTGCCTCCATGACACTCTCCGCCACCCGCATCCTGCTCGCCGCCGCCAGCCTGCTCGTTTCCGCCCGTTGCCCAGCCCAAGGCTACCCTAAGGTTCCCGCCGCGCTGCAAGCCGTCGCGAACGAACGCCAGGCCGCGAGCAACCACCGCTCCGAAAGCATCTTCGCCGCCCAAAAAGCGGAACTCGCCGAGTGGACTGCCAAGGGCAAACCCTACCTGCCCGGCGCTGAAAAACCCTCCGACCTCCCCCAGGCCACCATCCCCGCATTCCCCGGCGCCGAGGGAGGCGGGATGTTCACCTGTGGCGGCCGCGGTGGTCGCGTCATCGTCGTCACCAGTCTGGCCGACACCGGTCCGGGCACTTTCCGCGAGGCCTGCGAGGCCGCCGGCCCCCGTATCGTGGTCTTCAACGTCGCCGGGATCGTTCGGCTGGAAAGCCGCATCCGCATTCTTGCTCCCTACATCACGATCTCCGGCTCCACCGCCCCGGGCGACGGCGTCTGCATCGCCGGTGCCACCGTCGAGCTCGAAACCCATGACGTCGTCATTCGCCACCTGCGCTTCCGCCGCGGCGCCCTCGACGCCGCCGACCGCAACGATTCCCTGGGTGGCAATCCCGTCGGCAACATCATGATCGACCACGTCTCCGCCTCTTGGGGCCTCGACGAAAATATGTCGATGTATCGCCACATGTTCGACCACGACGGCGACTCCAAGACCCCCGAGCGCAAGCTCCCCACCGTCAACATCACCATCCAGAATTCCATCTTCTCCGAGGGCCTGAACACCTACCATCACGCGTTCGGCTCCACCATCGGCGGCGCCAACAGCACTTTCCATCACAACCTGTGGGCCTGCAACACCGGCCGCAACCCGAGCGTGGGCATGATCTACGATTTCACCTTCGTGAACAATGTGATCTTCAACTGGCGCCACCGCACCATCGACGGCGGAGATCAACGCAGTTTCTACACGATCCTGAACAACACCTTCAAACCCGGCCCCGGCACTCCCGACGGAGACATCTCGTTCCGCATCCTCAAGCCCGAGTCCGAGCGCTCAAAGACCGTGATAGACAACTTCGGCAAGGCCTACGTAGCCGGCAACGTCATCGAGGGCAACGAGCGCGTGACCCGCGACAATTGGGACGGTGGCGTCCAGCCCGACGTGAGGCAAAAACCCCTCGCCGAGGTGCTCGCCGCCATCCGCGTCGACGCCCCCTTCGCCCACGCCCCGCTCACCATCCAGAGCGCCGCCGACTCCTATGCCACCGTCCTCGCGAACGCCGGCGCCACCCTTCCGCGTCGCGATCCCGTGGATACGCGAGTCGTTGAGATGGTCCGTTCCGGAAAAGTCGGCGACTCGCGCGCTACCGCCGAGGACTCTGCCCGCGCTACCGCCGTCGGCTACGCCGAAAAATGGGTCAAGGACCTCGAGGAAGGCGTCACCAAAGGCTTTCTCACCAACCCCGCCCAAGTCGGCGGCTATCCCGACTACAAAGGCCAACCCTACGCTGACACGGACGGTGACGGTCTGCCCGACGATTGGGAAAAAGCCCACGGCCTCGACCCCAAAAACGCAGCCGATGCCACGACTGATCTCAACGGCGATGGCTACACCAACATCGAGGATTTTCTCAACGGCCTCGACCCCCGCGCACCCAAGGTCGATTGGACCAACTTAAAGAACAACGTCGACTCGCGCTCCGCTACCAGCATCGGTGCCCGTTAAGCGGTTGGTAGCACCGTATCCTAAGCCACCCAAGGCTCTGGCTTAGGATACGGGCACTTTTCTCGGGTATTCGCTATCCTAGGAAGTTTGCCTAAGGGCGCGAGTGGTTGACGATGCAGCGTCCCCTCCCCGCCCAATGCATTTTTTCTCCTCCAAAAAGTGGAGCCAACTCGCCGCGTTTTCTGCAAGTATCGCACTGCTCGCAGCTGGCTGCTTCGCTTCGGTTAAAGTCGATATCAATAACAGCGGACGACCGCTCAAAGAGGGGCTCGATCCGGCCTTCACTCCTTGGTCTGCCAACCAAAACTGGTTCAACGGTGGCGACACCACGTCCGCCACGTTCGAGGGCGTCACCTTCCGCTTTACCCGTGTCGGCTCCACGGGAACCGGCCTGCAAACGAGCTTCTGGAAAGCTGGCGTCCAGAACCCCGCCGGCAATCTAAAGCTCACCAGCGACGGCCTAAAGGTCGCCGACGGCGAAGCCGGGGCTCAGCTCGAACTGCGCATCTCCGGACTCTCCGCCGGCGACCATAGCCTCCTGCTTCATCTCAACAGCTGGGACGGCAACGCGTCAGTCGCTCCTCTCGATATTCTGCTTAACGGCCATATCGTTTGTGACGACCTCCCCGTCTCTGTCCAAGCCACCGACCCCAACCTGGCCACCACCGCATACCTCCGGTTCAAAGCCCGCGACGGTGAAGATACGGTCGTCGTGCTTAGGGCGGAAACCAGCGGTCACGAGACCAGCAAGAACGTCCATGTAAACGGCTTCGAGATCGATACGCCGAATCCCAGGGCTCAGGCCAACCACCCCAGCCCCGCCCACGCTGACGAACACGTCGATGCTACCACCGGCTCGGTCACGCTGTCCTGGGGCGGCGCGATGCTCGGCACAATCTCGCACGATTTATACGTGGGCACCAACGCGGCTGCCGTTGACTCCGCCACCAAGGAATCAGCCGCGTTCAAGGGTAACCTTACCGCCACTCAATTTCCGCTCACCGGACTAAAGAGCCACCTGACTTACTACTGGCGGGTCGACGAAATAGCGTCGAACGGCACCGTGACAAAAGGCAGCCTTTGGTCCTTCCGCCCCCGCCAACTGGCTTTCCCCAGTGCCGAAGGCTACGGTCGCTTTGCCCGCGGAGGACGCGGCGGCGTGGTCATCCATGTGACCAACCTGGAAGACAGCGGCCCGGGCAGCCTGCGGGATGCCATCGAGGGCAACCATGGACCACGCACCGTGGTTTTCGACGTCTCGGGACTCATTTCGTTAAAGTCCGATATCACTATCACCGGAGCCCAACCCTACCTCACCCTCGCCGGGCAGACCGCGCCAGGGAAAGGCATCTGCGTGCGCAACCAGATGCTCGGATTGAGCGGCGCGCGCGATGTGATCTGCCGTTTCGTCCGTATCCGTGTCGGCGACCTCAGCGGCCAAACTCAAAACGGAACGGGTATGGCGGGTGTGGACCACGTTATCATGGACCATTGCTCAGTTAGCTGGGGCCAAGACGAGGGTATCAGCACACGCAGTGCGAAAAATCTCACCCTGCAGCGCACACTCATCGCGGAAGCGTTGAACATCGCAGGCCACAAAAACTACCCCCCGGGCACCACCCACGGCTACGCCGCGAGCGTTGGCGGGGATATCGCGAGCCTACACCACAACCTTCTCGCCCACAACGAGGGTCGCAATTGGAGCTTGGCCGGCGGCCTAGATCCGGACGGTAGCTACGGCGGTCGCCTCGATATCTTTAATAACGTCGTCTACAACTGGGGCCACCGCACCACCGACGGCGGCGCCCGCGAGGTTAATTTCGTCAACAACTACTACAAGCCCGGCCCGGCCTCGAAAATCTTTGTCGCCCTCCGGCCACAATACGGCGGCTTTCCAGGCAAACAGCAGTATTACATGGCCGGCAACGTCATGCCGGGCCATTTCACCGAAAAGGATCAGGAGAAAGGCCGCGCCGTCGCCACCGAGAACCGTGGCGTCCTGCCGGAAAACTCCAAGCCCCCATACAGCCCCTGGGTGGAGCAACCGTTCTTCCCTTCCTACGCGAAGATTCACACCGCAGCCCAAGCCTATAAAGACGTGTTATCCGACGTGGGCTGCAACCAACCGCTGCCTGATGAGCTCGATCAACGCGTAATCGGCGAAACCATCACCGGCACTTGCACCTACCAAGGCACCGGCCCCTTCGGAGGCTCACCCGGTCTGCCCAATTCTCAAAAGGACGTCGGCGGCTGGGAGGACTACGGTAACATCAGTCGGCCTAACGATTGGGACACTGACGCCGACGGCCTGCCTGATTGGTGGGAAACCATCCACGGCACCAACCCACTTTCACCGAAGGGAGACTTTACCGAGAGTAACGACGACACCGATGTCAACGGCTTCAATTCGCTCGAGGATTACCTGGACTGGATGGCCCGCCCACACTCCGAAAGCCAAGCCGGAGCCTCGACCGACATCGACCTCCAAGCCTTAAGCCGCGGCTATCTGAAAACCAACCCACGCTACCGCTTAAGCCAACCCCTGAACGGCACCGTCAAACTCGTCGATGGACGCTACGCCCGCTTCACCCCCTCAACCGGCCAAGCCTCACTCGGCGGCTTTACCTTCACCGTCACGGACTCGGACGGAGACTCTATGACCCGCACGGTTGGCATCCGCATCGTCGGCACGGCTCCACTTAAAAACTGATCCTCCCCATGACCACCCTACGCCTGTTGCTCGCCCTGGCGCTAGCGTTCTTCTCCGCTTGCGCCTCCGACTCCTCATCCCGCCCCCAAAAAACAGCGGTGCCTGCCGCCGTCATCGCAAACGCCAAGAACATCGAGTCACCCAAAAACACCCGCAACATCCTTGCGGCGCTCAAGCTGGCCGACGCCGCGACCGAGGCCCGCGTCCGAACCATTCTCGACACCCACTTCGCCGCCCTCGCCGCCTGGCACCGCGACCACGACTCCGCCCTCACCCTGTGCTGGAGCGCTTTCGAGCAGGCCCGCTCCGCCAAAGACCCCGCCGCTGCGAACGCCGCACTGCAGAGAATCACTGCCCTTTACGCCGGCTTTCGTCCCGTTCGGGAAAAAACCTTTTCCGCGCTGGGTTCCCTCCTGTCGCCCACGCAAATCGAGGAGATCGAGGACGTGCTGACGATCAACAAGGTCGGCGTAACCTACGCCGCTTACTTGGAAATTTTCCCAAGGCTCTCGGACGAACAAAAAGCCGCCGTTCTGCACCAACTAAAAACCGCGCGCTCCGAAGCGATCGATGGCGGTTCGATGAAGGAAAAATCCGCCTTCTTTAAAAAATATAAGATCCGCATCGAAGAGGACTACTTCACCAGCCAAGGCATCGACGCTCAAGCCTACCGCCGTGCCTTCGCCGCCCGCGAAAAAGCCTCCACCCGCCTCTGGTATGAAAAACCCGCTGAAAAGTGGACCGAGGCGCTCCCCGTCGGCAGTGGTCGACTCGGCGCCATGGTCTTCGGCGGCACCGCCGAGGAACGCATCCAATTTAACGAAGACACACTCTGGGCCGGCAAACCCCACAACTATGTGCGAGCCGGCTCCGCCGATATCGTGCCCCAAGTCCGCGCCCTGCTCGCCGCGGGCAAAATCTCCGAGGCCCAAGATCTCGCCCGCGCCAAAATGCTGAGTGATCCGGTCCGCCAAAAACCTTACCAAGCTTTCGGCGACCTCCACCTCTCCTTCCCCGGCCACGAAGCCGCTACAAACTACCAGCGCGAACTTGATATCGATAGCGCCGTCGCCAGCACGCGCTACGAGGTGGACGGCGTTACTTATACCCGCGAGGTTCTTGCCAGCTACCCCGACAATGTCATCGCGCTCCGCCTCACGGCCAACCGACCCGGCGCCCTCACCTTTAGCGTCCAACTAGACTCGCCGCACAAAGTATCCGCGACCTCGGTCTCAATCGATGGCGCGCCGAGTCTCAAGCTCAGCGGCGAAGTCGAGCCAGACGGCATACGCTTCGCCTCCACTCTGCGCCTACTCTCCGAAGGCGGAAAGGTGCAAGCCGAAGGCCAGTCACTCCGCGTCCAAGGAGCCGACGCCGCCACGCTCCTGCTCGTCGCCGCCACTAGCTTCAAGACTTGGGAAGACATTTCCGCCGACCCCGCCGCGCGCTGTGCTAGCGACCTCGCCGCACTCGCCTCGCGCGATTTCGCCACGCTCCGCACCACTCACCTCGCCGACCACCGCAAACTCTTTCGCCGCGCTAGCCTTGATCTCGGAAAGACCGAATTTTCCGGCCTGACAACCGACGCCCGCCTCCAACGGGTGCGCAAAGGCGCGGCCCTCGAAACCGATCCCGCCCTCGCCGCCCTTCATTTTAACTACGCTCGCTACCTGCTCATCGCCTGCAGCCGCCCCGGCACCCAACCTGCCAATCTCCAAGGCATATGGAACGATTCCCTGAACCCACCCTGGGAGGGGAAATACACCACGAATATCAACGTGGAAATGAACTACTGGATCGCCGAGCTCACCGGCCTCAGCGAATGCCACGAACCGCTTTTCGACGCCATCGATGACCTGCGGGTGAGCGGAGCCCGCACCGCCGACCAACTCTACCGCTCGCGCGGCTGGGTCTTGCACCATAACTTCGATCTCTGGCGCGGCACCGCCCCAATCAACAATATCGACGGTCTCTGGCCCACAGGCGGGGCTTGGCTGTGCCATCACCTCTGGGAACGCTGGCTGTTCACTGGTAACCGCGAATTCCTTGCCAACCGTGCCTACCCCGCCCTGCGCGAGGCCTCTCTCTTCTTTGTCGATTATCTGGTCCGTGATGAAAAATCCGGCTGGCTGCTGACCGCGCCTTCCCACTCTCCCGAGCAAGGCCCCACCACCACCGGACCCACGATGGATAACCAGCTGATCCGCTTCCTTTGGACCGCGACCATCGCCGCTTCTCGCGAACTCAAGCAGGACGCCGACTTCGCCAATCAGCTCGAAGCTCTCCTGCCCAAGCTCCCGCCCAACCAGGTTGGTCGGCACGGTCAGCTCCAAGAATGGCTCGAGGACGTGGACGTGGCCGACAACAACCACCGTCACATGTCCCCGCTGTGGGCACTCTATCCGGGCGCAGACATCACGCCAGCCGATCAAAAAATCTACGACGCCGCCAAAGTCCTTCTTAGATGGCGCGGCGACGGCTCCACCGGCTGGAGCTATGCTTGGCGCATGCCGCTCTGGGCTCGCGTCGGCGATGGCGAGATGGCCTATCGGCAATTGGGTCTGCTTCTCACCAAGCGCACCCTACCCAACCTATTCGACCTTTGCGGCCCGTTCCAAATCGATGGAAACTTCGGCGCCGCCGCCGGTGTGGTCGAGATGCTGCTGCAAAGCCACCAACGCACCACTGAAGGCATGGTGCTGATCAATCTGCTTCCTGCTCTGCCAAAGGCATGGGCCTCCGGCACGGTCAAGGGCCTGCGCGCGCGCGATGGCTTCATTCTGGACCTCACTTGGAAAGAGGGCCGCGTCACGATGGTCAAAATCCAGTCCGCTCTAGGCCGCCCCGCCCTGCTTCACCTGAACGAAGAAACCCTCCCGCTTCATCTCGCCGCCGGAGCCGTGGTTACCCTAAACCGATAGTGGGGCCGGATTAAACCGGTCAAAGAAACTACCTGCCCCAGTCTTAATTGCATAAAAAAGCCCCGTCGCCTTGAGGTGACGGGGCTGAAACTAAACCAACGCCTAATCTGCTGCTTAGTAGCTAACTTTGAGGCGGAGGAAACGACGCGAGGCGACGCTAGTGGAAACCGTGTCGGTGACCGTGACTTGGCCGGCCGTATTTGAGGCGCCCGTGCTTGGATTATTGGCTGCAGTTACCGTGGTCCAAGTCGTCAAATCGCTAGAGCCTTCCACCGTGTAAGTGAGGGTGCTATCAGCGATCCGGGTGTAGGTGAGCGCCAAGTAGTTGCCCGAACGAGCGGTGCTGTAGGCCCCGATGCCAGCCACCGTGGGACTCGTTCCCGTCGCGTATTCGAGCAGGTTGGTCACGCCGTCATTATCGTAATCGGCGGTATCCGCGCCGTTACCGGTGTTGTTGCTGCTACCAAAGTTATCCTGGCGCCAAGACTCCAAGGAGGAGAGCGGACTGCCGGGGGCGATAGTGAGCGTGAGCGTGTTGCCAACGGAGGCGAGCGTGCCGCGGAAGCCAACCGGCAGCGTGCCGACCTTGAGGTTGGTCGTGCTGATGGGTGCGGAGCCCGAGATAAGGGTGTAGGTGCCGGCCGCGAAACCGGCGAGCGGGTTGACATTGATCGTGGCCGAGCCGGTCGCGCTGACCGCACCGCCCACCTGAATCAAATCGGAGGTGCCGGGGGCATTTAGATCCACGGTCAGTTGCGCACCACTGCCGAGGGTAAGCCCGCCGCCGATGGTGAAGGTGCCGACCCCACCGCTTCCGGGAGCGAGCGCCGCGCCGGAGGAGACGGAAACCCCGCTGGCCAGCGAACCGGTGCCGCCGAGAGAACCGGCGGTGATGGTCGTGGTGCCGGTGAAGGTATTGGCGCCGTTAAGCAGCAGCAGGCCCGAACCATTTTTGACTAGGGTCTGCGTGCCGGTGTTACCGGCCGAGGCGATGACACCGCCGTAGGTCAGCGTGATGCCCGAGTCGACCCAAAGGGTGCCAGTGCCGCCGGTCGAGCCAGAGGTCGGCCCGAGGCCGATGCCGCGCTTGGTATCGAGAGTGAAGTTGGCCGTGGTAGTGGTCTGGAGCGTGCCGCCGTCGAGGATGATGTTATTGGCGAAGGCCGACTGCGGGGCCGGCGAGGCACCGGCACTACCGGCCGCACCAGTAAACGGCCCGATTTGACCGAGCTTGGCGTCGGAGGATACACGGAACACGCCACCTTGAATAACGGTCCCGCCGGTGTAAGCGGTCACGGCACCCGTCGGCTCGAAAGAGCCTGCGCCTATTTTTCTAATGGAGAATAGGTTAGAGTTGCTGCTACCGTTCGTCAAGGTTGCGAAACTCACGCCCAGATTACCGCTATAAACGTCATCCACGCCCGAGGCGATGTTGAGCGTTAGCTGACTCAAGAGCGAACTAGAGTTGATGACCGCCGAGGTTCCGTTGCCGTTGGTCGCGGTGCCGACGCCGGCACCGATACCCGTGGCGTATAGGCCGGCGATTTCCTGTCGGACCGCGCCGGTGGTGGAACCGTTGGCGTCGCCAAGTTGCAAGGTGCTGTTCGGGTAGCTGGCTGCACCGGTATCAGAAACCGGCCCGAGCGTGACCACGGTGGTCGCAGGCAGCAATCCGCCGCGGGCCAAATTCAGCACACCGGAGCGAATCTTCGTGGCGCCGGTATAGGTGTTTAGGTTAGAAAACGCCTGGGTGGCATAAGTATAAGTTGTATTCGTTCCATTATAGGCCGACTTGTCGATGATGAGGTTGAGGTTGCCGGTGATCGTTCCGAAGAAGGCTTGACCGACTGCGCCGTTGGTCGCGGTGGCCAGAATCAGGTCCGCAGTGGTGGGGCTGCTGTTGGTTACCTCGCCGGATATCGGATTGAGCGACAAACCGGCGGCGATAACCGCGGAGTTGATATCGGTGAAGCGATTGGTGGTTGCCGTGCTGCTGACGCCGTTGAGGTCAAATTTACCCTCAGGCGCGAGGAGCAGGCGTGGCGTATTGGTCCAGGATGCCCCGGTGTCCAATTTTACGGTGCCTTGATTGATATTGAAGCTGGAGGCATTGACTACAGTGGCTGCCAGAGTGGTTGTGCCGGTGCTATTAAATGCCAGCCCACCAAAGCTGCTCAAAGCCGTGGTAGTTCCCACGAAGCCAACGGTCTGAGTGCCCTCGATGCGGAAGTTACCCGTTCCGTTGAAGGTTACCCAGCCCTGACGCGTGAGGGAGCTGGTGGCAAAATTTGCTACCGGAGATTGGATCGTGACGCCAGCGGAAGAGGTATTGAGTGAATGGAAAATCACATCCTCAGCATCTGTATCCACGGTCCCCGTGACTTGGCCACCTGTGATCACGATCGGATCGGTGCCGGTGAAGAGGAAACCATTGGCTGCGTTCAGCGCGGTGCCCGTGTTGGTGATGGTGCGGCTCGCTCCGCTTGCATTTGCAATTTGGAGGGTATTGCTACGATGGCCGGTGATCGCGGCATCTGCAGCCAAGTTAAGCACGATATTATCGGTGCTCGGTGCGGAATCGTAAGCCGAGCCGGTGGCCACGGTATTTTTCTCCGCGGTGCTCAGCAAACGAACACCGTTGGTGGGATCGTAGGTGGCAAAACCAGTGCCAGTGCCGGTCGGCGAAGTGTCGGCCAAGGCGCCCTTGAGGACCGGAGCCTGAGTCGTGCCCAAGGCGCCGCTGCCATTCAGGATGCCGCCGCCAGTAACGGGAGCAGTGGTGAAGTTGATGGTGGCCACGCCTGCACCGGGTGTGGCGCCAAGATTTGTGCCGCGGAACAACATCGTTACGCCATTGGTGTTCGGAGTGGCCGTGGCACCATAATTGCGGGGCTTAAGCTGTCCGAAGGTCATCGTGGCGCGCTGTGCGGGATCGGCGATCACCGTCAGGGTGCTGAAGCTCGTGCTTTGGGAGGCCTGGTTGGCATCAGGTCCGGTAGTATTTGGTAAAGCAGAGCCGAAGATGAGGAAGCCACCAAAGGCCTGCGAACGGGGGCCAGCTACGCCGAGACCCGAAATTTCAAATTCACCATTCTTAACAATAATGGAGCTGTCGGCGTTGGTGGCGCCTTGTCCTGCGGTGATGGTGCCGATCGCCCCCGTGGTCCCCAGCGAAAGTTTGCCGCCGTTTACGGCTACACTCACGGCGTTGGTTTGGGTGGCATTCATGTTGTTCACACCCGAAAGCACCTGTGTGCCGCGGCCAGCTTTGACCAGACGGATAGCCGGAGCGCTCGCGACCGTGGCGACATTGGTCGTATCCCCGATATTACCCGCGAAAGTATAGTAGTCCGAGGCCGTTCCGTAAGAACCAATCTCAAGTGTAGCCAAGCCGATGGAGGTCCCTGAGATCGCGCCAGTATTGATCACCGAGCTGTTGGCACTGGTGCTTTCCAAGCCGCGAATGACGGTCTGACCGATAGAGCCGGCAATTTCCAGCCGCGCCGTGTTAGAACCGGTGCCGAGAACAACTTTGCTGTTCAATGGCATACTGGTAAGATTATTATTCAGCGTGCCACCGGCGAGGGTCTGAAAGACGCCCTTCTGCAAAGTGAGATCACCACTGAAACCCGACCAATCAAGGCCAAACCCGAAACGAACTGGCCCCACGCCATAAGTCCCTACGCTTGAAGTAGGAGTCTCAATGGAGCGTGAATTGATGGCAATCGGGGCGGAAACGGTGTTCTGATTGTTAATTGTTAACCCCTGATTGCCCAATACGACGAGCTTGGCGCTAGAGGTGCCCGGCCCGGTTCCATTACCCAGTTTGGAATCACTAAACAAAAGACTATTGCCGCCACTGAGCGTAATGGAAGGCGTGCCAGTCGAACGCTTGAAGGTCAAAGTCGACAAGGGACCGCTGGTGCGCGAACTAGCCAAGATGCTCAATCCGTTCGTGCCGACGATAGGCGCGCCCACGGAATCTACTACGTGGGGGGCACACGTCGAGGTGTCCACCGTTAGGGAACCCAAGGTCACGTCAGTATCTAGCAGCACTGCCGTCATATTCGACTGGGTCGCAATAGTGGCTGCATCGTCGATCCCGTTTGGCACCACGCCACCGCTCCAGTTGCCGACGGTAGACCATTTGGGGATCTTGCTCACCGTCAATGGATTAGTCGCCGCTGCCGACGCGGCAAAAGTGCCCGCACCCGGGGACTGGGAAAAGCGCACAGCGGCACTAGGCGTAGAACCCACGCCCACCGCATAATAATAACTGAAATTAGTGCCGAGACCCACTCCAGTGGTGTAGCCAAGATAGATAGCATCGCCTTCCGCCAAACTAGGGACGACAGCCCAAGAAGCGCCGTCGCCGGTGATCGTTACGCTCACGCCTTGATCGGCGGCGTTGGCCTGCCAAGAGCCACTGGCAGCCTTAATGTCCAATGTGCCAAGCGCCAACATGGCGGCGGCTAGGGCGGCTACGGCCGCCGCGTAGGTTTTACGAGAGCGGACCACACTGAGATTTTGCGAATAACGAGGGGTGGATTTCATGGAATCAGGGGGGGTTAACTGATAAAAATAGTTATCAGAAATTTGATAAAAAACGACTTAGGTGAATTTGGGGGCGATTTCCTAAACCTGCATAACGTAACATGCAGCGCACCATCGTGAATTAGGAGAAAAAGCGGAGTTGGGGACGGAATCGATAAAACCGATCGCGGGAAAACGCAAACAATGTGACATTAAATCGGGGTAAAACTAAAATAATAATAAGCTGTGTAGAGGGGCAAATCGTCAAACGTTTCCTCGGCTCCACTAGGCCGGAAAAGGGCAACCACGGCGTATCAGCCTTAGTATCCCGCATAAAGTTTCATTAAATGCGTGAATTATCGGCTTAAGTCAGAGGCCACTTCATTTCTAGCGCCCCAAAATCTCGGGTTATTTAAAGCGAAGACGAGGCACCACTCCGCCTCGATACAGTTGCACCACTTGCCGGCAACATCACGTAACATTCGGACTGGCCCGGGCCTTGCCCAAGCCCGTCCAAGCTACCAAGCCGATTCCAAAATATGCGTTCCGGAATCCACTTCGTGGGCGACTTCGGCGCCGTCTTTTAGCGGCATCCAGACGGTGGCGGTTGTGTTGGCGGGAATGGAGATCCGCAGAACCAGTTTACCGCTGCTCTTCTCCCAACGCACCGCCACCCGCCCATGCGGAGTCTCGTGCCAAGCCTCCACCCAATCCAAACCCGTTATCGGGCGCGGACGGATGTTAATGTGCTTAAAGCCCGGGGCTTTTTCGTCCGGCTGAATACCCGCCAAATCATGATACAGCCACTCGGTGATCGACCCGAGAAAGAAGTGGTTTTGCGAGGCCCCCAGTTGCGCGTTCCAAGCCTCCGCCAGGGTCGTATTGCCCTGCTTCAACTGTATTGCGTAACCTGGAATATCCGGGTTGGAGACTAGGCGATATACGAGATCAGCCCGGCCGGCCGCGGTCAGCACGCGAAACAAATAAGGTGTGCCTATCGCTCCGGTTGTATAATGTCCGCGTTTGTCGATGTCGCGCAAAAGTGCGGCCAGCACGGGCTCGCGCGCGGCGGGCTCAACGAGCCCGAGCGCGAGCGGAAGCGTCAAAGAAGCCTGGGAGCCGCTTCCGTAGAGTTCTGGCGTCTCCGGTTTGTAGAGTTCACGGTTAAAAACTGCGCGGATTTCCTCGGCCTTGGCGCTGAACATTGCGGCGTCATCGTCACGGCCGAGCACGGCGGCGATCTTTGCGAGCGTATCGGCATCGAGCCAGAAGTGGGCGGTCGCGGTCAGCGACGGTGGGGTGAGATTAGCGCGCCCGGGTTTATCCAGGGTTACATCATACCAATCACCTAGCCCCTCAGCCAGCAGGCCCCCAGCGGACTGGGTTTGCAAGTAAGCGAAGTAGCGTTTCATCGCCTCATAATGCTCGCGCAACGGGCCGTCATCGCCGGTAAAGACATACTGCTGCCACGGCACTAAAATGAAGGAGGCTCCCCATTCGGCGGCGGCGCGATACGTGCCTTTGAAGACGGTGTATTCCGGCGCGATGTTAGGAATTAAGCCCTCTGGCGTCTGCGCTTCGGCCATATCGCGCACAATTTTGGCCGCGAGGCGGTCAATCGCCCACTCGTAGCGCAAGGCGGGGCCGTTGAGGTGATCTTGTTCGAGCCAGCCCAGTTTTTCGCGGTGCGGACAATCCGTGAGAATCGAGACCATGTTGGAACGCTGCGCCCAACGCACCAAATCGCGGATCCGATTGAGGGTCGGATCCGAGCAGGCGAAGTGCCCCGCCGGCGCCGCCGTCGAATGCACGACGACCATCTCCAAAGCATCGATCCCGGGTCGCGGGCCACCCTCGATCGCAGGCAGCATTTCGGCATAAACATAACGCGAGCCAAGGTAGTAAAACTGGGGAAACCACGTCTCCCGCCCATCGGTGGCCTTGATGTATTGCCACCAAGCGCTGCCGCGATGAGCCCCCCCCATGGTCGAACGGTTGATTGTGCCGTCGGCATTGACCACTTCTCCCCCGGTTAGTTTCACCACCGAACCGGCCGGGCCGCTCACGGTGAGGCGAGGCATGAATGAGGCGTTTTGGCCGAAGTCATAAAGCACCACGCCCGGCGAAAGCTCACGCTTGGCCTTGACCGGCCGGGTTTCTATCGGCGCAACCGGCTCCGCAGTATGGTTCTGGCCGCGCAGCGCACCACTCTCGCCCGCATAAAGCGCCGCCGGCACCCAACCGGTATCGGTAAAGCCTGGGTTGGCCCAGCCCGCTTGCACCCGTCGTGCATCAAAATCTTCTCCGCCATAGATGCTGGAAAAGGTGATCGGTCCTGCCCGGGTTTTCCAAGTCTCGTCGCTGATTACGGTCTCAACCTTGCCGTCGGCATAGTCGAGTCGGAGCTGAAAAATCGTCCGCTGGGGCCCGAAGGAGCCCTTGAATTTCGCGAAACGCCCTTCCGGACGGACCACATGGGCCATGCCGTTGCCCAACGAAAGCCCGGCCGCATTTGCACCCGCATGCAAAAGCTCGGTCACGTCGCGAGTGTCATAAAGAATCGTGTCCGCGTAATCGGTCCAGCCAGGGGAGAGCACATCCACGCCGACTTTGGCACCGTTGAGAAACAACTCATACTGGCCAAGACCGGTCACGTGGGCGAGGGCGCGACGCAAGCCCGGCCGCACGGTAAACTCGCGGCGAAAAAGAGTGTTCTCAAGACGCTCCGCGCCGTCAGCGGTGATCCATTTCGCGCGCCACTCCGTGGGAGAAAGCAGGCCCATCGTCCAGCTCGCGACCGCACTCCACGCCGAGGCCCGGCCTTGGTTGTCCCAGCTGCGCACTTTCCAAAAAACATGCTCCGAAGAGGCCAGCGCTCGGCCGGAGCAGGGCACAAGCACGGTCTGATCGCCGTCAACGCGGCCGCTGTCCCAGACATCGCCGCAGTCTTTTGCGAGCGCCTCGGCCGATGTGGAGACCAGCACCTGCCAGGCGGTTTGTCGTTGGCCCGGTTCGTCGGAGGCGATTTGCCACGAAAGTCGGGGGCGGGCGGCATCCACGCCAAGCGGCTCGACGGCCAGCTCGCAACGTAGGTTTACCACCGTCGAGACCGCCCACAGGGGCGATAGACTCGCGAGCAAAAGTCCCAACCCGATCCACAGGCGCGCGATCATAGTTTGGCGGGATCCAGGACCACGTGCTTAATGACCTCGCGGTTTACGGTGTAAGTGATGTGAACCAGCCCGTCGGCGGCCTGGATAACGGCAGGGTAAGCGTAGCCGCTCTTGCAGGGCTCGGTCTCCAGAGTGACGGCTCGGCGCCAAACCACGCCATCCGAAGACACCGCCACATCCAGCGGACAGCGATCACCTTTGGCCTCATCCGCGCGGTGGGCGGAGTGGTTGTAAACTAGCAACTGCCGCCCGTCGGCCAGCGTTACCGCATCCGTCCCGGAATTGGGATTGGGCAGCTCGATCGCGGTGAGCGGAGTCCAAGTCTGCCCGCCGTCCTTTGACCAAGTCTGAGCAATCACCCCCTGCTTGGTGCGGCTGAGCGCCTGCAACCTACCATCAGAATGGAACAGAATGCTCGGCTGGATCGCGTCAAAGCCCGGACCCTTTTTCACCGGCCCGATTTTTTCCCATGTCGCCCCGGCGTCGCGCGTTCGTTCAAAGTGAACCAGCCAGCCGTCACCATCTTTATCCCCCGTGAGACTCTTGTTACCCTCGGTGCTGGTCGGCGACAGCCAAGAACCGTCGGGTAATACGACCGGCTTGTTTTTAATCGGACCAAGAATGCCGTTGGGCAGGCGCAGGGGCGCACTCCACCCCCGACCGCCATCGGAAGAGGTTATTACCATCCCCCACCAGTCGCGCGGCGTGGGGCCGACTTTATAAAATAACTGCAAAGGGGCGTCTTTCGGAGCGAAAAGAACCGGATTCCAAGTCGGCAGGCGGATCGCACCCTCCGGCTGTAAGCCATCGGCAACCATCACTCCGGGCGTCCATTGCCCGGCCTCAAAACGGGACACGAAGATACATACATCGGGATTACGTTCCTTGGTGCCGCCAAACCACGCCGCCACCAAATGACCCGGCGCAGACTCGACGATGGTCGAGGCGTGGCATTCCGGATAGGGTGCACCGGGGTTGATGATCTCGGCCCGGACTATGACCGCGGGAGGAACGGCGGCGTGAACCGTAAACAAATTAGCCACGGAAAAAACCAACAGCGGTAAAAGAGTTTTCATGGGACAAAAGACGCCGAAGAACGAATGATATCTCGCCGGGCAAAGACGAAGGCCGCGACGAGCAGCAGCACAGCCGAGAGCACATAAATCACGCCGCCAAAGGCGATGGCTTCACTCATATTATCAATTTCTTTGCCATGCCTACCGTATTTGGTCGCAAGACCTACCGCAACCGGACCGAGCGCCCCACCACCCCACCCCACCGTATTCATAATGCCGGCCGCCGTAGCGCGGGCACGAGGTTCGATTACATCATATAATGAGGCAAAGATATTCGCATCATATAAACCTTTACAGAGTCCAAACAGCGTCATGGCAAACAACAGCGAGCGAACTTCTTTAGTCAAACCAACCATTACAATAAATGCCGATCCTACAACAAGTCCTGCAGCTTGAATAAAAATACGCCCTCCGGCGAACCGTTTCGCGAGCGCATCCGCCAGCAGTCCTCCGACCGGAACGCTGAACGCACTGGCCAAATGAATAAATACCGACCCGGAGAGACCCGCGGTAGAAAGTTTAAATGAAAATTTTTCGGTCAAAAAAGTTGGCGTCCAAGTTAAGAAAACCGTCGCAACAAAGTTTGCTCCTAAAAAGCCAAACATGAGCAGCACGGCCGTCGGTCTGCGAAAAATCTCCCTGAGTGTAGGCCCGATACCCAAAGGTGCTTCCTGCGGCGTGGTATTGGATTTAGCATGGTCTGCAGCGCCGCGCACCGGTTCGCGAAGAAAACGAAACAGAACCATAGCGAGAACCAAACCGGCTACGCCAAAAAAATAAAATCCTACTCGCCAGCCATATTGTTCTGCAAACCAAGCTCCAAGCCAACTGCCGACAATCGTCCCAGCATAGACACTGGACTGGTGCAGCGACATGGCACGTGAGCGCGTATCGCCTCCATGATAATCACTAACAAGCGACATGGTTGCTGGGAAATAAAAGGTTTCACCCAACCCCTCGAGAGCGCGCACAGTAATAAAGTGCCAAAAACGACTGCACCATCCGGTAAACACCGTCACTAAGCTCCAAAACAAGCACCCTCCGAGGATGAGATTTTTGCGTGAAACCCGGTCGGCAATGAATCCTGCCAAGGGGGCACCAGCGGCATAAACCCAGGCAAAAGCGGATCCGATAAGTCCGAGTTGCACCGGGCCAAACCCAAATTCGATTTTAAGCTTGGGAAATACAGAGAAGATGGCCTGACGGTCCGCGTAGTTAAAAAAGCAGATGAACCAAAGCATCCCAACCACCGCCCATTTGTAGTGCTTCGAACTATTCATTTTTTATCCTCAGGCCAAGCTTCGAGCAGAGACTCGACCACCTTTCTTGGCACCTCGACAATGCTGCCATGACGGGCATGCGCGGGAAATTTTACTTTATCGCTTACATCCTCCCAAGTTTTGAGGTCTCTTGAGCGAATCATCCCGATGGCGTCCAGTTGGTGTTTATCAAAGTAGACGCGATATTCTCCGTCTACCTTAATGGCAGTCGGCCCCTCTGCCCAATAGTCGCCGGTTAGCGCAGGCGAGGCTACTTCCCACGGCCCCTGGGCGCTGGCACCCCGGACCATACGGATATTTTTTTCCGTTTTCGGCGAAAGGGTTTCATTTTTTACAAACATCAGCCAGAGCCCGTCGTCATCATGAAGTATATTTGCATCAATCACGTTAAAACCGCCATCGTAAAGTAACTTTGAGGGTGTGTAATGGGAAAAGTCTGTTGTAGTCGTCGCATAGACGCGGTGGTTTCGCTCGGGTCGCTTATTGGACAAAGCAGTCTGGGGAAATCGACCGAGGATAGTGGTAGACCAAAAGATCAGGTAGTCTTTATGAAAATCATCCCAGATGATTTCTGGCGCCCAACAATTTTGCGCCTCCGATTCGTGCATCATAACGGGAATTGCCTGCTGATCCGACCAATGAATTAGATCCGGTGAAGACGCATAGCCGATAGTTCGACCGGTCCAACCCGTAGTCCATACAAGGTGCCACAACTTGTCAGGCCCTTGATATAGGCAAGGGTCACGCATGATCTTGGCTTCGCCTGCTGTTGGCACAAGACAGGGCTTGCCGTCGTTAAGCATTTTAAAGTCATAACCATCTGGACTCCAAGCTAATCTAAATCCATCAGCCTCCCGATCGTGATAAAAATAAGCGAAAAGATAACAGGTTGCCGGCAGCACGGAGGCATTTACAAATGCCGGAGCCGCCACACCGATTAATAAAGCTATTACACGCGCCATCATAATCATA
>Ga0114979_10000051_pt1 | contig 69054 bp, 54 predicted proteins | sample S_140625_EF_Meta_FD_87315 | JGI IMG/M metagenome (GOLD analysis project Ga0114979, IMG submission 87315) | Freshwater microbial communities from Lake Simoncouche, Canada to study carbon cycling - S_140625_EF_MetaG | ecosystem: Environmental > Aquatic > Freshwater > Lake | place: Lake...
CCCACCGCCACCGGCGAAGTGCAAACCCGCACCTTCACCGTCAACATCCGCACGCCCGCCTTGCCCGATGGACGGAGCGTCAGCCTGAAACCACGCGAACGCGGCGTAGCCCATTGGGACCAACGCCTCACGCTCGAGTTCAACGGCGCACACCCCGCCGTCGCCAGCATCGAGATCCAACGCAACGACGACGCTCTCACCATCTACCTGGCCGGCGATTCGACCGTCACTGACCAACCCGGCGAACCGTGGGCCGCTTGGGGCCAGATGCTGACACGCTTTTTCCCCGCCGGCGTCGCGATCGCCAACCACGCCGAGTCCGGCCTGTCTCTTGCCTCTTTTCGCAACTCCAACCGCCTCGAAAAAATCCTCTCCACCCTAAAACCCGGTGACTACGTTTTCATTCAATTTGGCCACAACGACATGAAGGAAAAGGGCGAGGGCGTAGGCCCCTTCACCACCTACGCCGCCGACCTGCGCAGCTACGTTGATGCCATCCGCGCCAAAGGTGGAAACCCGGTCCTCGTCACATCGATGTATCGCCGCCGCTTCGACCAAGGCAGGTTGGTTGATACCCTCGGCGATTACCCCGTCGCCGTCCGCCAAGTCTCCAAAGAAAAAGAGGTGCCGCTGATCGATCTTCATGAAATGAGCCGTCGCCTGATCACCGCCCTCGGCCCAGAACAGTCCAAGCTAGCCTTTGTGCACTTCCCCGCCGGCGCCTACCCCGGCCAAGATAAGGACGTAAAAGACGATACCCATTTCAGCGCCTATGGCGCTTATTCACTGGCCCGCTGCATCGTGGAAGGCATCCGCGCCCAGGTCCCTAGCCTCGCCCTGCGCTTGGCTCCAGATATCCCGGGCTACAACCCGGACTTGCCTTCGCTGCCCGCCAGCTTCGCCTTGCCCCCAAGCCCTCCCGCCAGCGAAGTCCGCATCCCCGACGGTGACGGACGCTAAATCCTCTCTAGTTCTCATTCCCCCCGCCTCATGCGCTTCCCCTCCTTTGCCACCTGTTTATTCATCGCCGCCACGACCGTATGCGTCCTCAGCGCCGCCCCCTCACCAAGAGAGAGCCTGCCCTTTGATGCCGGCTGGCGTTTTCATCGCCACGACCCCGAGCCCATCGGCACCGACCTCACCCGCGAAGCCCTGCGTCCTTGGCTGCTGCCACAGACCAACTCGTTTTCCAACTACCTCCCGGTTCCCCTCGTTCGCCCCGCAGGCACCGAACCCGGCGCGGCCCTCGCCTGCATCCAGCCCGGCTATGACGACTCGAGCTGGCGCTCGCTCGATCTGCCCCACGATTGGGGTATCGAGGGCCCCTTCGACCAGAACCTGCCGGGCGAAACCGGCAAACTTCCCTGGCACGGCAGCGGATGGTATCGCAAAACCTTCGCGCTTCCCACCACCGAAATCGGCACCAGACTGGCCCTAGAGATCGATGGCGCCATGTCCCACTCCGCCGTCTGGCTGAACGGTCGCTTCATCGGCGGTTGGCCTTACGGCTACACTTCTTTTTCCCTTGATCTCACCCCCTACGCCAAGCCCGGCGCGGACAACACCCTCGCCATACGCCTCGATAACCCGCCCGACTCCTCCCGCTGGTATCCCGGCGGCGGCCTCTACCGCCACGTCCGCCTGGTTAAAACCGCGCCCGTTCACATCGCGAATTGGGGCGTTTTCATCACGACTCCCGCCGTTTCGGCTGAAGCCGCCGTTGTTGATGTGCGGATCGAACTCGAAAATCACGGTGCCGACACCGCCAAACGCCTGAGCGCGTCCGTCGCGCTGCACTCCCTCGATGGCGACGGCCGTCCCATCGCCGAACCGGTGACCTTCGCCCAGCCCCAAGATCTAGAGGTCAAACCAGGCCTGCCCCGCCAGACTAGCTTTTGTCTACGCGTGGATTCGCCCAAACTCTGGGCTCCGGGCGCCCCCCACCGCTACGTCGCCATCACAACCATCTCGCGCGACGGCGCCGTAATCGACCAAGTGGAAACTCCTTTCGGTATCCGCTCCCTCACCCTCGACCCCGATCGCGGCCTCATCCTAAACGGCGAGGTGCTGAAGCTCAACGGCGTCTGCCAGCACCACGACCTCGGTGCGCTTGGCTCGGCGGTCAATGTCTCCGCCCTCGCCCGCCAGCTCCGCATCCTCCAAGAAATGGGCGTTAACGCCATCCGCACCTCGCACAATCCCCCCGCGCCCGAGCTTCTCGATTTGTGCGACCGCCTCGGTCTGGTCGTCATGGTCGAGGCCTTCGACGCTTGGGCACTGCGAAAAAAGAAAAACGACTACTCCATCGACTTCCCCTGGTGGCACGAGGCCGACCTGCGCGCCATGGTGCGCCGCGACCGCAACCACCCCTCGGTGGTTATGTGGAGCATCGGCAACGAGATCGTGGAGCAATACAACTCCGTGGGCTGGAAACTAGCCACTCGATTGGCTGGCCTCGTCCGCGAGGAAGATCGCACCCGCCCCATCACCGCGGGGTTCAACCACACCTGGTCTGGCTATAATGGTTTCAATACGGCCGTGGACATCGTCGGTTTCAACTACAAGCCGGATGAATACCCCGTCTTCCACGCCCGCCACCCGCGCCAACCGGTTTTGGGGAGCGAGACCGCCTCCACCATCAGCTCACGCGGCGAATACATGTTCCCCGTCGTCGATGACCAGTCGGCCGGACAAGCAGATTTCCAAGTCAGCAGCTACGACCTGAGCGCCCCGCGCTGGGCGACCCCCCCCGACCGTGAATTCGCCGGCCAGGATAAAAACCCCTTCGTCCTCGGTGAGTTTGTCTGGACCGGCTTCGACTACCTCGGCGAACCCACCCCCTACAACGACGACTCCACCAACTTGCTAAACTACACCGACCCCGCGGCCCGCGAACGCGCCGCCGCCGAACTCGCCGCCCTCGGCAAGATCCGCGTGCCCTCCCGCTCCAGCTACTTCGGTATCATCGACTTGGCCGGCTTCCCCAAAGACCGCTATTTCGCCTATCAAGCCCGCTGGCGCCCCGAGCTGCCCATGGCACACCTGCTCCCGCACTGGTCCTGGCCCGGCCGCGAGGGCCAAACCACCCCCGTCCACCTCTACACCTCCGGCGACGAAGCCGAGCTTTTCCTTAACGGCGTGTCCCTCGGCCGGAAAAAACGTGGCCCCGGCGACTACCGACTGCGCTGGAACGACGTCGTCTATCAACCCGGCGAACTCCGTGTCGTCGCCTACAAAAACGGCACCCGCTGGGCCGAGGACGTGCGCCGCACCGCCGGAGCTGCCGCCGCCCTGCGCTTGAGCGCCGAAGCACCCAGCCTCCGCGCAGACGGCCGCGCGCTAGCCTTCATCACCGCCCAAGTCGTGGATGCCGCGGGCGTGACCGTCCCTCGCGCCAAAATCCCGCTCGTTTTCTCCGTGGAAGGCCCCGGCGACGTGATCGCGACTGACAACGGCGACGCCACCAGCTTCGAGTCCTTCCAAGCCCCCGAACGCAAAACCTTCAACGGCCTCGCCCTCGCCATGGTGCGCGGACGCGCCGGCTCTCCCGGCCTGCTGACCGTCACGGTGCGATCCGAAGGCCTGCCCCCCGCCCGCCTCGAAGTGCGCGCAGAGTAAGCCGCCTTAAATCAGCTGCCCCCTGCATTGGGGGCTTAGCAGGCCAATCAATCCAACCAAGTGGCTTAAAACTTGAGCGAAAGCCGGTCGCCGCTCACGCCGACCCGGGTGATTGAGGCGTAGAGTTCTTCACCGTCGGCGAGGCGATGCACCACGCGTTCGCGCACCTGCGCCAGAGAACGGTCTTCGTCGCCGGGCGTATCCTCCAAAGCCTTTGCCAGCAGTCGGTCGTGCCGTGTATGAATAACCGCCGGAGGCTCGATGACCAAGCGGTCCGCCGAGGTCTCCGAAAGGGGTGCCTCCGCAAGGGACGAACTCGGCGTAAGCGCCAAAGCGTCAGCCACTACCGGCTCCGCTACAAAAAGAGGATCAATAATTCCTGGCGCCGTCGCAGCCCGACCCAACGTCTCATCTGGCGTGGACAAATTCATCACGGAGGCAACCGGAGCCGAAACGGGGACGATATCCGCCGCCGCCAATTGGGTAGCTATATCCTGTGATGCCGGACCGGCCACGGCCGCCGAAGCCACTTCCACGGGTGCGGACGCACTGACAGCCAACCCCGGCGCGGAGACTTCCTGGGTAATCGTCACGGCATTGGCTACTGGCGCCAAAACCACCGGCGCGGAGGGAGCCGAGGGCAGCAAAGTCGAACGGCCCTCAATCGGCACGGGGACCCGCAGCGTGGTGAAAGCCAATGCCAGAGCCGCCGCCGCCGCCGCGAAGCCACCATAAGGTGCCGCCTTCCGCGCCCAGAGACTGGGCGCATGCCACCAAGGGCGCGGCAAGACGATCGCGGCGAGCTGTTTCTGCCGCAGTCCGCGCTCGAACTCGTGCCAAAAGGTTTCATCCGGCCGCTCCGCGCGCTTCACGGCAAAGAGGTCGTCCAAGGTGGGCTTCATACGGGTTTTCAGGGGATCGCTCATGCTCCGAGATATTCCTTTAAATCACTTTGCATGAGTTGCTTGGCATAGTGCAAACGTGAGCGAACAGTGCCCACCGAGGTGCCGGTAATTTCGGCGATTTCCTCGTGCGACAAGCCATCAATTTCATAAAGGGTAACCACGGTGCGATGCTTGGTAGACAGTTTCTGCATCGCTTCGTTCAATTTTTGTTGGAGCTCAGAGAGACAAGCGCGGCGGTCAGAGGCATCGCCCGGATCCGCCAACTGGTCGAGCAGGTTGGCTACAGGCTCGTCGTCACGGATTTTCTCCAGACTAAAGAACCGCCGAAGCTTATTCTTCTGCAAGTGGTTCAAGGTCCCGTTTACTGCGATCCGGTAGAGCCAGGTGAAAAATGAAGACTGTCCTTGGAAACGGTTGATCGACTGAAAGGCCTTGATGAAGGCGTCCTGCGTCAAATCCGCCGCGTCCTCGCGATTCGAGGTCATATGGTAAATCACCGCCCAGATACGTTCGCGGTATTTACCCACCAGTTGATCGAATCGCTCCACCTCACCGGCCTGAACGCGTGCCACCAGAATCCGATCCGCCTCCGCCTCGCGGCGACGCTCCGCCCCGGCGTCCACAGCGGCGTCGAGCGTTGAGGTGGAACTGAGCATGTTAGGGAAACTAAAAAACAAACGTGAACCCCGGTGGCAACCCTCCGTGCGAAACGTGCCGGGGCGGACGCCTCAACCCAGAGCAGCTACCTGGGCGCGGAGGACCAGCGGCAGCGCAGCGAGATGCCCCGCCGGCGCCAGATCCGGATGTTCGGCAAGGGCTACTTCCGCCCGCACCAATTGTGCCTCGATCTCTCCGGTCACGGCTAAAAATACGCCGTGATCGCCCATCTCGGCCAACCGTTGCTCGAGCCGAGGGGCAGCGCGCCCCTCCAACTCAGCCTCCAAGGTCGCCCGCTCCTCCGGGGGCAGACGGTCACGCAAAAAGAGCAAAGGAAGCGTCAGTTTTCCACTCGCCAGATCGGTGCCCAAGGTCTTGCCGATGCGTTGCTCACGCCCAAAAAAGTCCGCCAAATCGTCGTAAATCTGGTAAGCGATACCGAGGTGCCGTCCAAAGCGCGCCGCTGCGTCTACAAACCCCTGCGGGTGCCCACCCAACCGCGCCCCCAGCGCGCAGGATACGCGAAAGAGCTCCGCCGTCTTGAGGTCAATCACCCGATCGTAATCCGCTCGGGTGATGCCCACCGTGCGCCGCCGCAAAGTCTGCACGATCTCACCCGCGCAAACCTTACGGGTTGACTCGCTAACCGCCCGACAGACCTCGGTGGTGGGAAACAACGAAGCGAGGTGCAGGGCGTGGGCGAAGAGCGCGTCGCCCAGCAAGACCGCCGCCGCCGCTCCGTATTTGCGTGCCGCCGTCGGCCGCCCGCGGCGCACATCCGCCTCGTCCATGATGTCGTCATGCACGAGGGTGGCGAGGTGCACGAGCTCCACCACCGCCGCCACCTGCACCAGACCCGGCGCGGGCGTCTCCGCATCGGACCAGCCGCTGAAAAACACCAGCGCCGGGCGGATACGTTTGCCCGAGGTGTCGATACAATAGTCGGCCATCTCCCGGATCTCCGGCTCAAACGACTCCAATTGGTCATGGAGAAACTGATCCAGCGCCGCCATATGCGGAGCCACCCGGGCGAAAATACCGGCAAAATCCCGAAACGGAACAGAAGAAGAGGCAGGAACGCTCATGGACGGATAAACTAGTGACTGGTAACCACCCGCGCGCCCGGCGCAACTCTCGGAACACGGATTCCTCAACCCTTTTATGGGATAACGACTCTATCTTTCGCCCCTTGCATCGTGTCCCAAAAACGGACGCGGGAAACCCTAGGCACCTCGGGGGCTCCGCTCTGTTCATCCTACGCCTGAACGCCGCGTGCTAAAAGCCGCACGGTAAACCACCGCACCGAGTCAGGCCCGCCCAACGGGCTTGCGCCTCTCCGCCCGGCCCCCACCTTGCGGGCGATGTCCGTCTCCGCCCCTTCGCCATCGCTCGCTCCCGCCCAGACCCGCTACGCCCGGCCGGAGTTGCTCGCACCCGCCGGCGATTGGGAGTGCGCCCGCGCCGCGGTCGAAAATGGCGCCGACGCCATTTTTTTCGGCCTCGAGCGGTTCAACGCCCGCATGCGCGCCCACAATTTCACCGTGGCCGACCTGCCCGCGCTGATGGCCTACCTGCACCGCCGCGGCGTGCGCGGCTACGTGACCTTTAACACCCTCGTCTTCACCAATGAACTAGAGGACGCCGCCGATTATTTGCGCGCCATCATTGCCGCCGGCGTGGATGCCGCCATCGTCCAAGACGTCGGCATCTGCCGCCTGATCCGCCGCCTCTCGCCCGATTTTCCTATCCACGGCTCGACCCAGATGACCGTCACCAACGACGCCGGCGTCGCCTTTGCCCGCGACCTCGGCGCCGAACTCGTGGTGCTCGCCCGCGAAAATTCGCTCAAGGAGATCGAGCACATCCAAGCCACCCAGCGCGCCGCCCTCGCCCCCGGCGAAACACCCCTGCCCCTCGAAGTCTTTGTCCACGGCGCGCTCTGCGTAGCCTATTCCGGCCAGTGCCTGACCAGCGAATCGCTCGGCGGGCGCTCCGCTAACCGTGGTGAATGCGCCCAAGCCTGCCGCATGCCTTACGAACTCGTGCGCGACGGCGAAAAAGTCGACCTCGGCGACCGCCAATACCTGCTCAGCCCTCAAGATCTCTCCGGCCTCGAAGTGCTGCCTCAACTGGTCCGCGTCGGCGTCGCCTCCCTCAAAATCGAGGGTCGCCTGAAATCCGCCGAATACGTTGCCAGCATCACCCGCACCTACCGGCAGGCGCTCGACCGCGTGATGGCCGAGCTGAACGGCGCTTCTGCCCTGCCCCCCTTCGACCCCAGTCCGGCGAAATACGAACTGAACATGGCCTTCTCCCGCGGCCTCTACCCGGGCTGGTTCAACGGCATTAACAATCAGGAGCTAGCCCACGGTCGCTTCGGCACCAAGCGCGGCGTATTTCTCGGTCAGGTCACCCGCGTCGGCCCTGATCACGTGGCGCTAAAGCTGGTCGCTCCAGCCAAACCCGGCGACGGCGTGGTGTTCGACGCCGGCAACCCTGCCGCGGGCGAAGAAGGCGGCCGCATCTATCAGTCTACCCTCGATGCCAAATCGGGCGAAAGCGTGCTGCGCTTCGGCCATGGCGATCTCGATTTTAAAAAAATCCGCCCCGGCCACCGTGTCTGGAAAACCAACGATCCCGCGCTGGATCGCGAACTGCGCGCCACCTTCTACGGTGAAAAAATCCGGCAGACCCGACCCATCCGCGCCGAGGTCCATGGCCACTCCGGCGCGCCCTTCACTCTGCTCCTGGATGACGGTTGCGGTCACGTCGTGCGGGAAGCCTCCGCGATGCCCCTCGCAACCGCACCTGCCGACCAACGTCCTCTCACTGCCGAGCGCCTCCGCGAGCAACTCGGGCGGCTCGGCGGGACCCCCTTCCACCTCGAGGGCTTAGTCAACCACCTCGAAGGCGAGCTGATGCTGCCCACCAGCGAGCTCAACCGCCTGCGCCGCGATGCCGCCAGCCGCCTCGAGCAACTACGCGCCGAGCCCCGCCGCTGGCAGTTGAGCGAAGACGCGGGCGCACCGCCGGGCCGTCCGGCCGATCCCGCGGCGCCAGGCCTTCCGCCCGAACTGATTCTCTACGTCCGCGACTTCGCCCAACTCGACGCCGTGCTCGCCGCCGAAGTGCCCTTCGCCGACCTCTACTGCGAGTTTGAGAACCCGAAGCACTACCGCGAAGCGGTTGCCAAGTTCCGCCAGTGGCAGACCGCTTCCGCCTCGCTCCTTGGGCATTGGACATCCAACCTTCCGGCACTGCTGGCCCCGGGGATCTGGCTCGCCCCACCCCGTGTCTACAAGCCCGGCGAGGAATGGATTCTGAAGCAGGTTCTCTCCGCCGCACCCGACGGCATTCTCGCCCGCAATCACGAGCACCTGCGCTTCTTCCCCGCCGCCGCCCCCGGCCTTCGGTTGCGCGGGGATTTTTCCCTCAACGTGGCCAACCCACTCGCCGCCGAGTATTACCTCTCCAGATACAAACTGGAGCGCGTAACCGCCAGCTACGATTTGAACGTGGCCCAGCTGGAATCTCTGCTACGCGGAGCCCCGCCCGCTTGGTTCGAGCTGACCCTGCATCAGCACATGCCGATGTTTCACATGGAGCACTGCGTTTTCTGCGCCTTCCTCTCGACCGGCAAAGACTACCACGACTGCGGCCGGCCCTGCGAAAAACACCGCGTGGCCCTGCGCGACCGGGTCGGCGCGCTGCTACCGCTCAAAGCCGACGCCGGCTGCCGCAACACCGTTTTTAACCCCCGCGCCCAGACCGGCGCCGATTTCACCGACCGTCTGCTTGCGCTCGGGGCCCGCCAATTCCGTATCGAGTTTGTAGACGAATCCCCGGAAGAAGTGCTCCGCACGGCGCGCGCCTATCACAAGCTGTTGCGCGGAGCTCTTTCCGGGGCCGAGTTGTGGCGCGAATTGAAGCTGCTGAACCAGATCGGCGTCACCCGCGGCCAACTCGAGAGCGCGCCGCAGGTGCTATTTAAAAAACGTTGACCGGCCGCGGCGTCACTAAAACCGCGCCGCCGCCGGTAAGCCGTAATGCTCGACCACCCGCCGTGTCGCCTCGTCCAACGTGGCCGCATCGAGCAACAGGCGTTGCAGGTTGTGACCGCGCATAAACTCGAAGCGGTGCACCCCCTCGGGCGACGCAGTCTTCAGGGCCTCCGCGAGGTCGGTTAGGGTGGCAATGGACCGGCCGTTCACGCGATCCAGCACAGATAGGTCCGCATCCTGATAACCGAGGTTGATTGCATCCGGCAGCACCCCGGTGAGCACGACCAGCGAGTCGCGATGATCGTGTGCGTCGGCGTATTGGTAATACTGCAGCCGAAAGGGGGCGTATTTCCTCCATTCATCGCCCCAACCGCGCAGGAAGGGCTGGGTCAAGGGCTGGAACACTAGGCCACCAGTGACAAGGTAGACGGGCGGGGTGCCAAAGACCTCGCGCGGCACTAGTTCATCGGTAAAGCGAGCCTTCGGCACGACGTAGTCGATCGTGCGCTCCTCCGCGCCACGTCGCAGCCTGAGCTTCACCGTATCACCGGCGAAGTGCGCGCGGTTGGCGAGGTTCTCAAGCACGAGGTGACCGAAATCAGGATCGAGGTAATCGCCCTCCGAATCGACCTCGAAGCCATCCACCGCTAGAATGATATCGCGCGGTTGGGGAGCCTTTTCGGGATCAGTGACGTGCCCAGCTCGGTTAACCACCCCGCCGCGCGAAGGGCCTTCTAGCCCGAGCTCCTTGAGCAACTCGGGATTACCGCCCGCCTGCCACGTGAAATCGAAGTAGCCTAGCCCGGTAAAAGTGCCCGCCCGGTGCGCCGCCAACACGCGCCGAATAAAGGCCGCAGGCAACACGCCGCACACACGGCCGTTAGAATGCGTGGTGAGGCCGAGCACCCGACCCTCACGCACGATAGGCTCAGCCCAACCGAGCCCGCTGAGGTCGGCTGCGACTTCCATCTGCACGTGCGGGGCGAAGCCGAGCACGCCCTCGCCAACCGTGAACTGGCCGAACTCAACCCGCCGCTCCTCCAGGTTGCCGTCGCGCCAGCGGATCAGCTCAAAATCGGGACCTCGTGACACAGCCTCCGCCAAAGATGCCGCCTGGAGGCCCTCCCAGAAAGCCGGGGAATCGGCGGTGAGCAGGGCAAGGTTAGACTGGGCGTCCCACCACGTCACCCGAGCGTCATACCAACGGCCACGTCCGCCCTTTTGCAGGCGCACTAAGGTATGAGTGGGGAGATTCTGCGCGGTGGTCAGCACCTCGCCCGGGCCAATGACCAGACCGTGCTTCCGCACCGCGCGCGTGGGATCGTTCCACGGCTGGAAGGCGTCATAAACCTTGGAAGTCACCTCGATGCTCACAAGGGAGTATTCCCACTCGGACTGGGCGGGTAGCACGGCGCCGGCGCAAAGGCCAATCGCGGCGAAACGAAAGAGGAAGCGGAGGAGTTTCATAGACGTTGATCCGAGACTATGCCGTAAATGCGAAGGATTTCGGCATGCGCGGCGGATGCGGCCGCGCGATCAAGCGCCTCCAGCATCCCGTGCTCCGGAGTATTAAACTCGATCAGATGACGCGCGCCGTGATTTTCAAGCAAGGCGCGGCGGACGTCCTCGAGCCGCTCGATGCGCACACCATTGATGCGATTTACCAACACCCGACCACGCAGAGCGAAGTCAGCGTTGACGGCATGCGGCAGGATGCCGGACAGCACCACTGGCTCGGGGCGCACCGCCCCAGGAGCCTCGGTGTCGAGGTGGTAGAGTTGATAAGTGAGCTCCGCCAGCCCCTTCCAAAGGTAGTCACGACCAGGGTCCCCGAACGTCTCGAGGTAATTCGCACTCAGGGGGGTGAAGATCAGGCCGGCGTAGATAAAATAACGAGGCGGCTCGTCGTATTGGCGACCGGCGAGACGGTCCCCCGCGTAAGCCTCCATCTTGATATCGACCTCGAGCGTTCTGCCCTCGCGGAATACGGAGAGCCTTAACGCCTCGCCGGCTTGGGGCTGTTGAAACGCCACCCCGACGGCCACGCGGTTACTCTGATACGGAATCATCCCGTCACTGCCCACCGGATACCCACCCGCTTGGAGTAACACGTCGTCAGGCCGCAACACCTGCGCCGCGGGTCCGCCGAACCGAAGGGAATCGACCCGCGCGCCGCGGCCATCGTCGACGAGCCCCAAAACGCGGCGATAAGCGGGATTTTGCAGCGGCTCCAAAGTCACCCCCGCTTGCGGGAACCCGTCATAATGGCCGTCGGCGATGTCCTTGAGGAAATGCTCCACGATCTCGGGCGGAATGAAGAAGCCCGCATTCTGCAGGCCGGGTATGCCTTGGAAAGCGACGCCCACGACCTTGTCGCCCTGAAACACCGGACCGCCGCTGTTACCCGGATTGATCGCGGCGTCGGTTTGCACGGCCAGGAGCGCGCGATTGCCGGCATGGGCATAAGGCTGCACCTCGATGCGGGAAACCACGCCGCGGGTGAACGACATCTGGTCGCCGCCGGCCGGGTAGCCGCAAGTCACCACGGTGGACTGCACCGGTGGCAATTCGCCAAACTGGAGGGGTTTTACATCCGCGAGCTGCGCCGGTTCCTCCAACTCGAGCACGGCGAGATCACAGTCATGGCCAGCGAAGACCACCCGTGCCGTCAGCAGGCGTGGATCTTGGTAACGACGCACGAGGATCTGCTTGGCCCAAGCGATGACGTGCGCGTTGGTCAAAATACGCCTGCCCGCAATGACGAAGCCCGTGCCCGAGGAACGCATCACCGGCTCGAAGCGCCACGGCGAGGCGAAGTCCGGAACCTGACTTGAGGTAAGAATTTGCACAACCGCCTGCTCCGGCGGAGCCTCCTCCGCGCGCAGCGTAACGCCCCAAGCGCACCCCAGCAAAACCAACGCGCCGAGCCACATCGCCCATCCCCGTGCCCTCACCGCTGACGGGGTTTCCACGCCCGCCGCATGGCCGAAAAGATATTTCATCTCCCGATCTGCAATTCGCCTCGGCCCGACTGCAACGCCCAAGCGTGCTTTCCGACAAAAACAAGACGGGGCCCCCTTTGCAGGCGGCCCCGTCAGGTCCAGCTTCAACTAACACTCCTGAAGTTCGCGGCTTCAGGAATCGGGTCGGGGCCGCTAAACGGGCCCGAAAGAACAAAAAGAGTTAAACCTTGAGCCGATCTCAGGTAGCGGCCTTGGGGGGAAACTAACCCTGAAAGCGTGCGCAAGGATGTAGGGATTCCGACCCGCGAGCACGCCAACGGTTCCATCTAAAATCGTCGGTCCAGGCTAGGGGGCGATTGGGGCTACAAAAGGGCGACTTTGCGCGGTTTTGGGGGTTGGCTTCAATTCATGGTCGAAAGAACCGTCCCTTTCGCTCTGGCTGGGAGCTTCACCTCATGTCCACGCCTTCTCCCGATTTTAAAACCGCCGGCCAGTTGCCGGTTGCCGCTCCTGCCACCGGAGCCAACCGCCATCAGGATTTGGAGATCAAGGACGCCCAAGTGATTTTCGACGACGTCTGGCGCAACCTCGAGCAAGACTACGGGCGCCAGCAACTGCGTTTCCCCAAGGAAATCATCCTGTTGGGCGGCGCCCCGGGCGCGGGTAAAGGCACCAACACCGGCTTTATCATCAAGGCCCGCGGCCTCACCTGCGAACCTATCGTGGTAAGCGCCCTGCTCGACTCGGCCGAAGCCAAGCAGATCAAAGATGCCGGCCACATGGTCGGCGACCGCGAGGTCATGCGCCTGCTTTTCCGCAAGCTCATCGAGCCCGCTTACCGCGACGGCGTGATTCTAGACGGCTTTCCCCGCACCAAAGTTCAGGTCGAGTGCCTAAAACTGCTCGTGGATCGCATGCATGCACTGCGCCGCGAATTTTACCACACCGCACTGCGCATACATTTCCGGCACCCCACCATCCATATCATGGTGCTGTTCGTGGACGAAAAGACCTCGGTCGAACGCCAGTTGAAGCGCGGGTTGGATATCCGCGCCCACAATGACGAAGTGCGCCGCACCGGCCTAGGAGAACTGGTGGAGGAGCGCGTCACCGACTACGACCTCGAACTGGCGAAACGTCGCTACCGCATCTTCAAAGAACAGACTTGGGATGCGCTCCAATCGCTCCGCGAAATCTTCCACTACCACCTCGTCAACGCCCAAGGCCAGATCGCTGATGTGGAGCAAAACATTCTCCGCGAGCTGCAATACCAGAGCTCTCTAGAACTGGACCCGCGCACTCACGACCTCCTGCGCTCTATCCCAGTGGCTAACGACATCGTCATCCACGCCCGCCAGGAACTGGTGAAACGACTCGATGACTATGCCTTCGAAAATGCTGAACTGCTGTCCAAGGTCGTCGATTTCATCGCGCGGAAAGTCATGCCCATCGTGCTGCGGCACGCCATCTCCGGCGTGGCGTCAGTCAACACCGAGGACGCCGTGCTCGAGGATCCGCTAGCGCTGGCCATCCTGATCGACGTCTTCAGCGAGCGCGGCTACCATGCGACCGTGGACCTACACCGCATTGAAGTGCCGGATACCTTTGATGCCGCCACCAGCAAAATCACCTGCCGCGTGAAAAAGGTATACCGGCTCTCCATCCGCTTCGAAGGCTCGGAAATACGTCGCGGTTAAAGCGGCGTGCCGCCTGCAAATAGTAACCGCCGCCCGCCGTAGGGCGGAGCGGCGGGGCGGCCAGCCTGAGCGCTGGAGCGGATCAACCGCCCGAGAGGGTCTGAATGATCTTCACCAACGGGAGGAAGAGAGCGATCACGATGGTGCCGACCACCACGGCCATGAACACGATCATGATTGGTTCGATGATCGAGGTGATCGAGGTCACGGCGTTGTCCACCTCGTCGTCGTAGGTATCCGCGATACGCGTCAACATCTCGGGGAGCGCACCGGTTTCCTCACCGACCTCCACCATGGAGGTAACCATGGTCGGGAAAATCTTGGTGGCCTCGAGCGGCTTGCCCACGCCTTCGCCCTCTTTCACGCGATCATGGACCTTATTGAGCGCCTCGGCGACGTGGACGTTGCCCGAGGTATCGCGGGTGATGATCAAGGCCTGAAGAATCGGCACGCCGGACGACAACAAAGTGCCCAGGGTGCGGGTGAACCGGCCGATGGCGGCCTTTAGGAAGAGCGGGCCGAAGGCCGGGATGTGAATCTGCAACCAGTCCACCGCCCGTTTGCCGGATTTGGTCTTGGTGATGCTTTTGAAAAAGAAGAACACGGCGACAACGATGCCGATCGTCGCGAAGATCTGATCCTTCATGAAATTCGACAACCCGATCACGCCCTGAGTCAGCAGCGGCAGTGGAGTGCCCTTCAAGAGACCGGTGAAAATCTCCTGGAACTTCGGGATGACGAACACCATCAGAGCGGACACAATCAAAACGGCAACACCCGCAATAATAACGGGATAGGTCATAGCAGCCTTGACCTTTCCCTTGATTTTCTCGGCCTTTTCCATGAACTTGGAAAGGCGGTCCAGCACGGTGCCGAGCACACCGCCCGCTTCGCCGGCCTTCACCATGTTGATGTAAAGGCGGTCGAAGACTTTGGGGTGCTGGGTGAGGCCGTCGGAGAAGGTGTTACCCGACTTGATGGACTCGGAAATCTGTTCCAGAACCCACTTGAAGCGGAGGTTTTTTTCCTGGCGCGCGAGGGTCTCGAGCGAACGGAGGATGGGCATGCCGGCGTTGACTAGGGTGGACAGCTGCCGGGTGAAAACTGCGAGGCCTTCATTGCCGATGACTTTGCCAAAGGAGAGACCGGGACTCCCCGACTTCTTTTTCTTGGGCTCCGCCTTGGGCACGAAGGCCTTGCCGGCGGGTTTGGGGGCGGCTTTCGGAGCGGCTTTGGGCGGGAGCTTGAAGGGGGCTCCGGCGGCGGCCGTGATTGAGGTCGGCAGTAAACCGAGGGCCTTTAAGTCGAGCGCAGCTTGCTCGGACGATGCACTGTCGATGACGGCTTTTTTCTCGCGACCGGTGGTGGACTCGATGGCGGTGTAGGCGAACTTGGGCATGGGGCGTAGGATCCGGAGGACAAATTCCGCAGGACGAAGTCGATGCGGGCGTCAGGTGGGTGTTAGGGCGGCGGTGCTGACTGGGGGAACGAGGGCGGGATAAGTTTCGCTGGAAACGTTTGGGACTTCGCGCCTCGGGGCGCGCGCTAGGTGTATTTGACGACTTCCTCGATAGAGGTGATACCATCGAAGATGGCGCGCAGACCGTCATCGCGCAAGGTTCTCATGCCCTGTTCGAGGGCCTTTTGCTTGATCACCAGAGTGGGGGCGCGATTAACCACGAGATCGCGGATAGATTCGGACATGCGAAGCCACTCATAGATACCCAAGCGGCCCTTGTAGCCCGAATTATTACAGGTGGGGCAGCCCTTACCGTAGAAAAATTCGCGGTTGCCGATGTCTACCGGGTCGATGCCCAGTTGCTGCAGCAGGGTGGCGGGGGGCTCGTAAGCGGTCCGGCAGTCCTTGCAGATGCGACGCACCAGACGCTGAGCCAGCACGGCCTCGAGCGAGGAGGCGATAAGGAAGGGCTCCACGCCCATGTCCACTAGACGGGTGACTGCGCCGGGGGCGTCGTTGGTGTGCAGGGTGGAAAGCACCAAGTGGCCCGTTAGGGACGCTTGAATCGAGATTTGAGCGGTTTCCAAATCGCGGATCTCACCGACCATGATGACGTCAGGGTCTTGACGGAGGAAGGAGCGCAGGGCGGCGGCGAAGGTGAGGCCTACCCCGTGATTCACCGGCACCTGCATGATACCCTCGATCTCGTATTCCACCGGATCCTCAGCGGTCAAAAGCTTGATATCGGGGGTATTAACGATGCGCAAGGCGGAGTAGAGCGTGGTCGTCTTACCCGAGCCGGTGGGGCCGGTGACGATGAAGATGCCATTGGGGCGTTTAACGATTTCGGAGATACCCTCCAGCACATCCTCGGGCATGCCGAGTTGGCTAATGTCGAGTTGCACTGCCCCTTGGTCGAGCACGCGGAGCACCACCGACTCGCCGAACTGGGTGGGCAGAGACGAAACGCGTAGATCGACCGGGCGGCCGCCGATGGTGAGCTTGATGCGACCGTCCTGGGGAATACGTCGCTCGGCGATGTTGAGGTTGGCCAAAACCTTGATGCGGGAGGTGATCGGCAGGGCTAGATTCTTGCCGGGAGGGGACATCTCGTAGAGCGCGCCGTCGATCCGGTAACGGATCTTAAACTCGTGCTCGAAGGGCTCGAAATGGATGTCGGAGGCCTTGTTGCGAATGGCCTCGGCCAGGATGACGTTGACCAGCTTGATGATCGGTCCCTGGCCGGCCATCGCCTCGATGTCGTTGGCGTTGAGATCGTCGGGATTCGTGGTCGGGCTGGTGGTCTCCTCCGCGCCCATTTTGCTGAGAATCTCGTCGAGGGAGGCGTCTTCCTCGGCGTAATGGTTCTTCAGCAGGGTGTGGATGCGTTCTGGATCAGCAACGACCAGCCGGATGTCCTTACGCAGGGTAAAAGTGAGATCGTCGATGATCTGGGCGTTGAAGGGGTCCAGCGCCAGCAGATCGATCGAGTGAGCGTCCGCGCGGAAGGGCACGACGCCGTAATTACGAGCGTGGTGGGAGGAAAGCAGGACGGTGATGTCGCCCGAAATGGAGGGGGGCAGGTCGTCCGCAAATTCGAGCCCGAGGGATTCGGCGACCTTGGCAAAAAAGTCGGCCTTCTCGACCAGCTTGTTATCGATGATGAGGGAGGCTACGGAAACGCCGGTGGCGCGGTGTTCCTCCTGGAGCTCGGCGAGGGTCTTTTCGTCGAGCAGATGATGCTCGCGACAGAGCTCGAGGATGGCCTGGGTGTGGGCTTCGAACATGGGTGGGGGCAGAGGGCGGGGCCGGAGATTAAGTAAAGGGTAGCGGGGCGGGCTCAGATTGTTTTCAAGGTGGCGCCGAGCTGACTGAGTTTCTCACGCATGCCGATCTGATCTTGGGCTTTTTCCAAGGCTTCGTCGGGCGTGACGAGCTGGCGGTTTACCAAGCTCAGGAGATGGGCATCCATCGTGATCATACCCAGATTACCGCCGGTCTGGATGTCGGAGGTGATGCGGAAGGTCTTGTTTTCGCGGATCATGGCCGAGATCGAGGTGGTGTTAATCATGATCTCATAGCCGGCGATGCGGCCGCCGCCGATTTTTTTGCAGAGCACCTGGGAAATGACCGCGACAAGGGAGGATGCCAGTTGGGTGCGGATCATCTCCTTCATATTGGCGGGGAAGGCATCCACGATGCGATCGACGGTCTTGGCAGCGGAGTTAGTGTGCAGGGTGCCGAACACCAAGTGCCCGGTTTCGGCGGCGGAGATAGCGGCCTCAATCGTTTCGAGGTCACGCATTTCGCCCACGAGGATGATGTCGGGGTCTTGGCGGAGGGCGCGCTTAATGGCCTCGGCGAAGCTAGGCACATCGGCGCCGATTTCGCGCTGGGTGACGATGCAACGTTTGTGAGGGTGGTAATACTCGATCGGGTCCTCAATCGTGATGATGTGACCCTCGCGGTTCTCGTTGATGTAGTTCACCATCGAGGCAAGGGTGGTGGACTTGCCGGAACCAGTGGGGCCGGTCACGAGGATGAGCCCGCGGGGGCAGTAGAGTAGTTCGCGGACTTTGTCGGGCAGGCCGATGTCGCGCAGACCATACATCTTGTTCGGGATCTGGCGCAGCACGAGGCCGTAGTTGCCCTTGGACTTGAGCACGGAGACGCGGAAGCGGGCCTTATCAAGAAAGGCGAAAGCGAAATCGGAGCCGCCGTTCATCTTCAGATTCTGCACGTGAGCGTCGGGCGTGATGGACAACACAAGGTTTTCGGTGTCCTTCGGGCTGAGGCTGGGGCCCTCAATGGGCACCATGGAACCGCTGATGCGCAGGGTAGGCGGCTGACCGACTTGGCAGTGCAGATCGGAGGCGTTTTGATCGACCACTAGGTCAAGCAAGTCGTTCATCTCGTAACTCATGATCAAAAAGGGGGCTAGGGGTAGGAACGAGGGCGTTAGCTGGCGTCGCCGACCGTGATGGAGACCACTTCCTCGATCGTGGTGATACCGGCCAGGACCTTGCGAAGGCCGTCTTCGCGCATGGTGCGCATGCCGAGGGCGCGGGCTTTATCCCGCAATTTGGCAGTGCCGACGTTTTCGTAGATCATGCGCTGGAGTTCGTCGTTGGAGACGAAAATCTCGAAGATGCCGGCGCGACCGCGATAGCCGGAGCCGTGGCAGTTTTCGCAACCCGAGCCCTTGGCGAAATTGGCATTCACGGCCTGCTGGGCGGTGATGTTGAGCGAGCGCAATTCGCGGCTGTCCGGGGTGTAGGGGTGTTTACACTTCTTGCAGATCTTACGGGTCAGGCGTTGGGCCATGATCGCTCGCACCGAAGTCGAAACCAAGAACGGCTTCACCCCAATGTCGATCATACGAGTAACCGCGCCAGGGGCGTCGTTGGTGTGCAACGTGGAAAACACCATGTGGCCGGTGAGGGAGGCGTTGATCGAAATCTCGGCGGTCTCCAAGTCGCGGATTTCACCCACCATGATAATATTCGGCGCCTGACGCAGCATGGAGCGCAGCGCGTTGGCGAAGGTCATCCCGACCTCGGTGCGAACGGGGACCTGGTTGATGCCGGAGAGTTGATACTCCACCGGGTCCTCGACCGTGATGAGCTTGCGGTCGGGCTTATTGATGAAATGGAGGCAGGAGTAGAGCGTCGTGGTCTTGCCCGAACCAGTCGGGCCGGTGACCAGGAAAAGACCATCCGGCAGGGTGATGATACGCTCCATGATCGCCTGGTCGTCACTGAGGAAACCCAGCTCGGGCAGACCGAGCTGAAGGCCCTCTTTGTCCAGAATACGCATGACGATGGACTCGCCGTAAGAGGTCGGCAGCGAGGAGACGCGTAGGTCGATGGGCTTGACGCCAGCGGTCACTTGAATGCGACCGTCCTGAGGGATACGTTTCTCCGCGATGGAGATGTTGGCCATGATCTTCAGGCGCGAGATCATCGCGAGTTGGAGACGCTTCGGCGGATTATCGACCTCCACCAGCACGCCGTCGATGCGGTAGCGCACCCGGAAACGCTTCTCCATCGGCTCGAGATGGATATCGGAAGCGCGGCGGGCGATGCCTTCGAGGATGATCTGGTAAACGAGCTTGATGATCGGGGCGTCGGTATCGTCGTTTTCCGCGCCGCCCGCATTCGTAGTTCCGGTGACGACCTGCGCCTCATCGCCGGAAAGGCTGTTGAGCAGCTTCTCCATCGACTCCTCATCCTTCCCGTAAAAGCGGTCAATGTGGGCCTTAATCTCGTCTGCCGGCGCAACTGCGGGCTCGATGGTGAGCTTAAGAAAATGGCCGATGCTATCGATGCCATCGACGTCCAGCGGATCGCTGATCGCCACGCGCAGAGTGTTGCCTTCGCGCGAGACCGGGAAGACCGTGTATTTGATCGCGAGGTTGCGCGGCAGCAGGGCGAGCAGGTCGCTGTTGGCCCGCACGTTGGCCATGTCGATCATCGGCATGCCAAACTCGTCGGCGAGCAATTGGGCCGCCTGCCGAGAGGAAAAGCCATGCTCCGCGATCAAGATATCGAGCAAGCGCGGCGGCTCGGTGGTGAGGTCGGTGTGCGCGGCCACCTGGGCGCGCGCCGCCTCGACCTGATTGGCTGTAAGAAGGCCCTTGTCCAGGGCGAGTTGGATGACGAAATCGTCGGCGGGGGTCACGTGGGGGAGGCGGGGAGGACGGTTCGGCGCGGGGCGCGCGGACGGGAAAAATCAGTGCGCGACTTTAGCGATTTAGACTCAACAAAAATTCCGTGTTGGTCTTGGTTTTCTTCAGGCGCTGGATAAACATGTCCATCGCCTCCACCGGAGGTATGCCCTGCATTGCGCGGCGCAAGCCGTAGACCCGCAGCATCTCGTCGGGATGGTAGATGAGCTCCTCCTTGCGCGTGCCGGAACGGTCGATGTTAATTGCGGGGAAGATACGTTTGTCAGACAAGCCGCGATCGAGGTGCAGTTCCATGTTTCCGGTGCCCTTGAACTCCTCGAAAATCACTTCGTCCATGCGGGAGTTGGTATCGACCAACGCGGTGCCAAGGATGGTGAGCGAACCGCCCCCCTCGATATTGCGCGCCGAGCCGAAGAAACGCTTCGGGCGCTGCAAGGCATTCGACTCAATGCCGCCGGACATGGTCTTGCCACCATTGCCAGCGAGGGCGTTGTAGGCTCGGGCGAGGCGCGTGATCGAATCCAGCAGGATGACCACGTGCTTGCCCAGTTCGACCAGGCGCCGGGCACGCTCAATCACCATCTCGGCCGCGTGCGCATGGCTCTCGGGCGTCTCGTCAAACGTGGAGGAAACCACATCACCTTTGGTGTGACGCCGGAAATCCGTCACTTCCTCGGGGCGCTCATCAATGAGCAGGAGGATCAGCGTCGCCTCCGGGAAGTTTTGCGAAATCGAGTTGGCGATATTCTGCAACAAAACGGTCTTGCCGGTGCGCGGCGGCGCCACGATCAAACCACGCTGGCCAAACCCGACCGGCGTAAGCAGATCGATGGCCCGCATCGAGATATCCTTATGAATATCATTAGCCTCCAGTAAAATACGATTGGTAGGATAGTAAGGGATAAGCTCCTCAAAGGCGGTCACGGACGCGGCCTCTTCAGGCGCCAGCCCCATGACGGAGCTGATCCGGACGGCCGAGGGACAACGCTCGCCCGCACGGGGCGGTTGCGCCAGCACGTCGAGTTCCTGCCCTCGGCGCAGGCCATGGCGGCGCACCAGTGCGGCGGAGACATAGGTGCTTTCGGGATAGAGGCGGTAGCTGTTGCAGAGATGCACGATGAAGCCGTGGCCGGCATCCGTCAGATCCAAGACCCCGCGTTCACGAAAGGCGCGACGCTCACGGGCGGTCCAAGCAAAGAGTTGCTCCACCAACATGCGGCGGGCCGGCATGCCCAGCACGGCCTCGCCGAGCGAACGCAAGTGAGCCGCCAATTCCACGGCAGGCGCGGCGTGTATCGCCGTCAAATCGAGCGGATCCACATCCGCGGCTAATTCCTCAGCCAAGGCGTCAACCGCCGCCAGATCAGAAAAACGGGACGCATCCGGCAGACCGCCGATCGGTCCGCTCATAGCCGGCGGGGCTGGCTGAATAGGTGGACGATCGCGAAAACCTCGGCCGGGGGCAAAGCCCGGACCACCCGAAGAGGACGAGGCCTGCTCGGCACCGGGAGCCAGACCATGATCATCCGCCGGCGGAGGGCCACCCGCCCCCGGGAAACGCCCGCCTTGCTGGCGTTCGAGCCATTTGAGTCGCTTTTTTTCCTTCTTCCGCTCCCACCAGGTTTTGCGTTCCTCCCGGCGGGGTTGGCCATCCGGCCCCACCGGCCCGCCCGCACCCGGAGCAGCGGCCTGGGTAGGTTCCCCAGCGGCGACTCCCGTATCAGCTGTTTCCGCCCCACCTTGGATCGCATCAAAATCAACTGGCGTCGCCTCGGGCCCCGTAGCTGCGAGGGCAGACGGCACAAAAACTGGTCGTTCCACCGGGGCTTCGTCACGCGGCGCCTCGTCATCCGGCGAAAAAGAGCCCGAGTAAGGCACGTAGTCCACCGCCTCAGCCGCTGCCAGCGGCGCGGACGCTGGCGCCTCCCCAAACAACTCAGGACCAGCATTGGTCTCGGTCGTAGCCTCGGCCTTCACCCGGCGCGGCCGACCGCGCTTGGCGGGCACCGCCGCCGCCTCCACCCCGGCCGAACCGTCCTGAACGGCTCCGACCAAGGCCTCAGGCTCCGCCGCCACACGCGGACGGCGGGAGGAGGCCTTGCGGGGCTTCTTGGCAGTCAAATCAGCCGATAAATCTACGGGAGTGTCCGAGGAATCCATGAATAAAAAATTATTAATGAGGGGTTAACGACAGCAATCTTGGGTGCGCGCGCGAGCCAAGTGCTCAAACACGAGAGACTTGGCGCGGCGTGCGCAAGCGCTCGGCCAAGCGGCCGACTTGGTCTTCCAGAAAGGCGGGAGTGCCATCGTTCCAGAGAACGGCGTGAGATAACTTAAGTTTTTTGTCCAAGGGATATTGGGAAGCGATTCGGAGCCCGGCCTGCGCTTGCGACATCCCGCGCGCGGTTACTCGGGCCAACTGAACCGCTGCATTGGCGCCGACGCACACGATGAAATCAAACCCTTTTTCCAAACCCGCCTCAAAGAGCAGGGGCACCTCAACCACCCAATCGGCCTGCGGCTGGGCTTCGACCCGCCCGCGCCAGATCGCCCGCACCCGGGGATGCACCACCCCCTCCCACCACCGCCGCTCGCTTTCATCGGCAAAAACTATCCCCGCCACCGCCACCCGATCCAGCCCTCCACCCCCGGCCAACACCCGCGCCCCCCACCGCTCGACCGCCCGCGCCAGCACCGCCGGATCAGGCAAAACCTCTTCCCGCACAATCTGGTCTGCATCCGCCGTCAAAAAACCCCGCGCGGCGAAAGCGGCCGTCGCCCTCGACTTGCCGCACCCGATGCCGCCTGTGAGTCCGATCACCATAGAGTAAGTGACTGGACTTTGGGCTTGCCCGCCCCTTGCGCAAATCATTACGCCGTGGCATGGTGCAATCGTTGAACCCCTTGCAACAAACTACCCCCAACGAGGCGCCGCCCTTGGTCGGTATAAATGACCTCACCCCCGTGAGTTGCTACGCCCGCAGCCTGGGTCTGGACGCACCTTGGATCACCACCTTGATCGAGTTGAGCACCCGCCTCTTCGCCGGCCGCTTCTGGAACTACCTGCCCATCGACGTCCGTTACCACGATTTGCAACACACCGCCCAAGCCACCATGTGCCTCCTGGCCTTGGGCGAAGGCCAGCGCCGCACGCAAAACCCTCCCCTTTCGAATCGTGATCTGGAACTCGGCCTGGCCGCCATGGTGTTGCACGACACCGGCTTCCTGAAAACCAGCGGAGATGAGGCCGGCACCGGTGCCAAATACGGCCACGCCCACGTGCTGCGCAGCTGCGCTCTGGCCGCCTCCGTGCTCCCTCCACTCGGCCTGAGTCGCGAAGAAGTGGACGACGTGCTGGGCATGATCCGCTGCACCGGTCTCAACGGCCGGCCGGATAAATCGAATTTCTCCAACGAAACCCGCCGGCTCGTCGCCTGCATGGTCCCCACCGCCGACTACATCGGGCAGATGGCCGCACCGGAATACCCGGAAAAATTACCCTTCCTTTTCACCGAGTTTGTGGAGGCGGATGACTTTGGTAACATCCCTGCGGATAAACGCATGTTCGCGTCCGCTAACCACCTGCTCGCGGCTACCGGAGGCTTCTGGCGCGGCTTTGTGCTGCCCAAACTGGAAACCGATTTCGCCGGCGTCTACCGGTTCCTCGAAGCTCCCGGCCAGCCCGGTCGCAATCCTTACCTCGAGGCCATCGAGCGCAACGTCGCCCTGATCACCGCTCGAAGCACCTAAATCTTCCCGCCCGAGCCCCCTCGCCCCGATGCTCGCCACCCTGTTGTCCGCCGCCCTGCAGGGTATCCACGCCCTCCCCGTCCACGTCGAGGTCAACCACGGAGAGTCGGGCGATTTTAAGCTGATTCTGGTCGGCTTGCCCGACGCCGCCGTGAAGGAGTCGGATGACCGCGTCTTCTCCGCCCTCGCCAACTCCGGCTACGGTCTGCTGCGCACCCGCACCACCATTAACCTCGCCCCCGGCGACTTGCGCAAGGAAGGCCCGCTCTACGACCTGCCCATCGCACTGGGCATCCTCGTCGCCACCGGCCAACTCGCCGCACCCACCATCGGCGAATACCTGATCGCCGGCGAACTCGCCCTCTCCGGGGCCACCCGCCCTGTCCGCGGCGCCCTCGCCTACGCCCGCCTCGCCAAGGCCCGCGGTTGCCGCGGCCTGCTCCTGCCCGCCGCCTGCGCCGCCGAGGCCGCCCTCGTGGAGGGTATCGCCGTGTATGGCATCGAATCACTCGACCAAGCCGCGCGCTTCCTGTCCGGCCGTCTGACCCTCGCTCCACTTACTCCGACTCCCCCCACCGAGCCCGACCCTACCCAGGCGCCGACCGGCGATTTTGCCGAGGTCAAAGGCCAACACTCCCTGCGCCGCGCCGTAGAGGTGGCCGTGGCCGGCGGACATAATCTGCTGATGATCGGCCCGCCTGGCTCCGGCAAATCGATGGTCGCGAAACGCATCCCGTCCATCATGCCGGCCCCCACTTTGGACGAGGCCCTCGAGATTCTCGCCATCCACTCCGCCGCCGGTCAGACCCTGAGCCAGACCCACGCCTTCGGCCTGCGCCCCGTGCGCACCCCGCACCACACGATTTCCGACGTCGGCCTGATCGGCGGCGGCACCGTGCCCGGCCCGGGTGAAATCTCGCTCGCCCATCAAGGCATCCTGTTCCTCGACGAATTACCCGAGTTCAAGCGCTCCGCCCTCGAGGTCCTGCGCCAGCCCCTCGAGGATTCAACCGTCTCGATCTCGCGAAGCGCCGGAAAGATCACCCTGCCCTGCGCGTTCATGCTCGTCGCGGCAATGAACCCCTGCCCCTGCGGCTACCTCGGCGATGCTAAACACGAGTGCCGCTGCAGCCCCCCGCAGATCCAGCGCTACCGCGCCCGCATCAGCGGCCCCCTGCTCGACCGCATCGATCTCCATGTCGAAGCCCCCGCGGTGACGGTCGCCGAGTTGCGCTCGGCTGCCCCCGGCGAACCGTCCGCCGCCATCGCCGCGCGGGTGCGCGCCGCCCGCGACCGCCAGTTGGAGCGCTTTCGCGGCACCCCCGCCACCGCCAACGCCCGGATGTCCCACGCCCAGATCCGCACCCACATCTCCCTGGATTCCACGCTCGGCGATCTGCTGCAGCAGGCCATGGAACAACTCGGCCTCTCCGCCCGCGCCTACGACCGTATCCTAAAAGTCGCCCGCACCATCGCCGACTTGGCCGCGAGCGAACGCGTCGAGGCCCCCCACCTGCTCGAGGCCATTCAATACCGCTCGCTGGATCGCAAGGTGTTTTACTGAGCCACGGGCGGTCCGCCCCGCGCCGATGAAAAACCTGTTCAACCCGGACCGCCTGCGCCTGACCGCCCGCCAACTCGCCGCCCTGCACCCGCGCTTCAACGCCGCAGCCTTTCTCGCCCTCGCCCTGCGCGACCTCGAGACCCTAGAGTTAATGGATCGGTTGCGGCGCACCGCCGAGGCCTTCGACCGCGCCCTTCCCCTGCCGTTCGCCGAACAAGTCGCCGTGCTACTCGCCCACGCGCCCCAAATCGGGCACAGCTTCGTCGCCATCTGGCCCTGCGAACACGTTGCCCGCCGCGGCCTCGAGCAACCCGCTCTCGCCCTGCCCGCGCTGCGCGCACTCACCCGCCACGGCTCAGCCGAGTTCGCCCTGCGCCCTTTTCTCGCAAGCGACTTAACCGCCACCCTAGCCGTCCTCATCGGGTGGACTACCTCGCCCGACGAACACGTCCGCCGCCTCGCCAGCGAAGGCTCCCGCCCTCGCCTGCCTTGGGGCCAGAGCCTGCGCGCGCTAATAACCGACCCGTCCCCCACCCTTCCACTGCTCACCACCCTCCGCGCCGACCCAAGCCTTTACGTGCGGAAGTCCGTCGCGAACCACCTGAACGACATCACCAAGGATCACCCCGGCATCGTGCTCGACCTGGTCGCCGGCTGGGATCGCCGCGACGCCCGCACCGCGTGGATCGTGCGCCACGCCTTGCGCACCTTGGTGAAAAAAGGCCACCCCCGCGCGCTCGCCCTTCTCGGCGTCGGCGCCGCCCCGCGCCTCGCCGCCACCTTGACCGTCGCACCCGCGCAAATCCAGTTGGGTGATGCCGTGACGTTCTCCGTCCAACTAGCCTCCACCTCAGCCCGCGCCCAGTCCCTCGCCGTCGATTACGCCGTCCACTACGTCCGCCCCTCCGGCCGGACCTCGGTTAAGGTTTTTAAGTGGACCACCCTCACCCTCGCGCCCGGTGAGACCACCACCCTGACCAAGCGCCAGACGATCCGCGATTTCTCCACCCGCCGGCACCACCCTGGCGTCCATCGCGTCGAGTTGCAGATCAACGGCCGCCGCCTCCCCGGAACCCGTTTTACCCTACTCGCCTGAAACCGCCACACCGCCAGAAAATACCAGTGCCTTTCGCGGCCGTCCCGCCCACCTTCGCCCGCGCATCTCCGCCATGAACCTCCGCCCCATCATCGATGACATCGCCAGCCAGGCCGACGAATTCCTCGCCGATTGCACCGACCGCACCCAAGCGCGCGCCGGTATCACCGAGTTCCTCGCCCTCGAACATCCCCGTCTCCAAGCCGCGGACCGGAAAATTGTGACCGACCACGTGCTGGCTATCCTCGAGCAGGAAGACTTCTTCGCCACTCGCTTCGTCGATAGCTTCGACGCCGATCAGGATACCGCCGAAAGCGGCGAAGAGTAAGCCCCCCAACCACCCCGCCCCGTGCCCGCCGACGTCCACCCCCTCCCGCCCGACCTCGTCCTCGCCTTCGACGCGCACAACCGCCTCGCGATCCGCTTCACCCCGCAAGGCCGCACCCCCGCCGATGGCACCTCCCTGCCCGGGTTTCGCCCGACCGCCCACAGCTTCACCCTAAGCACCCCCGACGGCCCCCGCCACGTGGTCATCGCCTCCCTGCCCGACCGCGCCGATGCCGAGTCTGCCGCGAGGGAGACCAGCGTCGTTTTCCACTCGCTCGACGCCTTAGCCGCCACCCCGGCTGCTAATACCCCGCTGCTCACCAGCCTGCTGCCCGCCCTCGAGCCCTTTCTCGTCGAGCTGCCTTACCTCCACCTCGGCGAAAATGATTTTATCTACAAATTCCGCCCTGCCCACGAGCGCAACGCCGCCATCTACGACCAAGATTCCGCCTCGCGAGCCCTTTACCAATCCGCCCTCTGCAACGCCCTAAAGGCCCTCGCCCGCCGCCACGAACGCTCCGCCGCCGCCCCCGTGCCGCTGGATTTCGGCGCGGTGCATTACGTGCTGCCCAGTCACTTCGGCTTCTGCCTCGGCGTAAAGAACGCCATCGAACGCGCCTACGAAACCCTCGCCGAAAACCCCGGCCGCCGCGTGTTCATGCTTTCCGAGCTGATTCACAATCCGTTCGTGAACGAAGACCTCCTGCGCCGCGGCCTGCGCTATCTCCAGTCGGATAAAGGCGCCGCCTTCACCGTATCCGGCCGCAAGGTCTCCGCCGAACACCCCTCTAGCCCCGACGATCCTCTACTCTGGGATACCCTGCGCCCCGAGGATATTGTGATAATCCCCGCCTTCGGCGCCACCGATGAAGATAAACGCCGCCTCATCCGCCGCGGCCTCGCGGTGTGCGCCTACGACGCCACCTGCATGCTGGTGGAAAAAGTTTGGAAAGCCGCCCGCGCCTATGGCCGCGAGGGCTACACCGTGGTGATTCACGGCAAATACGAACACGAAGAGACCAAGGCCACGTTCGCCAACACCCGCCGCCACGCCCCCGCCGTGATCGTGCGCAACCTCGCCGAGGCCCGGGCCCTCGCCGACCTTCTGCCCCGCCGCCACGAAGCCGCCGCCCAAACCGAGTTCGAAAACACCTTCGCCGGCCGCTTCACCGAAGACTTCAGCGTTGCCCGCGACCTCGAACACATCGCCGTAGTAAACCAGACCACCTTGCTGGTGAACGAGACCCGCGAGATCATCGCCCACCTGCGCACCGCCTACGCCGCCACCTGCGGCCTCGTCCCGCCCGGCGCCCCCGAGCGCGTCGGCGGTCACGGCCGCACGGATACACTTTGCTACGCCACCCAGGTCAATCAGGACGCCCTCGGCCGCGCCCTCGCCGAGCCCCTCGACGCCGCCTTCGTGATTGGCGGTAAAAACTCGTCCAACACCTACCAGCTCCACCGCCTTTGCGAGGAACGCCTCGGCCGCCTGGCGTTTTTTATCCAGAGCGAGGCCGACATCCGCTCGCTCGCCGAGGTGCAACACTATGTCTTCCCCGCCCACTTGCCCGGCACCCCCGCCGGCGGCCACCACGAACCCCGCCCCCTCTGGCCGGGCGAAGATTTTGTCCGCCCGCGCCGCATCTTGATCACCGGCGGAGCCAGCTGCCCCGACGGCCTCATCCAGGCCGTGATCACGCGCATCAATTCCCTTTTCCCCGCCGCCAGCCTCCACCCCATGGAAAAGGTGCTCGCCGCCCTCGCCGCCACTTGACCCGTCCGCACCCACCCATGTCCAAGGAACCCCTGCGCGCCGCCGTGCTCGCCGCCCTCGCCGCCGAGCTTACCCGCCAGACCCACGCCGCCCGCGACGCCCGCGAGGAGTCGATCAGCGAAGAAAGTCGCGCCGAGAATAAATACGATACCCACGCCCAAGAGGCCGCCTACCTCGCCGAGGGGCAGGCCCGCCAAGCCGCCGAGCTCGCCACCGCCCTCGCCGCCTGGCGCGCCCTCGTGTTCCCCCCGCCCGACCACACCGACGCCCGCGTTGGCAGTCTGGTGACGCTCGTCGCCGGCACCCGCACCGATCATATCCTGCTCGGCCCCACCCACGGAGGCCTGTCCTTCAGCACGCCCGACGACGGCCGCGAGATCACCGTCGTGACCCCCGGTTCCCCGCTCGGCCGCGCCCTCCTCGGCTGCACGGTCGGCGCCACCCTGCCACCACCCCGCAAAGGCGCCCCCGCTCCCCGCCTCGCGGCCCTCGCCTAAAACGCCCTTGTCCGGCAAAAGCTCGATTGAGCTGTTTCCATCGCTCCTGATCTTCGCTTCCACCCACCGTGCTCTCCCGCCTTCCGCTCGCCGCCGCCCTGTCGTTTCTCCTGCTCGCCTTACCCGCTTGCTCGCCGCCCCCAACCGCGCCTGCCACCACCGCCCCCCTCGCCGTCCTTTCCCCGATTCCGGCTGACCTCGCCGCCGCGCTCGACACCTTCCGCGCGGAGGGCCCAAAAGGCTGGGCCTTCACCCAAACCACCTCCGGCGGCGGCCGGGACCGCGTGGAGCGCTACGATCCCGCCCACCGCGGGCCCGCCCGCTGGACCCTGCTCTCCGAAAAAGGCCGCCCGCCCACCGAGGCCGAGCAACAACGCTACCGCGATACCCGCCCTCCCTTCGACGCCGCCGCCAACCTCGCCGCCCAAGTTAACCGCGCTTCCGCCTCGCTGGTCGCCCGCGATGCGCAGTCCGCCACCTACGAGTTCGCTCTCGTCCCCGCCGGGGAACACGATACCGCCGCCGCCCACATGCGCGTGCGCTTCACCCGCGACAGCGCCTCCGGCACCTTCACCCGGGTGGAGTTGTTTAATTTTGAGCCCTTCAAGGCCGCCCCCAGCCTGACCATCCACGAGGCCCGCACCACCCTGCTCTACGCCCCACCCAGCGGCGGTCGCCCCGCCCTCCCTCTCGAAACCAGCCTGCACGTGCGCGGCACCCGCTTCTGGGTCTCGGATTTCAGCCAAGATATCGTGAGCAAGTTCAGCGAGCACGCTAACATGAATGCCGCGCCCGCCACCGCGAATCACTCGCCGTCGCCATAGAGCATCTCGTAGGCTTTCACCGTCGCGGCCCAGCCAAAATCCTTGCGCATACCGCCGAGCTGCACCTTGACCAACCGGTTGACGTCGCGGTGGAGGACGAGCGCGCGGTCAAGGCCATCCAGCAGCCCGTCGGCCGAGACCGCGACTTGTATGCCGGTGCCCTCAGGCGGGTTCGCATCGCAATCCACCACCGTATCCGCCAGCCCGCCCACGCCAGTAACCACCGGGATGGTGCCATAGACCTGAGAATACATCTGGCTAAGGCCACAGGGCTCGAAGCGCGAGGGCATGAGAAAAAAGTCCGCCCCCGCCGTCACGAGGTGGCTCATGCCCTCATCATGCACCGTGCTGAGCGCGACGCGTTTGGGCAGAGCCTGCGCCAGCTCGCGCAGGCCGCGGGTGAGCTCAGGGTCGCCCTTGCCCAGCACGATCAAGCGGCAGTCTTCCCGTTTGAAAAATTCGCGATTAGCCAGGACCAGATCGACGCCCTTCTGACTGGTTAGACGACAGACCATGCCAAAGACCGGTCCCGGATAATCGGGGTCAAAGCCATGCCGCCGCAGCAACTCGGACCGGCAGGTCCATTTACCCTTTAGGTTACCGATGGTGTAGGTCGCGGGCAGGAGGGCGTCTTTCGCCGGATTCCAGATCGTGGAGTCGATGCCGTTGAGCAGGCCGGCCAGCTCCTCCGCTCGCGAGGACACCACGCCCTCGAGCCCGCAGCCAAATTCCGGCGTCTGGATCTCCCGTGCGTAGGTCGGGCTGACCGTGCTGATGCGGTCGGCGAAAAGCAGGCCAGCCTTGAGAAAATTCATCTGCCCGTAGAACTCCACCCCGTCGATGCCCATGAGCTCCTCGGGCAGGTTGGTGCGGTAGAAGGAGCGCATGGGGAACACGCCCTGAAAGGCTAGGTTGTGCACGGTGCAGACCGTCCGCATGGCGAGGATGTCGCCGTGGCGCTGCTCCGCATGGCGAAGCAGGAGCGGCAACAACCCAGTCTGCCAATCATGGCAGTGCACCGCATCCGCGTTCATCCGCAGCAGGCGCATGGCCTCGACCACGCCCTTGCAGAAAAAGATAAACCGGTGGTGGTTGTCCTCATAGTCCCGCTCGCCCGTCCCATAGGGGTGGCGCCGGTCAAAGAACTCATCGCGGCAAACCAGATACACCGTCAGGCCCTCACGGGGGGAAAAGCGCCGAATCTCCCCGCTCATGAACACGTCGCCCATCTCAATCCGGGGCCGCAGGACGGTCTCCGCCTCGACCGCATCGGGATGATCCACCACCTCGCGATAGCCCGGCACGAACACCGCCACCTCGTGGCCGCGATCGACCAACGCACCCGCCAGCGAGGCCACCGCATCCGCCAGCCCGCCGGTCTTCACATAAGGAAACAACTCGCTCGCCGCGTGGACGATTTTCATAGGTGAGACAGTGGCGGGATGGGGCCCGATTACACGTTAAAAAAACGCCAGGCCTGCCGCCTAAGCGACCCCCAGCGCGGCGGCCATGCGGGCCGCGCGGCGGTTGGCGCGGACGTCGTGCACACGGTGTAGTTGCACCCCCTGCCGGACCGCCAGCGCCGTCAAGGCGAGGGTCGGTTCGAGACGGTCGGCCGGCGTCGCCAACTCCGGCAGAGCATGGCCGATGACGCTCTTGCGCGAGACACCGAGCAGCACTGGGCAACCAAGGGCGTGGAGTTCGCCTAGCCTGGCGAGCAGGATCAGATTTTGCGCCTGAGTTTTACCAAAACCGATACCGGGGTCCACCACGACCCGGTCGGCGGGCAACCCGGCGGCGGCGGCGAGGGCGAGGCTCCGCTCCAGCCACGCCAGCACCGACGGCAAGGGGTCAGCGTCGGCCGCGAGATCGCGCAGGGCAGGGTCGTTATGCATCACCACCACCGCCGCACCCGCCTGAGCCGCCAGTCGTGCCAACTCCGTGCCGCCCGGGCCCTGCAGGCCGTGCACGTCATTTACAATCTGCACGCCAAGCGCCAACGCGGCCGCGGCCACGGCGGGCCGGTAGGTGTCGATCGAGAGCGGCAGGCCAGAAAACTCGGCCGCGAGCGCGCGCAGGACCGGGAGCACGCGGGCGAGTTCCTGCGCCTCCGGGATCTCGCTGTGGCCGGGCCGGGTGGACTGGCCACCGACGTCTAGGATGTCGGCGCCTTCTTCGATCATGCTTCGGGCACGCGCGAGGGCAGCGTCCGGCGAGAGGTGCTGGCCGCCATCGAAGAACGAGTCGTCGGTGACGTTCAGGATGCCCATGATCCGCGGCGTCCTCAGGTCTAGCACACGGTCGCGGCAACGCAGAGTCTGGAGCGCGGGCAGCACGGTAGAGGGGGACGGCGAAGGTTCGGAAAGGCGGCCAGCCTCAGGGCGCGGGCAAATACTCCGTAGTCATGACGTCCGACACCTTGAGGGCACCGGTCGGGAGGAGTTTGAGGTCCTCGACGATTTTTAATTGGGTAGCGTAGCGCGCGGGGTCGAGCCGGCCGATGCGTGCGGAGTCAGGCGCGTCGCGGCCGACCACCAGTTTTTCCTTCACGATCATGGCCCGGGAAAAGTCCATAAAAGCATCGGTGTTTTTGTCGTTGGCCGCCTTCAGCGCGGCGTGGGACGGGGCTGGATCGCCCTCGATGTAGTCGCGCCAACCGCGGATGTAGGCGGCGAGAAAAGCGCGCAGAGCGGCGGGGTTTCTGCGGGCCCAGTCGCGGTTCGCAATCAGCACCCCGTAGGAATCGTAGCCGGCGTCCCAAGCATAGAGGTAGCGCGGGGCGGGCGCACCGCCCTGGGTGATGAAAAAAGGCTCCGCGATGTAGTAACCCTGCTGGATAAAGCCCTTGTCCGCGATGAAGTTGGCCACGGAAAAGTTAAACGGGATGATCGTAAAATCGATGGCGTATTTCTGGCGCAGGTAATCGAGAAAGATCCACGCCGGGCGGGCCATGATCTTGCGACCGTTTAGGTCCTTAAAGTCACGCACCGGATTGTCGGCGTGGAGCAGGAAGACCGAGGGGTCGTTCTGGAACACCGCCGCGACCTGGAGCAGGGGCAAGCCCTTCTGCACGTCAAGCAGGGTAGTGACGCTCTCGCCCTGCCCGATGTCGGCCTGGCCGGTAGCGATGCGTTGGTTCACTAGGGCGTTGGGCCCGCCCGGCACGAGGGTGACGTCGAGGCCCGCCTCGCGGAACCAGCCCCGCGCCTGGGCTTGGAAGAGTCCGCCATGCTCAGGCTCCGGCACCCAGTCGAGTTGCACCGTGATCTTGGTAAGCGCCGGCGCGCCCGGCGCGAGGCTCGCGTCGGGATCGGGTTTGGCACAGCCGGCCAGCGCGAGCACGCAAGCGGCGAGGAGCGGACGGACGAAACGGTGGGCGGTGTTCATGAGTCAGAAGGGGTATAGCTATCGTGCCAGCGGTGCAGGGCTAGCCAGGCGAGGCCGGAGACAATCGAGACGAGGGCAAAGCCCAGCGCGCAGCCGACCACGGCCGTGGCGTAGAGCCCAGGGATCTCGTTGCGCGCGCTGAAGAGCAGCGCGGTGATGCCGAGCCCCGAGCGTCCGCCCGAGGTGCTGCCCACCAGGTAGTCGGCGGTCAGCGCGCCAATGGGCGCGAGGATGGCGGCAATGCGCAGACCCGTGAAAAAATACGGCAACGCGGCCGGCGCGCGTAGCAAAAGCAGTTCCTGCCAGCGCGCTGCCCGCCCCATGCGAAAGAGATCAAGGTGCGCCTGCTCGACCGAGAGCAGACCTTGGGTGGTGTTCACAACCAGCGGGAAAAACGTGATCAAAAACGTGACGATTATCACACTTGGCGCGCCCGGCCCCACCCAGAGGATGAGGATGGGCGCCACGATGATGACCGGCACCATTTGCAGGCCCATCAGGTAAGGATAGAGCGCCTGCCGCACGAGCGTCGAGCTGGCCAAAAGGAGCGACGCACCCGCCGCGACCAGCGCCGCGAGGGCGAAGCCGCCGAGCGAAGCGAGCGCAGTGTGCCCGGCCGCGCCGAGCAGGGCCGGACCATGCACCTGAAAGGCCTCCGCCAACTGCGGCAGGCTCGGGAAGAGAAACCGCCGCCCAGGCGGGAGCGCGTGGTGCAGCCCCTGCCAGCCGGCAAGGAACAATCCCGCGAGCACGAGGGGCGGGAGACGGCGGAGCAGGCGCGGGCTCATGCGGCGGAGGCCTCCGCCGGCTCGACCGCCCGCAGTCGCGCCGACACCTCGGCCACTAAGCGGAGGTAGTCCGGAGCGCGCCGGGTTTCCTGGTTACGCGGATACGGCAACTCGACCGCCAGATCGTGCGCAATGCGCCCCGGGTGTGGGGCGAGGATGAGGATGCGCGAAGAGAGAAACACCGCCTCGGCGACCGAGTGGGTGACAAACAACGCCGTCCACGCCTGCCGCGCCCGGATGGCCAGCAACTCTTCGCCGAGGTGGTCGCGAGTCATTTCGTCGAGCGCACCAAAAGGCTCGTCAAGCAGCAGCACGCGCGGTTCGAGGGCGAGCGCGCGGGCGAGGGAGACGCGCATGCGCTGGCCGCCGGAGAGCTGGCGCGGGTAGGCGCGGGCTTTTTCCGTCAGGCGCACCAGCCCGAGGGCGGCGTCGCGCCGCCGCGCCCGCTCCGTCGCCGGCACGCGGCGCAGCCGGAGAAGGGTTTCGACATTCGCTTCCACGCGGAGCCAGGGCAGCAGGGTGGCATCCTGAAAAACGTAGGCAAGGTCGTCCAAAGTGCCCGGCGGCCGGCCGGCGATGGTCAGCGCCCCGCTGGTTGGAGCGAGCAGACCGGAAATGAGACGCAGGAGGGTGGATTTCCCGCAACCCGAGGGGCCGAGGACGGAAACAAATTCGCCCGGCGCGACGGCGAGATCGAGCGGGCCCAGCACGGCGGGTCCGGCGGGGTCAAACCGCTTGGCGAGCGCCTGGCAATGGATGAGCGGCGGGGGAATCATGACGACGATGCTGAAAGAGGCCCGCCGGGGGGCGGCGCGCAAACACCGGCCACAAAAAACCCGCAACCGAGGAAGGCTGCGGGCGAAGGGAGCGGACAGCTTTCCACGGGGGGAAAGGGCCGGGTGGAAGAGTTAGGCCTTCTCGACCAGACCGGCCTTGATGGCCTTGACCGAGACGAGCATGCGCTTGATACCGCCGTTGGCGAGCTTCACGCGGATGCGCTGGAGATTGGGCTTGAAGGTGCGGGAGGTCTTCTTGGTCACGTGGGTGCCGATGCCGCCGCTCTTCTTGGACTGGCCCTTGCGGTGAATGATGGAACCCTTGGTGGGGCGTTTGCCGGTGATGGCGCAAATGCGAGACATGGTGATACGTGGGTTGAGTTAAAAGGGTCAGAGAAAGGGTGATGGGGTGCGGATGCGCAAGGGCAAAAACGCCGTGTGAAAAATGAAGTTTGCGGGGGTGTGGGCAAAATCGACCTTGCGCTTTGTCGGGCGCGTCCTTGTTTCGACGTTTCAATTAGGAGAGGTGGCTGAGTGGCCGAAAGCAGCGCTTTGCTAAAGCGCCGTAGGTGTAACAGCCTACCGGGGGTTCGAATCCCCCCCTCTCCGCCAGTTTTTACCTCTGAAGAGGCGAAAACCGCTGGCTAGGTTGCCCAAATGACATGGCAACCTAACATGTCCCAGTCCGCATTCATCGTCACCAAGTTCACCAACCGCAACGGCGTGACCTCATGGCGAGTCGATGGCCGCCTCAACGGTCTTCGCATCCGCAAGAACTTCAAAACGCGTGAGGAGGCCGGAGCCGAAAAGGCCGCCCTCGACGCCAAAGCCGCCCAGACCGAAACCGGCGTCCGCACCACGTTGACCCGCCTGACCGAGGAGCAGCTCCATGAGGCCGAGGCCGCTTTCCGTAGGCTCGCAGCCTCGCCCAAGTCCCTCTCGTTCTATCTCGATTTCGCACTGGCCAACTACCGCGCCCCTGACCGCGAGCAGACCCTGGCCGATGCCGTTACGGCCTACGTCGCATTCAAAACGCGCGAGCATGAACAGAACCTCCTCTCGATCTCCCAGCACGACCACATCCGCCGCCATCTCGACGTGCTCATGGAGAAGTTCCCCGCCGTGCTCGTCTCCCAGTTGACCACCCAGCAGCTCACGGAGCATTGCCAGCGCGAGAACGCCCGCCCGAAGACCATCAACAACCGGCGCGGCATCCTCCACACCTTCTTCAAATTCGCGTTCCAGAAGGATTGGGTTGCCGTGAATCCGGTCGATAAGATGCCCCATCACCGCATCGCCCACCGTCGCGGCTCCGCCAAGACCCTGAGCGCCGAGCAGGCCGAAAAGCTAATGCACCACGTCGAGACGATCAACAGCGGCGAGATGGTGCCTTACTTCGCCCTAGCGCTCTTCGCCGGCATCCGCCCGTGCCTCCGTCATGGCGAGATTCTCAAGCTCAAGCCCGAGCATGTCCGCCTTGATACCGGCGTCATCCTGATCGAACCCGAGGTCTCGAAAGTCCGCATGAAGCGCAACGTCACTATTCACCCCAATCTTGCCGCCTGGCTGACCGCTTACCCGCTGGAGAAATTTCCGATCATTCCGACCAACCTTCAGCACAAGCGCGCCGCCGTCGCCAAAGACTTCGACCTTTCCCACGACATCATGCGTCACACGTTCATTTCGATGCACGTCGCCAAATTTCGTTCGATGGGCGAGGCCGCGTTGCAGGCAGGCAATTCCGAGAGCATCATCCGCAAACACTACCTCGATTTGAAGACCGCCACCGAGGCCGAGAAGTTTTACGGCATCCTGCCCAAGCTCACGAAAGCCGCTCCGGTTGCCGAGGCACCTCCACCGGCGGCACTCGCCGCTTGATTCTCAGCCCGCGTCCTGACCGACGCGGGCTTTTTCGTGCCCATATTCCCGCCGCGACTGCCGCCCATGACATCGCCCCCATTGCATGAATCCTCTCTCTGTTTCCGCTCCCTGCTTAAACTCCCAGCTCACAGACATCGTCGGTCTCCGCGCCTCCGGCATCTTTCCGACCGGCCGCGAGCCCTCGATTCGCACCCTCCGCGAGTGGACGAAGCTCCGCCGCATCCCCCATCACCGCGTCGGCCATTTCGTCTATTACGACGCCGCCGAGGTCGGCGTTCACATCCGCACCAAGCTCAAGATCCCCGCTCGCGGTTGATCAAAACGATCACGTGAGCGGTTTCGTCTCACTTTCGTAACTTGCCGATTGCCACACCGCGCAATCACGCTGCAAATACATCCTTGGCAGGAGGCTCCAGCGTTCTGCTTCGTCTGCCATTACCCCGAGGAAACTCGCGGACGATAACCGTTAACCGTTAGTTAACCTTATCACCCGTAATGGCCGTTCTGAAACATCGTAAATTCAACGCAGACCGCTTCATCGACAAATTCGCCGGGCACGAGCCCGTGCTCGCTGAGCACATTGCCCGCTGGCACTCGTTGGTGCCGCCTGCCCCGCTCAGCCTTGATTCATTTAAAGCCTACCTTCGCGCGCCTCACGAGAACGACGCCGCGTTTGAGGACATGGTAGATGGCCTATATCAGGCCTATGACTTTTGCACAAAGCAGGGTCACGAGTTGTTGGGCGAGGCCGTCGATATTAATCAATTCGAACTCCCCGGTATCCACGACCTCCCCCGCGAGGTGCTTGCGCTGCGGCTGCAAATCACAGACCCCGAGACGTTCGCCCTCGCCTGCGATCTGCTCTTCGCCTCGCAGGTGGATAAATTCGTCACCTACAAAGGACGCGAGGCGCGCCAGATTCCCGAGGTAAACGCGCCTCTGGCGTCCTTTCGCGCCAACCTCGGCGAGCGCTTCAAGGAGCATAAAGGCAGCGACCGAATCGTCGTGCGGCACTTCACCGACGGGACGGCGCACAACTTCATCGTTTACCACGAGCGCCGCGTCACCGCCGAACTGGAGTTGGTTCCCGGCACCGGCGAGGCTCTCGTCACCACCCGAAAATTTCGTCCCGTGCGCCAGGACTTCATCGCCTATTACACCGACACCGGTCGCCTGGAGATCGAAACACCCTTCGAGAAGGAGCGCGAACTGATGCGCGACACCTTTGCCCTCTCCTTTTTTGGAGAGGTGAACTTTTTCTCGGGCGCCAACGCCGCAGTCGCCATCGACCTTAGCGTCCTGAAAGCGTCGGATTTCGCGCTCCGCACAAACGAGGGTCACACCGCCATATTGAAGGATCTGTCCTTCAAGCTGGCCCAGACTCACGGCCCCACTTTCCAAATCCGCTCCAAAGACGTTCTCACGACCTTGGAGTTGAACCAGCTTCGTCCTAAGCTGGCCACCGCCGTCGAGGTTAAGTCTGCGGTCATCTCCATCTCCTTTGGCACCGGCAAGCGCCCAAAGCGGGTCACTCTGACCAAGAAAAACTCCATGAGCTTCAGCCGTGCTACCCATGCGGCCGAGACGCTCGCCTACCTTCGCGACTGGAAACTCCTCGTCGATTGAGCGCACTGCACACATTTTTGCTCGCCCGCCTCGACTCGACTCCGAGCCCGGTCGTCGGACTGCGTGAGCTACCGCCTCACACCGACGCCGAGCTTCGCGAGTTGATGCAGTCCGCCGTGCTCGTTGATGCTGGCATCCCCGAGGAGATCACGGTGGCTCCGGGCCGCACACTCCGGATCAAGAAAATCGGTGCCAACTTTTTCGGTCTCGACGACGACGAAGAGTGCCCGAGGCCCCAGCGCCTCACGCCCGAGGAGATCACTCAGTATCGAATCGCCGTCCCCGCTTTCATCGCCCGCCTGGTGTCTCTGAACCAGATTGAAGGCACCGCCACGGTCTCGCCCGCCCTTGCGTCCGGCCTGTATCCCATCGGCCGTAAATCCATCTCCGGGGAGGTGGTCAGCGTCTGGCTCGCGGTAGCCCTTGGCACGGAGCCATCCGCCATCGCCGGCCGTCTCGCTCAACTCGCGATGGACGATGCCCACGCACGCTACGTCGTCATCTTCCCTCGTTGGCCCGACGTTTCGCCGGCCGACTCGTCCGCTCTGTCCGCGAAGGGCGTCCATCTCGCCGACCTCGACCGTGCCTCCCTTGTCGTCCGCTGGCCGGATGCACTCCGGCGCGACGCCGCGCCCACCGCTCCCGACTACGGCCTCATCCACGAGGGCGCGACGTGGCGCATTCACTTCCTCGGCACCACCTGCACTATTCCCGACAAGAACGGTTCACTCTACCTCGCTCGGATTTTGAGCGATCACCGTTACCAGTGGACGCCGACGGAGGTCTACACCGGCAACAAAAACGCCGTCGCCAAGTCCTCGAACAGCCGAACGGCCACAATGGGTGACCAAGAGGACGGCACTCGTATCAGCCAGACTATGAGCGCCGGTGCCGGCCGCGTCTCCGACCACGAGGCCGCAAGCCTGCGATCCCAACGAGAGGAGCTGATGGACGATCTACGCGCGGCGCAGCGCAACGAAGACGAGGGTGAGGAAGGCCGACTCACTGAAGAGCTGGCACAGTTCGACGAGAACTACGCCTCCACCCTTGGCCTTGGTAACCGCAGTCGCAGCGACGGCCCCGAGGAGAGCACGCGCAAGAACGTTAGCCTTCAGATTAGCAATATCCTCAACGCCCTCGCGAAAACCCAGCTCGCCGTCGCGAAGCACATCCGCGACCGCCTCTCGCTCGGCTTGGCCATGACATACACCCCTGACCGAGAAGAAACGTGGACGGTCGTTTTCCCGAAAAAATGACCCGCTAATGAAAAATTAGCCGTCGCTAACGGATTATTAGCGCGGGCGGAGTGCAGGTAACTCCACCGAGACGCAACGGCACGAAGCCGGAGCACGTTGGAGACCTGCGCCGATGACCTCGCCGCAGTTCAATCCTTCCACTCCCTCGCCCCTCGACCGGGCCAAGGAACACCTCAGCATCTTCGTCCTCTGGCACGCCCTCGGCCTGCCCGGAGCCCCCAAGAAGATTTGCCGCTCGCCCTTCCGTGAGGATCGGCGCGCCTCGTTCTCCATCAGCGACGACGGCAAGGTCTTTCACGACTTCGCCACCAACGACTCCGGCGACGTGGTTGCCTTCGTCGCTCGCGCCAAGAAGTGCTCCCTGGGCGACGCCGCCCGTGAGCTAATCCGCATCGCCGCGCTTACACCGGCGCAACCCGTCCGCCAAAAGGAGGCCAAGAAGCCGCTCCGCATCCCCGCCTTCACCGTCCCCTCGGTCGGCGACCTCGCGGAGATTCAGCGCGTGCGCGGTTGGCCGGTGTTCGCCGGTCTCGAAATCGCCACCCAGCGCGGCCTCCTCCACCGCTGCACCATGACCGACGACGGGGTTTCCCGTCCGACGTGGGCGATCACCGATTCCGCCCGCCGCTCCATCCAAGTCCGCCGAATGGACGGCCAGCCGTGGTCATGGAACAAGGCCAAGGCTTGGACTCTCGGCGGCAGCATCGCCGGTTGGCCCATCGGTGCCGCCGACATCGGCGACCGTCGCCTCGTCCTCTTCTGTGAAGGAGGCCCGGACTTCCTCGCCGCGCACACCCTCGCATGGCTCGCCGACCGCGCCGCCTCGGTCGCCGTCGTCTGCGTCCCCGGAGCCTCCGCCTCGCTTCACCCCGACGCCCTGCCGTTCTTCACCGGCCGCCACGTCCGCATCTTCGAGCACACCGACGACGCCGGTTCCGATGCTGGCCAGCGCTGGGCATCCCAGCTCAAGCAGGCCGGGGCCACCGTGGACGGCTTCGCGCTCAACGCTCCCCACAAGGATCTCGCCGACCTCCTCGCCGCCACCGACGCGGAATCCCTCAACTGCCCATCCGATATTTTCGAGGGCCTACCCAAGGAGGACTCGTCATGCCGGTGAAATCCTACTCCGACAGCCCTGCGCCCGACCCGGCCAGCGCATCACCAACCGCCGTTCCCGTCCCCGGCGAGACCACCGGCACACCCGCCGCCATCCCGTTTCCCGAGAAGCTGGTTGCCCGCGTCGAGTCCACCCGCTTCGACCCGTCCAACCCGCCGCCCGTCGAACCGTGGGCGTTCAAACTCGCCGGGGTAGAGGTCGCGCACTCGGGCAATCTCGTCACCATCGCTGCCGCCGTTAAGTCCGGTAAATCCTCCGTCATCTCCGCGATGATCGCTTCGATGATGGGCGCGGAGGGGCGGGATTACCTCGCCATCGACGGCAGCAATCCCGACGGCAAGGCCGTCCTCCACTACGACACCGAACAGAGCCGGGGCGACCATTACCACATGATGATGCGCGCGCTTCGCCGCGCCGATCTGCAAGCGCCGCCAAGGTGGTTTTCCAGCTATTCGCTCACCTTGCTCGACCCGGCCGAACGCCGCGCGGCCATCGGTGCGATGGCTCGTAAAGCCGCCGCCGCCGGGGGGCTTCACTCGCTCTTCATCGACGGTGTCGCCGACCTCGTGTTCGACGTGAACGACCTGGCCGAGGCCTGCGGTCTCGTCGCCGAGCTTCACCAGCTCGCCACCGAGACCGGCTGCGTGATCGTCACCGCCCTCCACCACAACCCCGGCGGGGAGAAGACGCGCGGCCACCTCGGCAGCCAGATCGAGCGCAAATCCGAATCCGTCCTCGTTCTCCGCAAGGACGGGGAGACCATCTCTATCTCCTGCAAACCCGCCCGCCGCCAGGAAGTCAGCGACGACAAGGCTCCTCGCTTTTCGTGGGATACGGAGGCCGGCATGCACCTGCTCACGCAGTCCAAGGCCACCACCGCCGAAGACCGTAAGCGCATCGAACTCGGCACCCTCGCCGATGAGGTTTTCGGCGATAAGCCGCGCCTGAAATGGGTCGAATTACGCGATGCCATCATGGCCGCGCGGGGTTGGGCCAAGAGCACCGGGGACAACAAGATTGAGGCGATGCTTCAGGTCGGGGTCATAACCAAATGCCCGATGGGGTTTTACGAGAAAGGCCAGCCATGAACCCCAAACCCCAGATTCACCCCAATTTGGCCCCAAGTGGGGTTTGCCCAGCTCTGCTACCCCAAACCCCAACGCCCCTATATGTAGGGGCTGGGGTGGTGGGGTTGGGGTCGGAATCCTTTTCCAACCCTTATCGGCGAAAGGAGGCGCAGCCATGAAAACGCGTCTCTCTACCGCCGATCTCCAGACCGCACGGGATGCCGAATACGCCACCGCCTACCGCGATTGGCTCGCCACCCTCCCGCCCGAGGAACGCGCCCGCCTCTCCGCCCAAGGTCTCGGCGAACCCGACACCAAGCGCCACACCTCACAGCACGATGACGATACGGTCATGGAGTTGACCGAGTCGCCCGACATCCAGCCCGACGACCAGGTCGAGGAAGACGACGAACGCGCCTTCGCCGCCAAGCAAGCCGCCCAGTCCGCCACCTCCGCCATTCCCACTACCGCCGCCGACTCCTCCCCATCACCAGGGGGCTATCTCGCGGCCGGGGACATCCTCGCCTCGTTCTGTGCCCGCATCCGCGCTCATCCCAATCCGCTCCTCGCCTTCGACGCCGCCTGTTTCGCCTCCGGCCTCATGGACATCGAGGGCTTGAGCGAGACCGCCCTCGCCAAACGCCACGGCGTCACCCGCGCCGCGTTCTCCCGCCTAGTCGTTTTATGGTCGCAGACCTTCGCCCTCCCGCCCTCGCGGGGGATGCGTTCAAAACGCGCCCGCCAGTCCTATCGCAAGTCCCGCCTCAACCACCTCTCCAAACTCAAATCCACCGCCCACCATGTCCACTGATTCCGCCCTCTCCCTCAATCTCGCCCCTGAGATCAACGCCGCCTTCTCCGAGGCCAGCGCGACCGCCGCAGCTGCCACCCTCAACGCCCGCCAAGCCGTGGCCCGCGCCCTCGAATGCGGTCGCCTCCTCAATCTCCAAAAGGACGCCCTCCCGCATGGCACCTGGCAGGACTGGTTGGCCGCCAACTGTCCAGCCATCTCCGCCCCGACCGCTCGCCGCTACATGAAGCTCGCCAAGCACGCGCCCGACACCGTCCTCGATGACGCCGCCGGTCTCCGCCAAGCCTACATGGCCACGGGGGTATTGCCGGATTCGCCCCGTCAACGTCGCGAACCCGACGCCAACACTCCCACGGTGAACTACGTTCGTGGCCTCGATCAATTCCGCCGCTGGTTCCACCAACGCATCGAAGAAGCGCCCTTGTCGAAATGGTCGCCCCAAGCCCGCCGTCTCCTCCGCAACGAACTCGCTTGGTTCAAGAAGCTCCACGACGACCTCGCCGCCTAACAATGCCTGCGCTCACTCCGTTCGCTTGGCGCATCGCTCCCGCGCCTTCGCCGCTCCCCCCAACAACACGCCTCGCCGTCCTCCTTCGCCCGCTCCCGTTGGTCGCTACCCTCAACGCCTGCGGTCGCTCCGCTCCCTTGGCGAACGCCGCTAACGCGCTCCGTCGTCCCGTTCTTGGTAATTCGGTCGCAGACGGTGCCGCTCGGCCTCCCTCCATTCCGCTCCGCGCTACCGTTCCGCCTACGGTGCGCCGACTCCGCCCAGTCGGGGGCCGCAACGCCCTTCGCCCCTGCCGTCGCGGATCTCGCCGAGCCGAGAACCGCGCCGTCTCGCTTCGCGAACGGGGCTGCGGTCGTCGCGGCTGATCCCCGACTCGGCGTCGCCGTCGCCCCTTCGGCTCCACGTCCGCCCTCCGCTCCATTCCGGTCGCCCGACCGTCACCGACTGCTAGACTGTCCGGCTCACAAAGTCTCCCGCCCCATACCAACGCCAGCGCGTCGAGACAGCGTCACTCGATTCCGCGCCCGCCAAGGCGGGTGCTCACCGAGCGCCGCCGACTCGCCGGGCCACAACGACTCCGGCCCCCGCTCGCAAGGCTCGCTCGGTTCCGCCTCATGCGCCGGGGGCTTTGATGCTCGGGGCGGAAAAACGCCCCTCGAACAAGGTGTGCGGTTCGTTCGCAAAGCTCACTCACGACTCAACTCGAACGCGCGCCACTAATGCGGAAAGCCCTCCGCTCGCCACCGGGCAGGTCGCCCGCCCGCATAGCAGGCGATCCGGGTTCACCTCCGTCACGGCGAAGGCGCTGGCACTGCGGCAGCCCCCCGCGCTCGGGCTGCGTCGTGTCCCGCGTCCATCGTCCGAGTCATGTCGGTGAACCCTTCTCGTCCCGCTCTGCCGTCATGCGACCTGCTTTCCCCTCCGCGCACTACTTACCTTATGCCCAAGATGCCCTCCTTCGGAGCGAGTCCGGCACCCTGTCAGGGCACCCGCCGGAGGCATTTTTGACATAAGGTGGAGTAGTGCGCTCGGGCCGGCGGCGAGCTTCGGGCGTCACCAGTCCGCGCGCGCGAACCAATTCCACTGCGGCTTCGCCGCGCCTCAACGAAGATTCTAGCGGCGCTTCGCGCAATGGATAGGTTCCCCCGCGCCCGCCCTGGCCGTCCGTTGTCGAAGCATTGTCCCCGATGCCACCTCGCTCACAAGCCATCGTCGGTTCTGCCGTCGCCACGCGCCCCCATCGTTCTCTCGCTTCGCTCGTTCACTGGGGAGCTTCCCCCCGCCACCCAAGCAGGGCGGTGGCCCCGCCCGTCCCTGTCGGCCTAGCTTCGCTGGCCGACCGGCGGGCTTGCGCGCCTCTGGCGCGCCGCTTCGCCCTGTCACCCGCGCGCTCCGCGCAGAATCAGCGGGCGACGGGCTCCGCCTCCGTCGGGCCGGGCGCGCCGAGCCGCGCGTCGGCCCTCCTGCGCCTCGGCGGCGGCAAGAATGCCGCCCACTCGTTGCGGCGGGCTAACGCCCGCCGCTGCAACCTGCACCGTTCACGCGCGTTTTAAGCCATCGCCAAATCCGCCCCCGCGCGTGCGTTGACACCCCGCAACGGCGATGCCCATCGCCGTCCCGAAAGCCGACAAGGTCGGGCGCTGCTCCAAGTTCAGCCGCGCCCTGTTCGACCGCGTCCTCACGGCGATCCGTGACGGCGCGCCGTCCCTGAACGCCATCGAGACGCAAGGCATCGACCAATCCACGTTCTACCGGCACTTGCAGCGCCAGCCCGACCTTGTGCCGCTGCTCCAAGCCGCGCAGCTCGAACGCGACCGCGTGCGGAACGCGTCACGCATAGAGGAGGCCGAGCAGGAGTTGAAGCGGCGTGGCATCGACGGTTGGACGGAACCCGTTTTCGACGCGAAGGGCCAGATGTGCGGAGAGCGCCGCCGCTACTCCGACGCGTGTCTGATTTTCTTCCTCAAGGCGCATAAGCCCGATCTTTACCGCGACCAGCCCACCACCGTCGTCGCCACCCAGGTCAATATCACGCCTGAGAAGGAAAAGGACATCATGCGCGAATGGCGTTCCCGCCTTGGTGCCTGCGAGCCTCCGGCCACCCCGGCACCGGTGCAACCCGCGCCATGAGTGCCGCCCGCAAGAAATCCGCCACGCCCGAGCGTCGTCTAGCGGTCACTCCGCTCGACCTGCTTTTGCCCTACCAACGCGCGTGGGTGCAGGACACCGCGCGTTTCAAAATCTGGCTCAAGTCCCGTCAGATCGGCGGTTCGCTCGCCGCCTCCTTCGAGGTTGTCGCCGACGCAATCGAGACCGGCGGCGACTGGGTGATCTTGAGCGCGGGCGAACGGCAGGCGCTGGAGTTCATGGACAAGGTGAACCGCGCCGCGTCCATCTTTTGCGACGCCGTCAGCTACTCGTCCGGCCGCGAATACCGGCCCGAGATCCAGAAATCCCAACTGCGATTCCCCAACGGCGCTCGCGTCCTCGCACTCCCAGCCAATCCGTCCACGGCGCGCGGCTACTCCGCTAACCTCGTCCTTGATGAATTCGCGTTCCACGAGAACCCCGAGGAAATCTGGCGCGCGGTTTATCCGATCATTTCCAATCCGTTGCGCGGAGCACTAAAGCTCCGCGTCATCTCGACGCCCGCCGGTCGGAACAACAAATACTTCGACCTCTGGGAACACGCACCGGCGTTCTCTCGCCACAAGACCAGCGTTTACGACGCCGTCGCCCAAGGGCTCGCGCTCAACATCGACGAACTCCGCGCCAACCTCGCCGACCCCGACGGCTGGGCTCAGGAGTTCGAGTGTCAGTTCATGGAGCACTCTTCACAGGTGTTCTCCGCCGAACTGGTCAAGGGCTGTGAATGCGAAGACGCCACCCTCGATCCGTCAGGGGATCTATTTTCGACGATCATCCGGCCGCGTCCGGCCTTGTTCGTCGGCATCGACGTTGGCCGCAAACGCGACCTCACCGTCGCCTGGACGCTTGAGCGAATCCACGGCGGCCAACTCGTCACCCGCGAGGTGCTCGTTCTCGACCGCGTGCCGTTCCCGCAGCAAGAGGCCATCCTCGCGCCGCGAGTCATGGCCGCCGCCTTCACCGCCATCGACGCGACTGGCATCGGCGGCCCGGTGAGCGAACACCTCGCCGCCGCCTTGGATGAAACTCGCTTGGAGGGAGTCACCTTCACCGGCGACCGCAAACGCGAGTTGTTCGAGCGGCTCAAGAAATCCATGCAGGCTCGCACCGTCGCGCTGCCCGCCGCCGCCGTCATCCGCGACGACCTCGGCAGTATGCAGCGCATCGTCAGTCCCGGCGGCACCATCCGCTACGCCGCCGCCCGCACCGCCGACGGCCACGCCGACCGCTCCACCGCGCTCGCGCTCGCTATCCATGCCGCCCAGCGCAACCCCGGCGCGGGCTGGGGAGCCTTCGCGTCAACTCGCGTTCCGACCGGCATGAACGCCCGCCATCGGCCCGCACTCACCCGCTTTCGCGGCGCGTGGGCGCGATGACACGGAACCCACGGCATGAGTGATTCACCGTCTCCCGCCAAACTAGCCGCGCCCGTCATTCGCCCCTCCGCTCGCGACTTCGAGCCGCAGCTTTTTGGACGCTGCCTTTCGCCCGATGCCGTCGGCGCATTGCTCGACGCCGGAGCCCGTGGCGACCTCGCCGCGCAGAGCGATCTTTTCAACCTGATGGAGGACACTTGGCCGCGCCTCCGCGCCAATCTCCAGAAGATCAAGAACGCCATCCGCAAGCTGCCCTTGAACGTGCAGCCCTTCACCCCGAAGAACGGAAAACCATCCGCGTCCGCACAGGAAAAAGCCGCCTTCGTCGAATCCGCGCTCCACCTCCAACGCGGCTACGTGGACACCACGCGCGCCCCGCTCGGCTCCGGCGTTTACGAACTCATGGACGCCGTCGCCCGTGGCCTCTCCGTCGTGGAGATCGACTGGGCCACCGATAGCACCGGCTACGTTGTCCCGGTCGGCTTTCGCCGCGTCCCGTCCCGTTACCTCGGCATCGCCACCGACGGCACACTAGCACTCCGCCTCGATCCCGCCGCGCTCTCCACGCTCACGCCCTTCGCCAAACACCCCGGCAAATTCCTGACCGGCATTTTCCAATCCAAGTCCGGCGCACTCGGCGAGGCCGCGCAACTCCGCGCCCTCGCTCCGCTTTGGCTCGGTCACATGCTCGGTTGGGAATGGCTCGTTCAGAAGGCCGAACTTTTCGGCACGCCCTTGCGCTGGGCCAACTACCCGACGACCGCCACTCAGGCCGAAATCGACGCAATCACCGCCGCGCTGCGCAACATGGGCACCGCCTCATGGGGTGCGTTTCCGCAGGGCACCAACCTGCAAATCCTGCAAGGCACCACGCCAGGCGTGTCCGGCCCCAACGACCCGAGCGAACGGCTCATGGGAATCGCCGACCGCGCGTGCGACATCATGCTTCTCGGCCAGAACCTTTCCGTTGAACACAACGGCCAAGGCAGCCGCGCCGCCAGCGAGGTTCACCGCGAGGTCGAACTCGACCTCTACGAAACCTACGCTGAGTTCATCGTCGCGATCATCAACGACCAGCTCATCCCCCAATTGATCGCGCTCAACTGGGGCAGCGCCGAGGAAATCCCCTTTGTCGAAGTCGAGATCCCGCGCCCAGGTCGCGAGCAGGACATGGCCGCCCGCGACAAAACCCTCTTCGTCGAAATGGGTCTGCCGGTGTCGCTCCAATACCTCTACGAACGCCACAAAGTTCCGACACCCGACGCTGGCGAAGAACTCTTCAAACCCACCAAACCCGTCGCCCAGGGCGTGCCGCCGGAGCCTACACCCGACCCGGCCAAGGCCAAAGCCTGCGCGTGTGGTTGCGGCTCTCCCATCGACGCCACCAGCGAATCCTCTGCCGAACTAGGAGCCCGCCAAGCCGCCGCACAGGCCGCGTTCCCGCAGCAGGTAGCCGAGGCCAACGCCAACGACGAATACCTCGTTTGGGATGCGACGCTCGACAACCGCACCACGCCCCTTTGCCAAGGCCGCCACGGTCGCCGCTGGGGTGACGGTTGGTTTTCGCCGCCGCCCGCGCACTACAACTGCCGCAGTGCTTTGATCCGCGTGCCCAAGGCCAGCTACCAGTCTCCCGATTGACACCCCGCCAGCGGCATGACCCAGCCGCTCCACGCCGCATTCTCCAACGCCCTCGCCGACGGCTCCGCGCTCCCGGCCGACATCCAATACATGCCGCCCGGTCGGCATCGCATCCGCGCCTCCCAGGGCGGCAAACCCGTGTCGGTTGAGGTCGCCGTCAGCGCCAGCACCGCCGCCGTGCTCCAAACCTTCCTCGCGGCGAAAATGACCGCCGCCGCCGAGGGCCGCGAGGATCGCCCCTTCTTCGATTTTAACCACGAAGACCGCGAGGCCTCCGCCTGGCCCACCGAGTTCTACTGGGCCGGTGACGATCCGCAGACCGGCGGCGTGCGCGCTCGCATCGAATGGTCGGACGCCGGCAAACGCGCCGTCGAGGGCCGCACCTTCCGCCGCTTTTCCCCGACCTTCCATCTCGACGCCTCCGGCCACGTCACCGGCTCCGAAATCAACATGGGCGGCCTCGTCAATCGCGCCGCCTTCAAGCGCATCGCGCCCCTGTTCGCCGCCGCCCCCGTTGACACCGCGCACGAGCAACCGCTCATGCAAACTCTCATCTCCACGCTCCGTTCGCTCTCGCTGGTCGAGGCGTCCGCCACCGAAGAGGCCGACCTCGTTTCGCAGGTCTCGCGCTCCGTCTCCGCCCTCAAGTCTCAGGTCTCCGACCTTCAGGCCTCGCTCGCCACTCAGGCCCGCCAGCGCGCCGAGTCCCTGGTTGATGCCGCCGTCCACGCCGGCCGACTCCCCGCCAAGGACACCGACGCACGCGGCTTCTGGGTCGATGCGCTCATCCGCGACGAAGCGAAGGCCGTGAAAGCGCTCGACGCCCTCGCGGTCAATCCGGTGCTCGCGCGACTCACTCCCGGCGGCGACCCCGCCGCCGACCCGTCCCACCTCATCACCCGGCAGGAGCAAAAGCTCGCCGCCGTCCGTGCCGCCAACCCCGGCGCGGATTTCCCCAGCATCTACGCGAAAGCCAAGGCCGAGAGCCCCGAGCTGTTCCGCTGAACCCGCCCCGCATCACCCACTTTTAACGCCCTCTTCCCATGAAGACTTCTCTCGCCCGCACCAACGCCATTCTCCCCTTCGAGGCCGCCGCCGACCTCACCGGCCACGTCGGCCGCTTCGTCATTCTCACCGCTGGCAAGGTCGCCCTTGTCAGCTCCGCCGCACAAAAACCCTTTGGCGTCCTCCTCACCGACGGCAAGGCTGGTGAAATCGTCACCGTCGCCGTCGGCGCGGGCGGTCTCGCCGGAGTGATCCGCGTGAAGCTCGCCGCCTCCGTCGGCTGGCCTGGCACCGACCTTCAACTCACCTCTGATGGCCGCGTTCAGACTGATGCCGGCTCCGGTGCCCGTATCGTCGTCGCCCAGGCCCTCGAATCCGGAGCCGTCGATGAACTCATCGAGGCCGTCCTCTTCCGTCCCGTAACGCTCACGTGATCGTTTTCACCACGCCCAGCCAAATCGCCCTCCTTCCATTCCCGCCATGTCTTCTTCCAAATACAACGTAACGCTGACCAACTACGCGCGCGGCCTCGCCCAGGACATCTCAGCCTCGCTCGCCACCTTCCTCGCGCCGGAGGTCGTCGTTGCCGCCGCCACCGGCCAATACAAGAGCTTCGACGACAAGAACACCTTTCAGGTCATCGACACCTCCCGCGCCGTCGGCGGCCCCGCCAAGCGCCTTGAGTTCGCCGCCAGCGATCCCACCTACAACTGCCTCCCGCAGGCCCTCGAAATCGCCATAGACGACCACGAGCGCGACGAGGCCGGTCAGAGCGATCCTCTCCGTTTGGAGGAGGCCAAAACCCAGACCCTCGTCTCGTCCGCCATCACCTCCCACGAGGCCAAGGTCTTCGCCGCGCTCACCGCCCTCGCCGCAGCGACCAACATCACTCTCGCGAGCGAAGACCCTATCGTGAAGCTCGACGAGCAGATCGAGGCCCTCGCCACCGACACCGGGCGCATGCCCAATCGCATGGTCATCGGCCTGCCCCTCTGGAACAAACTTCGCAACAACTCCAAAATCCTCGCCCGCTTCCCCGGCGCGGCCTCAGTCGGCGTGACCATGTCGCAGTTCGCTTCGCTTCTCCTCAACCCGAGCATCGACATCCGTGTCGGCATTCTCGCCAAGGACACCGCCAAGCTCGGCACGGCCAAGGCCAACGTGAACATCATCGGCCAGCAATTGGTGATCTTCCACGCCAGCCAGAGCCCCACGCTCTACGATCCCAGCTTCATGAAAACCTTCCGCCTCCGTCGCGGCGGCGTGGACGTGGTTCGCATGTATCGCGAAGACTCCGCCCGCTCCGACATCCTCGCCGTCGATTGGTCGGAGGACATCCGCGTCACCAGCTCCGTCTGCGCCCGCAAGGTCACCGGCAGCTAATCCCAAAACACGGGCACTCAAGGGCGGCCGGTCTCACGACCGCCGCCCTTTTTCATGCCCACCTTCTACCACCATGCTCTCCACAATCCTCTCCGTCCTCCGAGACCCCGTGCCCTACCGGGGCGGTCTCGGCATCTTCGCCATCGTCACCCTCGAACGCCTCAACGCCTTCGTCGGACTCCTGGTCGGCATCGCCACCCTCGTTTACCTCTGCCTTCGCATACGCCGCGAATACCTCAACCGCCACCGCCCGCCGTCCGGCGAATAACGGACTCACGGCTCCATTGACACCCACCCGCTGCGTATGAACGCAAAAACCATTCGCATCCTGTCCTTCCTCGGTAAGACCGCCGGTCTTGTCCTCACCGTCGCCGGCCCCTTCTCCGGCACGCCCATCGGCCTCACGGTCTTCGCCGTTTCGTCCTTCCTCAAAGACGCCGTGAACCGCTTCGGCGACATCGCCGACGACGGCAAACCCAACAATTCCTTCAAAACCTAAAAAACCGCCACGTTCCGTAACTGCCTAGCCCCGACCCATTAAATGGCCGGGGCTTTTTCTTGGCTATTATGCGCCCGACTGCATTTGTTTTACACAATGCCGTCTGACCTATCCGGCGCCGGTCACCGCGAACGCTTACGCTCCCGCTACTTCCAAGCCGGGCTTAGTGCTTTTGCGCCTCACGAAATCATCGAGCTTGCCCTCACCCTTGCTATCCCACGGGGGGACGTAAAGCCCTTGGCTAAAACGCTCTTGGTTCAATTCGGAAGTCTCCGTGGCATAATGCACGCCAGCTACGACGATCTGCTGGCGGTTTCGGGTGTCGGCCCCACCACCGTCTTTGCGCTCCACTTCATTCGAGACCTGATTCCGCAATACCTTGCCGAGTCCCTTTCCCGCAACGCTACGCCCAATTCTCCAGAGGGTCTTCTCAAGGGTTTGTCTGATCTGTGGCGCGCCCGCCTGGGGCACGAAAAGAAAGAGGTCTTCGAGGTCGCCTTACTTTCCCCATCGTTCGCGCTTCTTCGCGTGGTCACCCATTCGCGAGGCACCGCTGATCAAACGGCGGTCTTTCCCTCCGAGGTCATGCGTGCAGCCCTCAAAGCCGACGCCTACGCCTTGGCCTTCGCCCACAACCATCCCAGCGGCGACCCATCTCCCTCGGACGCAGACAAACTTCTCACCCGGCAGTTGGTTTTGGCGGCGACCGCCTCACGGCTTCAGGTTGTTGACCATCTGATCATTACGCCGGACACCTTCTTTAGTTTCCGCAAGGAGGGCCTACTCTGATGATCGCGGGCCCGATTCTCTCCCACTTCCCTTCTCTGAATCCGGAGCAGCGTCGTATTGTCGAAACCACCGAGGGCCCCGTTTTGATCATAGCGGGCCCCGGCTCCGGCAAAACATTCAGCCTCGTTCTTCGCACCCTAAACCTCCTTTCCCTCGGCAAGGCGAAGCCCTCCGAAATAGTCGTCTGCACCTTTACCGAAAAGGCCGCGCTTGAACTGCGTGATCGCCTCAATGCGGGTGCGGCCAAGATCGGCTACACCGAAGACCTCACCGAGCTTCGTGTCGGCACGATTCACGGTATTTGCCACGACATCCTTAACCGCCACCGCCATCACACCAAGCTGGGCAACAGCTTCCAGATTCTGGACGGGCTCACCCAGCAACTCTTCCTTTTTGAGCAGTTCGATACGGTCTTCGGGCCCCCGGTTAACGACCTCTTTTTAGGGAAATGGTCCACCAAGTGGACCGCGATTGAAGGCGCTATTTCTTTCTTCAACAAAATCACCGAGGAGCAGATCGACGCGACCCGCCTTCAATCTTCCCCGGATGCTTTTCTCTCCACGCTTGGCGGTGCCTACCTTCGCTACCGCCAAGCCCAATATGACCAGAACCGCATCGACTTCGCTGTTATCCAGTCCCTCGCGTTCGATGTCCTGTCATCCGATGCCATTGGCTCAAGAGTGTGTGCAGGCGTCCGTTACCTGATGGTCGATGAGTATCAGGACACCAACTACATTCAGGAGCGGCTCTTGCTCAAAATGGCCTCGGCCCATCTCAACGTCTGCGTGGTAGGTGACGAGGATCAGAGTCTCTATCGTTTTCGCGGTGCCACCGTGCGAAACATTCTTGAGTTCCCCAGGCACTTCCCGTCGGCCACCCAGATTCCGCTCACCACCAACTACCGCTCCCACAAGGCCATCATCTCCGCCTATGATCGCTGGATGGCTTCCGCAGACTGGTCTGGGCCCGGCATCCAGCGGTTTCGCTTCGACAAATCCATCCTCCCAAACTCCCCCGAGAGTCACCCCGACTATCCGGCGGTTTTCAGTATCTGGACTCAAGACCCTCGCGACGAAGCCGAGCGCTTCGCGTCCTTGGTCAAATTCCTCAAAGACAGCTCGATCATCGAGGACTACTCCCAGGTGGCTCTGCTTTTGCGGAGCGTTCAAACCCAACACAGCGGTCGGTTTACCGACGCCCTAAAGGCCCTCGGAATTCCCGCCTACTGTCCACGCGCTCGCGGCTTTTTTGAGAGCGAAGAAATCCAATGGATGATGGCCTGTTACGCGCTGATTTTCGGCTGGCATGGCGCCGGCCGAGGAGAGGTGAAGGGCCCGGCCTTAACCGAATTTGCAACCTACATAGATCGCGCCTTTGTCTCGCTCGCAGGGGCTGCGGGTGGCGGCGACTCACCGCTTTCCAAATTATTGCGCCAGTGGGTCGGACTCATCCAGGGGCTCAACATCGGCGAGTCCCTCGACCTTCGCATCGCGGATTTCCTTTATCGGCTTCTCGCGGTGGAACCATTTGCGTCGGTCATGAAGGAAGAGAACCGCGCCCGTAGCCTCGCGATTCTCACCCAGCTCCTGAATTCCTTCCAGAGCTACTACCACTACACGATTATCACCCATAAGAACCGGGAGTGGATTCGGCGTCACCTTTTCAACAGCTTCTTTCGTTTGCTTCACGAAAGCGGCCTCAATGATTTCGAGGATCCCGATCAACCGCTTCCCAAGGGCCACGTCCAGATCCTGACCATCCACCAGTCCAAGGGCCTCGAATTTCCCGTGGTTGTCGTCGGCAGTCTCGATGCCAACATCAGCACCGGTAAGCAGGTGGATCAACTGCTGGGCCCCTTCTGCCAACGCCCTGTCCTCGAACCCATGAATCGCATCACCGGTTTCGACCGGATGCGTCTTCACTACGTCGCCTTCTCGCGCGCCGCCAAGCTCCTCGTGCTCACCTGCGGCACGCAGCCGAAAGATCACTTTCGCGAAATTTGGGACGGCCTTCCCCAGTGGCCCCACATCCAGCGCGATCTGCTCATAGCCCAGCGTTTCGAGGGCAAAGACCGCCACCCCGTCAAAAAACGTTTCTCCTTCACCGGCGACCTCCGCGTTTACGAGACCTGTCCGCGCCAGTATCAATACTACCGTTACTTTGATTTCACGCCGTCCCGCTCGGCGGTGATTTTCTTCGGCCTCTTGGTTCACCAGTCCATTGAGGAAATTCATCGTCTCGTCCTGGACGGCCTCCTCGACCAGATTGACGACGCTCGCGTCCTCGACCTTTTCGAAAAAACCTACCGCTTCCTTTGCCTGAGCGACGTTCGCCCGACCGGCCCCGCCGCCAAGGAAAACGCCCTCAAACAAGTCCTGGACTACTTCCACCAGAATCGGGACGCCATGCAGCGCGTCCGCGAGACTGAGGTGGATGTCTCCCTGGAGAAAGACGGCTACATCCTGACCGGCAAAGTCGATCTCCTCATGGGCTCCGACGGCAAGCTGGAGCTTCTCGACTTCAAAACCTCCGAACGTCCCGCTCCCGACGACCCCATTCTCGACGTTTACGAGAAGCAGCTCTGCACCTACGCGCACATCCTGGAACAACGTTACGGCAAACGCCCCGAACGTCTACTCCTATACTGGACGGCGGAGGAGAAGAAGTCCGATGCCCTCATGGAGTTCGACTACCATCCGCAACACGTGGAGGCCGCCGGTAAATCCTTCGACGAAGTCGTGGCCAAAATCCAAGACCGCGACTTCAACGTCGTCCGCCCTCCCGGCCGCAAGGTGTGCAAAGAGTGCGACCTGAAAGCCGTCTGCGCCCGAGACGGCCTCATTAAACCTTTCCCATCCTAAGCCTCTCCATGCCGACCGATTACGAAAAAGTGCGTTCAGACAACCTTGTAAGCTACGGGACGGCTATCACCCGCTACGGCCCGATGCTGCTCGCGCAACGCTACGACAACCGTTCGCACTTCATTTTCGAGCTACTCCAAAACGCCGAGGATGCACTTCGCCGTCAGGTTCCGTATCCGCTCAACCGCGAAGTCAGCTTCCGCCTCGATTCCGATGCACTGGTTTTCTCCCACTTTGGAGCCACCTTCACACCTGAGGATGTCCGTTTTATCTGCGGTATCGGCGAAAGCACCGAAACGCACTCTAAACGCCTGACCGACATCGGTCGCTTTGGCATCGGCTTCAAATCCGTTTACGCTTTCACCGACCGCCCTGAAATCCACTCCGGCGACGAGCACTTCGCCATCGAGGATTACGTTCACCCCCGTGGCATCGCCCCGATAGTCACCCAGCCCGGCCAAACCGTATTCCGCTTCCCTTTTCGTGTCGGCGACGGAACCGCCCACTCGGAAGTCCACAACGGTCTATCCACTCTTGAACTCAGCACCCTCATTTTCCTGCGCGAGATCGAGCAGGTGAGTTGGCATTCCGGAAAATCACAGGGCAACTACCTCCGAGACACTCAGCCCGAGCCAGAGGCACGCGATGGGCGCAGGGTAACCATCGTCAGCGAATCCGGCGCAGATGCCACCTACCTCGTTTTTGAGCGGCCGGTTTTTAGGCCCGGCCAACTCGACAAACCTGCCGGGCGTGTAGAAGTCGCCTATCACCTACTCAAGGATCATATCGAGCCCGTGGAAAGCGCGAAGCTTTCCGTTTTCTTCCCGACCATAGTTCACACCCAGTTCGGTGCGATCCTCCAAGGCCCCTTCCGCACCACGCCGAGTCGCGACAACATTCCCCGCGACGACGCTTGGAACAAACACTTGGTCGCAGAGCTGGCCCAGCTCGTGCCCGATTCGATCCGTCAGCTAAAAGCCATCGGTAAACTCGACGCTCAAGCGCTCCATGCGCTTCCCATCCACAAGGAGCGTTTCGCCTCCGAGCCGCTTTTCTTACCGGTCTTCAACGCGGTTCGCTCGGCATTCGCCGCAGAGCCATTGATTCCCTGTCACGACGGCACTCACCGCCCCGCTCCCCAAGTCCGCTTAGGCCGCACCGTAGAGATTCGAACATTGTTTTCCCCTGAGCAGCTAGGGGAGCTGGATTCGACGCCCACGCCCCTGGCTTGGGTGATCGACGGCGTGACCCGCGACCGAACCCAGCAACTTCATAAATTTCTTAACTTGGAGTTAGGCATCCTCGACTTCGACGCGGCTGCCGTCCTCTCACGCCTCAAGGCCTCGTTTCTCCAATCCCAGCCCACTGATTGGCTCGCCCGTTTCTACGCATTCCTCGTCGAACAAGAAGGCGCTTTGCGCACCACCAATCTTCTCTCCAAGCCTATCATCCGGCTTTCCGACGGCTCTCACGTCCCCCCTTTCGACAACAACAAGCCTCTCGCCTACCTTTCCGCTTCAGGCACCGACTACCCGTCTGTTGATCCCGCTTTATGCGCCCACGAACCCGCACTCCGTTTTCTCAAGCGCATCGGCCTCACCGTTCCCGACGTCGTTGACGACGTCATCGACCACCTGCTTCCACGCTTCTCCAGCGCTTCCTATGCTCCTTCGGGCCCCGAATACAGCGAAGCCATCGCGCGCATACACACCGCTTCAGAAACGAACCTCTCCGATAAACGAAAACGACTCCTCGAAGCTCTACGAAACACGCCCTTCGTGTATGCGACCGACGCCACCGGTGCCCGCCGCCGTATTCGCCCTTCGGCGGCTTACATTCACACCGACCGCCTCGCTGGACTCTTCGCAGGTATCAAGGACATCTGGCTCATCGAGAAAGACACAGGAACCATCCCTAACGAAACTCACCGCAAGCTGCTTCGCGCCTGCGGCGGCAACGAATACCTTCTTCCTATACCTGCCCCCTCTCGTTTCACAAATGCCGATCTTGCCGAGATGCGCGCGGCAGCGGGCTACTCCCCTATAACAGAGGAACTCAGCATCACTGATTATACCCTTCGCGACCTCGACAAGGTTCTTTCTCACCTATCAAACTTAGATCCCCACGAACGCCAACACCGCGCCCTTCTTCTCTGGGATGCCCTCGCCGAAGTTGAAGCCAATCGCGGCAAGTCCTATTTCAGCGGAACGTATATCTGGTTTCATTATTCACGGCGGTCTTGCGACTTCCCCGCCGCATTCGTCGAGCAACTCCGCAAGTCTCGGTGGGTGCCCAAGCCCGACGGCACCCTGGGCCTTCCTGCCGAGGTCGTGTTCGAGACACTCACGCCTCCCTGGCCTGCCCATCCCTTCCTCCTGTCGCTTCTTCCCTTCAAGCCACGCGCAGAGGTCGAACTCGCAAGATTGGCCGGCATTGATCCCGCCATTCTCGACCTCATCAAATCCCTCGGTATCACCAGCAGCAAACAGCTCTCCGATCTCCTCCATCTTCCTGCTCCCGAGCAACCCGCGCCAGCCCCCGAAGACCCACCCGCCACGCCCGCCTCTGCCATCGAAGCCCTGCTCGGCGGCGCACCCGATCCCACCGCACCGGTCGGCGGCTCCACCGGCGAATACGCTCCTGGCGCCGGCCGCCCCGGTGGCCCTGGCACCGGCGGCAGTGCGCCTAAGAACGTCTCCGGCACCGGCTCGCACTCGGGTTCAGGATCAGGCGGTGGCGGCGGCTCCGCTGGCGGGCATAGCGGCGGGGGTGGCGCAGGCCCCTCGCACGCCAACCCCGGCTCCTATCGTCCTGCCTTCCACACCTACGTCGCCACCTCCCCCGACGACGAGCCGGCCGATCCCGAAGGCCTCGAACAGGCCGCCCGCATGCAGATCGAGCAGGACGCCATCGCCTACATCCTCACCCAAGAGACCAGCCTCCAAACCACCCCGCCCGGCAACCCCGGCTTCGACCTCTTCGAGGGTGAAGACATCGCCAGCCCCACCCGCTACGTCGAGGTGAAGTCCCGCAGCGGCTCGTGGTCGGGCCCCGTAGCCCTTTCTCGCGAGCAGTTCCTCAAAGCCCAGGTCGAGGGCGACCGCTACTGGCTCTACGTCGTCGAGCACACCCGCACACCCGCAGCCACCCGGCTCCACCGCATCCAGAACCCTGCCGGTAAGTCCCGCCACTTCACCTTCGACCCTGGCTGGTCTGAGCTCGCCGAACCCGGCCCGCAGAATACCGGCATTTAATTAACCCTAAGGGTAAATAGTTCTTGCTACCACCCGACCCACATGGAAATCTCTTACTCCAACAAGAAACTCGCCAAGCTGCTCAACAGCCAAAAGGAGGTCTTGAGGACTTACGGGCACGATAACGGTAACCGCATCCTTGCGCGACTTACCCAGATCGCCGCCGCCGAGACCCTCGCCGACCTCGCCAAGCTGCCTCAGACCCGAGTCCATGAACACACCAACAACAACGACGAACAAATCTCGGTGGATGTGAAACATCCCTACCGGCTGATGCTGGCCGCCGATCATCCTAAGACCCCGCGCAAACCCGACGGCGGGCTCGATTGGGCCAAGATCACCCGAGTAAGTATCCTGAGAATAGACGACCCCCACTGACCATGAGCACCAAACCCACCTACAAGCCCGACTTCGCCATCCACCCGGGCGAGACCCTGCTCGAAACACTCGACGCCCTCGGCATGACCCAGAAGGAACTCGCCGAACGCACCGGCCGCCCCCTCAAGACCATCAACGAGATCGTCCAAGGTAAGGCCGCCATCATCGCCGACACCGCCCTGCAGCTTGAGCGCGTCCTCGGCGTGCCCGCCACCTTCTGGAACAACGCCCAGCGCAACTACGAGGCCCAGCTCGCGCGCAACGCCGAGACCGAGGCCCTGCAACGCGACGTAGCCTGGTTGCAGGACTTCCCTCTGGCCCAGCTTCGCAAGCTCGGCTGGATTCCCAAGCTGTCCGATCCGGTCGAGCAGCTTCGCGCCGTCCTCGGCTTCTTCGGCGTCGCTGGAGTGGAGGAGTGGCGGCAGCTCTGGCAGCAGCCCGATGTCGCCTTTCGCAAATCCCGCGCCTTCGATGCCCGCCCCCAATCCGTCGCCGCCTGGCTCCGTGCCGGCGAACGCGAGGCCCAGCAGGTCGCCACCCAGCCCTTCGATAAGGAGAAGTTCACCGCCGCGCTCCACGAGATCCGTCGCCACACCACTACCGGGCCCGAAACCTTCGAGCCCCTTATGAAGCGCCTTTGCGCCGAGGCAGGGGTCGCCTTGGTCTTCGTTCCCGAGGTCACGGGCACCCGCGCCTTTGGCGCTACCCGCTGGCTCACCCCGGAAAAGGCGATTCTTCAACTCAGCCTTCGCGGCAAGACCGACAATTTTCTTTGGTTCACCTTCTTCCACGAGGCCGCCCACATCCTCAAGCACGGCAAGCGCGATGTCTTTATCGAGTCGAGCGAGGGAACCGCTGATGCCGATACCCAGCGCAAGGAAGCCGAGGCGAACGCCTTCGCCGCCGATTTTCTAATCCCGCGCCCGGCCTACCGCGAACTCCTCACGCTCAAGCCGTTCACGATAGCCAAGGTCGAGCACTTTGCAGGACAACACGGTATCGCCCCCGGCATCGTTGTCGGCAGATTGCAGCACGATAAAATCATCCCCTTCACTCACCACAACGGCCTTAAGCGCCGCTTCCAATTCAATACTAATTAAAATCCCTCATGGCTAAAATTGATGTCACCAAAACCGAGCTGGTCTGGCCCGGAAAATATAATGAGGATGGATCGCTGCGCGAGGTGCCTCGCGTAAACCTTCCTTTTCAAGTCATTGAGCGGGTGAATGAAAGCCGCGCGACACGCGAAGCTCAAAAAAACGCTAATCTAACTCTGTTCGATTTTTATTCCGGCAAGGAAGGGGTAACATTTGAAGATGGATGGAGAAATAAGCTCATATGGGGCGACAACATTCTTGTAATGAGTTCCTTGCTAGAGAAATTTGCCGGTAAGGTTGATCTAATATATATCGACCCACCTTTTGCTACCGGCGCCGATTTTTCATTCAAAACGAGCATTGGGGACGGAGAGGATGAGATCCATAAAGAACAGAGTATTATTGAGGAAAAGGCATATCGCGACACTTGGGGTAAAGGCCCCGGGAGCTTCATGCAGATGATTTACGACCGAATCAGTCTAATCAAAATGCTGATGAGCCCCACGGCCTCCCTGTATGTTCATTGTGATTGGCGTATGTCAGGTGTGATAAGATTAATTCTCGATGAAATCATGTCAGGAAACCATGTGAATGAAATTATATGGTGCTATAGTATTGGGGGTAAAGGCACGGATCGTTTTGGACGGAAACATGATACTATCTTTTTATATTCAAAGGGCGAAGACCGCGTATTCAATGCTAAAGACCCACACGTTCTAATGCCCCGGAAACCCAACAGCCACATGAGGGCAAAGGTCGATGCCGATGGTAGAGAGTATCAAGAAAAGACAGATAAAAAGTCAGGGAAAGTCTATAGGTATTACGTAGATCAGGGGGCGATTCCCACAGATTACTGGACTGATATCGAGCAGTTAAATTGGGAAGCCGCTGAAAGGGTAGGATACGATACTCAAAAACCCGAGCGTTTACTAAGTAGAGTAATTGCCGCTTCCACAAATGAAGGGGGCTTGGTTTGTGATTTTTTCTGTGGATCGGGGACAACGCTTGCAGTTGCAGAAAAGCTTGGGCGACGATGGATTGGTTGTGATTTAGGAAGATGGGCGATTCATACCACACGTAAACGCCTGCTTGAAATCGAAGGATGTAAACCCTTCGAGGTTCTCAATCTTGGGAAATACGAACGTCAATATTGGCAGGGATCCACACTGGGAAGTGGTCAAAGCAACGGGCAACTTCTCTATGAATATCTAGCATTTGTCCTGAAACTATATCAGTCACAGCCTCTTTCCGGCATGTCTCATATACATGGCAAAAAAGGCGCGGCGATGGTGCATATTGGTGCCATTGACTCCCCTGTTACAATTGATGAGGTTTCACTAGCCATAGAAGAATGCGTTAAAACCAAGCAGCCGGAGCTTCACGTTCTGGGATGGGAGTGGGAGATGGGATTAGCTGGCCCCAATAATGGCGTAAAGAAGGGGAGCCCCATGCACGATGTTGCTAAGCAAAAGGGCATCAAACTACTGCTGCTCCAGATTCCCCGCGAGGTCATGGAAAAACAAGCGGTTGATAAAGGTCACCTCACTTTCTTCGAACTCGCTTACCTCAACGTGGAAATCAATCAGGCTAAGAACCTCCACGTCTCAATTACATTGAAAGACTTTGTAATCCCCAACACCGAACTCATCCCCGAAGAGGTGCGCGAAAAAGTGAAGAAGTGGAGTGACTATATCGACTACTGGGCGGTGGATTGGGACTTTCAGAACGACAGTTTTATGCAGGGCTGGGTTACCTACCGCACTCGCAAAGATCGCTCCCTCGCCCTCGCCAGCGACGTTCATAAATACGAAAAGCCCGGCACTTACCGTGTCCTCGTCAAAGTGGTGGACATCTTTGGTAACGATACCTCTCAAGCCTATACCATCGAGGTAAAGTAACCACTCCCGCTCCTCGCTATGCCCGCCCTTCCCGTTGTCCAGTATGATCAGGAACTGCCGGAAATCCCCAGCCGTTGCGCATGGGAGGTTCCGACTTACCACCTCATAAAAACGCCCAAAGCGAAGGGGGGCTGGGCCATCGCGCCAGGCCGTCGCCCAAGTAAACTGCTGTTGATCGAAAAGCTCCGCGCCGCCGTCACCGCTTGGCGCAATCAGGGCTATCCCGGCGTCTCCGCCGTTTCTCGTCGCCTATTGCAGTATTGGTTTGAGGAAGACCATCAGGTCGCGGGTTTCCCCGTGCCATTCCGCTACCACTTCGGCCAGCGCGAAGCGGTAGAGACACTGATCTACGTCGTTGAGGTTTGCGGCCACCGGGATGCCATCCCCGCCATCCAGCAATTCGGCTCGGTTTACGGCACCGGCCTTTTTGAAGGCCAGGGCTACTCATTCCAGACGCTCACCGACGGCACCCGGCAGATACGCCGCTACGTGGCCGAGACCGATAGCGAGCAGACCCAAGACCTTTCGGCCAAGGATCTGCGTCGCCATGCCTTCAAGATGGCCACGGGCTCAGGCAAGACCTGGGTCATGGCCCTGAGCATGGTTTGGTGCTACTACCGCCAACGCGAAGGCACAAGCGGGGTCGCCTCCGATCTCGGGCTCTCCACCAACTTCCTGATCGTTTCCCCTAACGTCATCGTTCACCAGCGCCTCGAACGCGATTTCGACGGCAACAAAATCTTCAATCAAATTCCCCTCGTTCCGCCCGAGTGGGGCAAGATGAACCTCAAAGTCATCAAGCGTGGCGACTTCACCGAGCCCGATGCGGGCGGAAACCTGTTCATCACCAATATCCATCAGCTCTACGAGGGCCGCGACCAGCCAGCCACTCCCTCCAACGCCATCGAAGCACTGCTCGGCACACCGGTCAAAAAAGACGGCGTCAACAAAGGCCGCTCCATGTTGGAGCGCATCAAATCCCTCAAAAACGTCGTCGTCCTCAACGACGAGGCCCACCACGTCCACGACAGCGACCTGGAGTGGCACCGCAGCCTCATGGCCATCCACAAGGCCCACTCCAAAGGCTTGGCCTTGTGGCTGGACTACTCCGCCACGCCCCAGCAGGGCGACTTGTTCTTCCCGTGGATCATCGTGGACTATCCCTTGGCTCAAGCGGTCGAGGATCGCATCGTCAAAGCCCCGGTCATCGTCCGGCAAACCAGCAAATCCAAAGCCCCGCCCCAAGATCCAGTCGGGGTAAACAAAGACAACGTCTGCGACAAATACGGCTACTGGATCCAGTCCGCCGTCGCCCGTTGGAAAGTGCATTGCGAGGCATACAAGCCGGTGAAGCTCAACCCCGTGCTCTTCATCATGGTCGAGCGCGCCAACTACGCTGACGCCATCGGCCAGCACCTGATCGACACGCATGATTTCAAGGAAGAGCAAGTTCTCGTCATCCACACCGATACCTCCGGTGAAATCACCGCTGGCGACCTCGAAAAAGCCCGCATCGCCGCCAACGAGATCGACAAGCCCAACAACAAAATCCGGGCCATCGTCAGCGTGATGATCCTAAAGGAGGGCTGGGACGTCCGCAACGTGACCGTCGTTCTCGGTCTTCGCCCCTTCGGCACCGCCATCCTTCCCCAGCAGGTAATCGGCCGCGGCCTCCGCCTCATGGATCGCACCGCCATCGGCCCCGACCGCACCCAGACTCTGGAAGTGCTCGGCACGCAAAACCTCCTCCAAACCCTCAAAGATAACCTGGAGAGCGAAGGCGTCGGCGTTGGCGACACCGGCACTCCGCCTGCGCCACCGATCACCATTGCGCCCACCAAAGAGCGTGCGGCCTACGACATTTGGATTCCCCTCACCAAGCCCTCGTTGATCCACAACATCCAAAAACTCGCCGACGTGGATGTGCTCAAGATCGACAGCATCTTGGAAGACGCCGACCTCTCCGAAGTTTACCGCATCGAGCTGAAAATGGATTTTGGCATCACCCAAACCCATGTCAGCATGGCGGTGGTTAACTTGGGCGCCAAACCCATCCACGAGACGCTCGCCTACCTCACCAACCGTGTCGCCGACATGGCCAAGCTCGGCGGCCGTTTCGCCGAACTTTACCCCTTGGTGAAAACCTACGTGGAGCACCGCTGCTTCGGTCGCACCGTATCGATAGATGCGGAGACCGACGAAGGTAAAAAAGTCGCCGAATACCTCACCCGCCAAGACATCCGGGAGGCCGTGGCCAAACGCCTCGCCCACCGCCTCGCCACCCTACTAGTGGACAAGCGTGCGCTGGAGTTCGAAAAGGCGAACTTCAAGCTAAGCGAAACCAAGCCCTTCACCTGGCGCCGCAACCTCAGCGCGGGCCCGCTCATCTGCAAAAAGACCGTCTTCAACTACGTCGCCACCTACAACGACTTTGAACGCCGCTTCGGGATTTTTCTCGATACGGCCAAAGACGTGAAGCGTTTCGCCGCGCTCGGCACCACCGAACAAGGCGACTGCAACACCGCCTTCCGCGTGGACTACCTCAAACCCACCGGAGCAATCGGCTTCTATTACCCCGACTGGGTGGCGGTGCAGAAGACCGACGAAGGCGAAACCAATTGGATCATCGAGACCAAAGGTCGCGTCTTCGACACGGATCAAGTCAAAGCCAAGGACGATGCGATCACCGACTGGTGCGAACGCATTGGCAAAGAAACCAACACCTCCTGGGCATACATTCGCATCAACCAATCCACGTTTGAAGGCAATGCGTGTGTCTATTTCTCGGAGCTGGTTCACATCACCCAAGGCGGCTTGCTGGCCGCCTCATCCGACGCCGCAACGCCTGCCCCTCCTACTGCGGCTCCTCCCGCCAAAACCCCGCCAATCCCTCCGCCGGATTTAGGCATACACACCGAGGACGAGATCCCTCTCGTCTAGGGCTGCCGCCCCCTCGGCTCGTCCGGCAGCCCCAAAGTCCAAGACGCCATCCCGATCTGCCAGTCAAAGCGGCACAACTGTGCCCTCGATTAGCCAAATCGATCCGGACGCACTGCCCGGCGTCATCCGGCAGCTTTTCAGCGACGGCCAATCCCGCGACCGCGAAACAGCCCTTCGCGACCTGGCCGACGCACTGGGCTTCAAACGCCTCGGGCCGCTGATCAAGGAAACCCTCGCATCCAGCCTCCTCTCTGCCGCGCGCCGAGGTATCCTCAAAAACGAAGCGGGTGAACTCTCGTTGCTTTACCGAAGCATCGAGGACTACGACCGCAATTCCCTTAAATCTCAGTTCCTCGCTTCACTAGGCCGCACTTGGACAGAGCGCGACGATGCCGCGCGCGCCTTCGCCCGATGGCTCGGTTTCACTCGCACCGGCCCCGCCATTCAAGAAACGGTGCGCTCCCTCATCAACGGCCTTATTCGAGAACGCCGACTCGAATCCGATTCAACCCAAATCCGTCGCGCCCCAAAAGGGTGATAAGTTGGTCGAACCTGTTTAATTTCCACTCATCTGCCAATGCCCATTAACATCGTAGGAACCCCGGCTGGCGACGAGCGCGATGCTGCGGAGGCATTGTCACAAATACTCACCCCGCGTCTTCGAAAAGAGGATCGAATCACGATTGTGGTCGGCGCCCAATGCTTTGGGCAGAAGCGCAAGGACATCGACCTGATTCTTTTCGGCTCAATGGCCAAGGGTTTTATACTTAAGCCAGGCGAGAAGCCGGATGGTTTTGAAAAAAAGAACATATATCTAAATACATTCTGCATGGTAGTGGAACTAAAGAACCACCCCTCAAATCGAGTGCGAATCCAAGGCACAAATGTGGACGTAGAGTATAAAGGAAAGTGGTCGAGTGCTACTGCGCAGGCGGACGAGCAGACTTATTCCGTTAGAGATTACATCACCCGCCAGAATCTACACGCTCCTTTCATTCTAAACGCAGTTTGGCTTCGCAATCACCCGCGCCCTTCGGGCACTGGCTCAACCAATAATATATTCTGGAGCGATCTTAACGCCACCGCGTTGATCAGGCTCTTGGCCGAGCTTCGACATGCGGATCTAGTTGAGCAGGCTCGCGAGAGACTCGACCTGAGCATATCCTGCTCTCGCCGCGATGATTTTGATCAAGTAGCCCAAGCATCCGAAATCTTCACCCGCTCGTTAGCCACAAGCCCGTTGGATCGTTCCAAAATGGAACTGATCTGTAAACGCATTATCGACGGTCAGACTTATGCCACCGAAAAACTTGGCAAACAGATGCTGCTTTTCCGTGGCCAAGGTGGTTCAGGTAAAACGGTTCGTCTCCTTCAACTTGCAAAAAACCTATACGACGACCAGGGCACCCGAATACTCTTCCTGACATTTAACCGATCCCTAGTCGCGGATGTTCGGAGGCTACTTGTCTTGATGCGGATCAGTGACAAACCGGATGATCGAACCATCGAAATCCGAACCTGTGATTCTTACTTTTTCAAGCTGCTCGACGCATTGGGTCTTCATACAGCTTCAGATCATGGAGCCCCCTTTCCGGCTGACTACGCGGCGAAAAAGCTAGATGCCCTCCAGCTCATTTCATCTATGAGCAGGGAAGAACTTTTACGGGACACCTTAGCGACAAATAACCCAGAACTTTTCTCTTGGGATTTCGTGATGATCGACGAGGCGCAGGACTGGCCCGATATTGATAAAAACCTTCTGTTTAAACTATTCGGGCACAACCTTCTGTTCGTCGCCGATGGTGTTGATCAGTTTGTCAGGGAAAACACGCGGTGCGACTGGACGAGCGGATTGGGAGTTACCGAACGTCAGATCGTCCCACTTAGAAAATGCCTGCGCTTAAAAGCCAATTTATGTCGGTTCATCTCCGCGTTTGCCGATGAGATGAGCATCCCATGGAATTTATCTGTTAACGACGACGTGCCTGGAGGCCGGGTTATCATAGTAAAAGGTGCCTACACTCAGGACATCCACGCTGAGGTGATGAAAACTCACCAAGCCAATCGCAATGAGCCAGTGGACAGCCTTTTCTGCGTCACGGCCTCACCTCAATTCGCCGGTAATTCGCTCGCGCAGAGGCTCGAATCGTGGGGCGAAAAAACATGGGACGGCACAAACAAAGAGGTTCGCGACACCTACCCCACGGATACGAAGCAAATTCGAATTGTCCGGTATGAGTCCTGTCGTGGATTAGAGGGCTGGTCGGTTGTCTGCCTCGATGCGGAGCGTTTTTTTGGCCGTCAAGTAGAGCACGCGCCGCAGATCAAGCAGGGGGATTTGTTAATCTCAGAAAAAGAGGCGGCAAGCCATCACGCGGCGCGTTGGTTGATGATCGCGTTTACTCGCGCCATTGATACGCTGGTCATACAAGTCTCTGAAAGAAGCCAATTCACCGATCAGCTCCTCAAAATAGCCAAAGAGCACAAAGATTTCATCGAGGTGCTGGAGCCCACCCAACCCTCTGGTTCTATAGCCTGATGCTCGCCGTAGGCTCGAATTCTTCGTGCGTGGCCGTGCCCAGAGGGTGCCCTTAGGGTAGCACCTGCGACGGCTGGCGGGCTCCGCGCTGCGCACTCCGCCCGTCCACGCCTCTAGGTATTGCTCGCTGGCGGGCGCTGGCGGCTACGCCGTCCCGCGTCCCGTCCCGCTGCGCTCCACCTTGCGCAGCCGGTGCTTCCCGTCGGCATCCCTCGGGGGCGGCCGTTTTTTCGGTTTGGCCATCTGAGGGCTCCGCGTAGCGCGGCCCGCTACTCCCATCCGCGCCCTCGTTGGGGCGCACTCCTCCGACATCCCATGCGTGACTCATTCCGTGATCCTACACCTCAGCCCGGCGACCAGATCCACCAGCCCGGCCACCCGTTTGACGGTTTCACCGTCATCAGCGTTTACACCCGCGCCCAGGCCATCGCCGACGGCGTCCTTGCCGACGCCTCCACCGGCGACCTCGCCGAGGTCTCCGCCCAGCACTTCCCCAGCGTTCACGTCGCCATGACGGCGGCGGTCTTCGCCCTCATCGAGCAGGCGGTCGCGAGCCCAAAGCACGCGAACGACTGGCGCGGCGTCTGGCATGACATCCTCTGGATGTCCCGCGTTTCTCCCGTGCAGGTCTGGCAGGGTGGGCGCCTCTTCCGCGTCATCATCACTGGCACCGGCCGCAAGCGCCTGCACACCTTGAAGGCCATTTCCCACCCCGACGAGACCGGCCGCCCCTGTCTCACGATCATGCTCCCCGACGAGGATTGATCGACGCCAGCCAGCCCCGCCGCCACCCAGCGCGCGGGGTTTTTCGTGCCTATTCGCTCGGCTTGATATCCTTGAGCGCCGCCGCAATCGCCTTCGCCATCGCGGCCGTGTCGCCCGTGGTGCCGAAGTGCTCCAATCGCTCGAACTGTGGATGATCCTTGATCGGTGCCGGCAGGCTCTCGCCCGTAGCTAATTCCAAAGCACCGACGAAACCGGCCATCATTTCATTCCACCGGCCGACCGTCGTCAGGAGTTTTTCCGCGTCGCGGTCATCCCAATAGCCGCCTTCGTCCAAGACCGATTTCAGCAGCCCCGCCGCCTTCGCCGCGTCCAAGGCCGCCGTGATCGTCAGATGACATTTCAAGAAGTGCTGTGAGCCCTGCGAGGACGCGTATTGCGTCTTGGCGAAACAGCTCGCTTGCCAGCCCTTGATTCCAGGACGGAGGCGATAAGGCCCAACCGTCGCGGTTTCCGGATACCGCGCCAGCAGGCACGTCATCGGCTCGCAGTCGTCACCGGGATAGGCCGTGAAGCCCACCACCTCGACCGGATCAATCGAAAGGTGCGGACTATCCTCATCCTTCGGATCGGCCTGAGCGTGGGTGCAGCCCTGGATGACGAACCAGCGGTCAGGCGCGGCGCGATCATTGAGCCGCCATTCCAGATCCTTGCCGGAGAAATGCTGAATCTACGTGACCGTTTCAAACGGGAGATCGAGACACGCCTGACGCCACGCCGAGAGCTTCGCCGTGACCTCGGCGAGCGTCGCCGATTCCGGAGCGTTAGTTTTCCAATGGATCGTTAATCCCATACTAAGAAGAGACCGGAAGCGGTCGGGCTTGTCACTCCTTCACCCTGAAATCCGCCCCGTTTAGGTTGCCCAAAGGTTGCCAAATCTTCTGTTTTTAGCTTCCCTTCGCTGCATTTACCTGCTCTTATAAGCACGTTCTAAACCACTAACATTCAACTAAGTCCGCGTTATTTAGGGACTTAGCCAGTAACGGCGAATCGGGTTCGAATCCCCCCCTCTCCGCCATGTTTCGCGTGGCGAAACAGGGCGGCGGACGCGAAGCGGAAATAAGCGCATAGCGCGCGAGGCGGGGATAAGGACGGCGCAGCAACGCCGGGGTAAAACCCCGAGCAAAGCCAATCCCTCCATCTCCGTGGTTCAGTTTTAAGTGTTTCAGCTTTTCCACTTTCCGGTTTCCCCATCCCTCTCTCCCCCTTCGCCATGTATATTGGCCGTGAACGAGGATTTTTCACCCTGCGACCAGAAACAAGGCCAACGCTTGACCTCAGTGCGGAGTTTTCCGGGCGGAAGCATCAGCCTTGGGCGGCGCCCGGGGTGGCGGGGCGAATAAAGATTGGGGTGCTGGCAACCGGGATGCCGTCCAGCGAAAGATCGGCGGCGTGTTCGCCCATTCGGTCGAACTTCACCCCGCCCA
>Ga0114979_10000053_pt1 | contig 67010 bp, 76 predicted proteins | sample S_140625_EF_Meta_FD_87315 | JGI IMG/M metagenome (GOLD analysis project Ga0114979, IMG submission 87315) | Freshwater microbial communities from Lake Simoncouche, Canada to study carbon cycling - S_140625_EF_MetaG | ecosystem: Environmental > Aquatic > Freshwater > Lake | place: Lake...
AAGTGGATCCCTCCTTTTGATACATTTCTTATCCATTTGAAAAGTCGCACCTTTATCTTCAATAGGCACAATATTAATTACACACTTTGATTTCTTACCATAAAGTGGCTCTGTGCATCCTTTTTCATCTCTTTTCTTCAACGTTTTATTTTTCTCTCGTTTAAAATGAAATACACGAGGTATTTCTTCCGTGCATCGCGAACGAAAATGTTCATAACGTTCTCTCACATCGCAATAAGATAAATTCGATTTCTTTTTCAACATTTTATTCACCAATTCATGTAATTCATAAATATATTTGGAAAAGGTTTCTCTGTTTTCCATATCACACATTTGTAATGGTTTCTTTTTGAAATTATTAGTTAAATTTATACGGCAATATTTGCATGGCAACACATATTGTAAATTGATAACAAAATCTTTATAATACTTCTTATCTTCTGCGCTTGGATTTACTGGATAGTTGAAACTCATTGTGTGCAAAAAATGCCACATAGGAGGCCCCCACACTGACGTCAACATGCCGTCTCCTGAATAGTAATCTTTTTTAGTAAATACGCGTTTTTTACTCTTATTATTTTTTATTGTATTTCTATTTCTATTTTTACGCGTGATAGACATTTATTCTATGTATATTAGATAAAGATTTTTATTTTACCATTTTTTTGCCAAAGTTATACCATAATAAAATGGAAATAATACTGCCAACAATAAATCCATTTCCCGCACTTAACAAGGATTTTCCTGCTAAATAGTAAAAGCCCAATGGGAAAATAATATATGATAAAACAATGTAAAATACCATAATCCCTATAAATGTTTGCAACTTTTTATCCATTTATATAAAATAACCGAATATATTAAATTTATTTAATAAAAGATTTAATATATAGAAATTATATGTCACTCAATGTAAACCTTTTTTCTGAAGAAACAAAAAATATTTGCATATGCACTGCTCTTTCTATTATGATTATATTCATGTTTGTCATTAGTCCCTTGAGCAACTTCTTTAAAACATCCTTTCTCATGAAAGCCATTTCATTAAGACTAATGATATATATATTTTATTTAAGTTACAATCAAATAGAAACTTTAAGAAATGCTTATTCTACTTATTTAGGTTCCAACCAAATACAAGCTCAATTGAATACCAATATAATGTTTGGGTATATTTATTTATTGTTTATTGGTTTGCTTGTTATTTTTGTTTGTAAAAGCATGATCATAGATGTTATGAGTTTTTTTAAAAGTAGCTGATTTCTCTTGAATGCTCATTATTTTTTGATAATAAAATGTATCATTTGCAAAATCATATTTTTTAATTTCTAGCAATTCTCCTTTGTTTGTTCGAAACAACATATATGTACATAGAACATAGTTTTTATATTCTATTCGTTAAAATAGAATGTTAATTTATTCTAGAATATATATAAATGAGTAGTGCATACAATTCAATGAATCCTTTACAAAATAAAATGGGTAGTACTTTAGGAGGAGCATCTAGCTTCATGCCAACGATGGGTAGTAGTACGATTGTCATTATTTGCATTTGTGCTTTATTTTTGCTTATTGGATGGTTTTATTATTATTATTATTTTTTACCACAAATAACCGCTGAATACAAACCCAACAATGAAAAAATGTTTGGAAATGATAATGGAAATCAGATTGCTGAATTATTGTTTTTCTTCACCAATTGGTGCCCACATTGCAAAACCGCTAAACCCATTTGGAATGATTTAAAGACCGAATATGAAAACAAAACAATAAACGGATACAAAGTCATTTTTACTGAAATTGATTGTTCAGAAGAATCCGCGGAAGTGGAAAAAATGATGAATCAATACAATGTAGAAGGGTATCCAACAATTAAGTTATTAAAAGATGGACAAGTCATTGAATATGATGCAAAACCTACAAAGGAAACATTGACTCAATTTTTAAACACTGTTCTCTAAATCTACATTTTCGACAACAAGTGGTTTACTTAAAAATGTTTTAGCACTTTCTATTCCATTTTCAAACAAACTTTTTCTCACTTCTGAACTACTAACAGCCTCTTTTAAAAAATCAAAAGTCAAATGAGATACGTCGCATATTACTTCATTTTGTATTTCTGGTTGTTGATCATGCGTACTTAAGCTAAATACGGCCTTGTATAAAAAACTGGTTAAAAACTGCAACAAAGTGGACTCTTCATTGATGTTATTTTTGTTTTCATTGTATTTATTTTTAAATCCTAGTATTTCATCCAATTCTTTACCAGAATCAAGACAAATTTTTAAAGGGTAATTACACGTTGTTCCACCATCAATATAACATTTCCCATCTAGACAAACAGGTGTCATTAAAATAGGCAATGCACATGTCATATGTATGGCAGTTAGAACTGGCAAAGTAGGGTGAGTTAGATAAGAAATATCGACTACCTTGTATTCATTGATTTCAAAAGAAATAAAATGCAATTCTATTTTTGTAATATCATAAAAATGTTGCATTGAAATGTCTATTGGAATATCTTTAGCATCAAACAATGGTTTAAAACTTTTTTCAATATTTTTATAATCGTATATTCCTTTTTTTGAATATGCATCCAATATATTTTGTATTTTCATAGGGAAGACATCATGCCATGGTCTTTTAATAATATAATCGTTAATAGTTTCCCAATCAAAATTAAGCGCAATACATAGACCAATAATAGCGCCGGCACTTGTACCATATATGGTTTTAATATCTTTCAAATTCACAAAGGATTCATTAGCTAAATAATACAAGGCACCCAAAGTTTGTAGCATAGTAGGGCCGCCTCCAGACATAACAAGATGTTTTATTGGCATTTTATTTAATATATTCAAATCATTTTAATATATTAAATTTTTATACATTATTTTTATAAAGTTTTTTTCTACTTTGATTTTATATGGCCAACATATTTACATTAGAAAACATTGAAAATTTTTCTGAAAAAATTAGTATTGATGAATTGTATGAAAAAAAAAGAAATCAAGATTTGACAAAATTAGCGTTGTTTAATAAAATTTTAAACCGCATACATGTAAGAATTAAAACCGCATCTAGACAAAAAGCAGATGAACAATTTTGCTGGTATGTTGTTCCGGAAATAATGATTGGTGTGCCTAAATATGATCAGGCAGCTTGTATTGCTTATATTATAGACAAATTGAAGTCAAATGGGTTTCAAGTGCGTTATATTCATCCAAACTTGCTGTTTATTTCTTGGTTGCATTGGGTGCCTGATTATGTAAGGACCGAATTAAAAAAGAAGACTGGAATAGTAGTAAATGAATTTGGGCAAAGAATTGAAGAAGATAATGAAGATCCTCAAAAAGCAATTGAAAATGTGCCATCAGACCCCAACAATTATTTACTAAAACAAGATGGAAAAGAAAAGAGTCAAAAGAAGGAGTATACACCAATCAAGTCGTATAAACCTTCTGGAAATTTGGTATATGATACGGATCTTTTAAATAAATTGGAAAATAAATTCCAGCATTAGGATCCACTTTTCCACTTTTAAAAAAAGTGGAGCAAAAATATACATAACTTTTAAAAAAAGTGGAGCAAAATATTTTTAATTAGATTATATCAAAAATATTTTAAATTATGTAAAGTTATAAAATACATCAATTAAGGTACAAGAACAGCTTTTCCGTCAAGATCCATGATATATTTTGTTACTTTTTTTATAAATGAAAATGTATTTTTAATTGTTATTTCAGCTTGATTTAAATTTTCAACATGTAATTTAAATTCACCATCACCTTCTAATTGTTCTGGCGTATAAACTAATTTATAAGCTCCACAACTTAAATGATCTATAATAACTACTCCTTCTATGTCATGTAATTCATCTGCAAGAGTAATATGATCATTGCAACAATTTTGCCAATTTGGTGAATAACCAGGGATACCATTATATCCTAAACTAGCACCAGCTAATATAAATTGATCAAAACTTTGTAAATATCCAGTTGAATCTAACAAATAATCTTCAAAATCTACAAATCTATAATCAATGCAATTGAGTAATATTACTTTTGCATGAGCGTTAGGATTTGGAGGGAATGGCTTTCTTAACGCAATTTGAGCAGATAAAAGAGCAGCTTGGTTTGCATTTTGAATTGCTTCATCTAATGTATTTCCTGTCGCAGAAGCACTTCCAGATGCGCATTCGGAACAGGTTGCAGTTGCAGTCGCTGAAAACATATTATACTTTAAATAAATAATAATATATTTACAAAAAAAAAAAAGATAATTTTTTGCTCCACTTTTTTTAAAGTTATCTATATTTTTGCTCCACTTTTTTAAAAGTGGAAAAAGTGGATAAAGTTAGAAACTATTTTTTGCTCCACTTTTTTTAAAAGTGGAAAAAGTGGATAAAGTTAGAAACTATTTTTTGCTCCACTTTTTCTAAAAGTGGATTTAATACAATATATTAGTAGTATCATTTCTAAATGTCAATAAATTGTCATCTGTATCATAATAATTAATACGTCTACCACAGCCTTTTTTCACAGGAGGAAGGGTTTGTATAGTATTACTTCCTAAATATGCATTGTCATATAATGCACCACACATGGAAGCAGGCATACAGGTCCCTTCATCTGGATTGTCCGGATAACGTATATTATTGGTAATTTGCGCATAAGATCCCAATTCAAAGATTGGATAATCTTTCCATATGTCGGCAGCAGTATTGTTGGATAATTGATTTTTTCCTATTGCTGGATAAGTATCTTGAACCAATACTTGAGTTTGTGCCTCTGGATATATTCCTGGAGTATTTGCTAAAGCAGGATTTGAAAATCCCTCCAATAATTCTAATGGATTTTTAATGTTCAATAGTAATGGAATCATCAAAGCCACTACTAAAATTAGAAATAAAAAAAGATATGATTTCATATATATATATCCATTTTTAAAAAAGTAGAAAAAGTAGACCCCTTATTTTTTATTTTTAATAAATTCAAAAAAGTTAATTTCTGAAGAAATTTGCTTGGGTTCTAAAGAACTAGATTTAGAAGAAGTTTTTCCAGGAGCTCGATGTTCAAACCCAGTGACCCTTTCCTTTTCAATTATTTTCCATACATTTTCCAATTGTCCTATATTATTACTAAACCATGTTCGATTTCTTAACACAAGAATACAACTCAATTGTTCCAATCTCCAATAAATATATTTTGTAAAACTATAATGATAAGGCTCTGATTCATAGAAAGTGATGGTTTCGTCTTCCCATTGCGAAACTCCTTCATCCGAAATAAGATGAAGTGGTTTATATGCGTAAAAAGGAATTCCTTCTTTGGTATAAAATTGTATAATGATCCCCTTTTTATCTTTCCCAAATGTTGTATCTGCTTCATACCTAATTCTGTCCGAATATTCTACAAATTTGGTTTCCAAAAAATCGCATTCATCTAAATCACATACCTCCATTTGCAATTGCATTTGGACCCAATATTCTTTTTTAGGAATTCCAGTAATGTCCCGACTTACCGGATTTTTAATTTCCAACATGCGACCATAACGTTCCGATTTTGGATCCACATTTATTCCATCAGGAGATGCTCCTAAAAATGAATACAATGGGTGTTGGATACAACCAAAATCCTCGACAATCGTATGATACATATACTCATAAAACATTACAGACAATGGCTCATATTTTTGTCCATGATGCATGGGTGTATTTGTATTTACGTTGTGAATCACTTTCACATCTGGATCTATTACTTTAGCAGGCTGACATTTTTCATAAATAAGTTGATTGATTGCTGCTTGCGACTCAAAAGCTTTCCATGCATTACTAGCAGTGATCAAATTAGAGCGAAATGCATACCATTCAGGTGTTCTTTGTGCTGGTTGGGGAATATTTCGCAGCCCTTGTATTTTTTGTTCTATACACTCCAGATCTTCATGGTTTGTAATCAGACTACATTCTGTATTTATATTTGTAGAACGTTCGGGATAAAATAAAGTAATAAATATTTGAAATGCATCTTCCAATATTTCATTCATATCTTCTTCATCGTCTTCAGAAATATGATCCTCCATTTGAACATATAATAAATCCTTGATTTCTTCTAATAAAATGTCATGAAAATTAGGATCCAAAATGAGTTGCGGATCTTCTTTCATAAACTCATCCATCAAATGTAATGCTGTTTGTACAAGATCAACTGCTGTTTCGTCTGTAAAAATAGAAGGTTCTTCTTCAAATACCAAAGTATCGAGTATATTTGGCAAGTCTTCTAGATCATTTAAATAAAACATACAAAATTATATATATTACTTTATATGTTTTTAAACCTTTATAAATGTATTTTTATTGGAACACACGATTGTTATAATTTTTCATCATCTGAACCAGAACCAATTTTATTTCTTATAGTCCCATGAGCTTTTTTAGGTGCAAGTGATTTTAAAGTAGAAATACGTTTATCAACATTTTTTAAAGTAAAATGTTTGTTTGATTTTGTATACGTCAACGCGGGAATGTCTTTAATAATACCATTGTCTTTATCATAAACGACATCTTTGACACGACATAACTTTTTTTTATCCAAACTATCTTTTAAAAAATCCATTAACAATTGACCTTCTTCATCGTCCAAATGTTTATTTTTTTTATAAAGATCTACATATTGTAGTAATTTTTTATATTTGATGGTTTTATTTAATTTGCACCATGGTTCATTACTATTGTTTGTTTTTTCTTGCTCCAAAAATTTTTCCAAATTAGAAATATTCTGTGCACAAGTAGTTTCTTGTAAAGGCGCGCCATTCAATAACATGGTTTTGTATTTGATATTTTTCAGTTCTTGGCATTCTTCAACAGGCAATGATTCATTGTTTAAACTATCTTCCATATATATATATTATAGAGGCTTCAGTTTAACTCCATTTCGCAAAATATTTATTTTATGAAAAATGTTTAAATCCTTTAAATAATATGTTTATATTATGTATTATGGAAGACGACTCAAAAAAAATAAGTATAAAAGGAACTCATAATAAATATGCATTTAAAAAATTTATAAATAAAGAAGAAAAGAAAATAAAAAAGAGAGAAATAACAAAAGACTGGAATTTTTCTGACAAATATTATGATTATGAAATGCAAATCAAAATATTAGAGCAAATAAAAGAACAACAAGAACAGCAAGAAGAAGAACAAGAAGTATCCAAAATAATCATTCAAGAAATTAGGAAAAAAATATCTGGTTACAAGCAACAAGATATTATTAAAAAAAAATGGAATGTATCCAATTTTATTACATTCGAAAATATTATTGAAAAAATGATACATTGTAATTTGTCATGTTATTATTGTAGAGAGAAAATGAATGTATTATATGATATTTCGAGAGAATCCAAACAATGGTCTGTCGATAGAATTGACAATAATGTCGGTCATAATACAGATAATTTTTATTTAGCTTGTTTGCAATGTAACTTACAGCGTAGACGTAAAAATGATGAAAAATTTTTATTTACAAAACAATTATTCATCGTTAAGCAAGAATGATTGTAATACTAGTTGTAATTCTTTGTCTTTTTCAAAACAATCATCTTCCTTTCTCTCTTTAAAATAATTCAATATATCATTTTTAAACTCATTTGTTAATAAATTTGTCGGCACTAAAATGCCATTTTCGTCATATTGTAAATGTAAAGTAGGCGAATATTTGTGGTCTATCAAAATTTTCCATCGCTCTGTATATTGCCTATTTTTCTTTGTTCCGTGATAATGATGACTAATGACGCCAGGTGTATAACCCAATCTCAACTTCTTTGCCAGATTTTGATACTCTAATATACTATTTTTATAATCTTCGTGATAATCCATATTTAATATGTTTTGTACTTTGTTGATTAAAGAAAGCGCTATTATATTATCTCCAGATCCCAAAATTCCCTTATCAAAAATACCTCCTATACGCTCATATGCTTTTCTAGTAATTGCCCAGGCAAAACCAGGGTGCCAATAGTCTTTCCCTTTTGTGGTATAGTTTTTTTGCTTTGAAAAGCAATATCCAAAGCTATTGAATATATTCAGTGCATTTTTATGGATATCCATATCAACTGCGTGACTGAAAAGTTGGACAATATCCTTACAACCATTTAAAATTTTCAGCGTATCTAGTGCCCATGTGGGGCTATCGAATTCAATATCCGCGTCGATCCATGCAAAGGCTTTCCAATTAGTAGGTAATAAATGTTTAACACCTAAATTGATCATGTTTTCTTTATGCCAAATAGGTGTAGTGGTTTTAATTTGCAAATGATGTTTATTTTTTTTATCTGTAATGATAAATTTTTGTTTAGGATAGATGAATTCAACTACATATAAAATGACATTTTCTTCTTCTTCTTCTATTCTTTTTATGAATTCTTTACATAAAATATAACGTCTGGCATATAAACAAGGATTCGAAATAACAATAATGACATGTAATTTATTTTCGATGGGACTATTATTTGTAATTGCATATTTGATATCATTGACTTTATAATCAATATCGTCGATTTCAATACCATTAATAATTGTCATTTAATATATACAAAGAAAATTATTTATAAATAGACATCTTAAATAATTTTGCAATTCAAATAAAATAGTAAGTTTGTTGAACATGATAAATTTCTTTTTATACAATAATATGGAATGGAAATGGACAAAAGGTGAACCTTATGAACGATCCAGAAGATTAAAACATGTACAAGAAATGGAGAATAAAGAATTTAGTAAAAAAATGGAATCAAACGCATACACCAGTTCGTTGCATCATGATGAGAATACATGGGATATATTGAATCAAAGTATACAAGAAAATGGGTTTAAAGTATCCAATAAGAGAGAAGAAATGGACACAAAAATGGCGACTAGAGATTTAACACAACAAATAGGGTTTAATCCATATTTTAATGAGACTAGCTATATAAATGATATAGCTATTCGCGATCAATACTTAAAACCAATCAATACTACACAAGGAATAACGAGGACAAAGGAATAATATCTAATTAAGCCAATGATTTATTGCACATGGTATACAATAATCGGTTAACAAAATAAGCTATGAAAATATTAAACAACATCAATATACCAGTAAAAATAGTACCTCTCTTCAAATTTTTAAAATCTTTAAATATCATGAAGATTTCAGAGAAAAAAGCAACTACAAGAACCACAAAAAAGAAGATTGTCGTAATGAAAAAGTAAATACAAGATCCCTTATCTAAAGGCGCATAAATTTGGGAAAAGTCGACCATTCTATATATATATAGTATTTTTTATTTATAAAAAAAGAAAAAAATAAATATAATTCATTTGAAAAGACTTAAATATTATATTTGCAAAATGAATATAATGAATCATCAAGCAACTTATACAACGCAAAATCAATTGTTACTAAATAATTTGATGGACTTTTATAAAAATGAAGCCTATTTGACTAAAATGTTGAAAATTATTACAGGTGAATCGAAGATTTCGTTACGTATTGTCGACTGGTTTGCGACAAATTATGCGAAGAAAAACTACACGTTGTATCCCATAACCGATCAAATCAATCAAACCACCATTCGATTCAAAGTTTACTTCGATTATAAGCTGAAATTGAAAGCATATAGTAAAAAACGTTTTGACCCTTTTTGTCGCTGGGAAAGGATCAGCGTGCCGTACAAGGACGGAACATGTATTGAGACCACTATCGGGCAATTAAACTTTTTTAAATGGGCGCTTGAAAATAAGGTGATTGACTATATTGAAGAAAATTATGAAACGATTGAAAAGGACATGAATAGTCGTAACAGCACATCCAAGAGAAAAGAAAATGTGACCATAGACAATTCAAAGACACGTAAAAAACGCGAAGAGTTATCAATTTCCGCTACAAAAAGCATCAAGAAAGAAGAAGTAGAAATTGTAGTTCAGTTTCATTGAAATATTTGGGTATGCTTTTGAAAACAAAAGCTTTCGGTTTTATAAAACGAAAACAATATTTGTTTAAAATAATATAAAAACATAATTCTATATATTATTATAATGGAACAATTAGATATAGTTGAATTGATTGAGAGCAATCCAATCACAAAATTGTCTTCTGACTATAATATCAAGTTACTTTCAAAAATAAAGGCAAATTTTAGTGATTTTGAACAACAAATGTTTTTAACAAGTTTTTATTGCTATTTAAATTATCATCCAACAAATGATTTTGTCATTGATTTAGATGATGTTTGGAAGTGGGTAGGGTTTAGTGTTAAAATAAAGGCTAAAACATTACTAGAAAAATATTTTAAGGAAAATATTGATTATAAAATATCGCTATGCGATAGCGCACATCAAACAAAACACACCAAAGGTGGTCAAAATATTCAAAAAATATTTTTAAATTTAAAAACATTTAAATTATTTTGTATAAAAGCTGAAACAAAAAAAGCTCATGAAATTCATGAGTATTTTATGAAATTAGAAGAAATTATTCAAGAAACAATTAATGATGAAAGTAACGAATTAAGATTACAATTACAACAAAAAAATAAACAAATTGAAAAACAAATTATACAGACCGAAAAAGACAAAGAACAATTAAAAGAAGACACCTTGTTGGATCAGTTCCCAGTCAATACACAATGCATTTATATTGGCAAAATTGATAACAAAACATTAGGAAAACCAAACAGCAAAATGTACCATGAATCGGTCATAAAATTTGGACAAAGTAATTGTTTGGAAGAGAGAGTAAAAACACATAAAAAAACATTTGATAATTTCAGATTGTATGCAGCCTATAAAGTAAAAAATAAAATCGAAATTGAAAATGCTATTAAAAAACATCCTATTTTACAAAAAAGATTACGACTAATTACTACAGAAAAAGATGGTATAACGCACCGCGAATTATTAGCACTTAATGACAACGAATTTACTATTGAAAAAATTGAACAATACATTAAAGAAATTATTAAACAAAATGAATATAATTTGGAAAATTATAATTTACTTCTTAAGAAAACATCAGAACAAGAAATTCAAATTAATAATTTGAGAGAAGAATTGGATAAAAGAGAGAAACAATTAACAGATACAAAAAGTAAATTAAATGTATATACAGGAGAAGGAGACATTACACATGAAACGAAAAATAAAATTGCTAGTAGTTATGCTTTATGCAAATATGGTTATTTTTTATATGTATTTCAATACGAAAATATGCGATTTATATGCTCTATTACTAGACAAAAGGATTTTGATATTCTAACAACAAATTTAAAGAATCAATATCCATGCGGGGAAGTGAAATACAAATCAATTGTTTCTTATCCATTTTCAGAAAAAAATATGATGTTTCTTTTGAAGCAACATTGTGTTTGTCTAGGAAATAACAAATTCGAATCATCTTTTATAGATGTGAAAACAATTGTAGATATTGTTTGTAATTTGGAAAAAGTAATGATTGATAATTCAAATGATTTGCAGAAGTTGCAAAATATTATCAATAACGAAACAATTATTACACAAAATGAAATTTCTAATGACCCAGAAGTTCCACCAGTAAGAAAAGCAAAACGTTCCATAGATCAAATAAATAAAAATACCGGAGAAGTAATCAAAACATATGAAAGTATAGAAGCTGCAGGTCGTTCATTAGGTCTAACTACAGGGACTGCAGTAGGAATTGCTCTGCGCGAGAAAAGAATTTGTCAAGGATTTTTATGGAGATATTCTGGAATTTCAAAAGAAGAACAATATAATGAACAACCCGTTATTAAAGCGTGTTGTTCGACTGGTAGTAAAACATTTTTCAAAACAATAGCTGATGCCGCTAAAGATTCTAATATATCGGCGCCAGCATTAAGACAACGAATTTTGACACATGTTCATATAAATGATTATCATTGGATTTTTGATAAACAAGCAAATCATTATATATAAAAACCTGTAAATCAAATTGTGATTAATATCTTTTAATAAAAAACGAATAATCATCTTGTTTTAATTTGTTTTCATCAAAATAATTTGAAGGATGATAATTGTATAGTGAAAGTCCTTCTAAATCAGTAGTAGAATTAAATTTATCTATGTTATTTTCAGTACAAATGTTGTCTAATTGCGATTCAGCATTAAACCAATAATCATTTATTTTATCCAAATATTGTCCATATGTTATGCCCAATATATGTATATCTTTCATAAGTTCACGTCTTAAAAAATAAACAATGTTGGACCGAAGACAAACCATGTATTTTCCTTTTGTTAAATAACGGATCAATGCATCTATAAATGTTTCTTCATTACTTATTTCTAATAATGTATACAAATATGGCGCAATAACCAATTTTGTCAAATCAATATTTTTATACATATATCTATTTTCATTATAAAATGAATTCATAAACAAATGTAAAACGTTTTCAGATAGAATAGTCGTTTCATTTAAAAAATCTTTTATTTTATACAACATATTTGTAATATAGTTTTTTTCAAAAATAAAATCAAAATCAATAGAATCCTTTAAAATGACATCGGTTCGCATTCGTAAAACAAAATCGTATTTAATATTATGTTCGATTTCATAGCGTTCTAATGCTTGATAAGCTAAATACATTTGGTAATATTCAATCATGGAACCAGAATTTTTCAAATAGTTTTTCCAATTTTCAGGAATCTCCATTTTTTCCAAGCAGCTTTCACGTATTTGTAACCAAGTATTGTCATTTTTATCAAACCATTGTAGACTTTTTAAATGATCGCCTATAGTATTTAAAATAATTTCATTGTGATAATCTATATTATCTGATTGAACCAATGCAAATACATGATAATTGCTATTTATCAAGACATTATTTTTAAAATGTTGAATAGTGGTATCAAGTGTTCTACTTTCGCCAGTATATAAGATAGCTACTTTTGGCATATATGTATATTTACTTTATTTTTATTATCTTTTTATAGATTTTTAAATACTTTTAATTTATTTTAATATTATTAGATAAATAAATAAATAAAAAAATACACATATAATGAATAAATAAAAGTGTATTCATGGGAAATTCTCAATCTATTCAAAAAATAAATTTTGAAGATGTGCAATATATAATAAAAACACCAGAAAAACACATCATGATCAATACATTACCTGTTTCAGAACAAGATTGTTTATTGCCAAATACTACAAATATACACAAAGAGGAAGAATTGATAAATCAATTGCTTTTGTCTGGAAAAAAAGATGTTAAAATTGTTATTTATGGTAAAAACTCTAATGATCATACATTATATACTAAATATCAGCAATTGGCTTCTCTCGGATTCTATAATGTATATGTATATCCAGGCGGATTGTTTGAATGGCTTCTTTTGCAGGACATTTATGGTTCATCCGAATTTCCAACCACAAAAAAAGAACTGGATTTATTGCGTTTTAAACCGGCAAAAATTGTAAATGTAGCACTTTTAGAATATTCGTAAAATAAAAGTGATATTATATGTTATATGTCTGTTTCATTAAAATTACTTTTCCATTTTTTTCTTTTAGGAGCGTTGTTAATTAGTTTCTATTTTTTTATTGATATATTAGTATTTAAAAATACCAAATACAATGATGTATTTTCAACATGGCAGTTTCCCATGTTGTTGGCTATTTACATAGATATTATTTATCATTTGTAGGTATTCCTTCATTGGATAATTCATCTGCCCTCTTATTCAAATGACGCAACACATGAGTATACTCTATATGTGTAAATTTTTCCGACAATTTTTTAGCTTCATTATGCAAATCGATTAGATGTGGTGATTTGCATTTATATTTTCCTGTCATTTGACGAATGACAAGTTGACTATCTCCATATACAGATAAAGAATCTATATTCAATTCTGCTGCTTTATTTAGACCATAAATCAGTCCGGCATATTCCGCTTGATTGTTTGTGGCCAATTTTCCGACAAATACAGAGCCAGCCCATACTTCCTCATGGTCTTGATTATAAATAACAACGCCAGCTCCTGCTAACCCCGGATTTCCTTTACTACAACCATCAAAAAATAATTGATAGGCTGATGGTAAATTTATGGCGGATGGTAAATTTATGGCTGGCAATGACATTTGAACTGCTTTTCTTATCATGATACTTTGTTTTTATATCTTTATATCTTTTTAATATATTTTACAAGATAGTTTTCAAACAATTTATCTCTTTTATTGCTTTCCGATGTAGCTTCAACGATTCTTTTTTAGAATAAGCAGTTATAAACAATTTGTCTTTTCTCATTTTGAATACTCTATAATCAAATAATTCCAAGGCTTCTGTAAAAGCTTCTATATAATCACAATTGTCGCGATGCATTTTATACATAATACATCGATCAATATCATAGGCAGCCAATAAATCGGCTTCTCTCACAATATGATAAGCCAATTGATAAATTCCTAGCTCTGGAAAGCCATGTGTCTTCACCTTTGAATACGACATAGTAGAAATAATATTGCCCACAATTTCTAAATCTTCTGGGCTCATAATGTCAGACATATGTTCCTTATATTTTAATACACCTTGTGTCTCGTTCATATATTTTTTATCGCAAGTATCATGACCAATAGCAGCTGCGAAAATAATACCTTGTTGATCTTCTAAAAATGGATTTTTCTTTACTTCAATTTCATAAATACGTTTTGCAAATCCAAACACTTCCATGCTATGTTTTAGTCCATGTGATTCATCCATTTTATGCAATTTAGTTGTTTTTATTACATGCTGAAATGCGGAATTGACAAGTAATGACAAAGAAACAGGATTCATGATTTTCATTGGGCTTTTATTGTAAAATTATTTTTTTCAATTATTTATAAATCAATTTTATTTATATATAATCGCAAATTTCTGCTATCCATGTACCTTCTTTTTCTATTATCCTAAATGGTTTTCCGCAACCATAAATCAAATCGTCTTGAACATATAGCTCGCAAAGTGACTTAGGAGTATGTGGGTCTATTTGTTGACCAGACACTTTCAATATTCCGTGACGAAAAATAGAGCAATTTATTTCTACAATTTCCACAAATTGTGAGCAGTTTGGACAAATTATTATCATTGGAAGTGCAGCCATGTAATGTATATATTATATTGTATTAAATAACTCAAAAGTCTTGACGAATCAAATATTGAATTTTATATAACCAATTTTCCAATTCAAATCTATTTTCATAAATATCAATGTTTCCGCTCAATACTAATTTTTCTGCTTCATTATTATGGTTGATCATTTCCTCGTGATATTTGTGACAGCTTTCTAAATAACCCAGTTCGATTTTATCTTCGCCTTCTCTCGATCTCTTTGAAATACGAGCATGGCAAATTTCAGGTGCTGTCTTCACATAGACAATCTTGTGCACTGGAAATTCCCCTGAAAAACTATCAAACCAATTTAAATAAATTTGGTAATTTACGTATTCCATTTTGCAGGTCTCGTATAACATCTTGGCAAACACATATCGATCTGTATCCAAACTACGTTCAGTAAAGATAACATATTTTTGATTAGGATCCAGATTTTTCAATGCTTGTTTTAATACATTTAGTCTGGAAATATAGGCCATCATTTGGAAAGGAAACGAATATTTTTCTTGATCAGCATAAAATTTTTCCAAAATAGTGGTGCCATTTTCATCTTGAATAAGAGACCATTCATCGACGGGTTCTTTCAAGAAAATGACAAGTGGGTTGTTTTTGTATTGTTCTCTTAAATTGCACATGAGCGTCGTTTTTCCAGAGCCAATATTTCCTTCAATAGAAACAATTGTAAAGTTTGACATGGCGATAAGTAGTATAGTATACTTTTATTTAAAAACCATATTTTTATTTCAATTTTAAAAAAAATTGACTAGTAAAACAAATATAAAGACAAATGTACAACTTTATATACACATCTAAAGAATGGATTTACAACAAAGAAAGCTCAAGAAATCAGAATGGGACTCTATTGAAATAGCAGTTTCCCAGTCAGAAATGGATGTATTGCATATGATTATGCAAGGGTATTATGATGTCAATGTAAAGATAAACAATCATCTTTCTATCTTTACATTTTTAAAAATAGAATTTTCAGAAAAAATGGAAGATTATTTGTACAACAAATATTTGCGCGAAAGAGCGGTAAAGATTGAAGATGATTTGAAAAAATTATGCGACTCTTACAAAGCATTAAAATTAGATCCTGATGTAAAAATAAATTCTGCTGATCGTGTTCGATTGGAGCGGTTTGATGAAAAAACCTTGAAAAATAATGATTTGTATGAATTTATTCTGCTGACACATATGGAAAAAATGTTGCAAAATAAGAAAGCAAACAATGACAAAATGTTTCATTTTCATTATTATACTCTTTATAAACTGATTCGCAACAATGTTGTAAAATTAAATCGCCATATTATACATTTGGTCCATATTACTTTACATCAGTTTGAAGAATCCATAGAAAAAATGGTTATTATTCAACATGGTGTAGAATTCATCGAAAATAATCAAAGCCTATTAAAATACGCGGATTTGACTTTGTATGAACATCAGAAGGAAATCTTTACTGCTTCCAAAAGTAAAAGACCTAAATTGATTTTATATATGGCGCCAACGGGTACAGGAAAAACGTTGACACCAATTGCGCTGTCGGAACAAAAGAAAATTATCTTTGTTTGTGCGGCAAGGCATGTGGGTCTAGCTTTGGCAAAGGCGGCCATTTCCATGAAAAAGAAGATTGCATTTGCATTTGGTTGTTCTAGTGCCGACGATATTAGGCTACACTATTTTGCAGCAAAAGTGTTTACAAAGAATAAGCGTAGTGGTGGGATTGGGAAGGTCGACAATAGTGTAGGCGATAATGTCGAAATAATGATTTGTGATATTCGGTCTTACTTGCCTGCCATGTATTATATGTTGGCATTCTTTAAGGCAGAAGATATTATCATGTATTGGGATGAACCAACCATTACTTTGGATTATGCGGAACACGATATTCATAAGACAATTCAAGAAAACTGGAAGCAAAATTTGATTCCAAATGTCGTCTTGTCTTCTGCAACATTGCCTAAACAGCACGAGCTCACTGAGACGCTACCTGATTTTCTTACAAAATTTCCGGGTGCTGAGATTTGCAATATTGTGAGTCATGATTGCAAGAAATCGATCCCTATGTTGAACAAGGATGGGTTTGTAGTATTGCCGCATCATTTGAGTGAAGAGTATGCTGATATATTAAAGATTGCCAACCATTGCAGTAATTATTTGACATTGCTGCGGTATTTTGATTTGAGAGAAGTAGTGGAATTTATTAGTTTTGTAAATTCAAATCAATATGGTAATTCCAAAACGAATTTGGAAAGGCATTTTGAAACTATTGATAATATAAACATGACAAATATTAAAATGTATTATATTACTTTACTGAAAAATATTCTTCCAGAAAAATGGGCAATGATTTATCGATATTTTCGAGAGATTCGATCGCCTCGCATAGTAGAAAATAATACAATCGATACAAAAGGCGTTAAAATTAACAAATCAAAAAGTGTTGGGCCTGGTACATATGCTTCTTGTCCTAGTAATTTATCTCAAATGGCTGGTGCTCCACTTATTCGTACTGCAAGTCAAAATGCGATCCAACACATTGGTACATCTGGCTCTAATGGTACATCTGGCTCTAATGGTACATCTGGTTCTATTGGTACATCTGGTTCTATTGGTACATCTGGCATCTATGTGACGACAAAAGATGCTTATACTTTGACTGCTGGGCCGACCATTTTCATTTCCAGTGACGTAGAAAAGATTGCCAAATTTTGCATTCAACAAGCAAATATACCATCTATCGTGATGGATGAACTGATGAAAAAAATAGAATACAATAATGTAATTAATGAAAAGCTTGCAGTACTTGAATCAGAATATGAATTATTAAAAGAACAAGGAGATATGCAAACAAAGCATAACAATTCAAAAACAAAAGGCGTAACTACTGGTACTAGAAACAAAGGCGAAAAAGACAAGAAATTATCTCGAGATTGCCCGGAAGAAATGGAAAACAAGGGGAAGCTAAATAGATTGACAAATGAAATCAATGGTCTACGAGCTTTAATAAAATCCGCGTCTTTAAATGATGCATTTATTCCCAATAGAAAAATGCATCTAGACAAATGGGCATCTACTATAGACACTTCTTGTGCTTATACAAGCAATGTGGACGAGCAATATATTTCCGATATCATGGCGCTAAATGGTGTAGAAAATTCTTGGAAGGTCTTGCTAATGATGGGAATTGGTGTGTTTTTCAACCATGAAAATATTACTTATACGGAGATCATGAAGAAGCTGGCTGAAGAACAAAAGCTGTATCTGATTATTGCATCAAGCGATTACATTTATGGCACTAATTATCAGTTTTGTCATGGATTCTTGAGCAAGGACTTGGATTTGACACAAGAAAAGTTGATACAAGCTATGGGACGCATTGGACGAAATAATATTCAACAAACATATACGATTAGGTTTCGCGATGATGAACAAATTTCAAAGCTATTTACATCGGACACGGAGAAGCCGGAAATTATGAATATGAATCGACTCTTCAATAGTAAGAAAGTGGTTTGGAGAGACAATGGCTATGTGGAACTTCCTGAAGAAGAGGAAGTAGAAGAATAAAAACTTGTATAAAAGAATAAAAATTTATAAAAAAATAATTATATAAATTTTTTAACTATTTATTTTTATGATTAAACTCTAATTAAATTATTAACAAAATTTAAAATAGTTTAAAATTATCTTAAAAATATATAAAACATAATGGAAGAAGAAAATTCATTTAAAAATGCTGGGGAACCTTGGACTGAAAAAGAGGAAAAACAATTAAATAAATTATATAATGAAGATATGCTTGATATTATGCAAATATCTAAAATACATTGCAGAGCACCTGGTGGTATTTTATCTAGATTAAAACAAAACAAATATATAACACATAGGCAACTAGCAAGAGGTTATGATATATATAAAAATAGTAATTTTTATAAACAAGCAGTTCAAAATAACAAAGATAAATATAAAAAAGATTTAACAGAAAAATCAAAACAAAATATAATAAGCACACAAATAGATAATGAATTAATTAAAATTAATAAAAGTAATTATATAGAATTAAAAAATGAATTAAAAGAAATGAAAAATGAAATTAAAGAATTAAATAATTCAATAAAATTATTAGTTGAAATCATGAATGCAGTTTATCAATTTGAAGAAAAATAAAATGTATAAATGTTCAAATTTGTAATATTATACTATAGTTTCATTTTCATATTTTGCCTGTATTTTTTCATTTAATATTTGTAGTTGTTCATCTAAATCATATTCTTCAGGTAAAACCATCTTTAAATTTAATCTTTTATCTTCAGTTCTTTTTTCAAATACTAAGTGTGGTTTATCTCTGGTGATAACTAAAGAAACAAATTTAGGTAATGTTATTTGAGATTTTTCTGGATAAATATCATTTTCTAAATCATCAACTACCTTATTAGCTTGCTGAAGTTTTTCTTGAATAGATACTTTATTTGATTTTGTTCCTATCCATATTTTATCTAATTTTGGGTGTTTCTCTACTTTAAAGAATTCTCTTTGTTTTGTGTGTTCTTTATCTAACCATTCATGGTAATAAACTACATATTTTTTCATCATATTATGCGAAATTCCTTCTGGCAATTCTTTCGCATTATGTTTTCTTTCTCTCTTTGTTCCAGGTAAAATACCTTTACAATTGCTATGTTGTTCTTCAAATGTAGCAAGTCTTAAATTTTCATAACAATTATTTAATTGATTTCTATCAATGTGATCAACGCTTACATTTTTTGTTCCTTTCCCATTTCCATAGCAATTCATAATTACTTGATGCATAGTTAATTTATTATTACCTGTAATATAACCATTACATGCAACAAACCAAGTAATTTTAAAATTGTTTTCTTTTTCATAATCTAAAATTTTTTGATAACTTGTAAGACACAATTTACATAAAGTGTTTTTTTCACAATACATTAATATAATTTCTTCATTTTTTTCATTTATTATCTTCCAAAATGGATTTTTAAAATGATAATAAGCATGTACACCTCTTGATTTACAATGACCTTTATTAAATTCAATAACTTTATAGTTATTTTCAACATGTGATTTTGCAGTTTCAAAATTCATCATATTCATATTATAAATTTATTATAAGATGAATATTTTATATCATTTTTATTACGATAAAAAATGTATAACAAGTAACCATGCGCTTAATTGGAATAAGCACTCTTATTCCCAAAAGTTTCCAATTGGGGAGGACTGTATCTTAAGCCAGCTCAGGTTGATTAGACCTTCTTTGCTGACCCATATCCGTTCAGTCTCTGACGCCCTACCATATCCTATCATAGCGGATTTAGGTAGTAAGCATGCGGATTGCCCAATCTTTTTCATTATTACCATACCCAAGTTTATTACTCTTGGCCAGATAGTACTTTCGTTACTATCCTTGGTAGAAAAAGCTCTAAGGGGTTTCCCGAACAACAAGATATGTTGCAAAATTGATTGTAGTAAATAACAAACTGAAGATAGTCAGTAACAAACAATTTCACTAGCAGTTAGCCTGGGACGAAATTTGCGACGGCTTAAATGGTTTTCTATAGTAAGAGGTCGCTTTACTATAGCATACTGCTTTTTGGCCCTGATTAGACGAATTATAATTCGCAGGTTAAGGCCGCCCATGCCGGACATTATTCTTAGCCATAATGCTTACCACTAAGTTTCCCTAATGGATTGGACTGTATCTTAAGCCAGTTCAGATTGATTAAATCTTCATAACCGACCAACACCCGTTCAGTCTCTGACGCCCTACCATATCCTAACATAGCGGATTTAGGTAGTAGGCATGCGGATCGCCCAATCCTTCTAACTATTACCATACCAGAGTTAAATCTCTGCCACACAATTCTTTCGATATTGTGCTTGGTGTAGAAGGCTCTAAGGGGTTTCCCGAACAACAAGGTGTTTTGCAAAATTGAATGTAGTAAATAAAAAACTAAAGATAGTCAGTAACAAACAATTTCACTAGCTACTAGCATATTTTGTGAGTGCTTAACCATTTTTTCCAAAGACAAGAGCTCACATTGTCTTTGTGGGTAGCTTTTCAACGCACTAAGAATTTTTACGTTATAGTTGGTAGCATAAACACGCACCTTGGCAGTCTTGGTTCCCTCAACTGTGGCGTTGGAGAGAACAAGCTGGAGAGTGGCGTTATCAATTCTGGAGAAGTTGCACGTGCCTGAAGGCTGATGTTCTTCAGGTCTCAAAGCAAAGGAGTACACGTTGATACCCTCATCAGGATTGCGTGTGTGGGCCTGGTAAGGCTGGACCCAAGAGAAGTAAGATCCTTCACGCTCAGAGAAGCGGTCCTGGCCGTTAAGCTGGAGCTTAGCGGTGACGACAGGGTTCTGTCCCCAACAATGCATGTCCAAAGAAGTCTCAGTAAGGACGAATGTTCCGGCATCAGAGACACCAGAGTTGTCCAAATGAGATCCACCAGTGGCCTGGTAAAGGGCAGCAATGTCAGCAGGTGTTCCAGGAGCAAGAGGCACCTGAGGTCCACCAAGGTTGGGCTCATTGTAAGGGTTCGAAGGTCCGTGCCAGTATCCAGTGAATCCGGCACCAGGGATGTAGTCAAGGGCACCAGCATCCTGGAAAAGACCCTGAGCATCAATGAAAGCGCGAGAATCTTGAGCAATTGAAGCAGGTCCTCCGAAAGCATGGACAGCATTAGGAAGAGCATCAATGGCGTCAGTGTAGTTGAAAGGCTGAGCACCAAGGACCTTGAAAAGAAGAGCATCGCAAGTCAAAGACGAGCAATAATCGACGTTCTGATCAGGCTGGACAACCCAGATGAGCTCCTTAACAGGGTGGTTGAAGTTCAATTTGATCTTGTTGGACGAAGAACCGACCGACTCATCACCAGTGAACTGGAGCTGGCTAATAAGGTACTCGTGGGGGTTCTGGGCCATTCTGCGGCGCTCATCAGTGTCCAAAAACACGTAATCAACGTACAAAGAGGCGGCAACCAAAGACTGGTTATAGGCAATGGTGGCAGGAACAGGGCGTCCAACTGTGTACTGGCCAGATTGACCAGAGTAAGGGTTGGTGTTGCAGTTAAGGGTAGTAACGGCCCAGAGACACTCATCAATAGGACGAATATCAAGGTTGATTTTAACTTCGTGATACTGCACATCACGATTTACCCCACCTTTCGGTGTATTTTTTGTTTAAGGGATTAGACTATATCTTAAGTCATCATCAGAGTTAATTATTCTCTTCAGACCCAAAACCATTTAGTCGTTGAACCTTCTCCATGATCTAATTATAGCGATTTTAGGAGCTTGGCTGCGGATTATCTATTTCATTAGATTTTTTGAAATCTAAATCATACGGGGCATTTTTACCATATCTGAGTTCATTATCTCTCAGCCATTTTAAACTTTCATTCAAAATTTGGTAGCCCAGAAATTTATTATATTTTGAGTTAAATCTATTAACATTAACAATATTATTGAAAAAGTGGTGTAGTAGTATTTTATCAGATTTTCTAATATTTTCAACAGAAATTAAAGGTTGTAAATTAGTCCAATGGAAACATATTTTTTGTTCGTTCAAGTTTTCTAAATTAAATTTATTTATAGGTAAGATATGATCTATATGCCAATATTTACCTAAATTATTCCATTTCATTACTTGATCAAATCTAAATTCTATCCATTTTTTTAAAAATTCAATATCACAACCGATTAAATCTTGATATGTTGTATTTTTACCTTTTATCATTTTATGAATTTTACTTCTTAATATTTCAGAAATTTGGAAATTAACATCAGTAACTCTTTTAAGTTTAATTTTGTCTTTTCTAATCGGCAAATATTGTTTGTTTTTTTCTTTAATATGTTTCTTAATTTCTTCGCGATTTCTATATTCTTTTCTTTGGACATTTATTTTTTCAACATTATTTAGTCTATATATCTTGTTTTTTTCTAGTAAACTGGTTATATTATCTTGATAATATGATTTTTGTTTTGTTTGTATAGAAAGCTTATTTTGAATTCTATATTCTTTCCTACATAAATTACAATCATATCTATAACCATCTAAACTAGATCTTAATTTTCCAAAGTTATTAATTTCCAATATTTTTTTACATTTACAACATGTTTTTTCCATTATTAAATGATATAATATTCTACCACTAAGTGCGTTTATATTGTTTTCAAAATAATTTATTTCTTTTTTTACGTCTTTAAGAACTTCCCGCAATTTGGTTTTGTTGCCACTTATTACATCTTAGTAACAAGCGACTAGCATCTGGGGATGACAATTAATGTCATTCTGAGCCCCTAACAAATTTTCCCTAAAATAGATCTCAGATACTTTAGGTTGGATACTTTTCTGCCCTGCAGATTTTAAGGCGATTAAAGGAAGAGCAAGACCAGGGTTTGTACAGAACCAGAATTGAAGAGGAACGTACAATGTGGTCTCAGGAAGGGCGTTACGAGGAGCGCAAACCTGACGAGGAGCCAAAGAGTCACAAGGAGACTCGACATCAGAGAAGGAAGGATCAGTGATGAAGGTAAGCTGGGTAGTGTTACCAATCATCTTGAAGTATCCACGCTGTTGCTCGGCAGTCATGGTAAGCTGGTTCCAGATGTGCATCCAGTCACCATATTGGCGATCAATGCGTTGACCACCAATCTCGACCTCAACCTGGGCAATGAGTTGCTCTCCAGGGAAATCGAGCCAACGGGCATAGACTCCAGTGTTCTGTCCAGTGGAGTAGTTACCAAGGCCCATAAGTTGGTTAATCTCAGGGAGAGTAACCTGAAGGTAAGTGCGGTAAGCAAGATCACCATTTCTGGAGATCACGCACTGCACACGGCGACCGAAATCGGCTTGGCCGTTAAAAGTCTGTTCAATAGACTCAATCGCAAAATTTGTATAGCGACGATAAGTAACTTTCCAAAAAGTAATCTGAGGGTTACCTGTACATTTCCTCTACCTTATTTTTCAATAAGGATTAGACTATATCTTATGAAGAATTTATATTTGCTTTTTTTTCAGCAGTTTCTAAATTTAATAAAAATTCTTCCGAAAACCATTTAGTCGTTGAACCTTCTTCTTTAAATTTTTGTATTTTATTCAAAATATAATCAATTTGACACATATCTATCTCTTTTTTTGTTGAATTATATTTTATTGGTACTGGCATTAAATTAGACCAGTTCCAGCATTTCAACTTTTCATTTTCAATAGTTAAATCAAATTTGCGCACAGGTATAATGTGATCAATTGACCAATATGAAGCATAATTATCCCAATTCATTTCTGATGTAAAATTATATTCAAACCATTCTCTAAAATATTGAATATTACAACCAATATAATTCATTGTTGTATCAGTTTTAAAAAGAACATTTCTTAACCGAGCAGCTAAAGATTTTTTTAACCTGTAATTAATGTTCGTATTATGTTGATTTTTACACCATTCATTTTTTTGTTCAGTTAGAAATTTTGGATAACAAGAAAGACAAATCTTTTTTTTATAAAACTTTTTTAATTTTGCAAAATCTTTTAAAACCTTTTCTTCATTGCATTTTTCACATTTTGCTAAATATGTTTCTGCTTTTTTTCTTCTTACATTTTTCTTTCTTATTTTATCCATTTCATTCAAACAATTTTTACATGTTTTTGAATATGAGTTTTCATTATATTTTCTATATCTATCTATTGGTTTTGATTGATTGCATTTACCACACATTTTTGTGTCTAATTCAGTGATCATATATATATAATACTATGTGTTATATTTTTATATTGTTTTTTAATACTATTTAAAGAAGCTTGGATGCTCATTGCCCATTTCTTTGAATTTTTATTTCAAATCATCTTATTCATTTTTACTATACCCAAGTTTTTTCTCTTGGCCACAATTTTCTCACAAAAATTGTTTAGTAGAATAAGTTTTAGGGGTTTCAAGCAATTTGATTTTCTCACCAGGGTTTTTCAAATGAATATAAAATTCAATTCCCTGATTAACGTCAGTGGTACTCTTTTTGATAAAAGGCATCCACAAAGGGCTTTATGAATATCTTATTTTTTCGATATTCCCCGACATTTTTCTACCCTACAGGCTTTTAAGGTATACGTCCTGTGCTCCGTAAGCAACGAGTTGCATTAAACCACCTGCCATTTTATAATATTGCTAAAGAAAAAAAAATTTTATAATTTAATTTAATTCAATTAATTTTATATTTAATTAAATATAGAATTAATAATTTTTAATTGAGTACTTTATTCAAATCTAAATTGGTCTTCATAAATTTTAACAAATAAGTTTCTTCTAACACCTCTTTTTTATTTTCATGTGGTTTAGTAAAAACATAAGATTCTTTCTTTTTTTTAACAGACCAACCTTGCTCAATAGAATTAAATAAAATTAGCATTTTTTGAAATTTAATTGCGTCTATTTTAATATTTTCTAAATCTTGCAAAGATTCAATATCCATTACATTTTGCAAAGAAAAGTTTAGATATTTTTAAACTATAAAATAATATATAATATATATATGCCTATTCGATTCACAAAAAGATACAAAAAATGCAAAAAATGCAAAAAATGCAAAAAATGCCAAAAAACTATTTCTAAAAGAGGAGGTGGTGGTTGTGGAATGTGGGGCCCTTTTGAATTGTCAAATTATGGTGGTTTGGGTGGTTGCGGTTTTGACATCGAACCTAGACAACCAGAATATGAAGAAGGGACAAATCAAAAAGTACAGAAAAAAAATAAAAATGGAAAACCCAAATATTATACAATAAAAAAATATTGGGTGGATGTTACAGATATACCTGGTACAGATACAAAAAAAGTTACAAAAATTACAGCTCCTACTGCGGGAGAAGATGTTGATTTAAAAAAAGCTCAAAATGGAGATTTTTTTGCAGGTTCTAGATTTTCAGATGAGGAGCTTACCAAACCAAGTTGTTTATTTGAAATGTTTCCTTATGGTTTCTGGATTGGGAAAACAGGATATGAAAATATTTATAATTTGCAAAACAAAGATCAAATATATACATCAAAAGCTTATGATAAAAATAAACCACCATGCCCGCGAAAAAAATTTAATGCAGGTTTGCCAAAAGATGCAAGTACTATTACACAAGTAGCTGCTTATACTATGCATAAGAGAGAAATTTTAGAAATGCAGTTGCTTGAATCCCGTGATCCAAAATATTTGTGGACTTCTCGTCTGGATGTAAAGAATGACATTATAGATGCTAATGGGAAAAATATAGATTGCGGTGCTTTTAAATTTGGAAATTTTGATGTTATTCGATGGGGTGGAACGGGTGGCTATGGTTTTAATATTTGGGATGATAAGGGTAAAAAATTTTGGATAGAAATTGACCCTTTTTTAAATATTGCATTGGAAGTAAAAGATGAGTCTAATTGTACATTTGGTAATATTGGTTGTCCGTTAGATCATGATAAAACAAATACATTAATGAAAATAGAACCGGAAGAAGCTAGAACTCCTCTAGTAACACATCCGTTTTTTTTAAAATTATTTCCAGAAGGTTATAAAATATCTGAAAAAGGTGAAACTATAACAGATGAACCTAAATTAGTAGTAGTAGAATCAGGAGTAAAAGAAGAACCAGCAGCAAATGAACCAGTAGAACCAGGAGCAGCAAATGAACCAGTAGAACCAGGAGCAGCAAATGAACCAGTACCAGGAGCAAATGAACCAGTAGCAGTAGAACCAGGAGCAGCAGCAAATGAACCAGCAGCAGGAGTAATAGTAGAAAAAGTGGAACCATTACCAGCTTATTCTGCCGGTGGTGGTAGAAAAACAACAAAAAGAAGAAAAAATAAAAATAAAAATAAAAATAGTAAAAAAAGAAAATAAATATTTATAATTTATTATAAATTAAATAAAATTTAAAATAAATATAAAAGAACACATGCCAAATTTTAAACCAAAAACAGCAAAAAATATAAAATACAACAAAAAGGCTTCTATTACGCTAGATACAAAACACAAAGAATTTTTAAATGAATTCAGCAAAGACGAAGAAGATAGGATCCCTGAATTGAAATTAGAAAAACAAGTATTAAAACAACAATTGTTGCAAAAAAATACTATTGAACAACAGCTGGATATACAAGATAAAATAAATGAACTCAATCAAAGAATAAAAGAAATAAAATCAAAAAAAAAGGAATATTTTTTGGACAATTCCAAATATATTTTTGAATATTTTGAAAACAAAAAAAATATATCAGATGGAAATGCTGTAAATTCAACTGCAAATAATAAAACAAAAATGGTAAATAGTTTTTTTAAAATAAAACAAAATAATGAAAATACACGCGAAGAAAAAGTAGAAAATAACAATATTGTACAAAAATATTTAGTGAATATTGATAATGGTTTTTTGGATGTAAATTCTTTTGTTTATCAAATAGATATTTGCCAAGTCTGTTACAAAGGAGAGCTGATCCCATTGGAAGATGAAGGTATTTTGCTTTGTAATAATTGTTCTAGAAGCATCCCTTATTTAATTGAAAATGAAAAACCATCTTATAAAGAGCCACCAAAAGAAGTATGCTTCTACGCTTATAAAAGAATCAATCATTTTAAAGAAATATTAGCTCAATTTCAAGGCAAAGAAACAACTCAAATTCCTGCTGATGTTATTGAAAATATTAAACTACAAATTAAAAAAGAACGCATTGAATTACCTCAAATTACAAATATAAAAACAAAAGAAATATTGAAAAAACTCGGTTATAATAAATACTATGAACATATACCATTTATTAAAGATAAATTGGGAATTAAACCACCGATTATGTCACCAGAATTGGAGGAAACATTATGTAACCTTTTTGTTGAATTACAAGCGCCTTATTCCAGATATTGCCCGGATGATCGCGTCAATTTCTTGAATTATTATTACACTGCATATAAGCTATGCGAGCTTTTAGGCGAAGACGATTATTTAGAGCATTTTCCAATGTTAAAAGACCCAGAAAAACGCATGGAACAAGACGAAATATGGAAGAAGATTTGCTTGGACTTGGATTGGGAATATATACCGACAATCTGAAATATTATGATTTGTTATCAATAAAATGTAAATATATATAAAAAAATGCAAAATTAGCTAGCAAATAAATTTCACAATTTATTATATTTGTTTGTAAAAAAATTACTGCACATAATATTTCTTGAATATAAAAGGATAAATACAACAATAGATTGTTTCCTTTTTTATAACAATGATGAAACATAAATACTAAAATACTTGTAAAAACAACAAAACAATATACAAAATGAATAATGTTTGTGTGGTCATAAAATAATACTCCTACAATTCCAATTAAAATAGCAACTATAGAAAAAAAAGAAAATATATCGTATCTCAATAATTCATAAAAAATAGTAATTAAACCCATAATTGTCATATTTGTAAACACAATTTGATTACAATCTTTGTTTTTAAGAATACTTGAAATGGAACCATCGTTTATTGTATAATAATTATAAACATTATAAATAACATACATATACGTAAGAATCATAGATAGAAAAAGTGCATTTTGTAAATAGATAACAAACATTATATTTAAAAAAGTATTAAAGTTTTATATATTTATTCTAATATATAAAATGATTATGCAGAAAAATTTAAAATTTTTGTATACTAGTAGCAATATAAAATTATTTTATAGAAACTTTCTATTTTGGTTTCTGCTTAAATCATTTATTGCTAGTTATTATGGTATAAATATATATTTTGTTTTATGTGGATTTTTATGTTGGTCTTTTTGGGAATATATGTATCATCGTTTTGCGATGCATGGTTTAAAAAATACAATTTATTATTACAAAATGCATGGTTTTCATCATACATATCCAAACAAACCATCGCATATTCCAATTTTTCAATATATGATTGTTTCACCAGTGTTTTTCATTTTGTCTTATTTTATACATCCTGCCTTTGTATTTTCTTATTCTATTGGACATTTATGTGGCTTATATTGTTTTGAAAAAATGCATTATTATATACATAATGATGCGAATATAGAACAAATATATTCAAAATATCATATGTATCATCACAAAAATTCGAATAAAGCATTTTGTTTTACAAGCCCTTGTTTTGATATTTTGTGTGGAACGTTTCCAAAGAATCATTTTTCATACAATAGCATTGCCATTTTACCGATTCCTTATATTAGTTTTTTTGGAATTAAAGAAAAATAATACTTAATTAGGCTTATAAGGAAACAATTGTAATTCACGCGTGTTGTAAATGGAGAAATTGGGGTCATAATTATTGGCGCCTACACCGCTCCCATAACAAGTGCCACCTCTTTGCTTTTTTCTACAAATTTTTCTAGTTTTTCTACAATTTTTTCTAGATTTTCTACAATTTTTTCTACATGATTTCTTTGCCATATTATATTATAACCAGATTTTAAATATATTCTAAATACATTTAAAATAATAAAACGCAATACATAATTTCCGGAAATTTAACAATGTGGAATCAAAAATATAAGCATTTTTATATATGTTCTTTTTGAAAGAAATGAAAGAAGTATAATTATTTTCTTGTAGATCTTCTTTTTGTTCTTCTTTTTGTTCTTCTTTTTGTTTTTTTATTCTTTTTAGATTTTTTACGATGACGTCTTGTTTTGCCTCCTCTAATAGCGAGGAAAACAATAGCAATCCTCCCTAATATTTGGAGAACAGAAATAACTACAAAACCTACTATACCTAGTATACCTCTTAATAAAGTTTTTTGCTCTTCAGACAAATTTTCTAAATTTTTTGAATATTTTTCTTGAAAATCGTTCGTAAAATTTTTTAATCTATTTTCGACCCCTTCCAAAAGTTGAAGTTCATTTTCTCTCTCTTGTTTTTTACCACGATAGTGTTCATCTTCCTGTAATGTTGTAAGTCTTTCTAAAAAAATTTCTTGCTTTTTTTTAATACCATTAAAAAGTGTAGAAATCTTTTGTAAACTTTTTACATCAATACTACTAGCCTCTTTTTGTAAATTATCAGTTAACTGCAATATTTCATGCATATTCTCTTCAACATCAACAACAGCATTACTTGCGTGGTAAGTTTGATTATGAAATAATCTGTTGCTTAAACCAGATAGAGCTGTTACATTAAATTTTTTTTTAAAATCGCTATCAGGCAAAACACCAGGACTTCTGTAAGACATATATATATTTATAAATATTTTAATTTATAAATATCATGTAATTTTATAACATTTATGGTCTAAAAACCACCGGGAAAATGAACCATGTTCAAACCTATACCTAGTCCAGCTCCAGATCTAGCAGAAACTCCCATCGATGGCACATAGGTGTCAAGGATGCTAAACGTAGCAGCGGCAGTCAAGGCGATCAAAACAATTTCCTCGACGTTTAGAGAACGTTTAGGAATAGCATAAGCAGCAATAGCGACCATAAGACCTTCAACAAGATACTTAATAATTCTCTTAACTAGTTCAGCAACATTAATTCCGGACATTATAATAAATAAAAAGAAAAAAATATATATTGCGATTAAAAACTTAAAAATAAATAATTTTATTAATAAAATGGATCGTTCTAAAGGCAAACATTCAAAGAATTCTGGTTTTGAGAGAAAACAAATAAATGGGAAACAAAATCCTAAATATGTCGATTTATTGGAAGAAGATAAGCCTATTGCTGGACAAAAATTTGTGTGTGTTTCATTTTGTTCACCTGAACAAATTTTAAAACAAAAAGAGATGTTTTTTTTCGAAGAATTCCTAAAGAAGTGGGATTTAAATAAATCGATGGAAAAATTTGTGCAATTTTTAAATTTTATTTCTTTTAAATACAATATTTCCTTTGATGACGTTTCAAATGATTTTAAAGATTTTGTAAAGGAAGAAAAAGATTCTTTGGCAAAAACAACTTTTGAAGATGAATACAAAACATTTTTAGACAACAATGAAGAAGACTTGCAAAAGAAATTTGATATTGCACATAATTTCCAAACAAGTACACGTGGTATCAAAGTGCGCGGCTCCTATCCCACGCAACAAGAAGCCGAATTGCGCGCTAAATTGCTGAGAGAAATTGATGATAAGCATGATATTTTTGTTGGTCCTGTGGGTTTATGGATGCCTTGGGATCCAGAAGCTTATAAAACTGGTCGTGTGGAATATATGGAAGACGAGTTGAATCAATTGATGAGTGAAAAGAAGAAAAATGAGGCAAATGCAAAAAGTACATTTGAACAGCGCGTCAAGGAATCGAAACAAAAGGCCATCGATGAAAATATCAAGAATGCCGAGAAGTCTGGTAATACACTAACACAAACTATCGATGAACAAGGTAATTTGATTGGTGTAAATAATGTAAATACTCAAGAGGTTGCATTAAAGGATCAAGAAAACATTTCTTCTGCGGATATTTGTAATGAATTGTTTGAAGGAGAGAATATTGTTATTGGTAAAACGGATAATGGTCAGAGTCAATTATTGTCAGGGCCATTTGCTCCACCTTTAGAAAATCCACCTTTAGAAAATCCACCTTTAGAAAAGGTGGAGCCAAAGTAGACACTTACTTTTTTCCACCTTTAGGAAAGGTGGAGCCAAAGTAGAGACTTACTTTTTAAAAATTAAATTGTATTTTTGCTCCACTTTTTTTAAAAGTGGAAAAAGTGGAAAAGGTGGAATTGTATTTTTGCTCCACTTTTTTAAAAAGTGGAATTTTATTTTTGCTCCACTTTTTTAAAAAGTGGAAAAAGTGGAAAAGGTGGAATTTTATTTTTGCTCCACTTTTTTTAAAAGTGGAAAAAGTGGAATTTTTAATTTAAAGACAAAAAAATAATATAACTAAACATGAAAATTTGTTATATTATTTCTACTTGTGACAAATATTTAGAAACGCGTGTTAAATACCAAATGGAAATTATGTTAAAAGATGTACCACCATCAGACATTTTTTATTTGACTTCAAAAATGGATGCAGAAAAACGCCAGTTCGGCTGGAATTGCATGGATGATGAAAAAAATATTTCTTGGAAATATATTTACTTCATGTATCATATGAAAATTTTTGATTATGACTGGTACATATTCATTGATGATGATACGTTTGTTTTCCAAGACAGATTGGAAAACTTATTGCACAATTATAATTGCAATGAATGCTATTATATTGGCAAAGAGTTAGACCATATTAAAAAAAAATTCTGTTTATACATGTCTGGTGGTGCAGGTTATGCCATTTCAAAAGCATTGTATATGAAAATGCATTTGTATGTTCAAAAAAATGGCATTAATAATAGTTATAAACATTGGTGTGATGATTTATGTATTGGTTTATGGATCCAAGAAATGTCGAAAACAGACGAAAATGTAGTGCATCAATTAAACAATGATTTATTTCATTTAGAATTACATAAAAGTTCTAATGAATTAAAACATGCAATTACATTTCATAAAGTAATGACTTTAGAAAATTATCAATTTTATCAACAACTACTACACAAAAAAAAAGAAGTTACAAGTAAAATACAAAAAGAAGATACTACTTTTGCGCTTATTTGTGATGCTGCTTATTGGGAAAAAGCTAAAAAAACGATTATAGATTTACGAAGCAAGGGTAATTGGTGTGGTTCCATTGTATTGGCGACCATTGATTTTGATCTACAAACCAATTTCAAGGATTTTTATAATATAACAGAAGTGAAATTTCCACACATAGACAAGACAACACTTCTTGAAAAAATTGGCCAGCATGGTTTCTCAAATTCAGACAAGAGAGAAGTAAATAAAGTGAACCAATGGGAGAAATTGCACATATTTGACGATTATTTTAAGAGCTGGGATCGTGTGATATTTTTAGATGCAGGGTTGCGTATATTAGACGACGTTGTACACTTATTGGCACTCGATTATAAAAACAAAATTTTGGCGCCCATAGATGGAAAGCATAATGCATATAATGAATTCAAATGTCAGCTCTCCTATGATAAACCAGAATTGATTTCTTCTCTCGTCGACGAATTTGGATCAAATATTTTAGAATCAACTTATATGTTGAATTGTATTTGGATCTATGACACGCATATATTGAATTTGTGCGATAAAACTCAATTGATTGAGGCAATGAACAAATATCCATTTTGTAGAACAAATGAGATGGGGATTATGAATCTTTTGTTTCATTTTAAGTATCATGTATGGGAGCCATTTCCAATTAAAGCATCATCTATCAATAACAAGTTTTTGTTTGATTGGTGTGAATTAAATAATCCTGGAACAAATTGGAGAGATTATTGTAGTATGAAGTATCCAGTCACTATTAGTTTTGAAGATACATAAAATAGCGTTTTTGAAATTAAAATAATATATATATATATAAATGGAAAATCAACTAGTTGCAGGCGAACCAGTCGTAGGCGAAAATTACGCTGAAAAAAAAAAAGGAGAACTGAATCGATTAGGAAGATATGTAGGAAAAAAACTGCTAGGTTTGCGAGGTATGGCAGGATATGATACGTATTTATTTTGTTCAAACGAACGGGATTTTAATGACGCTTTGGGAATGGCTTGGACAAGAGATCGTACCAATGTACATGGTTCAAGAGGACAAATTCTTTCAGGCTGTTCTATGAGAACAAAAGACGACTTACAATATATCAATCCCTTTAGAGATTCACAACCTAGTTCAATCTCGCATCGCCCAGAAAATTACGGAGGTAAAAAACGTCGTTCCACAAAAAAGCGAAAATCGAAACGATCTCATAAAAGAGGTAGACATACAAAAAGAATTCGTTAAATAAATAGTGCAAAATATTATCACTATTCTTTATCTATTTTAAAATAATATATATATATATATATATTATAATGTCTGTTTCCATGAATTATCGTAACGTTACCAAAGTGAATGATACTTCCGAATTAAATCAAAAAAAAAAATATTATCAGGAGAAGCATTATAGGGGTAAGGGAAAACCTGGAGATTTTTTTTATTTAGGGAAATATATAAAGACTATATCCGTGCAGGAGAAATGGTTTGGTAATACAATATTTAATACAATATTTAATATATTTTTTAATTCTAAAGAACAAACACCTGAAGAAGCACTAGAGAATGAAAGACTTGCTAGACAAATCAATGATGTGAAAGACTTTAATCCCATAATTACAACTCCACATGGAGACATATCTGTCCCAGGATGTACAGCGATTAGATGGGGAGACGGAAAAGTAAAAGTTGGAGATTTATATTATTGGGACCCAGAAAATTACGGAGGTAAAAAACGTCGTTCTACAAAAAAACGAAAATCGAAACGATCTCATAAAAAAAGAGGTAGACATACAAAAAGAATTCGTTAAATAAATAGTGCAAAATAATATCACTATTCTTTATCCATTTTAAAATAATATATATATATATGATGTCTTCTGTTAACATTCCGATGAGTGACGTTGCCAAAGTGCAGAATGCTTCCGATTTAAATTCAGAAAGAAATTATTACAAGTATCTTGGATCAAATCGTTCTTATTCAGGCCAAGGAGATTTTAACCATTTAGGAAACTATATAAAAACTATATCCAAGCCTGGGGATTTGTATGGTAAAACAAAACTTTATATATTTTTTGCTCGTGGAATACAAGGAGATCAAGAATCAAAAAAAAATAAAGATCTTGCTATGCAAATTAATGATTTGGATGCAAGATCTACACCCATAATTAAAACTCCAAATGAAATCATATATGTCCCAGGATGTACAGCGATTCAGGAAAGTGGAATGTTAGAAAAATTATTTGGAAACTTATATTATTTGAAGACAGCACCAGCACAAGCAGCAGCAGCAGCACAAGCAGCAGCAGCAGCAGGAGGCAGCAGAAAGGAAACATGGGGAGGTAAAAAACGTCGTTCTACAAAAAAGCGAAAATCGAAACGATCTCATAAAAAAAGAGGTAGACATACAAAAAGAATTCGTTAATTCTTTTGATCTATAGTATATGCATTGGTCCTAATGTAATGACTAAAACTTTGACAATTATGTTTATATAAATGATAAGAAGTATTCCAAGATTGAAGTAATTTATACAAATGTGAATCTATTTTTTTTATCGATTCAACAGACACAAGTTTTTTATTTATGGTATTAAAATTTGTTGTTAAAGAGTCAATATCTACTTTATCAATATAATGCACTTGGATTTTTCCAGGAATGCTTTTTCCTAGCAATAATTTTTTTATAACTTTACTATCCATATAATTTTCACAAGGGCAAAAATCAATTGCATACAAATTTTTGTACATTGTATCATTTACATTAAATTCATCCATTTTTGCAAGAACAATGTCATGAAAATTACATAATCCGCAATTGTATATAGGTATATTTATAATTTTGATAAAAAATTGCGTATATCCTATATGTATTAAATTTAACAACCAAAATTTCATATACATAATGTATATATTTATACATTATTTATTTATATACTTGTCGTAGAGAATGTTACAAAGATAATGTCGTCCATGGACTGATTTGTTGTAAAAACGGATGCGGTTAATTGGAATAGAGATGTAAATGGTGCTACAAATATTTACAAAATTGCTTATAATGTGATAAATAATAAAGAAAGACCAAATTATTTATCAAGAAGCAATAATTCATCAGGGTTTTAGACGAACCATCAAAACCAAAATTTACACGCTCTAAAACCTTGTTAATTTTTAATGGGATTTTTGTCCCATTTTAAATCTTCAAGGTTGTAAAGAGTTTTAATACTAAATTATATTATTTACTTAACTAATTGGTTACCACTTATTTGCCTTTTTGACACTGATTTTGGGACCAGCGCCGCGTTTTGTCTGTTTATTTGGGTCATATTGTTCTTCATCTTCGTCATCTTTGAGGCTTTTTGATAATTCCCAGAATTCTTTAGACCCTAATCTGAAATCGCCATGATTTTCAGCCTTGTACCAGAAGACTTGGTCATGCAATTTGTTGGATTTTGAGTTGTTATTTATTACCAAGCACTCATAATTCTCAGTACATTGATCCATCACCTGACAAAAGCTCTCAAATGTTGGAAACATGCCAGCGTAGTTTTCATAAATACGTTTTCTATTGGCAATATAATTTTCGCGTAAAATAAAAACGTAATCAATATTGGTGCGGAGAGTTGGAGGGATTCCAAGCGGATATTGCATTGTGATGACCAACATTATCTTCCAATGTCGCCCGTTCATAAACAAAAGTCTCATCATCTTATCTCGAGACCAGGTGTTATCGTATAAACAATCATCTAAAATAACAAATGCACGTGGATCAATATTGCTGCGTTTATATGTTTCCATTTCCTTTTTAATTTGCTTCAATACTGTGCGCTGTCGCTTCAATATATTTTCAATAATAGCAGTATTGTATTCATTATGAATGAAAAGTTTTGGCACCATTTTCCCGTAAAATCCGTTGCCCTCTTCTGTGCCGGATATAACAGTTCCAATAGGAATATCTTGCTGGTAGTAAAGAAGATCGCGAACCAAGAAAGATTTACCAGTATCACGCTTACCAATTAAGACAACAACAGGTCCCTTATTTTCATTTGGTTTGAAACTTATGTTTTTCATGTCAAATTTTTTTAACTCTAATGTCATATAACTTTTGGGAAGAATATTTTCTTTTGTTTTACGCAAATAAATAAGTTAAAAACACTAATAATTTATATATTATTTAGCTAAAGAATGATAAATGTAAACTATCAAAAAAGGAAAAATGCTGAACTTTTCAAAAGTTTAGAAGAACAGACCTCTCTCTTTCTCTCAAATGCTCAAAATTATATTCCGATTTACAACAAATTTTTTTCATTGAATGACACGAATTATAATAATATAAATTTAAACAACAAATGGCATTTGTCAAGTGTAAATGAAAAGCTGGAAGACAATATGCATTTATACAATTGCAGAGTAAAGAATTTTGTGACCAACAAAGTAAAAGATCGCGAAGTATTTTTTAAAATGGCACCATTATTAGACCCTTATAAATACTTAATTGGTAAATATACACAAACAAATGAAACACTTTTTTCATTACCATGTATTCCATCGAATGAAGCAGATTGTCATCCAAAAATGATGGATGTAAATAATTCTGCATATGTAGATGGGCTATTTTTGTATTTATCTAGTCAGCTCATTTACACTACCCATTTTCCACATGGCGTCGATTATTTTGGCTCTTTTCTAGGAATTAAAAATGATTTTACTTTAAATATTTTTGATGATATAGATTACTTACATAGTTCTGATTTTTTCAATAAGCATAAAAATGTTTTGTTTAAAGTGGACAACTATGATCATTTATTTCCTATTGATGAGAAACCTCTAAAACCTATTTGCATTGATCATAATAGTAGTGCAAAATCGCAATTGTCGATTCATAGTGTGGATGCACAAGTATTTGAAGAAGTATTTGATGATAATTTATTAAATCTGGATGATTTAAAAAATAGATCTATGGATTTAATTGACATTACAAATTCTTCCATTTTGGAAAAATCAAATACTAACGAAGGAGTTACATTAAAATCCAGTTCTACTTGTTCCTCTAGATCTTCTCATACAAATGACGAAACGGATTTACAATCCAACAGCGATTATGAAGAAGACGAAGTTGAAGATGGAGAGAAAGAAGGAAAAGATAAAGACGGAGACGAAGAAGATGGAGAAGATGAAGACGACGACGACGATGAAGATGACGACGATGAAGATGAAGTGATACATGCTACCATACCGAAATTTCCAGTCCAAGTCATTTGCATGGAATATTGTGAAAATACATTTGACGATTTAATCATTCATAATGAATTAACCCAAGAAGAATGGTATTCCGCATTTATGCAAATTATTATGATTTTAATAACATATCAAAAATGTTTCCATTTTACCCACAATGATTTGCATACAAATAACATCATGTATAACACAACAAATACAAAATACTTGTATTATTGTTATAAGAAAAAATATTATAAAATTCCTACATTTGGCCGTATGTTTAAAATAATAGATTTTGGCAGAAGTATTTATAAATTTGACGGCAAACTATTTTGCAGTGATAGTTTTCAACCAGGTGGAGATGCAGCCACGCAATATAACACCGAACCTTATTTAAATGAAAAGAAGCCACGATTGGAGCCCAATTATAGTTTTGATTTGTGTCGTTTAGCGTGTTCTATTTTTGATTACGTGATTGACGATTTTGAGGAAATCAAAGATTTAAGCAAATGTGAAGACCCAATTAAAAAACTAATAGTGGAATGGTGTTTAGATGATAATGGTGTAAATATGTTGTATAAAAACAATGGAACAGATCGATACCCTGATTTTAAATTGTATAAGATGATTGCCCGTTGTGTGCATCATCATACTCCTCATGCACAATTGGAACGCCCTGAGTTTAAGAATTTCTTATGTAACCATCCTGGCACAAATCAAGTCATCAATATAGATGATATACCAGTTTTTGTATAAAATAGTTATTTTATTTATATAATATAATAGTATGACTTCATTTGGTTTTATTGTTACAAGACATGTAAATTCTGAAAAAACAAATAAATATTGGAATCATACAATAAAATTATTAAGAAGTTATTATCCATATAAAAAAATTGTCATTATAGATGATAATAGTAATCAAGAATTTGTGAAAGCTGAATTTGATTATAACAATATAGAAATTGTGCATTCTGAATTTCCAGGACGAGGCGAATTATTACCTTATCATTATTTTATCAAAAATCATTATTTTGATAACGCGGTCATTATACATGATAGTGTTTTTTTCCATAAGCGTGTCAATTTTGAATTATTAAATAATATAAATGTGATACCATTATGGTTTTTTTATTCAGACAAAGAAAATGTAGAAAATACTTTGAGAATATCTAGGTGTCTTAAAAATAGTTTTTTTTTACAAGACAAATTGAAAAATGATAGTGTGTCCATGATGCCAAAGCAAAATTGGTATGGCTGCTTCGGTGTTCAGGCTTATATCAATCGTGATTACTTATTACAATTAGAATCTAAATATGGCATTACAAATATGATTTCTCAAGTAAAATGTAGATTAGATAGATGTTGTCTAGAGAGAATCATGGGTTGTATTTTTTTTACAGAAAATCAAAAAATCTCTGAAAAAAAATCGCTTTTTGGAAATATCATGAAGTATCAAACCTGGGGATACTCTTTTGATGAATATATGGCCAGCTTAAAAAAAGGCACTATTCCCAAGGCTGTAGTGAAAGTATGGACGGGTAGATAAGTTTAGTCACTCCGTTTATCGGTCACTCCGTTTAGAAATCGGGATTATCCGTAAATACTTTCGGCGCATTCCCTCCGTGATGAATGACAGGATGTATTTGTTTTAATAAAAAATGCCCAGCAACCACACTAATATACACTACCAATGCATCTCGAATCAACAATTTTAATGGTTTACTTTCTTTATCTATAAATCTCATTTCTAAAAATTTAACAATTAAAAATATAATAGAAATTATAAATGCATTTACAAATATACTATCCATCTAGTATATTTGTTGATAATTCTTATTCTTTTTTATACGCAAAATATTTACTCTAAAACTTCAATATCGTCTATCAGTAAATCTGGTAGCAATTCGAGTTTTGGCTCTTCAATATTATGAACGTCTAGACTATCTAGTTGAAAAGGTTGATCGGAAATAGTCAACTTTACATTGTCGTCATCTTCCTCTTCCGCTTCCTCTATTTTACGCTGTTGATTTCTTATTTGACTAATTTGTTCTAAAGTATTGACATCTTTTGGAGCACTAATGGATGTAATAGATCCGTCGGGTGTTTTTACTAGATCAATATCATTAAAACTTAAACGCGTATTTAAACCAGAAGTTTCTGATTCTTGTGATAAAGGTTGTGCTAAGGGTTGTGCTAAGGGTTGTGATAAAGGTTGCACAATCGGCTCATTTATGATTTCTTCCTTTACCTCTTCAATAACATCTTCTTCCATTGTTTCGTCCATATAAGCTTTTAAAATAGCCTCGACAGGAATACTTTCTCGCAATGTATTTAAAATACCTTCTTGTACAATAATTTCTAGTTCTCGATGATTTTTTTGTATTTGCAAAGGAGGAATACCAATCTCAAACAAGTATACGTTTTTGTATACTTTTCTTGCAACATTGACATAAGTTTTGTGAACAAAATCGTCTAATTTAGGAACATGAATATCAATTTTCTTTTGTTTCTGACCAACACGCATAGCAGTCAATACTTTTAATTGAATAATATGAACACATGTTACTAAATCTTCTAAATAATTGCAACCTGATTTTTCACAAATACGTTTTCTTTCTGTTTCTATGATTTGAGCATTCCACTTAGGAATACGTGAAATCAAATTTTGAAAAGTCATTAAATATTTATCCATTTCATTGTTTTCTTTGCAAAGTTTTAAAGATTCGTCTAAAATGGATTTGTATCCATCAATAATCAAAGGGGTTAATAGAGTAACTAAACGTGATGACCATTCGTTTTTTGATTCATGTAGCGCACTTACATTAAAATCGTCCATTCTTTAATTAAGAAAAGGTTTTTAAATATTATTTTCAAACTAATTTTATTTATATATATATATATGGCTGATACTAAATCCGAGATATTAGATAATAATATTGGTAAAGAAATTACATATACTCCAAAAGGTAATGACACAAAATCAGCCAAAGGTAAACTAGTTAGTTATACATACGATAAAGCAACTGATAACTTAACTATTAATATAAAAGGTAGTTTTTATGGAACAACAAAGGTCGAAAATATCAAAAGAGTTGATGTTCTTGATGGAAATGGAAGATATGATACATTACAATATGATATTCCTCAATTATTTCCTCAATTATTTAAAACTGAACCTGAAGCTACTAGTGGTTGGCAATGGCCTTTTGCTGGAAAACAAGAAGAACCTGTTGCTACACCTGGTCCTGCTCCTGAGACTGCTGCTCCTGAAACACCTGGTTCTGAAAGTGCTACTGAAACACCTGCTACTGAAACACCTGCTACTGAAACACCTGGTTCTGAACCAACGGAAAAAAAAGGTTTCTTTTCAAGATTAAAATCCAAAGCTTCAAATTTTGGGAAAAACATCTCTTCCAAAGCTTCAAATTTAAAAAACAAAATCTCTTCTAGATTCTCAGGTAAAGAAACTTCTAGTGATAATGTTACAATAGATTATGCTCTTCCTGCTTATATTATAGATGAAGCAATAGCAGCACCTGAAGCAGCTGCAGCAGCTGGAGGAAGTAAAAAGTCTAAAACTTGTAAAAGGTCTAAAAAATGTAAAAAATCTAAAACTTGTAAAAAATCGAATAAATCGAATAAATGTAATAAAACTAGAAAATCTAAAAAATAATTTACATAAAACTAATATTTTCCAAAGAAAAGTCTGCCTGCAAAAATATAAAGTTCACTATAAATAACATTAATAATTTCTCATTTCTAAATTCTTTTCGCACTTTATGAAAGCATAATAGCATTTCATAACGTTTTTGTTCTTTTATTTTATTTTCCAAAAATTTAGGATGTTCTAACAAATGAATAATATCTAAAGCACTATATGATTTTTCATACAATTTAGTACATAAAGTAATTAATTTATCCAGTGTTATATTTTTATCGATTGAATATTTGATCAACTCTTTTTTCAACCAATCACTATGATGCGCCTTGACATCTTTCATATGAAAATTTTCATTCAAATTATATTGATATAAATTAATTACAGATCCATCGACTACAGGCTCAGGTACATAAATTTCACAAAATCGCGATAAAATGGGCTTCATTAGATTATATTTATCTTCTGCAATAATAAAAAACCGCGTATTATGACTAAATAATTCAATACATCTTCGCAAAGCAGATTGCGCATCCATCGTCAATTTATCAGCATTTAACAAAACAATACTTTTAAAAATGTTTCCGCCATTAGAATGAATATGTGTTTTTGCAAAAAATTTCAAATCTTCGCGTATAAATTTAATTCCTTTTCCATGTGAGCAATTCACATACATGACATAGGATTTTATTTTCTCTCTATTTTTATCATAAATCTTGTGAATAAATTCATTGACAATCGTTCTTTTTCCACATCCAGAAGGTCCATGAAACAAAATATTTGGTATTTTATGTAGAGAATAAAAATAATCTAATTTTTCTTTTATATTTTCATGTATATTTAATGACATAGAGTGACTATATTAAAATACAAAGTGTTTTTATATTTTAATAGAACGTAATATATTTTACATTTTTTATACTGAGGTAGTCAAAGAATGTGTATATGGGTTGGATCTGAAAGCTGAAAGAATATCTGGTTCTATTCTCTCGCAACCCGCACATTCATTATAATATTGAGAAGAACGAATAGCCCCATATGTTTGAACCGAAGGAGGTTGTTCACTGATTCTAGAAAATGCGGGGTTAAATCTACCATCTAGACGATCTTGGTCACTTTTAATAGTACTTAAATGCATTTTCTGATTAAATATCTGGGTTCCACCTTCGTTTGGTCTATTATAAATTGTTTGCGATTTAATATCATTATTATGTTGATTATAAGCTGCACCATAACTCATATCTCCATATCCAGTTGCGTATCCACCGGCAGCAGTAAAATATTCGCAGCTGCTTGTTTGTCTTTGTGTCGCCTCTGGAGCAGTATAATTGTTTACATATAAGCTTTCCCTTTGATTATTAATATAAAAATTTGGTGCATACAAAGTGGTTTCCTTATTTGTGGTAGGAGTCGTGTCTTGCGGATTATAGACATAACCCTTAGGTACTGCCGAAGTAGCTTCTCCATAAATGCGAATATTATCAATGGTTTCGCTTTTACGTGTAGGTCTAAATATATCCATAATGGGTGCAATGACTGCCCCTATAGCTCCACTGAATCCAGAACCAAAAACTTCTTGTTGTTTAGAAATAGATCTATTGTTTTCATAATTGGTATAGCTTTTCACAAAATTATCGCCTCCATTTGTGGGGCCTTTTCCAATAGCACTGGCCGGTTTGACATCCATGCATGGCAAAGGAACACGCCTACTTTCTTCATAATTTTCGGGAGCAGAAGCCGCCTTAATATCTACGGATCCGGCAGGACCCATGTATTTTGTGGCAATATCATTGCGTCGAATGACTCCTAACTCTTGAATTGGTCTTAATGTTTCCCCCTTTTCTGCGCCAGTGGTTGTTAACCAGCGATCTTGTGTATTAATAAAAAACGTATCCGGACGCTGCTTCTCCACACGACCAAGCATTTGAGTGGTAGGAGCTGTTTTAATATAAGAATAAGCGGGACCTTCATGATTGATCATCTCATATTCCAATTTAGGATTGGTATCTACTCTTAATTGATCAATTGTTTTTGGTAGCCATTTGTCACGAGCTTCCATTCCCGAATTGAAGCCATTATTGCCATCGATCCCGAAACCTTTGTCTAAACCAGGGCCGACCATAATACTATCAAATGGCTTTGTATTGTTATTTTTCATACCGGGATTTACACGTGATTGATAAAAATCACTTTGATTTGGCATACCATACGCCCATTGCATATTGTCTTCTGGTTTAAACAAAGGTGCTTGCTCTATTTTCTTTATAGTTTGCGATCCAGAACCATTCATATTGTCCAAAACGGATTCCGTAATATCCATATCATATGTGCGACCTTTTACTTTTCCACCATAAAAAGGGACCATATTATTATGTTTAAATTGTTCAGAATTCAAATAATTTCCTGTTAAAGAATATATTTCTTGCGGATTTTGCCCAATAGATACATGATTTCGTTCTTTTTGCTGATATAAATTTTGATTAAAATATTTATCTGTAGCAGTATTTGGATTTGGGTACTTTTGAATGGTGTCCGTTACTTGATTTAAATTGGGAACTGGATAATTTTGCGGAGGAATGTTTGTATTTGGTAAATAATTATCTGTTTTTGTAGCTAAATTACTTCTGATTCCCATGTTTGTAAATTTTTCTTGTCCAGTCGATTTTCTTGCGTCTTTGTCTGCACAGGACTCATTTTGTTGATTGGATACAATATACATGCCACCTAATGCTAATAATGGGACTGCAAATTCCATATTATAATATATATATAAAACATTTTAAATATATATTTATTGATTTTACAAAACAATTATAGGCGCTCGCAAGAATTTGTTTGTAAACATGTAGTTGGGCCTCCTACATAACTGCCTCGAATTAAATTATATCTTCCCGGTAATTCAGAAGTTTCAGAAATATAACTTTTGTTTTCCATAATCATGCAATCACGTTTTGGTGTAAAATAGTCTTTTTCCAAAATGCGAGTGCTTAGATTATTTTGAAATGGCAAACAAGTATTTATTTGTGGATTTATAGGAGGATATTCCCATGCTACTTGCTCCACATCACGATACCACCATGCAGGATGAGTAGCTCTAGATTGATCCGTAAATAAATTGCTACAAGTAGGATATTTTATAGCTTCATTTGGAACATTATATTTAGTATATTCATCTTTGCCTAAACAATCCCTGCTAATGATTCTATTTACTCCTTGTAAATCGCTTTCCAATTGAATAGTATTTGTTCTTAAATTTGCTCCCCATTTTTGAATAATAATCTGAGGATCTTCTATATAGCAAGGATCTGCACCATTTCCTGGAACATTTAAAATCCAGCGACCTGGATCAGTTGCTTGTTGTAGCTCTTTTTTTGTTCTAGCATCATCATATTTAAATCTGGTACACGCCATTTATATATACTTTTAAAAAAAGTATAGCAAAATAAAGTAAATATACCTTTAAAAAAAGTATAGAAAAATAAAGTAAATATACTTTTATACTTTTAAAAAAAGTATAAAAAAAAGTATAGAAAAAGTATTTTTAAAGAAAAAGTATATAAATAAAATATATCAAAATAACATAATGTCAAAACCACCAACACTATGTTTAAACATGATTGTTAAAAATGAGAGTAAAATCATTACTCGAATGTTTGATTCTATAGTGAATATAATTGATTGCTATTGTATATGTGATACTGGTTCTACAGATAATACAATAGAAGTAATCACTAGTTATTTCGAAAGTAAAAATATTCCAGGAAAAATCGTTTGCGAACCCTTTAAAGATTTTTGCTACAATAGAAATTTTGCATTACAATCTTGTCTAAATATGTCTGATTATGTATTGCTTATGGATGCCGACATGATGCTTGAAGTAAAGAATTTTGATAAAATGATTTTGAACATCGCCTCCACATTTAACATTCTTCAAGGGAATGATTCTTTTTATTATCAAAACATCAGAATTCTTAAAAATAATGGCTTGTATAAATATGTTGGAGTAACACATGAATATATCGACACCCCACCCAATAGCACATTGTATGCTTTTGAAAAAAACCAGTTATTTATTAGAGATATCGGAGATGGTGGATGCAAGCAAAACAAATTTGAAAGAGATATTTCATTGCTCCTAAATGGAATTAAAGAAGAACCCAATAATGTTCGCTATTATTTTTATTTAGCAAATAGTTACCATGATAGTGGACGATTTGGTGAAGCTATTAATGCGTATAAAAAACGAATTGAAATGGGTGGTTGGAGAGAAGAAGTTTGGTATAGTTATTATCGCATTGGTTTATCTTTTAAAAACATGGGAAAAATAAAAGATGCGATTCATTATTGGTTAGAAGGCTACAATTTTTATCCAGAAAGACTAGAAGGATTATATGAAATAATTCAACATTATAGGATCGATTTTAAACCAAAATTAGCAGAAATATATTACAATATTGCAAAAAAGATATTGGAATTAAATCATAGAAGAGATGATTATTTATTTTTGCATGAAGACGTATATAGTAGTAGAATCTATTATGAATACACTATTTTTGCATCTTATTTGGGTATAAATAATATAAATGATGAAGTTGTAAAAATATTAAACAATTCAAAAATTGGACATGAAGTAGACAATTTATTATCCAATATGAAATTTTATAAATATATACTTACTCCTAGTTCTAGAATCATTTTTGATGATATAAATTCTGCCATTATTAACAATGATGCAATCAAATTTTATTCTTCTTCCAGTTGTTTGTTACCTGTTAATGAATCAAATCCAGTAAAATATATCATGAATGTTCGATATGTCAACTATTATATTACTGATCAAGGTTATTATTTAGATTGCGATAAACATATTATAAGTATAAACAAATATGTTGAATTGGACAAAAACCTAAACATCATTTGTGAAAAATGGCAACAGCTAAAATTTGAAGATCGACGATACATTGGCATTGAAGATGTACGGATATTTCATGATATTGAAACAAAAAAACAATTATTTCTTGGAACTGGATTTCATAAAAATGATCAAATTGGTATTGTAATGGGTAATTATGAGCCAAAAATACTAGATCCAACCTTTGTAATGGATTCTACAGAAGTAAGATCTAATTTCAATAATTCAAGTTGTGAGAAAAATTGGGTATTTGTCAATTATGAAGGCTCTACACATATAATATATGATTGGCATCCTATGCGCATATGCAAAATGAACTATGAAACCAACGAGTTACATCTTGTAAAAACGAAACCTGTACCACAAATATTTTCTCGCGCACGTGGATCAAGTAGTGGTTTTACATATGTACAAGATAGCGAAATATGGTTTGTTCAACATATTGTTTCCTATGAATCGCCGCGTCATTACTATCATATGATATCTGTATTTGACTTGAGTATGAATTTGTTACGATATTCTGCTCCTTTTAAGTTTGAAGGGGAGCCAATTGAATATTGTCTCAGTATTGTAGTAGAAAGTGAGCGTGTTCTCATTAATTATAGTACATGGGATAGAACAACACGAATAGGTGTTTACGAAAAAAAATATATAGATTCTCTCGTAAAATACTTACATGTGTAAATTACAAACATTTTATTAAGAATAAATTACGTCTTTGTTATCGTAATAGTCAATATTTGTTCTATTGTTTTCCAATAAAACATGTATTTGTTCTCTTTCTGCTTCAGAAGTAGAAGTTTGTTTTGATTTAATCATTTGTACAATAGGATTCAACAATAGGCGATCATTGTGATAATAATTTACAATAATATTATATTGAATATAAGAATATAATAATTCGTGATTCGGATTTGCTATAAAAAAAGGCACACAATACAATAAAACGTGATATGCTTCTTTTGTTTTATTAAAATCTAAATATTTTTGCACACTAGTCATAATTAAATGTATATTATGCAGTGGTTGCAAATAGTTGGATACAATACCAGGATAATCTCCATAAAATAAATCAAACAAATCTGGATTCTCTCGTTGAACCATCGTCATTACTGCTTCGTCAATTTGATACCAATCATTTGCATATATTTCTTCCGTTTTTTCTTTAAACAATTCACAATATTTCAATATATTTTCTTTCGAGCCACTAAATAATCCCCCTGCACTATGATGATATATATTTTGAAACATGATTTTGTTATCAATAGTTTCAAGGTAAGGATTGATACATAATTGTTTGATGGTATCTGGAATAGTAAAGATCCACTCGTGAATTCTCTCTGTATTTTGAGCTACATGATTGATGCCAAAGTCCATCCAAACAAAATGACTACTGCCAAAAGGATTGGCTTCAATGGCACATTTCATAAAATCAAATTTATTATTGTTTAAAATAATATACATGGGTGTTTCGTGATCTACATGACCATTCAATATATGAAATTTTTGTTGAAGTTCTTTTAATTTGTCTAGATGTTGGTAATAATAAGTATGTTCAAATGATTTTGTACAAATACACAAGTAAGGATTTTTCGAATATTTATAAACAAGATCAATTATTTCTTCTTCATCTGTAAATACAACCAAAGGATAGTTCAATTGCAATATGAATTTTTTTGCATCTTCAAAATATTTTTCCACGCTATGGTTATATACGCAACCACTAGTATTTGCTTCTTTTTTTCTTATGTTATAAAACATGGTAACAATAGTAGGTAATGGTTTAATTGGATGTTTGCATTTTCCCCAATCAACATGCTGTATATTTTGTATTTCTTTATTGTATATTTGTTGAATAGTTTCATTTCCATTTTTATTTTGAAACAAAGCAATAGGGTTTATACTACTGGAATTCGTAACATATTCGGTGCCTTCTTGAAAATGCAATAAATAAATAGTATTGTTACTACTTTGTATACCTTGTTTACAAATAAAACTAGATGTTTCTTCCAATTGTAAGTAAGTATTGGTGGCTCTACCCAACACTCCAGGACCAGCAAAATCTAAATTAGAATAAGGTATAATATTATTTTCGACGTTGTATACTATACGTTGAATACACTCAAATAATATTGGATGTTTAGGCACAGAAGCAATAAAGGCATTGAATAAATTATGAGTTCCTATGTTTGGATTGTTGTTCAAATCTATTGGTGTCATGAATTCGATTTCATCATTTAAAAAATCATCGATTGGATGTAGGCAAATTGTATCCATGTCTACGTATATACCACCACAAATGTACAAAATACAATAACGCCATAAATCGGCTTTAAATGCGCCGGGAATGATTCGACAATAAGCATTGTATATTTTGATATCAAAATGCTTTCTTATAAATTGTTCACAATCATGGTCATCATATAAAAAATAATTATAACCTACATTTTTTGAAATCCATGTAGTGGGTAGTTTTTGAAAATCATTGGAAATTTCTTTTGTTTTCCAAGTTTGAAAAATTTGACGAGGAATTTTCGACATATTCTATTTTAATGTATTAAATAAAATAAAATATATAAACTAATAATCTAATCTACATATATATGCTAAAGTGTTTTATGTGTATGTCTATTTTATTTTGTAAATTCATCGATATTGTAACACCATTTTTTATAAAAGCAAATACAATGATAAAATCCTTTTCTTCTATTTTTACAAAAAAACGAACTTTACAAATTACGAATGATACTCTTTTACCTGGTTTTATGAATCACGACCCTAAAAAAGAAGCTCAATTACATCATGAAAAAGATATTTAGTTTATTCATTTGTATAGTAAGTATTTCTGTAATAGGTGATGCATTCACCAAAAAGAATATCTTGAATGTTGTATAATGTAAAAATGGCATAAGAGGTATCGTCATTTAATGTAATAACTGAATTGTAATTTATATTCATATTCATAATCGGAAAAATAGAAAATGGGTCTTTTATCAACAGAATAGCAGTTTGATTCTGTTTTAAATTAGATTGTATATTTTTTAGCTCTTTACATTCTGTTGTATCCAATGTATAGTAAGCAATGGCGTTTTCTTGTTGAGGAATTGTAATGGTATTCTCTACTACTAATAATGGAATATTTATTTCTGATATATTGCTTGGTCCAGGTGGCCCTGGTGGCCCTTCTGGTCCTGGTGGTCCTTCTGGTCCTGGTGGTCCTTCTGGTCCTTGTGCACCATCTACCCCATCCACACCATCCAAATTTACATGATAATAACATTCTTCTTTTTTAGAAAAATCGCCATGAACATTGGTAATATCTTTAATTAACATTTGTCCAGAAAGTGGATTATAATATTGAATGGTACCTTCAAATGTATTCAATTCAGAATTAATAGAATTTGGTACTTGTGCAACTATTATAGAATTTCCGCTTATATATGCTAATCCAGTTTCTACATTTAAAGAAAAAAAATCGTATTTTTCAGGTGATAAATGTATTTTATTAATAGTTTTTGTACAGAATCTGTCACCATCTTTTCCTGCGGGTCCAGTAGGGCCTTCTATCACTTTTTCAACTATTTGCGGTGATTCATAAGATTTAATAGGTGCTATTGATCTTATAATTGTTACAGGCATTTGATTTTTTTTGTTTAAAGAAAACAAATAATGATTTCTTTCCATTATATTAAATTAAAATATTTTATTATTACGATTTTTGATATTGTCTAAAATATTTTAATTGGGGTTGAATGATTTCTTACATACAAAATGTTACTAAAAATTATTGTTATAATTATGTAGCTGGAAGGTTGCTGAGACACAATTTTATGGAACCAAGACTGGCGACATCATATTTCACAACTAACGGCAAATCGTTTTCCAAATACACTTCAATTTGCTGACACAAATTAGTGCATTTAATAAAATATCCTAAATTTTTTAGAGAGAACTCGCCCTGTATTACTTTTGACGAATCTTGCTTCAAAATGAAACCCATACTGCCGTCAGATTCCGCACGATGAATTTCGGCAGATGCAAATTGTCCAGAACATTTAAAGATCAGCTCATTGCCAACAGACTTGATTTCCAATTTATCGGAAATACAAGACAAATCGCGAATAATTTTTTGAAAATCCGCGCTAGGTAAATTAATAATCGACGAAAATTTGACATCTGGATAATGTAATTCCTCGGGTTCAGGTTCAATGAGTCGCAGCTTCTGCGTCTTACATTGCTTAATTTCGCCATTTTCAAACTTTAGCGCCAAATGCGACACAATTCCATCTACATAATCCGCATTTTCAATATACATGGTTAATGTATCATCATTGTCAATGGTGTTGATTAACTTAAATAGATGGAACATATTTACACCAATAATAATCTTTTCCTTCTTGCACTCGTAAAATTCGAAATTCTGTGCAGCTAAATAAAGATGCGCCAAAATCGTATGGGACTTGTCCATATTAATAATACGTATGCCATCTTGCTCAAATGTAATATTTGTTTCTAAAAGAATGTCTTTTAAGGCGGTCATTAACGTTCTAAAAGGCGCAATTTGCACAGTCTTGATCGTCAAGACATTTTCACTAGTAGGTGGTGATAGTTGGTTTTTATTTGAAAATGAAGACATTTATACTACTTTTTATTTTACAATCTTTAAATACTTATGTCTTCAAATATTTAAGGATTATTAAACGCAATAAAAATAAAACAAATTAAAATAAAATAATTTACACATTCACTTTAGGCACTTTTCTAGTACCATGACCATGTTTCTTTTTCGCTTTTTTAGCTAGAAAAAGAGCTTTTGAACTAGGCTTACAACCTTCTTCTAAAATGTTGTAATCCACTGCAGCGGCTTTACCAGATGTAATCGCACTTGCTAAACGTGCTATTCCCCACGATTGAGCGGTTTGATTGGGTCGCGATCCAGAAGAAAAATATGCTCCTTCTCCCTTATTTATAATTTTTGATAATGCTGCTATAGAACACCCTGTCTTTGTCGATAGTTCTGTATTTGCTCCAATTTTTTTGACATGGTATAGCTTTTCTGCATCGAGTATATGTTGCGATTTTTTGACAGGATAAGATGACACTTTGCGTCTAGTATAGTATTGTCCTTTTTTATACATTTTCCGCGATTTTTTCAATTCTTTGGCTTGTTTTTGCTTATCTTTTTTTGTTAAAGTTCGAGGCACATATTTCAAATTTATTTTCATTTTGTTTATATATTATTAACAAGTAAATTAAATTTCAAGTAAAGGTTTAAAGACAAATACATAAAAAATAAAAATATGTCTGCAGAAATTTTAAACGATTTTACAAATATAATAAAACACCAAATAAATAAATATTCTAGCAACGATTATATGATGCAAAGAATGAAACATCATATAAATAGTTTACCATCTATTTTAGAAAATGAGTTGAAAACATATGAAGAAAAATTAAATCGCACCACTTATTTAACAAATGAACAACAAATATTTATTCAAGTTTTTTTAAGTAACAACAAATATTTTTATTTAAGTAACAACAATACTTTTTATGAATATGATGGCGAAAAATATTTGATAGTTCAAGAAGATGAAATCATTCACAAACTTCTCTCTTCTATTTCTAAAGAAAGAACCCTTTTAGAATGGAAACATAAAACAAAAACAAATATCATTAAACTCATCAAAGAGAGAAACTTGTTTAATTCTATACCAGAAACAGATACTATACAAAATGTATTGAATATGCTATATCCATCCTTCTTTCAATCAAAAAATACTGCAAAATATTTCCTTACGATTATTGGAGACAATATTCTCAAAAAAAATGGACAATTGATTTTTTTAGTAAGTCAAAAAATGAAGCAATTTTTGAATGAAATTGACAATGTAGCTATTTCTTCTATAGGAAATAATAATAGCACACATAATTTTATGACAAAATATCATGAAAATCATTCTTACACAAGTTGTCGTTTGATTCAAATAAACGAAAATTTTTCAAGCAATGTTTGGAGAGAATTATTAAAGAAAATCGGATTGGATTTATTATGTGTGGCTGCTCATTATTCAAATCGATATGAAAATTCGGATGCTTTTATTGAGAACAAAGCAGATGAAGAATTGAAGAACTATACCTATTATTTAAAAAACAATAATCCAACTAATATTATCAACGAGTTTTGCAGTAAATATATTATAAATACTTCGTCTTCCGATTGTAAAATGGAATGGAAAAATCTGCATTTTGTTTGGAAACAATTTCTTTTTGCAACTCATTTGCCAAATATGATTTATTCCAATGCATTAAAAAATATACTAAAAGAGTTGTATTCCTATAATGAATCGAGCGATTCTTTCATATGCATTACCAGCAAATATTTACCAGTGCATAGTGATTTTATAAAGTTCTGGGATCAAACCATTCAACAAGAAGCAACTGACAATGAATTGGAAGTAGATGAATTGTCTTCTCTCTTCAAAGTTTGGGCAAAAGAACAAAAAGAACAAAAAGGGGAACTCACAAATGTTTCCATTAGCGAAGAAAATATAATAAAAATTTTAAAACATTTTTTCCCAAATATAGAAATTAGCGAAGACAAATATATTTTAAATGTGAAAAGTACTATGTGGGATAAAATACAAGATATGGAAGCATCATTTGTATTTATGAAAGAATGGATTCAAACAGAATATAAATTGGCACTCATCTCTTTTGATGATGTTTATAATTATTATTATAAATTTTGCAACACACAACAAATAAAATTTATTGTGAGTAAAAGATACTTTGAAAAGTATTTATATTTCAAAGTAAAAAACCATATTGTGTACGAAAAATTTATTGAAAAATCGTGGTTTTTACTAATTTAAAAAGTGTTTAATTTCCAAGACCAGCTCTCATTTGAACTGCGGGTCCGGAGGTTCCAACACCTGCACCATCATATGACGCCGCATTGGACAAATTATAGCCAGCACCTTTTCCTCCGCGCATCTTTCTAGTATGTTTTCCATCGCTTTTCTTGAACAATTTAAAATGTCCCTTCTTGGCAATATATCCGGCCTTAATAAGACGATTCTCTTTCTTGGCACGTTGAGAAGCTTTTCGAGAAACAATTTTTCCGTGCTTGTTATATTTTAAATCTTTTTTGGTAAGACCACCTTTTGTATGGTGACATGTACCATTCATCACTTGAGCACGAGATCCGACTTTTGTCATTATATATATTGAAAGAGAAAATATATTTTTAAAAAGAGAGAGAAAATACGAAGCAATAATCAGTTGAACCTGTTTTTGGGTGGATTTCCACTACCTCCAGGCATACCTTCTATTCTTCCTAAATAATTTACGTTAAGTGGTTGTCCCAAATAAAAATTACCATATTGCGTTTTTCCGCCATGTACAGATCGTAATATTTGTGAAAGTCTCATATTGTTTGGTAATCGTATAGATGGCGAATCTGATCCTGCATAAGACAAATTTTTGTCATATTTGTCTTCTACACACCCACATTGCAATTCACTATTTGGATGAGCTGCATTGTATTGCGCAATGTAATTAATAATTTTTCCCGCGTGACTTTTTTTACCTGGTGTAAAATTCTGATAAGAGGTCATATTCTTGTTATTTAATAATATTTTTTTCTATTTTATTTTCTATATTTTTATAAAAAATTGAATAAGAAAATAGAATTAAATAGAATTGTACAATAGAATTCACAATGGCGACCGATCTATCAAAGAAATACCAAAAGAAATCAGCTATCCAGCACATTTTGGATGCTCCAGATACTTATATTGGTTCTATTGAAAAAGTAGAATCCAACCAACATATTTTGAACGAGTCTAGTGACAAAATTATTGAAAAAAATATTGAATATATTCCAGGTCTTTTCAAGCTGTTTGACGAAGGCATTGTCAATTGTCGCGACCATGTTGTCCGCTTAATGCAAGCCATTTCTGCGGGACAGCCCAATTGTATTCCTGTTTCTAATATTGAAATCAGTATTAGTGAAGATGGTACTATTTCTATGCTAAACGATGGAAATGGCATTGATGTAGCCGAGCATCCAGAACACAAGATATGGATTCCCCAAATGATTTTCGGTGAGCTTAGAACATCTACCAATTACGACAAGGAGGAAAAGAAGATTGTTGGCGGAAAAAATGGTTTTGGATTCAAACTGGTGCTGATTTGGTCCACCTATGGCGCAGTCGAAACGATTGACCATGTGCGAGGTCTCAAATACAGACAAGAATTCACAAACAATTTGTCGACGATTGGTGTTCCTTCCATCACCAAATGCAAGAACAAACCATATACAAAGGTGACATTCAAGCCTGATTATGCACGCCTTGGTCTTGGTGGTTTGACGCCAGATATGATAGCGTTGCTTAAAAAGAGAACATATGATATTGCAGGCGTAACGGATAAATCTATAAAAGTGAAATACAATGGTGAACTCGTACCTGTAAAAAATTTTCAGCAATATATTGACATGTATATTGGTGAAAAAGGAGAAGCGGCTCGCGTATATGAAGACACCGGATCTGAAGGAGGGCGTTGGGAATATGCAGTCGCATTGACGCCAGCAAATGAATTTGTGCAAGTATCGTTTGTAAACGGAATTCATACTGCTAAAGGTGGCAAGCATGTCGAATATATTTTGAATCAAATTACCAAGAAGTTGGGCGATTATATTGAGAAAAAGAAGAAGGTTAAGGTCAATCCTAATTCCATCAAGGAGCAATTGATTTTGTTCTTGCGTTGTGATATTGAAAACCCAGCATTTGATAGTCAAACGAAAGATTACATGAATACTCCTTCTTCGAAATTCGGATCCAAATGCGAAGTGAGTGACAAATTCATTGAAAAGGTTGCCAAAATGGGCGTGATGGAAGCTGCCCTACAATTGACCGAAATCAAGGAAAACAAGGCCGCTAAAAAGACAGATGGTACGAAGAGCAAATCAGTGCGCGGAATTCCAAAGCTGACAGATGCAAACTGGGCTGGAACTGAAAAATCATCTAGCTGTGTCATTATCTTTTGCGAAGGTGATTCAGCCAAGGCAGGAATTATTTCCGGATTATCTTCAGAAGATCGTAATACTATTGGCGTATATCCAATGAAAGGTAAGATATTGAATGTCCGTGGCGAGTCTACCAAGAAAATATCGGAAAACAAAGAAATTGCCGAAATCAAAAAGATCTTGGGGCTTGAGACGGGCAAGAAATATAGTTGCATCGAAGACGTACACAAATGTTTGCGTTATGGAAAAGTCCTCTTTATGACGGATCAAGATCTAGATGGAAGTCATATCAAAGGTCTCGGTATTAATTTGTTCCAATCCGAGTGGCCAACACTTGCACAAATACCTGGATTTATTGGTTTCATGAATACGCCCATATTGAAAGCCAAAAAGGGCGCCGCCGAGTTGAACTTTTACAATGACGGCGAATACAATGCATGGAAAGAGGAAACCGATACCAAGGGCTGGAAAATCAAATATTACAAAGGTTTGGGTACCAGTACTGGTAAGGAATTTCGCGAATATTTTGAAAAGAAAAAACTAGTGGGATTTGAGTATTCCGATAAATGCGAAAATTCTATTGATATGGTATTCAATAAGAAGCGAGCCGATGACAGGAAGGATTGGCTAAAGGAGTATGACAGGAATGCATATTTGGACACTTCCAAGACGGGTGTTACATACGAAGAATTTATTGATAAAGAGTTGATACATTTCTCTAAGTATGATTGCGATCGATCGATTCCTAACTTGATGGATGGTCTGAAAATCTCGCTGCGTAAGATTCTGTATTCCGCGTTGAAAATGGGATTGACTTCAGAAATCAAGGTTGCACAATTTTCCGGTTATGTGTCGAAAGAGGCTTGTTATCATCACGGCGAGGCTAGTTTAAATGCAGCGATTGTCGGTATGGCGCAGAATTTCGTTGGCTCTAATAATGTCAATTTATTGATGCCAAATGGTCAGTTTGGTACAAGGCTACAAGGCGGCAAGGATTCGGCATCAGAAAGGTACATCTTTACGCAATTAAATAAATTGACGCGTGCTATATTTCCTGTAGAAGATGATGCTATTCTGGATTATTTGAATGATGATGGTACTCCTGTAGAACCCATCTTTTACGCGCCGATTCTTCCGATGGTTTTAGTCAATGGATCGAAGGGAATTGGAACAGGATTTAGTACAGATATTATGTGTTATAATCCGCTTCAAATCATCGATTATTTGATGAATAAATTGCTATCTATTTCAGACGAAGATGATGAAGTAGAATTCGTCCCATATTATGAAGGGTTTCAAGGTACCATTTCAAAACTCACTGCTGACAAATTCTTGATCAAAGGTGTTTATGAAAAAGTCGGACCTGATAAAATTCGCGTAACTGAATTACCTGTTGGTTTTTGGACAGAAGATTTCAAGGAATTGCTTGAAGAGCTGATTGAACCTGCAAAGGATGGTAAGGATGGCAAGAAAACAGCTACTCTTGTCAAGGATTATGACGACATGAGTAAGGATACCAATGTTGATTTCACAATTACCTTTGCAAAGGGCAAGCTAGAAGAACTGGAGCAATCGAAAGGCGATTATGAATGCAATGGTCTAGAAAAGTTGTTGAAGTTGTATACGACAAATACTACCACCAATATGCATTTGTTTGATGCAAAAGATATATTGCAAAAATACGAGAAAGTGTCGGATATCATTGATGACTATTATGAAACAAGACTCCAGCTATACCAATCTAGAAAAGAATACATGATTGATGCTTTAGAAAAAGAGTTGGTTATAATGTCAAACAAGGCGCGTTATATTCAAGAAAATTTGGATGGAACTATTGATTTGAGAAAGAAAAAGAGAGAAGAAGTTAATGACATGTTGCAAAGTAAGGGCTACGACCAGATGGACGAAGATGCCGATTATAAATATTTGGTAAGAATGCCGATGGATTCCGTGACTGAAGAAAATGTCGAAAAGCTGCTAAAACACAAGGGAGACAAAGAGATGGAGTTAGAAAAAGTCAAGACGACAACCATTCAACAAATGTGGAAGTCAGAATTGGATGCATTGAAAGCCCTGTATTTGGAATACAAGGAGGACAGAGCAAGACTGATGGCAGGCGAGGAGACAAAAAAGAAAAAGTCTGTTGCGAAAAAGACGAAAAACATAGTCATAGAAATGTAAATAAAGAAGTCCATATTTCGCAAATGATATGTAAAAATGTAGACCATACATGGTCACAATATTTTTAAATATTAATAAATAAAATAATATAAAGACAATCTATTTATATAAAGTATAACATGGCAGATTTTGATAACGATAGCCTTTCTGGATCAATGATGAATATAAATGCTACATATTTTTATAACGAGAACTCTGTGGAAAATCCTACTATTATAAAAAAGGAATTTTCAACACATATCATTTTTCAAACAATTGCACAAGATATATCGAGTCATTATAAACACATATTTGGCGCAAATCCATCACCTACGGGGTTGGATACTCTTATAAATGGGTTTGTATTATTTAACTTGCATAAAAATAAATATATGTTAAAAAGCAAAGATGAATTATTAAAATATATAAATGATCGTAGTATTTCATTTGAAGAAAAAGAATATTTTCAACATCTATTTCTTTATAAGCAAAGGCCTGATTTTTTATCTATTGATGAACATGAATACATTAGAGCATGTGGAAATTTAGATGGGTATTATCTTGGAGTAATATAATTGGATATACATTTATTATTTTTTGGCTCCACCTTTGCTCAAAGGGACTGGCGTTGCAAAAGGTGGATTTAATCTTCTAGATTATTCTTCAAGACATATTCTACTTTATTTTCATCATAATTCTCTCTACAATCAATAAAAGAAAACATATTTTGGAGATTGGTTTTGTCAAACATTTTTTCAAAAGTGGTAAAATAGCACCAGTCTTTATTATTTATATAAAAATTATAGAGTTCTTGATTCATTTCATTCAAAAAAACTGGTGCATTTTTATCTTGTTTGTACCAACTACTTTGTGACTGAGCTGTAATATTCTCTCTAATTTGAATAATTACCTTTGTTTGAGGAAACAATTGTTTGAATGCCTTCAATAAATTCACCTTTTTATTATCATAACGGATTTCTTTAAATCCCCACAAAGAAGTATTTGAATCTTTTTTAAACATGGCAACAATAAGATCGCGTATTTTTTGTTCCATTTCTGGCATTTGATAAGAGTTATACCAAGATGGTTTTACGTTTTTACTTATAATTTCTTCATAAGAAGCTGGTTTATAATGACCTGGTACATATTTTATGGTAGCTTGATGTAATTTATTGAAAAAGTCGAGCAAACTATTGATAGCTCCTAAATTTTCGCCACATATATTACTATTTGGTATTGTATTTATAATTCGCTGTAAAGTGGTGGATCCCGAGCGACCAGTTGCACATAGTAACACGATTTTGTCATTTTGTATGGTATCATTCATTTTATTATAATTTTAAAATAAAATAAATATTATTTTTACACGATTTATACAGAAGTATTTTTAGATAATAAATAAATAGAAATGATACCAATCCACCTTTTGAAAAAGGTGGAGCCAAAACCCTGCAAAATTTACTACTACTTTTACTACTTTTTCTGTAGGTTTTGGCTCCACCTTTTGAAAAAGGTGGATCCAAAAATCTGCAAAATTTACTACTACTTTTACTACTTTTTTCTGTAGGGTTTTGCTCCACTTTTTCAAAAGGTGGAAAAATTGTAGGGTTTTGGCTCCACCTTTTTCAAAAGGTGGAAAAATTGTAGGGTTTTGGCTCCACCTTTTTCAAAAGGTGGAAAAGGTGGATTAGAACCATGGTTTCAATTCCAATTGTCGGTCATTTTGGCTAGCCATAACTGGATGAGCAATGGGAACTACTAAAGTGCTTACATCATTAATGTACTGCATATAACCTTGTGCTTCACTATACACTTGCGGAATACAATAATCAAGTACCATTTTATTCAATTGTTGCACTTGCTGCGAAATAGAATTTGGCTTATTGGCAGCATATTGTAAATAAATACTTCTCATGATGACCTTTAACGTGTCACAATCTTGAGGACCAATTTCATATTGTCCATTGGATCGTTCAAATACGCCGATTCGAATACCATCTTGTAAGACTTGGATATTTTGCTCAGAGAAAAATGCATTCGACAAAGCATTGTTTGTCCATAAACCTTCTGTTGCATTTCTAAAAGTTGTACATTGATTAGCAGGAATTTTATCATATAATTCAAATAATGATGAAGTATTAGGCGTTTTAATATCTACTCGTCCATTATTTATTTTATGCATTCTTATATTAGTTCTATAGAAAAAATTATATAAACATATTATATATTTCATGAACGGCTTTAAAAAAATGTTATTGTATGGTTCTATTATTATATTGTTAATAATTTTAGTAATCATTGGAATAGCATTATCTTATGCTAAAGATGAAACCTGGCCACCCATGGTACCTAGTTGCCCAGATTGGTGGATAATAGCTGGTACTGGAAACAATGCAACTTGTGTGGATGTGAAAGATCTGATTGATACATCAAAATGTCCAAATAGTACTAAATCGAAGCATTATAGAAAGAACTTTAATGAATCAGTATATAGTGGTTCTCAAGGCACATGTAATAAATATAGATGGGCAACACAATGCGGCGTAGAATGGGATGGAATTACATATGGTGTAAATAATCCATGCGATGAAACCGCTTAATTATTTAGGATTATTAACAAAACTATAATATAATAAATACAAATTATATTATATATTATGACTGAAATCCGTCTTTTTGATGAAATAAGCAAATTACCAACAGAAATCATTGAAACTATAAAAGAATATATTCCAAAAAGTGTATTGGCGTTCACAAATAGAGAGAATTATATATTGTATCACAAATATATAAAAGACACCAATTCTGATGTGAATGCAATTATTCGTAATGCTATAAGACGTGACTATTCCTTTGTTTTAGAAAGAAATGTAAGAGAGAATTATAAACTATGGTGTAATCATGGCAAATATTGGTATAAAAATATGATTTTTAAAAATTATTTATACTTTATCATGTATTATTGCATTGAAAATGACTCTAATAATTGCAGAAAAATAATTCATGATTTTTTAGAAGAACATGGATTGCATAAAAACCTACATAAAAAGAATATTGTAAAGTATATAAGATGGAAGAATTAGATATCAACCAAATTTTGAAGAGAGAAGACAAAGTGTGTGCAATAAAAGATATTTTGCGCGAATTTGAAGCAAACAAACATAATTTGCTTTACAAAAAGGGTATTTATGTTTATGGAGATCCGGGATCTGGAAAAACGACCTTTGTAACCAATATTTTAAAAGAAATGAATTACGATATTATTAAATATGATGCAGGAGATATTCGAAATACATCCATTATTGAAGACATTACAAAACATAATATGTCGGATAAAAATATTATGAGTTTATTCAATAAAAAAGTGAAGAAAATTGCGATTATTATGGACGAAATCGATGGCATGAACAATGGTGATAAGGGTGGCATCAATACATTAATTAAGTTAATACGACCCAAAAAAACCAAAAAACAGAAACAAGAAGAGGTCACTATAATTCCTATTATATGTATAGGTAATTATAAAGTAGATAAAAAAATTAAAGAACTTATGAAAGTTTGTAACACGATTGAAATAACAACACCCAATAATACTCAGATTGATGAAATCGTGTCTTTTTTGTTACCCAAAATAGAGTCAGAACTAAAAAATAAAATCATTTCATTTGTGCAAGGTGATTTAAAAAAATTGCATAACATGTATATGATTTATAAAAAAACACCAAATTTATTCACTATGGACATACTAGAAAATATAATGCAAATTAAATCGTATAATGACGATACAAAAAAAATAACAAATAAACTGATTCGTCAATATTATCCATTTCAGCAACATAATGTTATTATGAATGAAACAGACAGAACAAGTATTGGACTTTTATGGCATGAAAATATTATCGACAGCATTGAAAAAATAGATAAAAAACAATCCATTCCATTTTATATTCAGCAACTGGAAAACATATGTTTTGCGGATTACATAGATAGAATTACATTTCAAAAACAAATATGGCAATTCAATGAAATGAGCTCTTTAATGAAAACATTTAAAAACAATAAAATGTTTCATGAAAATATGGCTACTGGAAAACAAAAATGCAATACAGGAAACGAGATTCGATTTACAAAAGTATTAACAAAGTATTCGACAGAATACAACAATGTATTGTTTATACAAAAACTTTGTCAAAAATTGGGCATGGATAAAAAAGATTTATTTGGTTTTTTTACAGAAATTAAAAATAAAAACAATGAAGATGTGTTTGTTCATTTATTAGAAAATTATGAAATCAGTAAATTAGATATTCATCGAATTTATCGATATATTGAAAAATATATTAAAGAAAATGCAACCGGAACCACCGATAAAGATATTGAAGAAGAAGAAGAAGAAATTCTTGTAGAAGATTTTTTTTAGTTTACTTTACAAGTACATGGGTTTGTCTCTTGTTTGCATTTTTAATAATTTGCTGTTGTCCGCTAGTATGGTTCCAATTATTTATAATGGACGAAGGAATATCACAATGCAAATGTCTCATGCAGTGATCAGGTGAAGTGTAAAATAGAGTAATAGAACCATTTGTCGACTTCAATTCACCAGTAGCCATCTTCATCTTAAAATATAGATTTTCATCTTTAGAGCCCACAATTTCTTTGTAATATTCGCCTGTTTCTGCATCGCGAATATTACTACCAATGCCTCCACTTGTATACACTTCGATTTTAGCTTTCTTCAAGCTACCATCTGCGCGCTCCACAAATCCCCAAATTTTATTGTATCCCTGGTCCAAACTCTTTGGATCTTTTAACATATTGCTACTATCATTTGAACGATCGTCCAAAAAATCAACAGGGGTGTTATCATAATATTCCATGTTCTTATAGGATATATACTATAGTACTAGTATTTGTCTTTATATTCCTTTTATATATTATTTCTCATTTTGTATTTTTCGTTCCTGGATTCGTTCTTGTATGAGCTTTCCGATTTTTTCTTCCAAATAACACACTTTATCTTGTAACTGCTTATTTTCAAGGTGTAATTGTTGAATAACAAGCACTTGTTCGTTCAATTTATTTTGCACTAGTTGTGGTATTTGTTGTTGTAACATTGCATTTTGTTTTGCCATTTCTTCCCTCATCTTTTTTTCCTTTCTCTCTTTAATGGTTTGTAATTCTTTTGTTACATCTGGTTTATACAATAATTTTCCTGGTTCATAGTCACGTAATAACCCATCTATATCTTCCATAAAAAATTTTAAAATTTTGGCATCTTTGATCAAATCAGATGGAAGTAGTGGCACTTCATGAATATATGGATTTGGGCCTTGTTGTAATAATTCTTTTTTATCGAAAGAATTATGTTCATGTGAAAATACTATTATAGATTTGTCAGAATCTAACTGAACAAATGGTATGGTATAATCTTTCAAGAAAAATTTTTCCTCTGCTACTGCTGCGTTTTCATTAAATTTTGTTTTCCGTAATAATTCTCGTTTAAACGCAAAAGTGGCAGCAGTAGAGTGATTCGGACCATAAGGGCCAAATTGATACATTTTATGGATATGCTTAAAATAAATATACATTGCACTAGAACCCGCACACAAAGTTTTTGGATTGCTTTTCAATCTTTGTACGGCATGACTAATTCGATCAGGAGGATAATAATCATCATCATCCATATAAACAATAATTTCTCCAGTGGCCTTTTCATTGGATATATTGCGTTTTTTCCCAAGTGTCAATTTTTCATCATATTTAAAATATCTGACTTGAGGAATATGGGTGACTAGTTCTTCTATTTTATCTGTCCCATCATCAATAATGATCCATTCAAGTTTATCTTTTGGATAATCTTGGTTTTCAAAACATTGTATCATCATAGAAACAAATGGACGCCGATTAAATGTTGGTGTGCATACACTAACAAATGGAAAAGAACTTGATTTCTTATTTTGTTTACCCATGGATACTATACTTATTATATTTTATTTAAGTAACTTCCATATTTGTTATTAAATTTTTCCAATTCTTTCATAATATGGGAAGAATTTATTTTTACATTACTTTTTCTTCCTCCTCCTATTTTCTCAGGTGCTGATGGTACAGGTGTTCCTTGAACTACAGGTATTGATGAAACTACAGGTGTTGATTGAACTACAGGTGCTACAGGATTATTACCACCCATGATTTTATATCCAGTCTCTCCCTTATCATTTATTGCACACAATCTTTTTGCTATATTTGTTCTCATAGTTACTACTTCTCTTTCAGTATTATCTTTGGGTAAAACAAACATTTCAACAATCTTAAATCTATAAATTGCCACCAAGGTTAATACAGCAAATACCGCATATTTAGGCCCTAAAAATGTATATGCATTTGTGACTGCAAAAAGACTGAAAAGCCCCATAATTAGTAATTTATTATACTTGAAAAAATATGGAAATAAACTTGTAATGGAAGAATCCTTTCCATTCAATTTAATATTGTATGTTAAAAGGAAAATACCACAAAAGACATTTATACCCATAGCAAGTAATAATCCTCCCTGAGCAATAAATAACGTCAAGAAAATCATAACAAAGACAAAACACAATATACATCTTCCAGTATATTGTAACCATCCATTTGTGTGAGGTATATCTGTTTGCTTTTGACTCCATTTAACATCTACCCATTTTGGAGGGCTTAAATAAGTAATTTCTCCATCTTCACATTTTTCAACATTTGCATTTCTTTTAAAAAGCCAACTTAAATTACTAAACCATGCCAAAGTAAAATACAATAAATTTCGATACATACCACCCATAAAAACAATAAAAGCTATAATGGGTGCAAGTAAAATCAATACAAACTCTGGTAAACTATTCAAAAAAGAAAAAAACATATTGTAAAACCCAAAATTTTTTGCAATCATAGTTTCAAGTATAGAATTAAAAAATTGTCCTATGTATGAGGTTGAACCATCGTTTTTATAATTTCTTATGCCTGTAATCAAAGGATCCAAATAGCTATTATGCGGATCAGGAAATTGCAATTTCATAGCCACTCTAGGTGAGCTAAAGAATGGATTTGAAAATATAAAAGTATCGATGATTTCAATATTTGAAATTTTTTCCGTATAAGGATAACATTCTGTATCGCTTGGTAGTACATTTGCTTGTGCTATTTTACAACCATACACGACTAATACACTTAAAATACACCAAACTAAAATACTTATTCCAGATCCAAATGTAGCAGCAACAAAATTGCGCAAATTTTTAAAATATTCTTCCCTTTTACTTTCTGGTTCATTTTGAGCCTTATCCAGTTCAGCAGTTGAATTAGTATCTGTCATTTACTTATATTTAAATGATATAAAATATTTATAAATTTGAATGAATAAGTTAGTTTTTTATATTTACTTATAGTATATGTATTTTCATAAAAAAAATAATTATTTTATAATGTTTTTCTGTATTGTTTTATTCATCATTGTATTTCAATGGATACATTATTTAACATCCAATAACTATATTGTAGAATGTTTCCAATTGAGTGAAGCTACTAGTTATTCTGTAGATTTACCATTAACCACTAAATATAGTTGCAGAAATTTTTGCGGTCCAAATGCAAGGTGCGCGATTAGTGGACAACAATGTATGGCAGATATTGATTGTCCTGGGTGCCAGGAGCCAACAAAATCATATTCTAAAACAACATCCACTATTATTCCTGGAAACAATGGTGCGGGTAAATTGACATGGGGTGTTACTCCACAATATTCACCTTTAACAAGTGGGTTTGGAACAAAAGAAAGTATCATTACAAAAAATATGTTTGAAAAACCATATATGCCTAGTTTTGGAGTAAACACTTGGTTTTCTAAATTTCAGGAAGAGAATGCCATTTTTGACAAAAGATATAAACCACCATCCAATTTGGTTCTCAATTATGGAGAACGTTATAGTTTAACTGGGCAATTTGTCGAAGATGGTCCATTTCCATCCAATTCTCCATTGTAAATATATAATTACAATGTATTTTTATCAATGCAAACTTCTTTTGCAATGTTTTTTATTATTTTTTCTTCTTTTTCTTTGCATAAATTGTCGTCTCCTGGTCCACCCATTGCCTCTATTACAATCTTATTAAATTGATCCGCATATTTAGAGCTACATTTTCTCCATTCTGGATGTACTTCTTGAAACTTGGTAATCAAATTTATATTTTTATTGGCCACTTTTTTCACCAATTTATGCATTTTGGTTTTATTTTCATCTTCTTTTTCCCATTTATCTTCATCTTTAATGTACATCGTTTCCCGTTTCTTATCTGTGCAATGAACCGGTCTTTCTGTGACATCCAATGCATTTAATTTCTTTACTATAATGCTGGAGATTCCTTCTACATAACCTACTTCACCAACTCTTTCCAAGTCCGATAATTGTAATTGGAGAGAATCAATAAAAGTAGACATGTTCATTGCATTTTTACAAGTTTCATTTAAAAAGAATTGCAAATTAAATGTTTTATTATGAGAATTATTAGTATGTATGTTATAATTACTACTATTTTTTGCCAATTCTATCATTTGTTTGTTTTGATCCACAAGTAATTGTTTAAACTCTGAGTTCTCCTTCATTAAATAATGAATTAATGTTTCTGTATCGTTGGATTGTTTGTCTATATTTTTCAAATTAGCGCACGTTTTTTTATGTCTGTAATATCCAGTATCATATTTATATATTTTACCACAATTGCATTTATATATATTTGCAACTTTTTGCAACTTTTCACTATCAGTTGCTATCATTTTACTATCATTTTGGGCATTTTTATGTTTATCGGTTAAACTATGTTTTAAAAAACTACTTTTACGTGACGTTGAATAGTCACATAATTCGCAATTATATAAATCTGCAACTTTTTGCAACTTTTGCACTATCATTTCTATCCTTAATATTACAACAGACTTTTTTTTTTAAATACTAATTTTTAAAAATTATCGTAACATTTTAAAAATTATTTTTTCGGGTATGAGACCATAAAATTCAATTATGGTCACAGACCATGTCTTTTTGGGCAAAGTATTTTGGGATTTTGATTTTTGGACATTTTTTTTGTCCATTTTTGAAATTCCCAAAATACTTTGCCCAAAAATATTTGGAAAAAAGAATAAATTGGAAAAAGGACTTAAAGAAAAAGGCCATTTCTGGGGGAAATATATATTTCAAAACTACTTAAAGAACCATTCATGAAATATATATTTCAAAAGTACTTAAAGAAC
>Ga0114979_10000055_pt1 | contig 65615 bp, 45 predicted proteins | sample S_140625_EF_Meta_FD_87315 | JGI IMG/M metagenome (GOLD analysis project Ga0114979, IMG submission 87315) | Freshwater microbial communities from Lake Simoncouche, Canada to study carbon cycling - S_140625_EF_MetaG | ecosystem: Environmental > Aquatic > Freshwater > Lake | place: Lake...
AATCTTCAACAGCTGTAGGTGTAACTACAGGTGCTGGTTGACCGATTGAAACTTCAGGACAAGTGTAGTCAAAGATAGACTCGTTATCTGCATTGAAGATAGGAGCAGTTGTATCCTGAATATTGATAATCTGCAAAACTGTATCGGCATTACCGCACCAGTCAGTAGCAATGTACATGCGCTCGATGGAGTAATTCTGAGGACAGTTACCGGCCAATGTGCTTTCGTTTACCGTGATGTTCACATTCGTATCACAGTTGTCGGTAGCAGTTACCGCTGCAACTGAAGGAACTTCATCATTACAATCGATAATCACGTTTGCAGGAACACCCACCAAAGAAGGTGCTGTTGTATCCACAACATTGATGGTGCGGGTTGTAAAGCCGGTATTTCCACATGGGTCTGTTGCAGAATATGTTTCTACAATCTGGAAACTACAACCGGAACCAAAGGTCTCAGATGTCATGCCCTCAGTCCATGTTCCAGAGCAGTTGTCGCTCCAAGCCGGCTGATAAGCTGGGATTTCATCGCTGCATTCAACTGTGATCGTTACAGGCTCGCTGATAGCAACAGGAGCGAAGTTGTCGATGAGGGTAATGACTTGCTCAACAGTATCAGCGTTACCGCAATCGTCGGTCGCACTGATTGTACGAATGTACTCACCTGCGCAAGAACCGCTTACGAAGACATCGCTTAAGATTACCAACTGAACGTTATTGCTGCAGTTGTCCGTAACTGTAATGGATGGATCCAATGTCTGCCATGCTGAGCAAGGGCGCTCAATTTGCGGAGCAGCTACAATTACCGGAGCTTGCGTATCGTTGATGTTAATCGTCTGTACAAAAGAAGAAGTGCGTCCGCAATCGTCAGCAGCGGTCCAAGTACGTGTAATTACCTGGTTACATGCAGTGCCTGATGTGGCGTCATTGAAGCTATACTCCAATTCCTCATCGCAGTTGTCCACAGCGATAGGCTGGTTAACAGGAATAATTGTTCCGCACTCGTAGTTGTAAATCGATTCGTTTTCAGCATTGAAAATTGGATCAACTTGATCTTGTACGTAGATATACTGTACGAACTCAGCGCTGTTACCGCAATCATCCGTTGCAACGTATGTGCGCTCTACAGAGTAGCTGTTTGCACAGTTACCCGGAACAGTTACGTCAGAAGCAATCGCCACAATAGGCGTAGTCGTGCAGTTATCTGTTGCAATCACAACATCAACAGTTGGCAAGTCTTGGCTGCAATCGATGGTGATGTTTTGAGGAACACTGATGAATTCAGGATCTGTGGTATCTACAACGGTAATAGTAGTTACTGCAGTTGATTCGTTCTCGCAATAGTCTGTTGCGGTCCAAGTCCACGTAATGGTATAGCTACCTTGACACTGGCCTGCGATAGTATCAATTTCTACGCTGACAGTAACCACGTCATTGTTATACTCAGCATAAGCTCCGTAGGTTGGAGTTGCATCACCGCAGTTATCAACAGCAACTACGTCGCCTGTATTTGGCACCATAGGACCGTCGCTACATTCTACTGTCATATCCGCAGGAATAGAGACAAACTCAGGAGCAGTAGTATCCTGCACATAAATCACAAAGGTCTGTGTAGTTGAATTACCGCAGTTGTCGCGGATAGTCACCGTACGGTGAATAGTACCTAAGCAACCACCTGAAGTCAATTCATCACTGTAAGTGTATGTTAACTCATCGTCGCAGTTGTCAGAAGCAGCAGGATTAATCCACTCTTCGTTGTATACCACGTCGCACTCCAAGAAGTATGGGCCGGCGAGGTTATCAAACGATGGTTGAATAGTATCCTTTACAAAAATAGTCTGAACACCTATAGTGGTGTTGCCACAATCATCAGAAACGGTAAACGTGCGGATGTAGGTGTATTCGCAGTCAACACCGTTGTTGAGTGTATCAACTGATTCAATGATTTGCAAGTTGTCGGTGCAGTTATCGCTAGCAGAAGCCGAAGCAAATACGACGTCATCGTTGCACTGGAATTCTGCATCAGCAGGAACTTCCAAGATTGGATTTGTTGTATCACGCACAACAATGGTTTGTGTTGAAGAAGACTCGTTACCACAATCGTCTATCGCGAAGAAAGAGCGTGTGTAAGTAATAACGCAACCTGTAGTATCAATCTCAACCGATTCTGCAATGTTTACAGAGGCGGAGCAGTTGTCAGTAGCAGTTGCAGATTCAAAGAATACGTCTTCGATACACTCTACAGTATAATCAAACGGCGTAACAATCACCGGAGCCTCTGTGTCGTGAACGGTTACTGAGTAAGAGCAGCTGCTGCGGTTATCGCAAACGTCCGATGCTTCGTACGTGTATGTAATGGTATAGTCGCAAGGGAAGGTACCTGTTGTAACCGAAGAGAGGAATTCAACGGTAACAGGTCCATCGCAGTTGTCTGTCGCAACCAAGGTGCTCGCATCAATCATGGCAGGCTCATCTTCAGCGCACTGAACCGTTACGTTTGCAGGACAATACGTAAACACCGGAGCTGTTGTATCCTCAACGGTGATCGTCTGTGTATGGTAAGCGTAATTATTACACTCGTCCTTTGCCATCCAACGACGACGGATGGTTTGCGAGCACAATTCATTCGGATGGTTTGGCTGATCGCAGTTCATGTCGAGGAATACGTCACCGTGTCCATTGATAGACTGACGGTTTACATGACCCGCATAGTAGAACCATCCACTACCACCGTTATTCATGTTCTTGCTATTAGCACCGGCACCGAATTGGAAGCCGTAAGTATAGTCCGCAGGCTGGTGACTCAAAATCAACTGGCTTCCGGCAAGTGCACCAAGACCCTCAAGACGCGAAATACCGGTGATAAGTTTATAGTAACTCCAAGATTCATAAGGACTATCTTGTGTGTCAGGACCAAAGTGGGGTTGACCACCAGCAGCAGACCATGTTGCCCAATCTTCGCCATCTTCTAAGGTGATATCAACGTGCCATCCGTTGTTGCTTCCGTTGAGAGCCCAAACATCCCCAACCAAGTGAGCCACACCGTTGGCGCTGAAAACTAATGAAGGTGTGCCTGACCAAGCGTAACGCACAGGCAAGTCCAAGGTATTCAAATTAACCAACCAAATGGCCTCATCAGGGCCCGATGCTATCGGAGTTGAAATTTCATTGCAAACCAAGGTATCGTCAATTGACGATGCATTCTCCACAAGTGTAACTTCAACAGCTCCACCGCACTCATCTTGAGCCGACAATGCCGATGGAGAAGGCACTTCATCGATGCACTCATACGTTGCATCGCTAGGAGCGTCAACGAATACAGGCGCTTCAAAATCTGCTACACGATGAACTACAGTGCACATCTGTGTGTAGGAGTCATCAGCGCTCGTAAAAGTGGCTGTGTACGTGCGAGCAATTTGCACATCACATCCTGAGCCGGAAATGACAGCATCGCTGAAGCTCATGCTAGCCGTGTAACCACTACCTTCAAGATCTGCGAAAGTTGCCATTGGTAGGTCCTGGTTGCAGTTTACATCTGCAGATTCCGGACAAACAATGGACTGGGCGAATACCGTATTCGCACCACAGAGAACAAGCACGATAGCTAGCGCTAACGTTTTTAAACTCGCCGAAGCGAAGCTCACTGTACGTAACAGTTTACTCATGATTAAGAGATTTGGTTTTTGATTAATTTAAAGTTTCAACACCTGTGTGTTGAGGACAAGTCGGCGCAAATGTAATCGCATTTTATTATGCACTAACAAAAATTTATGCAATGCATCGACTCCTTACGATTTTTCATCGCATTCATTGAAAACTTGGTCTAATTAACATTCATGTTATCAACAAGTTACGGTTGAATAAAACTGAATGCAAAACATTAATCAGACTCCTTTGTGATTTTATCGACAGTTTTCAACAACTGGGCTAATTATTTCAGGTCAACCTGACAATCCGTGGCCACAACCATCGGCCAAATGTCACAATTGAGCGCTAACCCATTGATTATAGGCTTCTTGTATTTTCGAGAGATCCCGGAGGTCCACCAACTTGACAGAACCGGGCGATTCAACAATGGGCAGACGAATTCCGGATCGCCCCGACTTCTTATCGTTTAAAAGAAACACCTCCAATTCGCTCCAACTCGGAAATACGGGATACGCCAACGAGAAGAGTGTGTGAAGTAGTACTTGAAGTCGTTCTTCTTCTTGCTGTTCCATCATTCCCAGCATCAATCCCAGGCGCAGCTCTACCTGCATGCCGATAGCCACTACAATACCGTGCGGTAATGGTTTTCCGGCTGCCAGCAAGACGGCCTCCAAGGCATGACCAACCGTGTGACCAAAATTCAATTTCGCCCGTTCGTTTGCTTCATATGGATCCGTCTTCACCAACGCGTACTTCACAGCAATCGAGCGCTTTAGCAGACTGACCTTCATCTTCTCAGGGATCACACGTTGGCGACCAACCTCATCAAACAAAGGTCCTCCTGCCAGTAACGCGTGCTTGACCACCTCGCCATAACCGGAGGCGAACTCCTCACGCGCCAGAGAATCACAAAAACCGGGATAAACCAGGATGGACTCAGGCATGCGAATGGTGCCAACTGCATTCTTAACCCCGTCGATGTCAATACCGTTCTTACCTCCAATAGCAGCGTCGGTCATCGCCAATAAGGTTGTAGGTATGAAAATTACCGGAATACCACGCTTAAAGGTCGCCGCAAGGAAACCACCAACATCGCAAACCGAACCACCACCCAAACAGACCAAGACATCGCCGCGCTGAACACCCAGTTCCAACAGATGCGACCACAACTGCATGACAACTTCCGGTGACTTAGAAACTTCTCCGGCCTCAACCTCAATGATATCCAAAGGAGGAAAGTCGGCAATCACATCAGACAGGAAGGGTAAACAATGCGCTGAAACTTGCTCATCGGTGAGCAAGAGGTAACGCCGCCCAGCCAAAACCCCGGATAACTCGACGCACAGTGCATCGGCAGAAGCGACAAGAATGGGTTTAGGAATTTTCACGGCTCAAATATGGACAAAAAAAAGCGAGACACTTCGGTCTCGCTGTTCTGTGGTGCCACCAGGAATCGAACCGGGGACACAAGGATTTTCAGTCCTTTGCTCTACCAACTGAGCTATGGCACCTCGCTTAAGCGGCGGCAAATGTATCGAATTTTTATCTAATAGTACTCGCCTCCAAAAAAAAAGTAAGGATGTGCTGCCTGAAGAGCTGTCCCTGCTGCGAGGACGCACTGCAGTGCGTATAGACCGCTGATCCTGACGAGGGCCTTCTCTAATTAAGAGGGACTGCAGTGCGTCCTGACCGCTGAGCCTGACAAGGGCCTTCTCTTATATAGAAGCACTACTGTGCGGTCAATTATTCTCCAAAACGTAACCTTTTTTAACCTGCCTGAGTACAACGGGGAGTTGAAAGCAAAAAACTTGATCCAACAAGACATTAAACAATTTAAAACACGAATTCAGATGAAAACCTTCAACCCTAAAAGAACACTCCTGATTATCAACGGCATGTTCGTAGCACTATTACTTGCTGCACAACTTACTATGAAAGCTCAGGTTATTCCAATTGTGGATACGCACCATCTGCAATGGTCAACACAAATCGGTTCTTCCGGCACCGATAAAGCAGAGGGCATTGCCTGTGAATTCCACGGCAACACCTATGTCGTAGGACACGTTACCGGCTCGAACATCAACGGAGTCACCAACATTATCAATGGTTACAAAGGTGGCAATTTCGACGGTTACATTACCAAGTACAACATTTACGGTCAAGAGCTCTGGACAGCTTTCTCGGGTGGAAACGGTAACGATTTCTGCACTGCAGTTGCTCCAACAGCCGACGACCATGTGGTGGTGATTGGTTATACCTCTTCTACCGATATGAGCTTTGGTCCTGTAATGAGCAGCTACTCCGGTGGTAACCGCGATGGCTTTTGCTCAAAGTATACAAAAGATGGCGAACTTGTTTGGACGGTCTACATCGGTGGAACCGGTGACGACTATGCTCAAGATCTCGCTATTGACGCCGACGGAAACATCATGATTGTCGGTAAAACAAGCTCAACCGCTGTGCCTTACGCCTCTCAATTACAACCGTCATATGGCGGTGGTACATCAGATGGCTTCATGGCTAAGCTGTCCGCTCAAGGTGAATTCTTCAAGTTTACCTTCGTCGGCGGACCTGGAAGCGATGAAATCAAGGATTTGGCATTCGACAACGAAGGCAATATTTGCATATGCGGCAATACAGCAGGAACGGAGTTGTTTAGCAGCATGGCAACTATGCCCTACTTCGGTGGTGTTTCAGATGCTTTCGTGAGCTGCATCAACGACGAATTCCAGGTTAACTGGGTAGAGTACATCGGTGGAGCAGGCGCGGATATGTTCAATACAATTGCCCTTGACACTGCCGGTAATGTTATCGTTGCCGGTAATACGAACTCCGGTCCGATTGCATTCCTGGATAACTCAGCTGTGCTTTCGCCCAACAATAACGATGCTATGGTGATGAGCTTTACTCCACAAGGCACGCTGCTCTGGTCACAATTCGTTACCGGCGCAGGAGCCGAAAGCGTTAAGGAAGTACATACCGACATTTTCGGAAACATCTATGTCGGTGGTACCACAGAAAGCAACAACCTACCGGTACTTGACGCTTTCCAAGAAAGCTATGCGGGCGGCATTGATATGTTTCTATCTAAGTGGAACACCTTGGGTGAAATGCAATGGATGTCTTACATGGGTGGCGAATCACACGATTGGTTCGGTCGCATGTCGAGTGATCGCTATGGCAAAGTGATGATTGCAGGATTCAGTAACTCAGCCGCTTTCGGAGAAGAAGTTAACTACGGAGGCACTGACGCATTCTTTGCTCGTCTGAGCGACTGTAACAACCCCGATGTCGTGATTCACACCATCGACGATACAACATTCTGCTACGGCGGATCATCACTGATGACTGCTTGCGGCGCTGACCATTACGTTTGGATGAACGAAGACACCGTGCTTCTGACCCATGTGGATACCACAACCACTGCTTGGGTAAAAGGATACAACATCGAAGGTTGCTGGGGGATGTCGAATCGCATTCAAATTAGTACGCTTGAAGTTCCCGAAGTCACCATTGAACCTCTCGGACCAACAGTATTTTGCGGAGAAGGAAGCGCAGAACTTATTGCACACAGCGACACAGAAGCGATGTTCACTTGGAACGACGAGTTCGAAACCGAAGGTGACTATTTAGTAACGGATACAGCAGCTGTCTACACCGTCACGGCTGAATCACCAAACGGCTGCACAGGCAGTGCCTCACAAGAAATCGAGTTCATTGAACTTCCTAATGCTTCAATGACAGTAGCGCAAAATTCAGTATGTATCTCCGGCACTCCGGTTAACCTACTGGGACTTCCAGAAGGCGGCTACTTTATGGGTGATGGTGTAATCGGCAACACATTCGATCCGGCGCTTGCCGGCGGTGGATTGCACGAATTGCAGTATGTCATTATGGATAAAATGGGTTGCGAAGGATCGTCATCTTCAGCATCGATTGAAGTACTCTTCTTCCCAACCGTCATTTTCGTCGCTGACGACAGTGTGTGTACCTTCGACTCTCCTATTCAATTGATTGGTGAGCCACTTGGCGGAACATTCCAAGGTGATGGCGTAATGGATGATGTGTTCTACCCTGCCCTTCCGGGTACAGGAGGCCAAAACATCACCTACACCTACGTCGATAATCAAGGCTGTATCAATGTCGCCAATCAGATCATCTTTGTTGATCCATGCGAAATCACTGCTGTAGAAACAATCGAGGCTACCACTTTCAACGTTTATCCTAACCCGGCAGAAAACTTCTTCGTGATCCAAAGCCCGGATAACAATTTGTTCCAGGCATCATTGATGAGCGTTTCAGGTCAGCAGGTAGACAGCTTCTCAGGATACAATCAGGTACGTTTCTCAACTGAAACATTGCCGGCTGGTTGCTACTTCGTGAAGATCCAAGGCACACATTCAACACCGATCATCCCTTTGATGATTCAACACTAGAACCTAACTTAAGCAACGATAAACCTAACTTGTAAAAATGGCCCTTCGGGGCCATTTTGCATTATATACATTTGAAATAGTCAAAGGGCTCTGCGCAAGAAGCGCATTGGTACAAAGACTTGCAGGCTGTAGAGCCGAATTGAGAAATCATGCGTGTTTCTGTAGAACCGCACCGAGGGCATTTCACATCGCGCAATCTGCCCATGATCAGCCCCTTATCGGCACTGCCCTTTTGCGGTGGCGCTATTCCCTCCATGCGCAGTTTTTCGCGCGCTTCATCGGTCATCCAATCGGTTGTCCAAGCCGGCGAAAGAACTGTACTAATTGTATAATTAGGAATGCCATACTCTTCGAGCACTTCGGCGATATCCGTCTCTATGGTTTTCATGGCAGGACAACCACTGTAGGTAGGCGTGATAGTCACCTCGACCCCGGCGTCACTGATCAACACTTCACGCACAATACCCATTTCAACGACGTTCAGCACCGGAATTTCCGGGTCACTGACTTCGGAAAGTATAGACCATATGTGATCCGCGCTCACCATTTAGCTCCGGGATAGGCACGTTGCATAAACTGCATTTCGGCCAATAAGAAACCCATATGCTCCGTATGCCTGCCTTCCCGGCCGCCCTTGTGATGCCAGGCTTCCGTAGGCATGGCAAGAGTAGCCTCGTCAAACAAGGCAGTGCATTGCTTTTTCCAATCCTCCACCAGCGATGAACGATCTACAGCGTAACCGGAACTTGCCAATTCACTTTCCAATGCATCCATCCCAAACATTTCGCCCAAATAAGGCCAAAGCTGATTGGCAGCTTCTTGAATGCGATTGTGGCTCTCTTCCGTGCCATCGCCCATGCGTTTCACCCAATCAGTGGCATGCTGAACGTGATAGCGCAACTCCTTGATTGATTTTTCCGCAAAACCGCTGAGAAAAGAATCATTGCTCGTCTTTAATTTATCGAGAAACAACAGATAAAACGAAGAATAAAAATACTGACGCATGATGGTCGCGGCATAATCCCCGTTTGGCAACTCGAGCATCAGTATATTATTATACTCCTGCTCCATGCGTGTTAACGCCAGCGCATCCTCATCGCGCTTCTGTGTGTCGAGCTGAGAGGCATGCTTGTAAAGGTTGGTTGCCTGACCGACATAATCCAATGCAATATTCGATAGTGCAATATCTTCTTCGAGAATGGGCCCGTGACCGCACCATTCACTGAGTCGCTGACCCAGAATCAGCGCATCATCAGCAAGACGAATAGTATAATTGAATTGTTGAAGTTGAGTCATACGAAATGGGTAACAAATTTCACTAAGGATGGTTCAATAACGAATCACATGTGTCCGACTTCAGGGGGGATATCGTAGAAGGTTGGATGACGGTACACCTTATCATTCGCCGGGTCAAAGAGGAAGTCTTTATCAGCCGGTGCCGAAGCAACGATATCTGCGCTGCGCACCACCCAAATGCTTACACCTTCCATTCTGCGCGTATATACATCGCGTGCATTTTCAATGGCCATTTTAGCATCGGCTGCGTGCAAGCTGCCCGCATGCTTGTGTGCGAGTCCGTTCTTACTGCGAATAAATATTTCCCAGAGGGGCCAGTTGCTGTTGCTCATACGTGTTGAATTTGGTGCTGCAAGTTAGCAAATTCGAAAGGTATTGCCGACATCCGGAAAATGTCATCGCAGGCGCAAGCGCGGAACGCCTATCTACTCAGCTTTATTCAAGCGATGAAAAGAAAAGTTACAAAAAAAAGGCCGTCTAGTGGACGGCCTCTTTCATTATCTCATCAACATTAGTTTATGCTGCATGCACTGCGGCGCGCTCTTGCTGCTTTTGAGCATAAGCCATCGCTGCTTCACGCACCCATGCACCCTTTTCATGTGCTGCGTTGCGTGTTGCCAGTCGCTGCTTATTGCAAGGGCCATTTCCTTTAACAACTTCGTTAAACTCGGTCCAGTCAATCTCTCCAAATTCATAATGACCGGTCGACTCGTTCCATTTCAAATCCTTATCCGGAATAGTAAGTCCCAGATACTCTGCTTGAGAAACGGTCATATCCACAAATTTCTGACGCAATTCGTCGTTGCTGTGTCGCTTGATTTTCCAAGCCATGTTTTGCGCGCTATTCGGTGAATGCGCATCGCTCGGACCGAACATCATCAAGGCAGGCCACCACCAACGATTGAATGCCTCTTGAGCCATCTGCTTTTGTGCCGCGTTGCCATGCTTGGCAAGAGCGATCATAATTTCATAGCCTTGGCGCTGGTGAAAGCTTTCCTCTTTGCAAATGCGCACCATTGCTCGGCTGTAGGGTCCGTAACTCGTGCGCTGTAGCGACACCTGATTCACAATGGCAGCACCGTCGACAAGCCATCCGATAGCACCGATATCGGCCCAGGAAATTGTCGGATAGTTGAAAATGGAGGAATACTTCGCTTTGCCGGTCAGCAATTCATTCACCAGTGTTTCGCGGTCTACGCCAAGCGTTTCGCAAGCACTGTATAGGTAGAGGCCGTGTCCGGCTTCGTCTTGTACTTTAGAAATCAAAATCGCTTTTCTACGCAATGAAGGAGCACGGGTAATCCAATTTCCCTCCGGCAACATACCTACCACTTCGCTGTGCGCGTGCTGTGCGATCTGTCGCACAAGCGTTTTGCGGTAGCCATCGGGCATCCAATCTTTTGCTTCGATTTTATTCTCAGCATCAACGTAGCGCTGAAAGCTTTCCTGCAGTTTCTCAATTTCCATAAATGTCATTTATTTACTAATGCAAGATTAGGCGAAATTCAAGTGAACAAGACTGCTATTTTTGCCTGCACGAGAAAAATCATGAGACCTAAATTCCACCCCTTGCCTGTGCGCGAAGTTCGCCGGGAAACCAAAGACTGTGTTTCAGTAGCCTTTGACGTACCTGCGGAAATCGCTGAACTATACTCTTTCACGGCGGGTCAATACCTGACGCTCAGGGAAACCATTGGCGGTGAAGACATTCGTCGCTCCTACTCGATTTGCAGCGCGCCCGGCGAGGGTGAGTTGCGTGTGGCTATCAAAGCCGTGCCTTATGGGAAATTCTCTACCTGGGCGAATGAATCACTAACAGCGGGACACACCATGCAGGTCATGATGCCCATGGGTAATTTCGCGGCCAAACCTCAACATGATGCAAAGAAGCGCTACTTACTTGTAGCCGCTGGCAGTGGTATAACTCCGGTATTCTCCATCGCCAAGAGCATTCTTCGCGATGAACCGGGAAGCGAAGTCACGTTGATTTACGGCAATCGCTATTTCCAAACTATCATCTTCCGCGACGTGCTGGAAGACTTAAAAGACAGCTATTTGGGCCGCTTCCGTGTATTTCATGTCCTGAGCGCAGAGCCCAACGATGTGGATCTATACTCAGGCCGTATCGACCGCGCGAAGCTCGATGGCTTCGCCAAAGGGTTTATCCAGCCCGATGCTATCGATGAGGTCTTTGTCTGTGGCCCTGAACCGCTCATTCGGACGGTCACTGAGTTTTCAATCGAAAATGGCATCGATAAGGACAATGTGCATTTTGAGTTGTTCGCTTCAGCTGCTGCTCCGACGACGGCGCCTGCACCGGTGCAAAAGGAGGAAGCTGCAGAAACGGGTTCGAAGTGTGCTGTTACGGTGGTATTCGACGGTCAGGAAACCAACTTCTTCATGCCGATGGATGGCACTGCGATTTTAGATGCGGCTCAAAACAGCGGTATGGATATCCCCTTCAGCTGCAAAGGCGGCATGTGCTGCACATGCAGAGCACACGTGTCAGAGGGTGCAGCCAATATGAAGGTCAACTACGCCCTTGAACCGGGTGAAGTCGAAATGGGCTACGTACTCACGTGTCAGGCGGTTCCAACGACAGAGCGCATCACTGTCGATTTTGACCGACACTGATGCGCTCTGTATTTGGTGGCTGTTTAGCCTCTGAATATTCTTCCTTTACACACCCGCCTGTGCTGCATTAACTGCTGCTCCGGCATTGAGATTTCCGTAACCTCTACTTCCATTCGGATTCGGGTAGTATTGCGATGTTGTAAGCAGATAATTGTAAACCTGCTCACGAGAGAAGTTCGGATTTACAGACCACACCATGGCAGCGATACCGGCGGACATAGCCGTTGCGCTAGAGCTACCTCCAATATACTTTGCCGCATACCCTGAAGTATTCAAGGAAAGTGTATTGCGTGAACTATTTGAACTGCGTTCCATAGTCACTGTGAAATCGACTTCTGAGCCATCGTGACAAGACGCACATGTGCCAAAGTTCTCCTTCACGCCCGTCACTGCGACGCAACGCGAAAGTGCCGCAGGGTAAACAACGCCCCACCAAGAAGTCCAGCTAAAAGAGGTCCCGGCTGCCGCCATCATCATTTTGCCCATTCCCCAAGCATAGTTGACTCCATCTTCGAGCACACTGCTGTAGAATGGATTTCCAATCGACATGCTAATGACTTTTACATCGGAGCGGTTACCCATTCTCACCAGCGCATTTTTCACCCCTGTGCGTTCAACCGAACGATCCAGCACAACGTCTTCACAACCACGGATGAAGTGCAGATTGGATTCATAGGCCACACCTGTTGTGGCACCCAGCCCATTTCGCGGACCGGCAGCAAGGCCGCTCATGGCTGTACCGTGCGAACATGACGAATAAGCTGAACTTCCAAACGTATAATCCGTGCTTACACTGCGCCCTACATTGCTATCTCCATTATTAAAATCAGCACCTAATAAGCTTTGCGCCGATTGGATACCTGCGTCAATTACGCCGATAGTAATTCCTTGTCCCTGCGCACTCGCCCATGCACTGGGAATATTCATTAATCCATAATTCCAGGGAAGTATGGCATTGGGGGTGGTGGTTGTATAATCAGCCGTATTCAACCCGGTCGTGCTCACAGAGCAACCCGAGGTCGAACGATCTTCCGACAGCACATCGGCATGGGTGTAATCGAGAGGCTCGATGTAACGCACGTTCTTCAAGTTACGAAGGGCCGTGAGCACATGACGATCCGCTAGCTTCAGCGTGATGATTGGAAGCGTAGCGTCATCCTCAACGAGTATGGCTCTCACATCAGCGGGTAAGCCTTGTTTGGCCAACTCAGATGAGATCAATTCAATCAAAGCGTCGTGTACTTCCTTCCAAGCGCCCGCATCAATTTTGACTTGGTGGATAGTGTTTTCAATGCCGACATAACCAGCGGGCTGATAGCCAATCGCCACACTTTGATCACCGTATTGAATGGCGCTCCAAAGCATCTTGAAATCGGCCTCTTCCCAACGAAAATCACCGTTGGCGATATACATCTCCTTAACATATTCATCCACTTTGGTTTTGTTGAAAGGATCTCCTTGCGGCACGTTGACAGCTATTTCACGTTGAACCAGTTTGCCATTGATTCCTTGAGCGTCATCGACAAGTTGGTTTGGCTGTTGGCGCTGACATCCTGCTGAAAAAAGTGTAATAAAGGCCACAATTAAAACGTAGGGTTTTTGCATGTTGGTTAAGTTTTTTCGAATGTAAGGAGAATTCCTCTTACCAACATTATTTACTGCTTTTAACGGCCCGTTATTGCTCACATGCGAACTTGAATAAACCTATGTTGTTATTTCGCAGCATGGATTCATTAAGTCAGATTGTATTGGGCGCCGCCGTGGGAGAAATCATGCTGGGCAAGAAACTCGGCAACAAGGGGCAATTGCTGGGAGCCATTGCCGGGACAATTCCTGATCTGGACGTTTTGCTGAGTCCCCTATTTACGGATGAAATCACCAAGCTGACCATACATCGCGGTTATTCGCACGCTGTACTGTTCCATCTCCTGCTTGCTTGGCCACTGGCCCGATTAAGCCAACGGTGGAGCACATCAGACATCTCATCCCGACGCTGGTATCTCTTCTGGTTTCTCGGACTTTTCACGCACGCCTTGCTGGATTGCTGCACCACCTATGGCACACAATTACTGCTACCCTTCACCGACTATTTAGTAGGCTTCAACAACATCACGGTAGTAGATCCGCTATGGACATTGCCGTTCATGGCTATGCTCATCGTGTGCTTATTCATTCCCAGAGAAAAGAAGACACGGAAGCTGTGGGTGATGATCGGATGCAGCTACGCGGCGCTTTACATGGGATTCACGCTGATTAACAAATACAACGTTCATCAGCATTTCGCACGACAACTGGAGCAACAGGGCATCGCCTACAACGAACTGAAAACGACTCCTACGATGTTCAACAACATTCTCTGGTCGGGGATCGCTTTGGGAAAAGACTCCATTTACTTCGGCGAGTACTCTTGGATACAGCACGATCCCGTCGTCGAGTGGATTGCCTTTCCGCGCAATCAGGCACTGATCGACAATCATCCGGCGCAGCGGGAAATGGAAGCCTTGAAATGGTTCGGACAGGATGCGTACTTCGCCGTTGCAGAAGGTGATCACGTTGATTTCTTCACCGCCAAGTGGGGACGAACGGATTTCAACAAGACAACTGCTCACGGTGCCTTTGTATTTCACTGGAGAGTAGAACCCAGTAACAACGGTTGGCGCGCCCTTCAGGTGATGCCAAGCTGGGATGGAGAAGACTTCCGAGCGGCAATGGGCAGTCTGTGGCAGCGCATAGGGGATAAACCGAATAAGTCAGATACGCCATAGCGCTATCCGTCTTATTTTCGCGACGCGTGCAAAAAAGCACTTTTCGCGATTATGAGTATCGAGATCCCAAGCAAATACGAGCCCCAAAACAGTGAAGACAAATGGTATGGCTACTGGATGAAACACGGGTTGTTTAAGAGCACCCCAGATCATCGTGAACCCTACACCATCGTAATTCCTCCACCCAATGTAACGGGAGTGCTTCACATGGGGCACATGCTCAATAATACCATTCAGGATTTGCTGATCCGTCGGGCACGCATGCAGGGTAAAAATGCATGCTGGGTTCCCGGCACCGACCACGCATCTATTGCTACCGAGGCCAAGGTTGTCCAGAAACTTCGCAAGGAGGGTATCAAAAAAAGCGATCTCAGCAGAGATCAGTTTTTGGAACATGCCTGGGAATGGACGCACAAACATGGAGGGATTATTCTCGAACAGCTCAAAAAGCTGGGAGCAAGCTGCGACTGGGACCGCACGCGCTTCACAATGGACGAGAAGTACTATGAAAGTGTCATTGACACTTTCATCGATCTGCACAAGAAAGGTAGAATATACCGTGGCGAACGCATGATCAACTGGGATCCTGCAGCGCTCACGGCGCTTTCCGACGAAGAGGTAATCTACCGCGAGGTGAATTCCAAATTGTATCACGTGCGCTACGCTATCGTGGGCTCCGACGAATTCATCACCATCGCAACCACCCGCCCGGAAACCATTTTAGGCGACACTGCCGTTTGCGTGAATCCAAAAGACGAACGCTACAAGCATTTGCATGGAAAGAAAGCCATCGTGCCCTTGGTCAACCGCGAAGTACCCATTATTGCAGACGATTACGTGGAAATGGAGTTCGGAACCGGTTGCTTGAAAGTAACTCCGGCTCACGACATGAATGACTTCATGCTTGGCGAGAAGCATGGGCTTGAGGTCATCAACATGATGAACGACAACGGTACCATCAGCGAGGCAGGGCAACTCTACATTGGCATGGATCGCTTCGAAGTGCGCACCAAGATTGCTGAAGACCTAACTGCTTCGGGTAATTTGGTGAAAGCCGAAGACCTCATCAATAAGGTTGGATTTAGCGAGCGCAGCGATGCCGTTGTTGAACCTCGTCTGTCATTGCAATGGTTTGTCGATATGAAAGAATTGAGCAAGCCTGCGCTCGACCATGTGATGAACGAAGACATCAAGTTCTTTCCTTCGAAATTCAAAAACAGCTATCGCAACTGGATGGAGAACATCAAAGACTGGTGCATCTCACGTCAGCTGTGGTGGGGACATCGCATACCGGCGTGGTATGCAGCCGATGGATCTTTTGTTGTTGCTAAAACACAAGAAGAGGCGATTAGAGAATTTCAATCAAAAGGAATAGCAGCAGATGCCACATGCATCCGACAGGATGAAGATGTGCTGGACACCTGGTTCTCCTCGTGGCTTTGGCCGATCAGTGTATTCGACGGCTTTTACAAAAAGGAAGAAATCGACTATTACTACCCTACCAATGATTTGGTAACCGCTCCGGAGATTATGTTTTTCTGGGTAGCACGTATGATTATCGCGGGCTACGAATACAAAGGCGACTTACCCTTCCGCAACGTATACTACACGGGAATCGTGCGTGATAAACAAGGACGCAAAATGTCGAAGTCGCTCGGTAATTCTCCGGACCCCATCGATCTGATGAAGATCTACGGAGCAGATGGCGTGCGCGTAGGAATGCTGCTCTCATCACCTGCCGGTAATGATTTGCTTTTTGATGAATCACTCTGTGAGCAGGGCCGCAACTTCGCTAACAAAATCTGGAATGCATTTCGACTTGTCAATAGTTGGGAAAGCAAAGTGCAACCCGATGCAGCGCAAAGTCCTGCGGCAGCAGTAGCCGTGCGCTGGATGCAAAGTCGTTTCAATACGGTATTGACTCAATTAAACGATGACTATGAAAAGTTCCGCATCAACGAAGCCCTGATGAACACCTACAAGCTGGTGTGGGACGATTTCTGCGCGTGGTATCTGGAGATGGTCAAGCCGCCCTTTGGAAGCGCTATGGATAAGACTACCTATGAAGCGTCAGTTGAAATCCTGGAAAACCTGTTGAAAGTCCTTCATCCTTTTATGCCATTCTTGACGGAAGAAATTTGGCAGTTCCTGCGTCCTCGCGACGAAGGAAAAGGCTCTATTTGTCTGGCCACTTGGCCCACACCAGGCGCTATTGATGAGCAACTCACCAAACAGTTCGACACGTTCAGTGAAGTGGTGATCGGTGTGCGTAACATTCGCAAAGACAAGAATATTCCGAACAAGGAGAAGGTTAAACTACTGGTGAAAACAAGCGCATCAGCCGACACGACCTTTGACGCTGTTGTCATGCATCTCTGCAACATCGAAAGCATTGAGTATGTTGACGACAAACCGGGCTCTTGCTATTCCTTCGTCATGACCGGTACTGAGTATTTCGTCCCATTCACAGCGAATGTCGACGTAGAAGCCGAGCGGGCTAAGATTCAGCAAGAGTTGACTTACCTACAAGGTTTTTTGAAATCAGTGGAATCCAAACTGAACAATGAACGATTTGTGAGTAAGGCTCCGGCAGACGTACTGGAAGTGGAACGAAAAAAACAAAGCGACACCTTGGCGAAAATCCATATGCTTGAAGAGCAACTGGCTTCTCTATAGACTATTTAAGAACGGAGAATCGAATGGTCAGCCCTTTTCCGGGGGCTGATTGCAAGCTCACATCACCGCCCATGCGGTAGACAAGCTTCCTCACCGTAGCAAGTCCAAGGCCATTGCCCTTTTGTCCTTTGCGATCGTGCGGAGTGATGATGCTGAACAGTTGAAACAGCTTGTGGTGCTGGTCTTCCGGAATACCCGGACCATTATCACTTACCTCAAACAGGTAGTGACTCATGAATTCTTCAATGCGAATGGTCACCTGAGTAAGGTCCTTATCACCGTATTTCACTGCGTTGGAAATGAGGTTGACCAATATTTGACAGACCGCCGAACCATTGCAGTTTAACATCACGATGGAAGTTTCAAAATCAATGGCGAGTTGATCTTCGCCGGCAAACAATTGCATCAACTTACTCCTCACCGCGTCAACCGGGAGCAATTCCTTGGGAACTTCGTTGGTGGCATCGAGTCGATAGTACTCCAATAAACCTGAAATCATTTCCGACAATTGCACACTTGAGCCCTTAATGGCCGAAACCATGCGCAAACCGTCATCCTTGAGCGCTTCTGCATGAGAATCCATCAATAACTCTGTCAACGAAGAAATACCGTTCAGTGGTGACTTCAAATCATGCGCAGCGATGAATGCAAATTGCTCCAAATCGCGATTCTTCTCTTCAAGTTTTCGCAGTGATTGTTCCAAGAAAATTTTGCTGCGCCTGAGTTCGAGAAGTGCCATCACCTGATCGCTCAATGCTTTCAATGCACTGAGTTGCCCTTCGGTTAGTTGCTTAGGTTGCTGATCGAGCACACACAGCGTACCGAGCGCGAATCCTTCATCATTGACCAGCGGAATGCCCGCATAAAATACCAAGTTAGGGTTTCCCGTAACCAATGGATTATCATGAAAGCGTTCATCCAATCGTGCATCTTCGACGATAAGCGGGCTGGTTGCGAGGTGAATAGCATGTCCACAGAATGCGAATTCACGCGGTGTCTCGGCCACCGCAAGTCCGACACGTGATTTAAACCACTGTCGGCCATCATCCAGAAGCGAAATGAGCGACATGCTGCAGCCACAGATTTCCGAGGCAATGGCCGTAAGTTGATCATATTCCTTTTCTGAAATAGTATCCATAACCGCATAGGAATGCAGGGCCTTTAGGCGCTCGACTTCATTGTGCGGTTTGTCGGGAATAATCATTCTTGGAGAACAAATCGTGATTCGTTTGTAAAAGTAGCGCCACACCTCCAATAAAGACGCTGATATATATCAAAATTAAAAGGGCCGCAAACGTGCGGCCCTTCCTATAATGCAATCAAGATTTTTTAGTCTACCATCAATTTCAACGAGCGCGTGTGCGATGCAGATGAAATATTGATGAAGTAAGCACCCTTGGCCAATGAGGCTGTATCAATGGTCAGTTGCTGCTTGCCCGGATTACCCATACCTGCATTCCAAGTTTGGATAATTCTTCCGCTCACATCAGTAAGATTGATTTCCAACTTCGAAGCGTTGCGGTTAGTGTAGGTCAATGTCGCTGATTCATTTGCCGGGTTTGGATAAACAGTAGCGCCATAGAAATCCGCATCCTGCTCGGCAATGCTCACTGTGCCCGTCATATTGATATCATCGATATACAAGTTGTTCGGATACTCTCCTGCACGGAAAGCAAACATCATGCGGAATCCGGATCTCAAATAAGTCGACGGAACATCAAACGACTCCTCTCTCCAATCTGCAGCGCCACCAGGAACGAATGGGATACTAACGCTACCGGCAGTTACCAAATCATAACCCTCAAGGCTCACACGTGGTGTAGCTGACCAAGACTGTCCGCAGTTGTTCGAGATGTAAACTTCAAACACATCTGTAATACCGACCAAGTCCGTGCTTTGCGTAGCGTAGGCATACTTGAAGGTCACGGTTGCATTGTCAACGTTTGAAAGATCCATAGAAGGGGTCACCAATTCGTCAATATCGTAGCCACCTTCGTCAATATTCGTAAAGTCCATTTCAATTGCATTCAGCACTACGCTGGTGTTATTTGAGTAACCCGCAGAAGAAGTTTGGCGCCATGTCGACATGTTGTTGTCGTGGTTTACGGGTACATAGTGATAGTAGAAATTCGCCGGTGAATCGAAACCTTCTTGAATGAGTGGGCCACCGGTTTCAGACCAAATCGGAGCGATAACAACACACTCCTCGATAGTCTTGGTAGTGCTGCCTTGGGCATTTAAAACGGTCAAGGTAATTGTCTTCCTTCCTTCGCTGTTGAAGGAGACCGAAGGGTTTTGAGCAGTACTTGTGGCCGGATTACCATCTTGGAAAGTCCACAGGTAGCTATCCACCACACCATTGGTTGAATTGTCGCGGAAATCGATATCCTCGTCAACACAAGCAAACTTCGTCACCGCATAAAAATCAGCATTCGGAGCACAAGTCAATGCGTTTTCATCTGTACCGGTCAGCGCTCTGTTTGTCAATGTCGCAAGATTGCTGCGATTCGAAATACCTGAAGAAAGCGCTAAACGCATGCGGTCTTTTTGGCCATTGGTAAACATGTGTGAGCAATAGGAATAATCCATATAGTTCTGCACATTTTCCACTACTCCGTAGGTTCCAACCAATTCCACATTATCAATGCTGAACGAACCCGTTGGGTCTTCAGCATTAAAGGCGTAGATACGGAAAGTTATAGGTCCGATCAAGTTGCTGAATGTGGCACCGCTCATGGTAGCCTTTACTCCATTAACTGCAACTGTAGAGTCGGCAGTGAAGAAGAACGTATTGACCGGATTTGGGGCAGTTAAAACGGACAAACTCGGATTGGCAGGAGTCACAGCTGCAGGTAGGTTTGCTGCATAATTGTTAGCGCTAGAGCGAATCACGAATGAACGAGGTCCGTTTGCCGTGCGATCCACATTGAAGCGAACTTCAGTGAGCGACATGGCGCTTCCCGGACGTGGAGTAACCGTGAATTCGTAGTAGTCCGAAGTACTCAAAGCACCAGTCATTTCTGCAAATGATGTAGCTCCGTTGGCTGCACCATCAGACCAACCGCTGAATGAAAATTTACCGTCTGCATTGGGGTTGATTGATACACCGCTCGCCGAAAAATGGCTCATTTGCAGGCGTGTAAAGTTTTCCTCGCCCAACAATGGCACGGGTGGCGTTGTTGGGTCGGTTGTGCCACCGATTCCGGCGCTAATTCCGTCAAAATCATAAAGCACATCGGTAATTGCCGTGCTGCTGCACGAAAAATCTTTGACGTTTTGACAATTGTTACTTCCTTCGGTCACAGGGGTGTCATTGACTCCATCATCACCGCATTCAACACCGGGATCATTGGTACTTCCCCAAGGGTGAGCCAAATCGAGGTAGTGACCAACTTCGTGGGTTAGCGCACGAGAATTAGTAGAAGAGCTTGTTCCAATACTTCCGATGTAATTGTGACGAATAATTACGCCATCTGCTAAAGCCGATTGCCCATCAATAACCGAAGAAGGATATTGGCTGTAACCAGCTACACCGTTTTCCATGTTTGCCACAGTCCATACGTTCAGGTAACGTTCGCGCGGCCATTGATTCAGCTTGGAACCATTATCCCCCACGTAGGTTTCGATGGTACGGATACGTTCAATTCCATTCGTGCAATTGCCCAAAAAATCTTTGGTCGCCAGTCGGAACTCCAACTTAACGTTCGCAATAATGGTATCAAAACCACTGACCACTTCGATAGTGTCCCCATTCAACCTGTTATAATCGGTATTGAGGATTTCCATCTGATTCAGGATTTGTGCATCGGAAATATTCTCCGGTCCCTCCATGTGTAGAATGTGAAATACAACGGGGATTACCAGAACCGCCTCCGGTTCACCGTTGCGATTGGAGCGCCATTCAATCATTTCTTCCGTCATCAGGCGCTCATAGTTATCTTGAGCCTGAACAAGGAAAGGATTGCGGGAGCGAGCCCGGTTATTCATTACGTCCGTACCACAACGATATTGCGCCATAGCGGACATTGCTGTGATTAAACCTAAACCAAGCGTAAGTAAGCTTTTTCTCATGTCAATTCTGAAATTTAGAAGTCACAAATATAAACGCGATGTGAAATGCGCAAAATTTAGTTCCGCATTGAAAATCAGCACCTATTTGCATATACATCCCTTCAAGTAAATACCCTCCCACAAGATAGGACCTTCACTGTTCAAAAAAGTTAAACTTTCACGCATCTTTGTATCGCATGAAGCTCCGGGCCATAATTATTCTCATGATCGCGCTCATCCTAGCTCAACTAGGTGGAGTATGGATGGTTTACAGCACTGCTCTTGCTATCCACAAACAAAACAAGGAACATAGGATGGCCGATCAAAACAAATGGCAGACGTTCGAGTTAAGCCTTGATGCATTTGAACATCAGCGCGTGGAGGATGACGAAATCATGATTGACGGACAGATTCATGATATAGTGAAAATCATTTACCAACCAACACTGGTGCGCGTAGTTGCAATTCCCGACAAAGCAGAAAACAAATTGAAAAACAGCTTATCTCGTTTGCAATCCGAATGCTGTGGTTGGTCCGACATTGCCAAACGGGTGCAAACTTTTGCAGCTACAAGCTATATTCCTGCGCAAATCAATTGTTTCTGCGCGATCAAACAATTCGAACCATCCTTGGCGCATCATGCCCGTTATAGCTTCGGTATCTCCCAATTACCGGTCAAAACCATTCACCACCCTCCCTTACATTGTTGATGTACACGCTTCACTCCAAGCGGAGTGATTCACGAAAATCCAACATCAACAACAATAAACGTATGAAAGCAAATCCATTTCTCATTGGAGTGGTGGTATTTTGTATTGCCGCAAACCCATCGAATGCGCAACAAGATTCAGTGCCCACTCTCATTCAACTAAACGAAATCGTAATTTCCTATAATAAAACGGAGGAGAAGAAAAACAACATAGCACAACAAATCGAAGTCATCGATTTAAAAAGCATCAACCGGGCACAGTCGCAAACAACAGCCGATCTCATTGCCCAAAATGGTTCTGTCCTAGTTCAAAAAAGCCAGCAAGGCGGCGGCAGCCCCATAATTCGAGGTTTCGAGGCAAGCCGAATCCTGTTGGTCATCGACGGTGTGCGGATGAATAATTTGATCTACCGATCAGGACACCTGCAAAACATCATGACCGTTGAGAACATCAGCCTTGACAGAGCTGAGATTTTATTTGGATCGGCCTCAACGCAATACGGAACCGACGCCCTTGGAGGCGTAATCCATCTTTTCACTAAAAAACCGATACTGAGTATTGACGATACGCCAGCGACAAATCTTACAGTTCGCTCGAGATACTCATCGGTCAATCAAGAGTCCACCTCCGGCGTAGACATCAATCTGGGGTGGAAACGTTTCGCAAGCCGCACCATTGCTTCTTATTCCCTCTTCGGGGATTTGCGCGGCGGGAGTAACGCCAATCCATTCTTCGATGGTGAGTATATCCAACGAAACAATTTCATCGACAGTGATTTCGATAAGCCCGGTTCCTATGGGATCGACAGCATTCTCGTCAATGATGACCCCACGCTTCAAGTTAAATCAGGATACAAGCAGTACAACGTGTTGCAAAAATTCCTGTTTCAACAAAGTGATAAAGTGTCGCATCAAGTGAATTTGCAGTACTCCAATTCGAGCAATGTACCGCGCTATGACCGGTTGACGGACCTTTCCGAAGGTTCCCTGAAGTGGAGTGAGTGGTATTATGGTCCGCAAGAACGTGCAATGCTGAGCTACGACCTGGACATTAAGAATGCATCCGGATTTTTCCAGACGTATCGCTTCAATGCAAATCATCAGTTCATCGAAGAAAGTCGCCACCAGCGGCGCTATCGCAAAAGCAACTTGGACCAGCGCATCGAAAATGTTGCCGTTAGCGGCCTGAACTTTTTTGCTCAGCACAAGGACGAAAAACACGAGCTGCAGCTGGGCATTGACGGTCAATGGAACCGATTGAAAAGCACGGCATGGTCAACCAACATTTATACCGGCGAAGTTGAAGGCCTAGATACACGTTATCCCGATGGAGACAACACGATGGCCTTGGCAGGGGTTTATGCAAGCCATCTATGGAAGATCACACGAAAAACGAACATTACCGATGGCGTGCGCATAGGATACAGCACTTTACATTCAACCATTATCGACACCTCGTTTTTCCGTTTGCCATTTTCTGAAATTCAACAGAATTCTCCGACCTACTCGGGGAATATCGGTATCGTTCATAATCTCTCCGAAAAGTTGAAGGTATCTGGGTTGATTTCAAGCGCATTTCGTGTTCCTAACATAGACGATTTGGCAAAGATTTTCGAATCACAGCCGGGCGATCTCATCGTTCCGAATCCGAACATTAAACCGGAAAAATCCATCAGCTATGAACTTGGGATAAATGCCATAATTGGCAGCATTCTCAGATGGGACAACACCCTTTATTACACCACATTTATCGATGCTATACAGACCGGGCCATTCACGTTCAATGGATCAGACAGCATCCTTTATGACGGTTCCATGAGCCGCGTTCTAGCTGCCCAAAATTCAGGCGAGGCTTATATTTACGGTTTCAATTCCGCTTTAAAAACAGCCCCCATTCGCAATATCAGCGCAACGGCGTCGGTCAACTACACTTATGGTCGCATCAAATCCGACGCAGGAGAACAACCTCTGGACCATATCTCACCGTTGATGGCGAGAATGAGTATTGTTTATGAAAAGGATCACTTCTTTGCTGAGGGTTATGCTTTATACAACGGGCAAAAAAAGTTGGCTGATTATTCCGTCAGCGGTGAGGACAATCTGAATTATGCTACCGCGGTTGGCATGCCGGCGTGGTACACTCTAAATCTCCGCGCAGGGTATTCATTCAAGCAAGGCTTCGATATCCAATGTGGTATTGAGAATATTCTCGATACGGAATACCGTGTTTTTGCCAGTGGCATCAATGCTCCGGGGAGAAATTTTTACGGCTCACTGCAATTAAGATTTTAAACATGACCTGATAAAAAGAAAGGATTGCCAAACGCAGTCCTTTCTTTTTTTGACTAAAAGATACAATGCACAACGCGCACAAATAAATTTGCGACAAACAGCGAAATGAAATCCATGTTAGTGAGATGAAGAAAAAAAGTGAATTTATAAATCGTGAGGTTTCATGGCTTTCGTTTAATGACAGGGTGCTTAACGAAGCTTCTAATTCGCAGGTGCCTTTGGTGGAGCGCATGCGTTTTCTAGGCATTTTTTCGAACAACCTTGACGAATTTTACCGCGTAAGGGTCGCAACTTTGCGAAGAGCGATGGGAATATCGAAGAAACCCATTGACCCCATGGATTTCGATCCGGAAGAAACCTTGATGGAAATTCAAGAAATCGTCAACACGCAGCAGGAAAAATTCGATCAGACCTTTCATCAACTGGTTCACTTGCTGTCAAAAGCGGGCGTTCATTTCATCACTGAGAAACAAATCAACAAGGAACATTTGGCTTTTCTGAGCAGTTATTATTCCGAAAAAGTGAAGCCCTATTTGGTTCCCATCATACTCAGTAATCGAATACCGTTTCCTCAACTTACCGATGGGAACATCTACCTTATCATTGAATTAAGTAGAAAAAATAAAATGCAGGGATCCGTTCATGCCTTGCTTGAAATATCCGACAAGTTGCCTCGTTTCGTGGAGCTACCGGCAACTGCATCCAAACAAACCGTTATTTTCATTGACGATTTGATTCGTTATTTCCTGAACGACCTGTTCGTGTCATTCGATTTCGATAAGATCGAAGCATGGGCAATCAAAACAACACGCGATGCCGAATTGGACATTGACGACGACCTCTCCAAAGGATTAATCGAAAAGATGTCGCGAAGTGTGACTCAGCGCAAGAAAGGTGAGTACGTGCGGATGAATTATGACAATGCCATTCCGCATCACTTGCTGGATTTAGTGTTGAAACGAGCCCGCATCAAAACCATCGAGAACATTACGCCTGGAGGACGTTATCACAACAAGCGAGATCTCATGCAGTTCCCCTCGTTTAGCAGGCCGGATCTGATTTATCCGAGAATGCCAACAATTCAACACCCGGCATTCCGGAAAGGAGCTTCTGTTTTTGATGAAATCAAAGAAAAGGATGCCTTACTACATTTTCCCTATCACGATTTCACGCACACCGTTGATTTGCTGCGGGAAGCCGCTACCGACCCCAATGTTAGAACGATTCGTATAACGCTGTACCGCGTAGCAAAGAACTCCCAGATTGTCCATGCGCTTATCAATGCAGCCCGCAATGGTAAACGTGTGACGGCATTAGTGGAACTTCAGGCCCGTTTTGACGAGGAGAACAACATTAAAATTACAAGTCAACTTACCGAGGCGGGCGTGCGCGTAATTCCTGGAGTTCAGGGATTAAAAGTGCATTGCAAACTGATTCTCATATCGCGCAGAGAGTCGGGAAAAACCGCACGGTATGTTTTTGCCGGTACCGGCAATTTCAACGAGCGCACCGCGCGTATTTACACAGATCATGCTTTGGTTACGTGCAACAAAGAACTGGGAGAAGAGGTGCGAAAATTATTTGAGTTCTTCGAAAGCAACTTTGTTCGCACCGTTCACAGGCACCTTTTAGTTTCGCCATTCAATACACGCCGCAAACTCACCGATCTCATCAACAATGAGATTGAACTGGCTGAAAAAGGTCAGCCTGCCTGGATAACGCTCAAATTGAATAATCTGGTTGACGCCGGGTTGATTCGTAAGCTTTACGACGCATCGCAGGCCGGGGTCAAAGTCAAGCTTATTGTTCGGGGCATTTGCTCCTTAATACCGGGCATCACCGATATGAGCGACAACATTGAAGTCGTTCACATCATTGGACGCTACCTTGAGCACAGCCGCATTCTGGCGTTCGGTAATGCAGGAAAACCGTTGTATTACTTGACCAGTGCAGACTGGATGGTTCGCAATATTGAGCATCGCATTGAGGTGAGTATTCCGATATTGGATGAGCACATTCAGCGCGAGTTGCAAGCTTACCTCGACCTTCAATCCGTATTCACTAAAAAACGAAGCGCTAAGAGAGTTGAAAAACAAGCCACGGTTGCTGTTCAGGATGCTATGCACAACGCCATCAAAAACTTTAAATAAACTACTCTTCGCTTGAAAATAGCCGCCATCGATATCGGGTCTAACGCCATTCGCTTGCTGATTGAAGAAGTTCATTGGCACGAAAACCAATGGCGTATTGATAAAGTTTCCCTGACGCGGGTTCCGGTGCGACTCGGTGAAGACGTTTTTCGAACCGGTAGGATATCCGACGAAAAGCTCAGGCAACTTGTCAAAACCATGCGTGCCTTTTGGTATCTGATGGACGTTCATCAGGTGGAGATGTTCCGTGTGTGTGCCACTTCGGCTATGCGAGAGGCAAAAAACCGCAAGAAGGTGATTGAAACCGTAGAGCGAGAAGCAAACTTCCGCATAGAGATACTGAGCGGCGAACTGGAAGCACAGCTGATATTCAAAAATTATTTCCATCAAAATTTGAACTCCAAAGGGAATTACCTCTACTTGGATGTTGGTGGTGGTAGCACGGAAATAACGTTGATCACTAAAGGCAAGCGCATCAAAGGTCAGTCGTTCGATTTAGGCACCGTAAGATCGCTTGCAGGAGGAATAGACCCCAATGTTTGGTTAGAGGTTCAACAATGGCTAAAAAGCATCAAAACCATGCCTAATAAGCGCATTGCTATCGGCACGGGCGGTAACATCAATACATTGTTCAAGCTTCAAGGCAAAAAGCCCAATGATCTACTGACACTCGATGAATTAAAAAACCTTTACAAACTTCTCGAGCCGTTGACCGTCGACGAACGGATTTTCAATTTCAAGCTTCGACCCGATCGCGCCGATGTCATTATTCCTGCGTGTGAGATCTATATCAAAATCCTTCAAATAGCGGGTATCAAAGAAATGCTGGTGCCAAAAATCGGATTGTCAGACGGAATGATTCTAGATATGGTTGATCAAATTAAGGGTGAGTAAGCACAAATAATTAGGCGGTTGGATTAAATTCGCGCGTACATAATTCGTGAACACCCTGCCATGCGGAAGATTATTTTCAGTTTGATTCTTATTGTCGCCTGCTGTCAAATCCAATTGAACGCACAGATTTATGGTGAACCTCTTGTTTCGTGGGACTTCGCGACGGGAATACCGCAAGACTGGATTGTTGGAATAAACAGCACTACAGATTTGGCACAGTGGGAATATCGCGGCCCCAATACGACACCGAATATCAACACCGGCGCACGCGGTTCTTGTGCTGCTATTGCTGCTCCCATCAGCTCGCTCACGCGTGACAATGGATTCGTCATTTTCGACGGTAATTACTGGGATGATCCCGGAAATGCATGTGGGGCGGGTCTTGGCACGGGCGTAGATCCAGCACCGCACACAGCGTGGCTCACAACCAACCCTATTGATTTCACTGACGTAAGCTCTGCCGTACTCACGTTTCAACAGCAGTATCGTCACTTTCAAACAACTACCAAAGTACAGATTTCAACCGATGGCGGTGCTACTTGGATAGACATTCTATCCAACACCGGCGTACAATCAGCCAACTCTGAATGGAAGTCGGTCAACATATCACCCTGGGCCGCGAATCAAGCGTCAGTCCAGTTTAAGTTTATCTACCAAGGGATTTATTATTGGTGGTTGCTGGACGACATTTCCGTATACATTCCGAACGAAAATGATCTCCTCCTCACGGACGTAGCTTACACCAATAACCCGGATATCCTAGATCTGCCTTCGACTCTCAATCTTGAGTACAACCAATACCCCACCTTACTGATTCCTGACCTGAATTTTAGTGCCGAAGTGCTTAATGTGGGTTCACAAATTCAAACAGGAGTTGCTTTAAATACACAAATCATCAAAGACGGCTCAACTGAAATCTACAATCAAGCGAGTATCTCGCAGATAGTGAACCCCTCTGAATCGGCAGTGCTCGATATCCCAACATCATTTGCTCCAAGCACCGGCATCGGCCATTATGATGTGTACTTTCAAGTTCAACAGGATAGCATCGACCAATCACCGGAAAGCAATATCGATAGCCTCGACTTTGAGATTACGCCATTTACCTATGCCAAGGATGAAGGCCCTATGGAAGATAGTTTTGTGCCGGATGATTTTTATGGGCAATTCTTAGGTGCTTTTGGTAATTTCTTCAACAATCCATTGACCAATCGATACTGCCACAGTATACAGGTCGGGATAGCCGAGGGAACCGCTGTAGGCAAGCAAATCCGAGGTGTTGTGTATGACCTGGATTACGATTCGCTCATTGCCGTTACACCTGTTTACGAAGTCAACTATGCTGACCTGAATGAAGTCGGCGAAGAACGCATGATGTATCTAGACTTTGATCAACCATTTCAAATGAAGGGGGACAGTACGTACTTGGTGTTGGTGCAAGAGATCGATTCGGTTCAGCCTTTTCTAGTGGCACGCAGTGGAAAAAGCTACGGTGAATCATCGCTTGTGCGGTATGTCAACATCAACGCCTCCTTGATCAGTGTGAAATCATTTCAAGTTAGACTGAGTTTGTTTCCGCAAAACGCATCGCCCGGGTGTACAGATGCGACGGCCATGAATTATGAATCGTTGGCAAGCGTTGATGACGGCTCGTGTCGTTATGCCGGATGCACAAACGAGGATGCCGACAATTTCGATCCGCTGGCGAACTTTGACAATGGAACCTGCGCTGTAGGTGGTTGCTTGGATACAACAGCAGCCAACTACAATCCGTTTGCTACCTACAGCAACGGCCAATGCAGCTTCCTTGGGTGCACCGCAGCCAATGCGCTCAACTTCGATCCCACGGCAAATACCGATGATGGTAGTTGCGCCTTCCTATTCACGGCAATCGAGGCTTTTGACATTTCAGGTTGTCCGCCCTTGACCTTTCACATTCGCAATAACAACACCTACGCTTCTGCAACAGGTTGCACTTACAGTATCAATGGGACGGCCATTTCCAATTCGTGTGACAGCTTGTTCGAGTATACTTTGTCTGAGCCCGGCACGTATTCACTGAACTACACGATTAGTGTTGGCTTAACTGAAGCCGACACGACGATTGCGATTGAGGTCCTCCCCGAGCCCGACGCTCCTCAATTGACGTTCAACTCAATCACTCAAGAAATTGCCTGCGGCAATTGTTCCAACGTGTCGTATGAATGGTCATTCAACGGAACAAGTCTGCCCAATGAGGATGGCAATTCGATTGATGCTGGCCTATTCGACCAGACGCAAAACGGGCTGTACACCTTATCCATCCTGAACAATGCCGGCTGTGGTGGCAATGTTGGATCGATTGAAGTTTTAGTGCCAACCCTTTTAGGCAACATTTCAAGTGGCTGCTCTCCCCTCGCTGCATTGCTGACCAATGCAACGGACACCGTAAGCGGAATGGTATGCACACTCGAGACCGGTATTTCGACCATCGAGAACTTTACCAACAGCATCGAGGTTGTTTTTGAAAATCCAGGAGCTTATCAGGCTATACTCACCTGCGCCGGCCAAAGCATAAGTAATACAGACACTCTAAACATTGAAGTTTTCGCTCCATTCACACCAATACTGAGCATCGATGAGGTCAATGGTTTGGTCAGTTGCACCACATGTGATTTAGCCGAGGATATTAGCTGGAATATTGACGGTGTCACAACGATGGGCGGTACCTCACAGCCTCTGGGTGGTGATATCTATCAAATTCAGGCTTCCAATGCCGGAGGCTGCGGAGGAAGCACCATGCTCATCGTGAATCTCATTCCGGAAAATGATGCACTGGGTGACCTTGCTATTTACCCCAACCCGTGTTTTGATCGTTGCACCATCAGTTCACAGGAGGCTTTCAACCTCTGTGTAATCGACCTTGCCGGTAAAGTCGTTTATTCGAATCAATCTTCACAAACCGTTCATACACTCCAAACCGAGCACTGGGCTGCAGGAACGTATACGCTTGTGCTGATGAACGGAGACAACAAAATGGCTCGAACATTAATTGTCCGACCAAACTAAAGTTGGCACAGTTTTGGCCAATGGAGAGCGGTTCTGTTAATGTTTGGTTAAGCAACGAATTGCTGAAGAACGAAAACAGTTACCTTTGAAATAAGCTAATCAATTATTCAATTACAGTAATTCAATGAAAAAAGTATTCCTTTCGCTCGCGATCACGCTTGGCGTTTTCGCAGCGGCATCTGCTCAAACTCCTGTTGCTACAGGTCCTGCTATCACTGTTGACAAAGACGTACATGACTATGGTGATGTTCCCTTTGCAGGAGATGGCACGTGTGAATTCAAGGTATCCAACACCGGTAACGAACCGCTTATCATGAGTAAGTGCAAGGGCTCTTGCGGCTGTACCGTTCCGAAATGCGATCCTAATCCGATTTTACCTGGAGAAAGCTCTGTGATTACCGTGAAGTACGATACAAAGCGTCCTGGTCCAATCAACAAGTCGGTTACCATCAACTCCAATGCTACAAATGAACCTGTGAAGGTTGTGCGTATCAAAGGAAATGTAGGTCCTGACCCAAATGCAGCTCCAAGCGGTGCACCTGAAAAAGCTCCAGCAGGCGCACCTGCAGGTGGCAATTAATAAAATGAACAATTCAAACTTCCGCTCCAAAGCGGAAGTTTTTATTCCATAAAACTCCAATACCATGAAAAAGATTTTCTTCTGCCTCTCATTGGCAATGACAACAGCCCTCAGTGCTTTTGCACAACCTGAGCTGGTTACTGGTCCTGCCCTTACTATTGACAAGGACACGCACGATTACGGTGATATCGCGTTCGATGCGAACGGCGCTTGCCAATTCAAGGTAACCAACACCGGCACTGAACCATTAATTCTTTCCGGATGTCAGGGGTCATGCGGATGCACAGTACCTAAATGTGATCCGAATCCAATTGCCCCAGGAGCAACATCCTTCATTGATGTGAAGTATGACACCAAGCGTCCTGGTCCATTTCAGAAATCTGTTACTATCAACTCTAACGCCGTGAATACGCCCGTTAAAGTTGTGACCATTAAAGGAAATGTAGGACCTGATCCTGCTTCCATTCCAAGTGGTGCTCCAGAAAAGGCTCCGGTTGGAGCTCCGGTAAAACAATAAGTTAGACATAACTGCAAAACATAAAGGCTGCCGCAAGGCGGCCTTTTTTTTTGGCTCAACTAGATAACCCTTCGCTTCTAAATAAAATCCTTCCATACAACAGCGGACAAGGTCAAATTCGCTCAGCCTTAGATTAGAAGTACTTCAACAGACCGCGCATCCGGTAGTAGTTCAAATCATGACCGTTGCCATTGAAAGGTCTACGGAAAAGTGCACGGTATAGCGCCATTAAAGAAACTGGAAACTCTAAAGATTCACCGTACAGATCATCGCTACACTCTTTTGTCGCATCATCCAACGGGAGGTCGATTCAAGCCAAAAAAAGAGGCCGTCTCGTTTTGAACGAGACGGCCTCCTATTTTTTCGAGCGAAAAGCTTCTTTAGATGCGCTGAACGCGAATCGTTTGAATGCTGTTAGCGCTTTGAATCTTAATCGTATACATACCGCGTGGCATGGTCGTCATATCAAGCGTAAAGCTAGATGAAGTCGGGTTCATAGCAGCTACGCGCTTACCGGTAATATCGAATACCTCGATAAGGTTAGCAGCAACACCTTGAGCATTGGTGATAGTGAACAAACCTTCAGATGGGTTAGGATACACAACGAAGGTTGTTTCCACTTCAAACACTGATACTTCACCTTCGCATTCACATGCAGAATTGTAAACATCATTAACCGTGTTCGCATCACCATCATCACAGCTATCGCCAACGGAATAGCAAGAGCCATCTTCCACGGTAGCAGCGCTGTTGTAGTTACAAGCTGTTGCATCCATGCAACCTGCTACAGCAGTAGCAGAGCAAAGGCAATCAGCATCGTAAATCTCACCTGTTGTATTTGGATTGCCGTCATCGCAAGGATCCGAAGGGAATGCACAAGTACCGTTATCTACTGTTGCCAGTGCATCGTAATTGCAGGCAGCGATGTTCATGCAACCGCCAATGGCTGAAGCCGAGCACTCGCAGTTTGAGTCCCAAATTTCACCCATCGTATTTGGATCACCGTCATCGCAAGGTTCGCCAGGGAAATAGCATGTACCATCTTCTATGTTCGCTTCTGGGTTGAAATTACAGGCCATAGGTGCCATGCAACCTGCAATCGGCATAGAACAACCGCACATCATGTCATAGATCTCACCCATGGTGTTTGGATCGCCGTCATCGCAAGGATCGCCGGGGAACAGACATGAGAAATCTTCAATCACCGCATCTGGGTTGTAGTTGCATGCTTCCATAGCCGTACAACCGGAAATCAATTCACAAGGGCTGCCCGGCAATTGCAGGGCGCACATGATACGTGGCGCTGCATAGCCTTGGATGGTGTCGATATAGGTACGACCCTTTTGAGCAGACATGTAAGGGTTAGTTTGTATATTATTGGCGTTATTATCGGTGCCATTAGCAGCATCAAAAGCTGCCAATGCTTCAGCATCCCACCAATCCCACGGAGACGAGTCATAAATTTCAATACCTGTTCTGACCAAAGGATACATTCCAAAATAGCCACTATTGTTAGCATTAGCGCCATTGGTAAAAGGCATACCCGGCTCCCAAGCTTCTGCATTTAAGAAAACATCATTGTTGCTGAAAGCGTAAGCCATTTGCTGCACACCGAAAGATCCGGTGACTTCAACAACTTGCTCATTTGTTGTTGGAACAATAAGAGTGTTCGTTGCATATGGTGCAAATGGGTCAGTCGGCGCGTGGAAAGAAATCATAGGAACACTGGTGTCTTCTAACCAAGAAATATCACCCATAGCACCTCCCATATTCACCATCACGCTAATTGCGCTTGAGTATCCTTCGTGGTTGGGATAACAAAGCGTGTCGCCTTGATAAACTCCGTAAGCAGTGCCATCAGCATTGCCGTTGAAGCTTTCGATTACCATTGGAATAGGTGTACCGGATTGCGTAGGATCCCAGTTAAACTTACCGATAGAAGCAATGTCTTCAACGTAGTTATCCAAAGTAGCAGCAGCGAACGCGATATATCCACCGGTACCCTGTCCCCAAACGGCTACCTTGGAATCATCGATTCCGTATGGGTTACCCATTTCGGCAACAGATTTACGCATGTAACGAACCGCAGTTCTGCAGTCTTGAACACCGCGATAGGCTGCATTGATTAAGCTATACGTTCTTTCCGGTTGCGTGGCAGCAATTGGATTCCATCCTAAACGGTAATCACACGAAGCTACAACATATCCCATTCTCGCAAAGCGCTTGCAAATCTCGACAGTAGAACTATCGGTCTTTGAACCGCCAGTTCCGCCGTTAACAGGAAAAGGCAAGAAATTGCCCGAGTGGAAATACAGGATTAGCGGTCTGTTTACCTCAATATCTCCAACAGGTTGGTAGATATCCATTTTGAGTTCCTCAGGAACAGCTTCTCCATAAACTTGAAAAAGCAAAACAGTAGCATTAACGCCATAAGTAACATTCGTTGTTACTTCAACGTCGGTAAAGATTTCCTCGAGATAGCGCTGAGCCATGGAAGGCGCAGCTGACATCACGAAGAGACACATCATGAGGTAGATTTTTCTCATCACTTGAAGATTTAGTTAGTAAAATTGTTTCCTTACGAAAGTAGTGACACATCCGTCAAGTCACCAAGGACTTAGTCGAGTTATTCACAGTTCGTAGCTCAACGACACGTATGCCAATCGGCCGATGCGAGGGCCGCCATAGGTCTGAAGATTCATCTTGTTGAGCAAGTTTGAACAACCCACTTTGATGTTCACATGTGATTTCACCAACAGGGCGTTCACCTGCGCATCGATGAGATCATAGGAAGGCACAAATCCGGTGAATTGCGGACTACCTTCAAAGACAAACCCCTGTATCCACTTGTAGTTAGCACCCATACCCCACTTCACCGCAGGAACATCGTCGAAGCCATATTCCCGAATAGTAAAGCCGAGATTGTATTTATGCTCGGGGGTATTGAACGCCGGAATAATCGGATCATCCTCATCGGTCTTCACCAGTTTATTCCAACTGTAATTACCGTTCAAAACAATATGATCCGTTAGGAAATAATTGAGGCCGATACTTGCTCCTTGTGTCCGCACTTCATTCTGTGAATTGGCTGCGTAGCGGAAGGCATCAACGCTTTTGGGCAGACCGATGCCTGAATTATCGAACTCGATATCCAACCCGATCACATAACCTATGAAGTTGGTATAAGAACTGAAATAATAACCGGCATCGACATATAGGCTCTTTCCGAAGGAGCCGCGATAGCCAGCTTCTATTGTTCTCACTTGCTCGGGACGGATGGAATTGACGGAAAAATAATTCAGTGTATCCCGTTTGAGGCTACTTCGAAAATCCAACCAACTGTCGAAGGTGGCTAAACTGTCAACTCCATTTAAGTTTCCGCTGAGCGTCGCCGGTCCGACATTGAGATAAAGGTACTGATCGGCCAGTGTAGGATTGCGCAACGCACTGGAGAAGGATAAGCGAGCATAATGATTCTTCTTGGGCTGAAACACCAAGCTTGCAGCGGGAGAAAAGACATAGTCAAAATTCTGATTTTTATCGACTCTGGCTGTGACCTGCATGATGAGTTTGTCTTCCATCATTTTTTCCTCTAAACCGGCATACAAACCAAATTCGTTATTGGTAATTCGCGTTCCTGCCGTATCGCTGAAGATGGTGCCGTCGCTATTGGGAGTGTATAATCGATAATTACCACCCACCCTAAAACGATCGAGTCGGTGAAAGGTGAATTGTTTTTCACCGTGAATATGATAAAGTGCTGAACGATCGTAAAACCGTGTTCCGCCCTCCCCTTCGTTGTTCTTCAGAGAAGTAATACGCTCAAAAGCCTCATTGAATCGAGCTGTTCCTGGTGCGAAAATGCCCAGCGTGTCAATACCGATAATTCCTGCGTTGCCTTGATTGGTCCACTGCTCCACCATGCTATGCCAACGAGAAAGTGAGTCGTTGTATTCTTCAAGCCAGGCTTGTTGGCCCTCATAATCATAAGGAAGCCAATAAGTAGCAGGATCACCGTCCCAATTGGGGTTCATGACCAAACCGGGATAGCCTAGTCCATCAATTCTATCGTTGATACTGTCCTGCCAATAGCGGATATACACTTTCGACCAATTCTCATCAGAGCGCGCTTCATCCAACAAGCGAAGTGAAGTGGCATAAGGATCGTAGCTTTTTCCGGCATCTTCGCGTGTGGCATATACACGGATGAAATAATCATCCTTTTTCTTGAACTCGATTCGATTCTGCATGAAGAAGATATCGCGCAAACGGAAACGGTTATCGCCTTGGTAAACGGTTGTTCCATTGCCTACATTGGCGGCCATGATGAGTTCCGGTGAATCATATGCCTGCTCAGGGCGCAATCGCCAGTGCAATGCAGCATTCGCTTTGAAGTTTTTGGTGTCGTAATCCAACACATCTGCTTCCTTATATCCGGTTCGGTAAAAGGTGCCTATTCCACGGTATGTCCACGGGGTGGCATCACTCAAGTCCATACCAGGGTAATATTCATCTCCATAAATATTCACTGCGTCAAACCGGCCCGGATTTGAAGCATCCTCAATGCTCCCATCAACAGGACTGTAGTCATCAGCCTCCCAATCATCCGCTCTTAAGTAATAGGCGCTGATTTTATAACCCAGCATGTCATGTCCTTCGTCGTTTTTGAATGACTCTGCAAAGCGGAATTGCGGTTCAATCAGGTTGCGCTCGCCCACTTTGACAGCGGCGGATAATCCGCCGTAGGTAAATGGATCCTTGGTTTCCATATTGACGACACCATTGAAGGCGCCAGGCCCGAAGAAAGCCGAACTCGCGCCCTGCACAATCTCAACTTTCTTCACATCCAGATCGCAGGCTCCAAGGAAATTTCCGAGTGAAAAGTTCAGTCCGGGACTTTGATTATCAACGCCATCAATAAGCTGGAGTGTCCGAACGGGAGAAGTGCTATTGAAGCCTCGGGTATTAATGATGCGAAACCCCAGACTGGCAGAAGTCATGTCGACTCCCTTCAACGACCCCAAGCTTTCATAGAAACTACCGGTTGGAGCCTCTTTGATGGCAATGGCATCCATGGTTTCCACTGTTAACGGATTTTGCTTCTGTTTTTCAAGCATCCGGTCGCTCACCACATTAACATCCTTCAACAACTGGTCGTTTGCCTCCAGCTTTATCTGCAACCGTTCTGATGCAACATTGACTGTTAGCTCACGGTTCAGATAACCAATAAGCGCAATTTGGAGGTTAACCGGCAAAGCCGCTACTGTGAGCGTGAATTCTCCCTCAAAGTCCGTAGTGACGCCATTCGACGTGCCCTTCTCACCTACCACGGCACCGAATAGTGGTTCTCCGGTGGCTGCATCGGTTACTTTTCCTTTAATGACCTGTGCATGTGTCAGCGATGCGAACACAATGCAGACCGCCAATGCTATTATGCGTAAAATGAACTTGCGCTCCATGCAAGCGAATATAGCAGAATGATGCATGCATGGCATCGAAAGAAAACGACTTTCCAAGCACCCTGCTGTGGATAGTCTATTCGGCAATCATGTCCATGACAGCATCATAAACGTCCTCTGCAGAGGGTTTACTGAAGTAATCACCATCGGTTCCATAAGCAGGCAAATGAGGTTTGGCAGCGAGTGTGCGCGGTGCAGCATCGAGGTAACGATACCCTCCCTGCACATTGAGCACCTCATTCAGCATGAAGGCAGTTGCACCTCCCGGTACGTCTTCATCAACGAATAATACACGTGTGGTTTTGCGAAGTGAATCCACACATTGATGGTGAATATCAAACGGTAAAAGTGTGCGCACGTCAATAACTTCTGCTTGCACGCCTTGCTCTTCGAGCATGCTCGCAGCATGTAAGCACACATGAAGCGTTGAACCGTAGGAAATAATAGTGACTGCAGCTCCCTGGCGCACAACCTCCGGGATTCCCAGTGGAATTTTGAACTCTCCGATATTCTTCGGCATGAGTTCTTTGGTGCGGTATCCATTGAGACACTCGACAACTAGCGCAGGATCTTGCGCCTCCAACAGGGTATTGTACATGCCGGCAGCTTGTGTCATGTTGCGCGGCACACACACGTGCATTCCGCGAACACTACTAATAATGGCCGCCATTGGACTTCCTGCATGCCACACGCCTTCCAGGCGATGACCTCGTGTAGAAATAATAAGCGGTGCACGCTGCCCTCCGCGGGTTCGCCAATGCACGGTCGCCAAATCGTCGCGCATTATTTGGAGCGCGTAATAGAGATAATCCAGGTATTGAATTTCAGCGATTGGACGCAAACCACGCATAGCCATTCCAATTCCCTGGCCGATAATGGTGGCTTCACGAATACCGGTATCGCTCACGCGCAAGTCACCGTATTTTTCCTGTAGGCCCTCAGCCGTTTGATTCACACCACCGATTTTCCCGACATCTTCTCCGAAGATGAGTGTTTCAGGGCGCGAGCGAAGGACATAATCCCAGTTGTCGCGGATGATTACACGGCCATCCACCCATTCTGCATCGGCATCGTATGACGGGGCTACCGGCGATACATTCATTGCGGAACTATTGCCTTCAGCATATAGTGCAGAAGAGTAACGCTCGTTACAATCGTCTTTAAGCCCAATCAACCAACGCGAAAGCGCTTCAGTTGCGGGCGTATTCTTCGCCAAGCGCAACGCCTTCTTCGCTGAAACGAATGCATCCTTGCGGATGGCATCTGATTGTTTCCGCAGTTCATCAGCGATGGCATTTGTTTCTTGCAGACCAATGGCCGCAATCAAATCACCGCATTGTGCAACATCACGATCAACATCAACTCGAAAAGCAGTCCATGCTTTTTTCTGTTCTTCACGCACATATTTCTTAGCCGACTCGCGGATTTCATCCAGCTCTTTTTCAGAAGCGCTACCATCGAGTGTGATGAACTTTCTGAATTGCTCGATGCAGTCGTATTGCTCATACCAAGCGAGGAGTTCCTTCGACTTGTAGCGCTCATGCGATCCGCTCGTGCTGTGGCCCTGAGGCTGCGTGATTTCCTCCACGTGCACCAGCACGGGAATGTGGTTCTCACGGCAATAAGAAACCGCTTTTTCGTAGGTCATTAAAAGTTCAGGATAATTCCAGCCCTTGACCTTAAATATCTTAATTCCGTTTGTCGTCGTTGTTTTCTCAAATCCCTTGAGCGCCTCCGAGATACTTTCCTTTACCGTTTGAAACTTCTTAGGTACCGAGATTCCCCAGCCGTCGTCCCAAACGCTCATGCACATGGGTACGCCCAATACAGCGGCTGCGTTCATGCTTTCCCAGAACAAGCCCTCACTGGTTGAAGCATCACCAATGGTTCCAAAGGCAACTTCATTTCCACCGGAACTGAAATGGGTGAAATCCTTTAATTCAGGCACATTGCGATACATCTTGGAAGCTTGTGCTAGACCGAGGAGTCTGGGCATCTGTCCGCCTGTCGGCGATATATCTGACGAAGAGTTCTTAAGTTGAGCGACAGCCTTCCATGATCCGTCTTCATTCAAAAAGCGTGTAGCGTAGTGCCCACCCATTTGTCGTCCGGCACTGGCCGGCTCATGCTCCGGATCGGTGTGACCATAGAGTGCTGCGAAGTATTGTTGCACCGACAGTTGATCGATGGCCATCATGAACGTTTGATCGCGATAATATCCGCTGCGCCAATCGCCGTTGCGGAACTGCTTGGCCATGGCAATCTGTGCGAGCTCTTTTCCATCTCCGAAAATACCAAACTTGGCTTTTCCGGTAAGGACTTCTTTTCTACCTAAAAGTGAAGCTTCGCGAGAAATACAGGCGAGGCGGAAATCGTCGATCAAGCGTTGACGGATTTTCTCTTCGGTAAGGATATAATCGGGCGTTTCAAACGTATTTGCCATGGTGCAAAGATAGTTAGCGAACCTGTGGAGTTAATATATTTAGAGGGCTATAAACGGCTGTTTTCTGCGAATTGCTGATAAGTCGCAAGCAATTTGCGCTGCCACCGCGGCATTGTTAAGGACTAGTTGCTCATTGGCTTGCTGACTTTTTCCGGCTGTAGCCGCGTTGAGTGTTTTGAGCAGAAAAGGAGTCAGTTCTTTACCATCGATACCTTCTTCAATGGCTTGCTGCAGCGCCTGATTGATGAAGGGTTCAATTTCATGCGCAGGAATTTCATATGCGGCGGGAATCGGGTTGGCAATGAGTATTCCCCCTTTTAGATTCATTCGCTTTTTCTCATGAATCACTGCGGCTATTGCAGCTGTTGTGGGCAAGGAAAGGGAAAGTGCACGTCCGGAAGTCCGTGAGTAGAAAGCCGGAAATTCAGTTGTGTCGAGGCCGATGACCGGAACACCGAGGGTTTCGAGATACTCCAGGGTTTTAGGAATATCGAGGATTGCCTTTGCACCGGCGCTTACGACAGCTACACTCGTATTTGCGAACTCCTGTAAATCTGCCGAAACGTCAAAGGTCAATTCGGCCCCGCGATGCACGCCACCAATTCCGCCGGTAGCAAAAACATCAATACCGGCCATCTCTGCGATAATCATTGTGGCAGAAACCGTGGTTGCTCCATTGAGCTCGCAACTGACAGCGAAAGGAAGGTCACGGCGACTGCACTTCATTACATCGCGCGTTTGAGCAAATTGTTCCAGTTGATCGGATGTCAATCCTACATGGATTCTGCCCTTGAGTATGGCGATTGTTGCCGGCACAGCACCATTACTTCGAACGGTATCCTCTACCCTTTTGGCAACAGTAACATTCTCCGGATAAGGCATACCATGCGAAATGATTGTGCTCTCCAAAGCGACCACAGGGGCGTGGTTATTCAGGGCTTCGAGGACCTCGTCGGCAACCACAAACTCGTTCATCCAACTCATACGATTACAGATTATTCCGCGATGGCTCGCAGACGATTGAGCACAATCAAGTATTCAGCCAGCAGCCGACGCAAATCACCCTGTTCCATTTCATTGAGTCGAGTGTGCACTATTGCTATACTCTCTAGCAATTGATCTTCGGGGATTGCATCTTCAATGTTTTCCAATAATGTCAGGCATTCAAGAACAAGCGGGTAATCCCCCTCTGCCGCTAGCTGGCTGATAAGCGCTACCGCTTCTACCGGCTGCAATCCAGTACTCCACATAAACCCAATAAGATCTTTGCGAACGTGGGCAAATGTCTTATTCTCCAGAGCCTGCAGGAAATAGTACTCAATGCCCGAAACCTTCAGGGTAGCGAGTAGTTCAGCGACCCTTTGACGCAAATGCGATGGAGCCTCAGAGGCGTAGAAAGCAATCAACGGCTCTACCATAGCAGCTGTCCCCTCCTCTTCGCAGCGCGAAATAGCTTTAGCGCAGAGGGCGTCGTCACCACTGAACAAGTCATTCTGAATTTCCTGAAGTTTACGTTGCTGGGCTGTATTCATACGCTGAAATTATTGCCGCAAATGTAGGTGGCATCGCACGAGATAATTTCTTTCCAAGGTGGTCATCGAACTGTTTTTTACCGTAAACTTGCTCTATAAAAGAATCCTTATGAAGTCAGTAAAAATCCTTCTTCTAGCAGCGCTCACACTAGCCTTCGGCGAAATGTTCGGGCAGAATACGGTTTCAGCCCAGGCGGTTGATGTTACCATTAACGGTCAGACCACCCGAGAAGAGCTCGCTTTACTCAATAAAGAAATGCGCGCACAGGGTCTTGTTTTCAACTACATCCCCCAATTCGACAATGATCGCAAACTGTTGAGTCTTCAATACAAAGTGACTACTACCGACAACACCATTATCGGCACCGGTGGTCATGAAGCACTTCAAACTGCGGGAGCCAAGGTTCGCTTCCAGATTGCAGTTCCTACCAAGACATTTACGGAAACGAAACAATAAGATTTTCACTCGCTCAAAGGCCACTTCGGTGGCCTTTTTTTATGCCCGAAATTCCCTTAGCATAACTTCCAATTGCTCTTGCTTTTCGGCGATTTTAAGATTCCATTCCGCGTCATTGATTTTGATGGGGCGATGCGCAAGAAATTTGAGCAGCGGCTCCATCCTTTGTAAGCGATTACGCGTTTCTTCTGACATAAAACAGGCAGCGAATTTCGTAATGATATATTCCACTGCTTGTGATGAGGGATGCATCATATCCTCAGCATAGAAGCGATAATCGCGCAGCTCATCCAACACGATTTCATACGAAGGGAAATAATGCACATAGTCAAATCGTTGGACGAGTTCCTCAGCGGCTAAGAGCAGGTGAGCCTTGGAGAGTTGATTGCCGTGGGCTCCATCGCGCAAGTATCGCACGGGGCTCAACGAAAGAATGCACTTCACGCCGGGGTTGACCGTCTTCAGTTGCTCGAGAAAATCAGTCCATTGAGCCACTATGTCGTGAATCGGGGTAAGCGATTTGCGGAACATAGTTCCGGGAAATTTGTGGCAATTCGCTACAGCCGCATTCGTTTCCGCATGATGATAAGCCCATGCGGAACCCCAGGTGATGATGATTACATCCGTTGAACACAAAGGATTGGAAGCTACAGAATGACGCTCATTGATGTATCGCAGTGCATCATCAGCGTTCGTCTGCGAAAAAGAACCGTGATGATCAAAACTACAGTACACGCCATTATTCACAGCTAGTTCTCCCATCGTGTAGGGACGTCGATCAAGAGCGCGTGTCAGCGTCCTGACCAACGGTGTTGGATGAAAAATTATCCCATTGGGATTGACCTCTACCTGAAACCGGTGATGATCGAACCACTGACCGATTCGTTCGGCAAAACAGGAACCCACCACAACGATCTTGCTGCGATAGTTGATATCCCACTGAACCGGTTCCGGCGTTATTTCCGTTCTAAAATTCAAGATTACAGTTATGGAATTCTCGTAAGTAAAGCATCCAAACCAACATCGGCACATTTAAAATGACCTTGGGGACAAGCCGATGTCCCATGGATTCCGCAAGGTTTACAGGATAGCTGTTCGCTGGTTTGCACCACACGCGCATTGTCTGACAGCGGACCAAAACCGAACTCCGGAATCGTGCTACAGAAGACCGCTGTAACGGGAGCATTCATGGCTGAGCACAAATGCAACGGGGCGCTGTCGTTGGTGAAATTCATTCGCGCATGCTGCAGAATTGCGGCTGACTCGAGCAGCGAGTATTTACCGGCGAGAATTTCGACATTGGAAAATCCAGCGGCAATTTTACGACAAAGTGCTTCATCAGCCGGAGCGCCCAATAGGTAAAACTGAACGCTTGGAGCATTAGCGATAAGGTTTCGCCACACAATCGCAGGAGTCTGCTTGGTAAACCAAACAGAGGCCGGACTAATCGTCACGTAGCTTCCCTTGGACACGGCATCGACACGGGCCCTATGTTCATCCGTTGGATATAATTTCGGTAGAGCACTGCTTGCTCCCGTAACCGAACTGATTAACGAGAGGCATCGATCCACTTCATGCGGGTATGGGTGTTCACCGATCTTTCCCAAGATGTGCTTTTTCCGCAGTGTATAACCCAATGACAACCACGAAGAGTCGAATCCGATGCGTTGATGGGCACCTGAAAAGGCCGTCAGAAAAGCGGCAGCCGTGTAACGTTGTAGATTGACCACGAGATCAAATTTCCGACGACGAATATGACCAAGCAGCTTGAGCAAATTCGCATACTTGTGACCACGCTTATCCCAAACGAGGATCTCTCCGACATAAGGATGTCCTTCGAACAATTGCTCATTGCCCTTGCGCACCAGTACATCGATGTGCGCATGAGGATACTTGGCATGCAATTCCTCCAACACAGCTGTTGCCAGAATGACATCACCGATGAAGGCAGTTTGTATGACCAGGATATTTCTCAAGTCAGCTTAGGCGGATACATTATACTCTCTTAGCGCGTCGTTGAGTGACGTCTTCAAATCAGTACTCTCTTTGCGCTTGCCGATAATCAGGGCACAGGGAACTCCATATTCACCGGCGGGAAACGACTTGTTCATTACGCCGGGAATTACAACCGATCGCTCGGGTATTTCTCCGCTGTAGGAAACGGGTTCTGGGCCGCTTACATCGATGATGCGGGTTGTTTTGGTGAGCACGACATTGGCACCTAACACGGCTTGCTTTCCCACTTTCACGCCCTCTACAACGATGCAACGCGAGCCAATGAACGCGCCATCCTCGATGATGACCGGCGCAGCCTGCAAAGGCTCCAGCACACCACCGATACCCACTCCTCCGCTGAGGTGTACATCCTTTCCGATTTGAGCACAGCTTCCCACTGTGGCCCAGGTATCTACCATCGTTCCGCTATCCACGTATGCACCAATATTGACATAACTCGGCATCATGATAACGCCCGGAGCGAGATAAGCACCATAACGAGCAATAGCATGAGGAACAACGCGCACGCCAAGCTCCGCGTAATTACGCTTAAGTTCCATCTTATCGTGGAACTCCATAGGACCGGCCTCCGTGGTTTTCATTTGACGTGTGGGGAAATACAGGATGACAGCCTTCTTCACCCACTCATGAATTTCCCAAGATCCGTCGGCATTTGGCGATGCCACGCGAAGCTGCCCTTTGTCAAGAGCCTCGATTACATACTCAATTGCGGCAATTGTTTCGGGCTCTTTGAGAGCGCTTCTGTTTTCCCAGGCGTATTCAATGATAACTTGATAATCCATGCTTTTAAATTATGGTCAAAAATAGTTGGTGCATATTCACATCCTAAAATTTTCGACATGAGCAAAATCCTGGGTATTGATTATGGAACGGTACGCGTGGGACTTGCGCTCACGGATTCTGCGCAAATCATTGCTGCGCCGTTGACTACGGTCGAACGCAAAGTGCTGTGGGACTATCTGGGAAAATTGATTGAGCGCGAAAAGATCAGTGTGGTCGTTGTCGGCGAAGCCAAGCGGTTGAATGGTGAGGCTTCGGAGATTACCAATCTACAATTGGAATTCGTAGGGGCGCTAGCCAAGCGGTTTCCGCAACTAGTGATTCACCGTGAAAACGAAATGTTCACCAGCAAGATGGCGACTCAATCGATGCTCCTTTCGGGCATGAAAAAATCGGATCGTCAAGTCAAGGGCAATGTAGACATGATTAGCGCTGCGATTTTACTTCAGTCCTTTCTAGACCGCAGCAAATAACTCATCCTGAATGATGGTCAACTTGTTTTGCAGTGGATTGAAAACAGCGAGCAACTGATTGATGACTTCGCGCTCTTTTCCAGCCGCAAGATGAAAGAAATTATCGACGCGATCTTGAGGCTGCCCTTCCGGAAACACCTCATTCCACAAGGCATTCAGCTGATTCACCTTGATTTCCTGTTTCGTCTTGATTGCTTTTTTCAATTTAGACTTCAGATTTTCCAACCCATCCAGCGCGCGTTTCGCTTCACCTCCTGCGGCAGCTGTTAACGTTGGATCAACGGCAGACAATTTCTCTGAGACACGCTGATAAAACGCTTCCAATTGCATGCGCTCATCTTCCAGGACATGCTCATCAAAATCAATTAACTGCGAAAGGACAACATCCTTCTTCTCGAATAAATCGTCTGCTGACAATCCGAGCTTCGTCATCTTCCTGCGCATGGCATTCGTGATTATCAGTGCACTATCGCGCATGAGCAATACGGGAAAGTGGACGCCGTGCGCTTCACATGTCGATCGCAACTGGAGCCAATACGCAATTTCACCGGGGCCTCCGACATAAGCGAGATTGGGTAGAATACGCTCCTGATAAAGTGGTCGTAATAACACGTTGGGACTGAAACGCTCAGGATTCGCATTGATTTCCGCGCTAATTTCCTCCTCTGTCCATCGCTTGGTTTGATCAACTGTCATCAGCCCCTGTGCATCTCGTTCGATACGCACGCGTGTTGATTCCGTCAGATAAAACAAATTAATTTCTCGTGGGTTAACCTGCGTCGTGAAGCCGTCGCGTTGAAGCTGACTGGAGGTTTCATTCACCAATTTAACGGTGCGACCATTCAGTACCTCATCAAGCATGATGTCTTTGAATTGTGATTTAAGCTCCTGATCATCGGCATCAACAATCACCAACCCTGTTTCTCCCAGCCAAGCATTGACCCACTCACGCGTTGCGGCAGCGAGTGTTTCCCGGTTGTATGCCCGTGCAAATACTTCCTTCACGTGCTCATCAGCTCCGGCGTTTTTCAAACTTGTCCAAGCCTCCTCGAGGAACAAACCTATACCTTCCGTTTGAAAGCGACCAACGGCGCCCGTTTGCTCGGTTTTCCATTCCAACTTCCTTCCGTGAAAAGTACAATGCGAGATCTCTTCCGCATCGTGATCTTCAGAGGCCAGCCAAAACACCGGCACAATAGTTTCGTCAGGAAATTGGGCACTGATTGCTCGGGCAAGGCTAATCGTGCTCAGTATCTTGTAGATGAAATACGCAGGTCCACCCAACAAGCACAGTTGATGCCCTGTGGTAACCGTGAACGCTTTGCTTGCTGCAATAGCATCCAGATTTCGTTCTACCTCCTTTGAAACCGTTAATCCGTCATACTGTCGCTGTAACACCCTTCCCAAGGTTGCTGTATCTTGATGCATGACCTTTCGCTGAGCAAGGGATTGCTCAATACCCTGCATGTCAGGCGAAAACTTGAGCCATGCCGACAAACTTTCCGGTTCCTCCACAAAGGCCGTAATCAAAGCATTGTGAGGACGGTACCGCGAGCCGGAACGTTGGGTGCAATTCATACCACAAATGTAATTGGGTGCTATGCAACGGTCGCGCTGACTATCGCACCAAATGAATCAAACCGCGGACATCCTGACGACGTGGCTTGCGATTGGCCTCGTTGATGGTGTAGGAGATTTGCCATACATAACTGCCTGCAGGACAGAATTTACCGGCATGGGTTCCATCCCACCCCGCTGAATTACGATCGCCGGAGAAGACACAATCGCCCCAGCTACTGAATATTTCGTAGGTCCAGTATTCTACCGTTTGCGCAACCGGCTGGAAAGCATCGTTGTTTCCATCGCCGTTTGGTGTAAAGGTATTGGGTACAAAAAATTCACGTTCACCTTCAAGCGGACTATAGATTGGCAGCGGGCGTTGATTATCGGTTATTTCCTTTTCTCCATCCAATGGCCCCGGTTCTTCAAAGAGAGGGTCGATGGTGAAGTAATCCACGAAGTAGTATGCGAAGGCCGGGTCATCGCCACGCAAAACCTGAAACGTTATATCGTCGTCATCTCCAAACAATCCGAAGGTCATGAATCTGTAAGGCAGTTCGGGCGTGAAGGTGAAGATGTAGGTTTGCCATTCAGCCGAGTAGGCAACGGATTCGATTTTCAATTGCGGTGTATCAAAGATGGGCTGATCGTCCTCCTGAACCGGAGCATTCAAGGAAAATAACAGTCCGAGCTTATTCACTGCCAATCCGCACAAGGAAGTTGGTAAATGCTGACCATTGGTCATTCGAAATCCTATGGCGTAGGGTTTTCCGACTTGCAGCGGAGCACTCAGTTGTGTGCTGATGTATTCACGCTTATTCGTTGTCGGACGGTGTGCAACGGCAATTCCCATAACGGCGTCACCATCGAATGATTGGACAAATCCCATGGAGGTTTCCGGTAAGTCGCATGCATTAACGGCATCGTAATGGAGCAAATCCGGTGTTGAAGTCGCGCTGCCGCAATTGTTCCATCCAGCGGCGCGTTGCCATTGACCAAGACCATTAGGCATTGAACTAATTTGTTCAAAACTGCCGTTGACCAACTGTGCTGCAGCAGTCAGGGCGTAGAAGTACAAACCTATCAATGCAATGTTCTTCATGAAATCTTGTGAATTGCTAAGTTAACGAAGTTCGTCGTAAAGATTGCTATCTCAAAAAAAGAATCGGGCAAATGCTGAAAGGCTAACACTTCCCACGTCGAATGAAAGATCGGCACTGTTGTTCCATGTTAAACCGGGAATTGAAGCCGAGAGCAAGGCGCCAAGGGCATAATACTTTTGGTTGATAGCATTACCCATGGGAATTCTTTTTTCAACACCGACCGCGAAATGTGGAGCTAAGATGCGCTTGGTTTGAAAATCGTCCGACAGGAAAGGATGGAATTCACCGCGATCATTCAACATGATTAGATTGCCGGTGAAATCCTTGCTGGTAATTAGCCTTCGCATAACTCCGGTCTCCAGAAAAAAACGAGTGGGTGAGCCGTTAGGCTGAAGGGTTACGCGCAATTTCAGCGGTATATCAACGGTGTTTAGTTTAAGCACTGCAGCTTGTAAATCAACGAAAGCGGTATCGACCTCGCCGATATCCGGAGGGTTGGTTACCGCAAAATAAGTGACGAATAATTCATTGGCTTCGGTTCCAAAACCGAGCACGCTATCCCTCACAAGTTGATTGATGTCGCTAACAGCAGTGAAGGCTGAGACAACTTGATTCAGCGCTATGCCGCTATTCACAGATAGCTCCAACGCACCACCCGGGGTACGAATCGACGCAAACCTTCCGCCGAACTCAGCGGCAATTAACGGATTCAATTTTGCAGGATGCTTCCGCCCCAGAAACTCGTCCAGTGATTGGAAATCACTCGTAAGCGATTCCCAAGATGTACCGGATGTGTTGAAACCAGCTGCGAATGCTACATTCCAAATCCGCAGCGGCGGGCGTTTCAAACGAGACGGTTCGGGTTGCGTCAACCCCGTTGAATCGGAGATTAATAAACCCTCTTGACGTTCAATGAATATTGTATCGCCATCGATGATGAGCGTATCCACTGAACTGAAGCACTCATAAGGCTTGCAAGAAGCAGAAAGAAATTCGTTGCTCATGAGAGCAAGAATCGCAACTAATAATCCTTTGAGAAAACCTCGATACACGCCATTGAATTGTTATGGCAAGATAACGAGAAATTACTTTTTATCGCTTTCGGGCGAATAGGTCTTCACTTTCAGACCGCGTTTGTTGGCCTTAGCAGGCGCTTGCGATTCATTTTTCATCTGTTGTGGCTCCGCAGATTTGACCTGTTCAACTTCTTTCGTCGGTTCGACAGTGGCAATATCCGTGGTTACAACTTCCTCAGCCGTTGTATTTGCCGTTGACGGAGCAGTCTTTTGCACAGCGGTATTTCGAACCGTTGAAACTTCTGCAGGCGCTTGACCTTCTTTATTTACCGCACTCTCAGTCATTGCCGGAGCAGCAGCCGGAGAAACCGCTACCTCTGATTCACTGCTCACCGGAGCTGAGAGGTTTTCGGCAGCTGTTGATGCCGGTTGACCAACGTTCATTATGATGGTTGCAGCCACTCCCACTGTCAACGCGATATACCAAACATTGAGTCGGCTTGCGTCGAAACGCATGAAGTTTGACCACCACATTTTTTTGCGGGCGCCCTCGTAGACGTGACCCGGAACTTCGGGACGATAGTCAGACATAACACTTTTCACTTGTTGGAAGAAACGATCTTCAGACATGTTCTTGAATTTTAATTGTTGCAATATTTTTCAGTTCCCTTTGCAGGTGAGTTTTAGCGCGTGAAAGTTGTGATTTCGAAGTATTCACATCGATGCCCAGCATGTCACTGATTTCTTTGTGCATGAAGCCTTCTATCACATAAAGGTTGAACACGGTTTTGTATCCCATGGGCAGCCTGTCGATGCATTGCATCATTTCCTCAGCGGTGAATTCCAAATCTTCAAAATGCAGAGGCTCATCATGGGTTCTTACGAGCTCATCCACATCCTGTTGGTAGGCGTGCTTGAGGTTTTTGCGGTAATTGGTTATCGAAGTATTGACGGCGATTCTACGAAGCCATCCTTCGAAGCTGCCTTCATTGTGGTAGCTCTGAATGTTGTTGTAGATTTTCACGAATACTTCCTGCAAGACATCCTGCGCCTCCATTTTGTTGCGTGCATAGCGAAGGCAGATTCCGTAAAGCAATGAAGAGAATTTTTTGTACAACCGATCCTGGGCAGCACGCTCACCGCGCATGCATCCATCTATGATTGGTTGAATATCCTTCATATTCTGTAAACTCATGGCATTGGGGATTGGTTGCATGAGGACGTAAAGATGGGCGAAAAATTGCGCGATTCAGAAACAAAACACTGATTTTCAGAGCCTCATTTCACTATCCGTTGTTCGCGGTTTAGCAAATCATGAACGGCATGATAATCCACAAACCAAATGAGTTTCAGACTGTAGCTGTTGTTTTGAGGCAAGTCAAAGGTGTAGGAAAGGTCATCCGCCAGGCTTGAAGGCACCAGTTCGTTCGAATCTGTGATGCTATTCTTCCACACCAAACTGAGCTCGCTTCCCGGCGTGAAAATCCAGGTGAACATGCAGTCAATGGTGAATGTATTGAAATTCTGGTTTTCGGCAATCACCTCTGTATCCACCAATTCACCATCTTCGGCCAGCCCGTGAAACTTCGAAAAGCGGGTGTATCCCCAATAGTGACGAACGCGGGTATTGAGCACGGCAAACGCATTGAAGGCGTATTTAAGCGTGAGCACGTTGGTGTGTGAAATCACATCGCGGGTACCGAACAGGGGCTTATTTCGTTCATCATCCTCGAACGCATAGGCAAATCCAATATCATTATAATGACTTTGAAAACTGTAGACATAAGTCAAAAACAGGTGATTATTGAACCGAATGCGCGGAGACATTCTGAAGTTGTAGCGGTAACGATTGGGGTCGGCATAGAATCCATATCCGGAACCGACATCAATAGCCAACTTTTTACGGTAGTCGCTGCTAAACCATCCGTAGGTCATGACATTCGTGTACGTTCGGAAATACCTACCCCAAACACGCGGTTCAAAAAAGTCGTATCCTCTGATGGGATTGCCATCGACATTAAAGCCCCAGGTATTGAATTTTTTCGTAGTGATCCCACCCGACCCTTCAAACGAAAGCGCTGAGAAATGACGGGGGAAGTAGAGGTAATCCACCATGATGTTTAAGTCGCTCCACATGCGGTTAAATCGTCCGAAAGGCTTGAAAATACTGTAGCTATTGAACAGCCATGCACCAATGGAGTTATTGGCTTGCAGAAAACCCAAATCGTTTGGATCATAGGTGTCGGTTTCCATCCATTGACCGACGGAGGTGTTCCAATTACCACTTATTTTATTAATGCCGACATCCTGACGGAAACCATTTCTACCGCTATTGTTTTGCGCGTAATCAGGACCCCACTTGCGATTAAAGGCTCCACTACCGGAAATACTAAAGGCATTCTCCTTATCGCGGATATCGAAAGACGTTCCCAGCACATTCACATCATAATCGGCTCCGGAGCGCAATACACTCGTATGAATAAGCGAAACAAACGAGTTATTGGGAAGAATCTGATCGAACACCGTGACGTTATAGTTCGTTAGTGAGGAGGTGTTGATACTGCGTCTTGCGCCACTGAGCGTATCCAAAGCAATCGCTTCTGATGGCGCGGTGACGGCATTGAAAAACCCAATACCCAACTTGTTTTTGTTGCGGCCAGAGATCTTCATTGCATTGATAATTTGGTCACTGGCCTCATTCGACTCGATGATTTCGTTATTCGCGAGTTCATTATCGGCCTGAAAATAGCGGAGTGGCAGCTCAAATCCGATGCGTCGAGAATAGAACAAATTCGCGCGGGAAAATAGTTCTGTGCCCTCAGTAAAGAATTGCCGGTTATCCGAGAACTGCAATTCGAAAGCCGACAAGTTGAGGACTTGCTGATCGCTGATGGTTTGTCCGAAGTCCGGGATTAACGTAGCATCCAGCGTGAAGGCATCATTCAACCCGAGTTTCAAATCAAGACCATAATTGTAGCTCAGAGAATTGCTGCGTCCCCCTTCCGGTTTTCCTTCGGTGTTGTAATAAGACGACGCATAAGGGAAGAGGAAAATTCGACGGGGCGGATCGATATTTTGGATGCCTGTGAGAACGCCCATTTGCGTGAGTTTTCCGGCGACCAGTGGATCGACGCCATTCCAAAACCCATGGTGGCGGTGGCGGCGAATATCCCGTTCGAAATTGATATTCCATACCTGAATCTCCTCCTTTGGAAAACGGATTGCTGCGAAAGGAATCTTGAGTTCGAGCGACCAACCATTCGCCAACCGCTTTGCTTTGGAATACCATACGGCATTCCAGGTTTCATCTTCCCCATCGGTATCCACGCGGGCATCGTATTGTTCGCCATTGGGGGAGCTGATGAACTTAAAGCCATTGATTCCATCAGCATAACAGCTGAACGTCACGCCGACATAATCTGTATTACAAGTCTGATCTCGTCCGCACAATTCATACAGGATGCTATCCGGGCTGGAATCGAAGCACATAAATCCGATATAAATCGCATCATCGTGGTAGATGAGTCTGACTTCTGTTTTTTGTGAAAGCGGCACGCCCGGATTCGGTGTGTCCATCACGAAATCTCCCGCTACATTCGCCATTTGCCAGCAGGCATCATCCAGCAAACCGTCCATTTTAGGCACCTGCTCCACTCGCACGGCATCCAGCGATTTTCGCTCATACTGCCCCCAAAGGCTCCCATGAGCCATGAGCAAGCAGAGGATTGCGTAAAAAATAACCGGGTAACGAGTAATCATGGAATTAGGGCCAAAGTTACTTCTAGAGGCTGTTCACAAACAATTTTAAGTGTCGATGGTTTGAAGGATAGTCATTCATCAGGACTCCAAAGAAGAAGACAGAATACATGTAATTTCGCGACCCGATTATGCCGAAAACCCTAAAAATCGCCTTCACATTTATACAACTGCTGCTCGTTTTTGCTGCGAACAGTCAATCAACAGGTAAAACGGCACAATACACGTTAAGCGGCACTTTACAAGATGCGGCCAGCGGAGAATACCTCATTGGTGCAATTGTTTCGGGCGTAGAACAAGCCAAGGGTGTAAGCACAAACCTTTACGGATTTTACTCGCTCACTTTGCCGGAGGGCAAGCAAACCGTTCGCTTCAGTTTACTGGGTTATGAAACACAAGACCTTGAAATTGACTTAAAGCGCGATGTTCGCATGGATCGTTTTTTATCGCCAAGCACCATTCAAACCACCGAGGTGACCATTGAAGGCAACAAGGACAACAACACCCGGAGCACGGATATAGGAAAGATTGGGTTGGAAATGGATCAGGTGAAAACACTTCCCGTTCTCTTCGGTGAAATTGACATTCTCAAAACCATCACCTTGCTTCCCGGAGTTAAAAGCAGTGGTGAAGGAAATGCGGGATTTTATGTTAGGGGTGGCGGTGTTGATCAAAACCTGGTGTTGCTGGATAACGCAACGGTTTACAATGCTTCACACCTGTTCGGTTTCTTTTCGGTATTCAATGCCGATGCGGTGAAGAATCTGGAACTGACAAAGGGTGGAATGCCCGCCAATTTCGGGTCAAGGCTCGCATCGGTGTTGGATGTTTCCCTCAAAGAAGGAAATCAACGTTCGTTTCATGCGCAAGGCGGTATTGGCACGATTTCCTCCCGCCTCACGCTGGAAGGGCCCATTAAAAAGGACACAGCTTCGTTCATCATCAGTGCCCGACGCACCTACATTGACGTGCTGTTGAAGCCATTTATCAAACCAACAGCGAATGCATACGGCTCGGGCTATTATTTCTACGATGTCAATGCCAAATTGAACTGGCGACTTTCTCCACGGGATCAGCTGTTTCTGAGTGGCTACTTCGGCCGCGACGTATTCAACTTTGCCAGCAAGAAGACCAATTTCGCAACGCGCATTCCGTGGGGAAATTCAACGGCTACGCTTCGATGGAACCGTGTGATTAATCCAAAGCTATTCATGAATTCGATTCTGACCTATACCGACTATGCATTTTCATTTGGTGCCAAGCAGGAGGGATTTGAATTCACGCTTTCGAGTGGCATCAAGGACATAGGTGCAAAAATCCAGTGGAGTTATTATCCCAACTACCTGCACCGGATTAAGTGGGGCGTTGATTACACGCATCATGATTTTCAGCCGAACAGCGTCTATGCCAAGAGCGGCGACACCGAGTTCGACACGGGTGAGAAGACCCATTTGTATTCACACGAGGCCGCAGGTTATGTGTTGGATGAATTTGATATCAGCGAAACATTTAGCGTGAACGCCGGAATTCGCTATTCCTACTTTGCGCATGTCGGGCCATTCACCCGTTTTATCCGCACAGAGAACGGAGCGCTAGGCTCTCAGGTGAGCACGACCACCGTAAACTACGACAAAGGTGAAATTGTGGGTAATTATGGCGGTTTCGAGCCACGATTGAATTTCCGATGGAGTGTGGCTAAGAGTGCGAGTATCAAGGGCGGTTATATGCGCAACTACCAGTACATCCACCTCACTAGCCTCTCGCCCACTTCGCTTCCGACGGATGTGTGGCTCCCGAGCACGGAATTGCTGAAACCTCAAATCGGTGAGCAATACAGTTTAGGTTACTTCAAAAACTTCGCGGATAACACTTGGGAAAGCAGCGTTGAGGTTTATTACAAAACCATGGACAATCAAAGCGAGTATAAAGAAGGTGCTCAACCGGATCAGACCATTAACGACAACATTGACAATTTGCTGGTTTTCGGTAGCGGCCGCAGTTACGGCGCTGAGTTTTTCCTCAAGAAGGCAAAAGGTGTCCTCAACGGATGGCTTGGCTACACGTGGTCAAAAACAGACCGCACTTTCGCCGACATCAATGAAGGCCGCACCTTCCCGACGCGCTGGGATCGACGCCATGATTTGAGTTTTGTGCTCAGCTATAAAATTCATCCGCGGCTCGATGTCGGTTTTGTTTTTGTTTACTCCACAGGCAATGCTATCACATTACCGGTTGAGCGTTACTTCTATGAAAACCGTGTTATCGACGTATACGGTGATCGCAACAGCTACCGCATGGTGCCTTATCACCGCGCGGATATTTCAGCCACCTGGAAACTGCAAGGGAAGACGAAGAAAACCCTTGAGCAAGCTGTCGAGGACAAACGTCCCAAGAAGTTTTCAAGCAACCTCAATTTCTCAGTCTACAACCTCTACAACCGCATGAATCCTTACTTCATTTATTTCGGAACTGAGGGACAATTGCAATCAGGCGTGTTTCAAGTGAAGGCATATCAGGTAAGTTTGTTTCCGATTTTGCCGAGCATCACCTGGAATTTCGAATTCTAGGATGTAACGCAGATCACCTCACTCGAAATGAAACAACTAGCACACCTCAACAAGTACTTCTGGAAATATCGCGGGAGACTTTTTGCGGGATTCATCCTGATTGTTTTCGGTAATATTTTCAGTGTGTATGCGCCGGTCGTTGTTCGCGATGGCATCGATTTTCTGGCTTCTGCCTTAGAGGCCAAGAAATCTTTCCCGGCAGCTCAGACCTTACCCTCACCCGGCAGCTTCGAACATATCGCGCAATTTGTGGGCGGTCATGCACCGGATGTCTTACTCACACCAGAGACGTTTCAAGGTTCTGTTGTGCGCATCGGTTTGCTTTTGGCCTTGCTTTATCTTGTGATGTACGTCATTAAAGGCGTCTTTCTTTTTTATCAGCGCCAGGCACTGATTGTGATGTCGCGGCATGTGGAGTACGACCTGAAAAACGAAGTCTACAGCAAATACCAAGAGTTAGATCTTTCTTTTTACAAGCGCAACCGCACCGGAGATTTAATGAATCGCATCAGCGAAGACGTAAATCGGGTGCGCATGTACATCGGACCGGCGGTCATGTACACACTCAATTTGGTTGTGTTGCTCGTCATGTGTACAGTAGTGATGCTACAAATCGATGTTGAATTGACCTTGTACACGCTCTCACCATTACCCTTCATGATGATTGCTATTTATTATGTAAGTCGCACCATCAATAAAAAGTCGGAACTTGTCCAACAGCAGCAATCTCGCCTGAGCACCTTGGTTCAGGAAACTATCTCCGGCATTCGCGTGCTAAAATCTTTTGGCAGAGAATCATACTACACAAAGGGCTTCGTTGACGAAAGCGCCATGTATCGCAACAAGCAACTGAAACTGGTGCGTATCGATGCGCTTTTTTTACCGGTCATTGTTATACTCGTTGGACTCAGTACGATTCTCACAATCTACGTTGGCACCCACAAGGTGATGAACGGAGAAATTTCGCCCGGAGTCATTGTTCAATTCGTCTTTTACGTAAACATTCTCACTTGGCCATTCGCGGTAGTCGGATGGGTGACGAGCCTGGTGCAAAAGGCAGAAGCGAGTCAGGGTAGGATCAACGAGTTCCTTGAAACACGTCCGGAAATCCAACAGCCTGAGCACGCCATCCATTTTCAGGCGGGAAAAATCGAATTCAGGCACGTCACCTTCATTTATCCTGACAGCGGCATCAAAGCCTTGGATGATGTCAGCTTTACAATTGAACCTGGAAAAACGCTTGGTATCATTGGTCGCACAGGAAGCGGAAAATCGACCATAGCGCAATTAATTCCGCGTTTGATGGATCCAATCCAGGGACAAGTCCTCATACACGGCAAGGATATACGGACGCTGGATTTAGCACAGTTGCGCACGCAAATCGGTTATGTGACACAAGAGGTTTTTTTATTTTCCGACTCCATCGCCAACAACATAAAATTCGGATGTGACGCCAATGCCTTCGCTATTGCGGAAGCCGCCAAGGTCGCAGCCGTTCACGAGGACATATCCGGTTTTCCGGCGCAATACGAAACCGTACTGGGTGAGCGAGGAATCAATCTGAGCGGAGGACAGAAGCAGCGTGTTTCCATTGCGCGTGCTGTTGTCAAGAACCCCGACATTCTGATTTTCGACGATTGTCTCAGCGCTGTCGACACGCAAACCGAAAATCGCATCTTGCATGGGCTGCGTAAAGTGATGGAAGGACGCACTTCAATTGTGATTGCCCATCGCATAACCACCATTAAAGATGCCGACGAAATCCTTTACATGGAGCATGGTCGTATTTTGGCAAGAGGAACACACGAGCAGCTTTTAAATCAGGAAGGTGAATATGCTGCCCTCTTCCGCAAGCAACTTTTGGAGGAATCCGAAGGGAACAATCAACTTACATAGAGAACGATTGATCGCGAGCGTTGTTTTGAAATCATGACAGCTGCATCAGCAACCACCGTTATCCATTGGTTTCGTCGGGACTTGCGTCTGACCGACAATCATGCCTTGCACAAAGCCATCGCCTCAGGCCATCGCGTTCAATGCATTTTTATTTTCGACCCTACAATTCTGGATAAATTACCGAATCCCTGTGACGTTCGGCTCACCTTCATTCATGAAACGCTGACTAAGTTGAACAATCAGCTTCAGCGTATGGGAGGCTCGCTGCTTACTTATTATGGCAAGCCATCGGAAGTATGGCAACAGATTATCGGTGAACTTCATCCTTCGCACGTATTTACCAATCGTGATTATGAGCCGTATGCGCAAGAGCGTGATAAGTCCGTATACGAATTGTTGCAGGTGCATGGCATTGGCATGACCGGGTGTAAAGACCACGTCATCTTTGAGAAGCATGAAATTGTAAAAGACGATTCGAAACCGTACACGGTTTTCACGCCTTACAGCAAGAAATGGAAATCCAAACTGACCGTTGACACGTTCAACGCATTCGACTGCTCCGGTTTAGCTCAGGGCACGCGTCAATGTGAACCATGCGAGCTCATTGCCCTTGAGCGGATGGGAATGCAGCCTGCAAATTTGGAGCACATTCCGACCATTCATCCTGATGAATCCATCATCACCAACTATCATGAAACGCGTGACATACCATCCATTCGCGGTACGACACGCCTCAGTATTCATCTCCGTTTTGGCACAATAAGTATTCGTGAACTCGCACGATTAGGCGCGCTAAAGAATGAAAAGTGGCTCAATGAGTTGATTTGGCGTGACTTCTACCAAGCAATAATTTATCACTTCCCGCACACCGCGACCGCAGCCTTTAAGCCGGCCTACGACCGTATAGAATGGAGGAACGACGAAGCCGAATTTCAAGCCTGGTGTAATGGCCAAACGGGATATCCGATTGTCGATGCCGGGATGCGCGAGCTCAATACCACGGGCTTCATGCACAATCGGGTACGCATGATTGTGGCGAGCTTCCTCACCAAACACTTACTTATCGATTGGCGTTGGGGTGAACGCTACTTTGCGGCCAAGTTGAATGACTTCGAACTGGCCAGCAACGTCGGTGGCTGGCAATGGGCCGCAAGCAGTGGATGCGATGCAGCGCCGTATTTCCGCGTATTCAATCCCGAATTACAAATGGGCAAATTCGACCCGCAGTTTAAATACATCAAGCAATGGGTTCCGGAATTCGGCACATCGCATTATTGCAAACCGATTGTCGACCACAAGATTGCTCGTGAGCGTGTTTTGCGCGTCTTCAAAACGGCATTACAAGATCGCGATGCTTAGCTTTGATCCATGAAATCAATCTTCGCGGATTTAAACGTGCTCGATTTGTCTAGTGTATTGGCAGGGCCATCGGTTGGTACCTTCTTCGCTGAATTGGGTGCGAGCGTTACGAAAATTGAAAGCCCGCACCATGGCGGTGATATCACCCGTTCGTGGAGGCTTCCGGGCGAATCAGCAGCATCAGGTGTTAGCGCTTACTTCTCTTCGGTCAACTTTGGAAAGCACTACCTGCAGATTGATTTGAGTGATGAAAGCAATCGTCACCGTATTGAGCAGCTCATTGCCGAAAGTGATATTGTCTTGGTCAACTTCAAACAGGGCGACGACTTGAAGTTCCGACTCACAGCAGATGATATCCATGCAATCCAACCACGCGCCGTCTACGCAGCGCTGACAGGTTTCGCCTCCGATATTCATCGCATTGCTTATGACGTAGTCTTGCAGGCCGAAAGTGGACACATGTATATGAACGGCACTGCGGAAAGCGCTCCTGTTAAAATGCCGGTCGCCATGATCGACGTCATTGCCGCGCATCAACTCAAAGAAGGCATTCTATGCGCATTGTATCAACGCGAAAAGTCAGGACATGGCTCAACCGTTCGATGCACGTTGGAAGAGGCTGCGCTTACTGCATTGGTCAACCAGGCGTCTAACTTTCTAATGACCGGTCACGTGCCTCAACCCATGGGCTCACTGCATCCCAACATCGCTCCTTATGGCGAAACGATGGCTTGCGAAGACGGCCGACACCTGGTGCTAGCGGTTGGAAGCAATGCACAGTTCGCCGCGCTATGTGGCATTATTGAAAAACCTCAACTCGCCAGCGATGCACGTTTTGCAACCAATCTTCAGCGCGTTATTCATCGACAAGCACTTATCGAGGAGTTGATTCCTGTATTTAAACAACGCTCGTGTGACGAATGGATGTCACACTTGAATAAGGCGAATGTTCCGGCCGGAGCGGTCAAGGACATGGCTCAAGTGATGGCTGGCACAACGGCAAAGAACATGATTCTTGAAGAAGTTATTGATGGACAACTTACCAAACGGATAAGCAGCATCGGATTTAAATTGGAATCTTAATCTCGTAGGCTCTGTGATCTTTGTTGCGCAAGTGGTTTTCGCGCAACCATGGATTCAATAATTTCAAATTCTTATAGGTTGTTCCCTGCTCTTTTGCAAATTGTGCAAGATCAGCAATGGTGCTATCCACTGAAATTACGTTGTAGCGGTAAGGTTCATAGAGATCTGCCGGCCGAAGCACAAAACCATACTTATCCGCGTGATTAAATATTTCCTTCATCGCTAGGATTCGATACACGTACCTGCCCGTTTCCTCATTGAGCAAAAGATCCCAGTAGTTGGATTGGCCTTGTCGATCAACCTGTCGTTGTAAACCTCCGACGCCCATATTGTATGATGCAGCGGCCATTGACCATGAACCATAGCGGTCGTATGCGTCCTTTAAAAAATGGCAAGCCGCATAGGTACTTTTCTCAACGTGGTATCGCTCGTCCACCTGTTCATTGATTTCCAAACCATAGCTCACACCGGTGTCTTCCATAAATTGCCAGAACCCTCGGGCACCTGCCGGTGAAGAGGTTTGGGTGAGTGCGCTTTCGATGACAGCCAAAAACTTGAAATCATCCGGAATTTCATTGGCTTTGAGTATCGGCTCAATAACGGGAAACCAGCGGTAGGCTCGTTTGATAGCGAGTAGTGTATTACTATGCCAGTATACGTTCACCAGTAGCTCACGGTCAAATCGTTCGCGACTGTCCAGAGCATCCATGGGTACGAGTTCTCCGGCGAAATCCATTTTTTCGGGCAGCGGCAAGGAATAAATCCGATAGCGCCCGTTGATGACATCAAAGTAGGCTTGATTCTCTTCCTTGGAAGGCCGTGACTTCAGGACGAAACTGAAAAGAGCCACAGCAATGATGGATGTTATCAAGCCGATACCTGCCGCAATCCAGTAGACTTTTCGTTGCATTCTTCCTCAGAAAAAGGGTGATTTGAACTCGGCAAATGTCATTGCGTTTCGGTCCTTTTCGGAAATAATGGGTTTTTCGATACCCCAGTCGATATTTAGATCCTTATCATTCCAAAGGATGCTGCGGTCGCAATCACCACTGAAGTAATTCGTGCATTTATACGAGAAGATGGTATTTTCCTCCAAGGTCCAAAAACCATGAGCAAATCCCTCTGGAATGAAGAGTTGCTTTTTGTTTTCAGCGGACAAAAGGATTTTGAACCAACGTCCGAAAGTTGGCTCCGTCACGCGCAAATCAACAACGACATCCCATGCAGAGCCTTGGGCAATGCGGACGAGTTTTGCCTGTGATTTCGGAGGTATCTGAAAGTGAAGTCCTCGCAGGGTATTGCGCACTGATACGCTTTCGTTATCCTGCACGAAGGTGACATTTAATCCGGTTTCAACGCGGAATCGCGCTTCATTGAAGCTTTCCATAAAGGAGCCACGTTCATCCTTATAAACTGTGGGTTCAAGGATGAGAAGGCCTCTAAAAGCTGTGCTTATAATGTCCATTCAGGTATTTAGCGTGCTAACAACAAAAAGAGGTTTAAAGAAATCGACGCACTGGTAAACACGACGAGGAAAGGTCGAATTTCTTCGGAAAGCCTTGTAGGAATATTTGGACGTGATTGGACGTAAATAATATCACCGCTTTCAACCGGGGCTGATGCATACTTAATTCCCTCAATTTTGGATAAATCGATTAGATAGGAGACCTGTTTACCATCAATCTTTCTAAAGAGCATAATATTTGCTGCCTTCGCGTCTCGACCGGCACCACCTGCTCGAGCGATTGCTTCAACAACACTGACGTACTGCTCTCCGAGTTGAACAACACGCCCCGTTCCATCCGGACTGGTAAAAATAACAACCTGCCTATTTTGAACACGGATGATAACATAGGGTCTGTTGAATAACTTTTCGAACTCATCTTCAATAAAATCCTGTGCTTCCTGAACGGTTAAGCCACCGATTTTACGCACACCGATTACAGGAAATTCGACTTCGCCATTATCGTTGACCGTAAAGTCGACGGGCAATGAATTAGTAGCCACACGCGCTTCGGCAGGCCCCGTGCTTTGCTCAAGAATATTAGCACCCTCGTTTGTAAACACAGTAAAGGAGATGATGTCATACGGCTGTATGGTGTACTCCGTTTTCGAGGAATCAACGAAAAGCTCATTAAAGACATAGTCCTTTGGTGGTTTGAACATCACCTCAGACATAAGATTACACGAACTAGCCGACACTACGGTAAATATGAAAAAAAGCAGCCGCTGAAAATTTCCAACCATTTTCGAATTTTCACCAAAAGTAATACGAACCGCACCGAAATTAGACTTCCTAAATTCAGGTGGTCGCGAAAGCAAGCAAGAAATGATGGTCCCTCGCAAGGAAGCGCTTCTCATGCGTTACCTTTCGCCCCTAGCTTCCGTCTAAATGACACAAACCTCCATAAGAAAGCTATCAGAGAGAGATTTCGAGTTGATTTTCGAATGGGAAAATCTCGAGGAATTCTGGCGTGTATCTGACGAAAACGGCCCGTTTGATCGGGAGCAAATCGCATCATTCATGCAGCGATGCTTAATTGAGGAACGAGGTGAAATCAAGCGATGGATCATTGAAACAGATACTCAAGTCCCTATCGGAATCATTGATCTTTTCAAGATTGATTGGTTGCTCAAAAGCGCAGACGTGGGTATCATGATTGCTCACAAAGAATTTCGTGGTAAAGGTCATGCCGGAAGAGCGCTCAACTTGCTGATTCAACAACTGCTCATTGAGAAGTGGACCTTGCTCAGGGCGTTAATACATGAAGATAATGAGGCCAGTATAAAGCTATTTAAGACTTTACAATTTTCAGCGGGTGCACGAACGCTTCATCGCGGTAGAGCAGCCATTCAATATGTTTGTTTCCTCAGCTATCACGAAAAATGAAAAAATCGGTCAAGCTTATCCTCCTCGCGATTGGGCTAGTTGCCACCTTTGTATCGCTGTTCATTTACCACGTTTTGTTTTCGAATAATCTGGTCGATGTGCAAAATGACATTACCATTAGTTGTCGCGAACCCAAGAGCATCGAGGAGTTCATTGAATTGAATCAGTTACCCATTCGCAGTTCATTCGACTTTAAGGTTGCCTGTACGATCAAGCGCTTCAGCAAGATTAAGCCGGGCAATTATCGCTTTACCCCAGGCATGAGTAATACGCAAATCATCCATCATTTGCGCTCCGGGGGAATACCAGTAGTTAATGTTAGGCTCGACAGTGCAACAGACATTTATGGTGTCGCCGGTGTTTTGGGTGCTTCCATGCGGTTCGACAGTACGGAATTTATTACGCAGTTTCTGGATCCGTTTATGCTCGACTCGCTGCAAACGGACTCATTCAACCTATCCGGGCTGATACTCCCTAACACGTATGAATTCTACTGGAACATGTCGCCCAAGGCTTTCCTCGAACGCATGATGAAAGAGCAGGCTTCGTTTTGGACCACTGATCGGAAATTGCTTGCTCAGGCACTGCGTCTTTCAGAGAAGGAGGTTGTCATACTAGCTTCGATTGTGAAAGCCGAGACAGCAAGCCTCGAGGAATCCAACATGATTGCCGGACTTTACTTGAATCGACTCAACATCGGCATGCCTCTTCAATCGGACCCTACAGCCATTTTTGGTACACGCAAAAATGCGCAGCGTGTTTACCTATCCGATATCCAATCAGACAATCCTTATAACACATACAAGTTCAAAGGCCTGCCCCCCGGTCCGATTAATCTGCCCGAGGCGGCCTATATCGATGCTGTTTTAGAAGCTTCGACGCACAGATATATCTATATGTGTGCACAGCCCGGAGGAACAGGAAGACATAATTTTGCAGTGAGCCTATCGGAGCACGAAAACAACAGACGTGCTTACATCCGCTGGCTCAATTCCCGAAGTATCCAGTAGCCCTTTTTCGCTGATTGTTAATAAGTAGAGTTTCGCTATCTTTGCTTTCCAATGATTGCAAGAGGCAAAATCCTCCGAAGACTAAAGTTCATTTTTGCGCTGATGGCGTTGGTCGCCATAGCGTCTGTCTGTATTTTGTTTATCAGTCAGAACCAACAAAGCAATTATCTATCAAAAATAAGTTTGTCATCCCGTCAAAAAGCGCTAGCCGAAGAGTTGGGGCGTCGGATGATTAAGATTAAGGACCTCTCCGCTCAGGGGCGCGACTTTACAGAGGAGACCAATGCGTTTACCTTGGGATTAAATAAATGGGAGAATGCGCAAAAGGCGCTCATCACCGGTAGTGACCAATACGGTACGACATCGAACAACTCGAATGCCGCCCAAGCCATGCTGCAAGAATCCTCGGTGCATTTTGTTCATGCGCGTGATCAATTGAACGCATTCATCGGTGCACCGGATCAAATGACTGACGGCAAGGCCGACTCCACCGAAGTCGTTCTGGACACCTACATCAGCAGCATTAATAACGTCACCGGGAAATTTCTCTCTGAAAGCGACATGCTCAACAAGGTCATGTTGGCGGCAGTAATTTGTATTGGCGTGAGCTCCATTCTTCTATTCGTATTGGCAGTAGTTCTACTGATAGGGCCTGTATCCAAGACGTTTGAGGCCATGGATGAGGAGCTGGAAAAATCAGAAATCGCAATCAAGGAAGCCCTGAATGCGAAGACCGAGTTTTTATCCAACATGAGTCACGAAGTGCGCACCCCTCTGAACGGAGTTATTGGTATGAGTGAACTTCTGCTTCAAAGTAAACTTGCAGAGGAGCAACGTGCATTCACCAGGACCATCCACAACAGTGCACTTCAACTATTGGATTTGCTCAACAATGTGTTGGATGTTGCTAAAATGCAATCCTCGAAATCGGAAATCATCAAAGAACGTTTCTCGTTGAGCGATTGCGTAGAACAGGTTGTTGACTTAATGAAGCCTGTGGCTATGAGTAAGAAAGTCGAATTGATGAGCGATTTTCAAAACAATGTACCCTTGGAGGTTATTGGCGATGAAAACAGAATTCGTCAAATCCTGATTAACCTGGTGAACAATGCGATCAAATTCACAGAAAAGGGGGAAGTTGTCATTCACACCGAAGTCATCAATATTGAACAAGAATTTACACAGTTGCAGTTCCGAGTTGTGGATACCGGAATTGGAATTGAACAGGAACTACTAGACCGCATTTTCGATTCTTTTTATCAGGTAGACTCTAGCTCACACAAAAAATACGGTGGCTCAGGTCTTGGCCTTTCCATATGTCAAAGCTTGGCTCAGGAACTCGGCAGCAAGATTAACGTTCAGAGCACTGTGGGGAAAGGGTCAACATTTTCATTCAGTGTGGTCGTTGAAACAACCGGTGAAACACAACTTCAAAAGATTCAAGCGCTCAACGGTAAGAAGGCGCTTGTCATTGACGATAACACGACCAACTTAAGGATACTTGTCAAGCAACTTTCCGGTTGGGGAATTCAAGCAACACCTTTTAATAGTCCTCAGTTGGTCACCGATATTATGTCGAATCTCGACAAATTCGATTTTGTTATTCTTGACATGCAGATGCCGGAAATGGATGGCCAATTAGTAGCCGAAAAAATCCGCTCGAAATACAGCCGCACGGAGTTACCAATTATCGTTTTTTCCTCTCTTGGTGAGCACTTGCTACCAGACACTAACAACGTGTACAACGCCTATCTGACCAAGCCTGCAAAACAATTCAAGTTACTCGATACCATTATTGATGTTTTAAAAGTGAGCCCTGCACAACAGGCTCGTCTTTCGATGACCTCAGGCAATGCAGACGTGTTGACTACTAAATCAAATCTGCGCATACTATTGGCTCAAGACAATGAACTATCGCGTGCAGTAACCACCAAAACACTCGAATTACTAGGTCACCGCCACATTACAGTATCCACCATAAAAGATGTTATGGAGAAATCCAGAAGAGAAGATTTCGATTTGATTCGTATGGACATCAACGAGCAAGAAAATGTTGGAATGGATACCACTCGCAATCTGAAGCGATCGATTGATTCCGATGACATGCCGGTAATCATCGGCATGACGAACAAGGGCAAGAAAGACAAAGCTCAACTCATGCAAGCAGGGATGGACGACCTGGTTGAGACTCCTATGCGTCCCGAGGCATTGCAGGAAAAAATAAATCGTTGGCTCATTACCGAATAAACGTGTTTGCGCCTCTTGGTTTGCAAAGGATTTATCTTCTTGCGCGTTGCAGGCTAAACTGCATTCAAATCCTGTTCTTCATTTTCATTATCGCTCACGTTGGAAACGCAACTGCGCAAGTTGACACATCACAAGCGAACACAAAAAAACTGTGGGCTTTAGGCATTGGTGTTGTTCCAACAGCCTCGAGTTATTTTTTGCTCAACGAACTTTGGTACAAAGATTATCCACGCACACAACTCCATTCATTCAACGATAATGATGAGTGGTTGCA
>Ga0114979_10000056_pt1 | contig 64983 bp, 99 predicted proteins | sample S_140625_EF_Meta_FD_87315 | JGI IMG/M metagenome (GOLD analysis project Ga0114979, IMG submission 87315) | Freshwater microbial communities from Lake Simoncouche, Canada to study carbon cycling - S_140625_EF_MetaG | ecosystem: Environmental > Aquatic > Freshwater > Lake | place: Lake...
AATGTATCAATATTAGGTAAAACAACTTATTGGATGTTAGAACAAGCACATCTTAAATTAAATAATAAAATTGACTATTGTTTTGTGTATGGTGGAGCTAATGACATGTATACAACTAGTATTACAGTTAAAGAAGCAGTTAATAATATTAAAGGAATTGCGAGAATGTGTAATGGTTTAGGAGTGAAATGTGTTGTTATAACTGGATTCGATCCAATAAAATGTACTAATACACCTAATAAAAACTATGCTCACAAGTACAGTGAATTTCAAAAAGCATTATTAAGTACAAATATGGAATTTGCTCAAGTAATTGACACTAGAGTAGTAGCTAAAACAGACTGTTGGGATGGATTATGTCATATGAATCCTAATGGACATAAGAAAATAGCTAACAAAGTAATTTCAGATTTAAATTTTATAGTTTTGAAATAAACTACTGGTGGTCCCACATACAAAAAAAGAGAGAGTTTGTTTTTTCAAACTCTCTTTGTTATATTATATAAGATGAAATTAAAAGATTTAAAAGAAGTTATTAAACACAATATAGATGGTGTTTTAGATGGAGGTAGTTTCAAACCTGAAAATTTAATTCAAATGACATTTGGAGTTGTTCCACATACATTTAAGTCAAGTTTAACATATGACACTAAAATAATTGAAATATTTGAAAATGACTATGAATTAGTTACTCAATCATATAGAATAGACAGTGATAAAAAATTAAGTATTCGTGAAAAACAATTTATTAAGTTTCAAAACAAAGGAGCAATTTGTATATCATTAAATACTAATACTGAAGTACAATGGCCTAAAGGAAAAGGAAACATAAGTAATGATAAAATTGAAGAAATTATTGAAAATCCTAAAGTACTAGGTTCAGTAAGTATTTTAATCACATATGACAGCAGTAATGAAAAAGAAGTATTTGAGTTAATGGAAAGTTTAAATCAATATGAGTATAAAAACGAAGACATTACTATGTCTCAAATTTACTTAGTATCACAAGATCGTAATGGTTTTGACTTAGAAGAATTTGACATTGAAAATCCAACATTAGAATTAGAATCAAATTATGGTAGTGATTTTGTTCCTGTAAGTGAAAAAATTGTAAGTGAATTAAATAAAGATAATAATAGAGGTTTAGTATTATTACATGGTGAACCAGGTACAGGTAAAACAACATACATCAAATGGTTAGTAAGTCAAATTAAAGATAAGAATGTTATTTTTGTTCCACCATTTTTAACTGAGGCAATTACATCACCTGAATTTATTCCATTTTTAGCTCAAAACAGTAATAGTGTATTAGTAATTGAAGATGCAGAACGAGTAGTAAGTGAAAGAGGCAATGGTGGGAGTGCAGTTGGAGTAAGTAATATATTAAATATGACTGATGGTATTATGGGTGACATTATGAAAATACAAATTATTTGTAGTTTTAATATGAATCGTAATAAAATTGACTCAGCATTGCTTCGTAAAGGTAGATTGATTGCTGAACATAAGTTTGATGCTTTAGATGTAGATCACAGTAATAAATTATTAAGTAAATTAGGTAGTAAATCAACTACAGATGAACCACTAACATTAGCTCAAATCTATAATATTGATGAGGAAGAATACTTAGCTCCTTCTTCTAAAAAAATAGGTTTTTAAAGTAAATTTTGTTATATTATATAAAATAAAAAAATATGAATAATTTTTATTACCACATTGATGAAAATGATAGTTTAATATTTAAACCAAATAGATATGGGTTTGAATTGTACACAAAAGGTGAAGCTAGTAAAGAAATTCACTTAGCCAACTATGAAAATTACACATGGAAATTTGAAGATATTACTCAACGTAGTACTTTCTTTACCATGTTGAAAATGGATCAAAAATCATTTCAACGAGCATTTAAAGCATACTGGAAATCAAAAGAAGAAATAGATAATTTTATTATTATCCAATGTGCTAAACGTAAGACTAAAATTGAGATAACAAAAATACTCCGTAAACTAAGAAATAAATTTAATAGTTGGTTTTATGGATTATATGAAGGAAACAATAGAAATAAATAATATGTCAAATAAACAATTAACACCAGAAGAACTAGAACTACTACAAAAAACAGTAGGCGAGTACGAACAAGCATCATTCAATGTAGGTCAATTCACATTAGAAATTGAAAACATGAAAGCAGAACGTCGTGTATGGCTTGAAAAAGCAAATGAATCATTGTCAAACCGTGAAAGAATTCAAGAAGAATTACAAACTAAATACGGTTTAGGTAAATTAAACATTACCACAGGAGAAATTACTAGTGAGCAAATCGACTAACTTACAAAAATTAGCTGTACTTAGAATATGGTTAGCTGATTTAGCGACTAAACGACCAAAGAAAAAAGTTGTTGTAGTTGAAGAAGAATATTAAATTTTAGACTTTTATAAAATCTTTTGTTATATTATAATATAAAGATAAAATAAAATGTCATTACATAGAGAAATTAAACACTACAAAGACGGACGGGTTACAGATGAAATCATTTATTCAGAAACTACAACACGAAATTACATTCCTGAAGACAATGTGACGTCTGTAGCCTCCTCTTGTTTTACTTATGAAGTAGAACACCCATACATGGCACCTGCATTAATGAAACGTGTAGATGGTTTATATATTGTGCCTCAAAATATTAAAGTACATCCACAAACAACAATTAAAGACATCAAATGGATTAGACCAGTTGATAAAGTAGAAAAAGTTGTAGAAACATTTGAAAGTGGAAGTGGAATGGGTAAATACAAAACTACCTACAATCCAAATAATCAAAAGTTTAGCTGTTCTTGTATGGGATATTTTCGTTCAAAAGGTAATTGTAAACATGTTCAAGAACTTAAATCAAAAATTTGATTTTTTTAGTAAAATAAGTTATATTATAATAAATAAAAGTTATGAAAAAAAGAGGAAGACCAAGTAAATCAACCACAACTAAGTCTAAAGCGATTGTAGTTAAAACAGTTAAAATGAATGAATTGTCATTTGACAAGAATTTATTTACACCTATGAAAACTAATACTAAAGTAGATCAATTCTTTAGTGCTGATGGAGGTGTAATGCCAGGTACTAATATTGTAGTTACAGGTGATCCAGGTGTAGGTAAAACAACTGTATTATTAGATATGTTAGGTGATTTACAAAGTAATAATAAATCATGTTTATTTATTTCAGGTGAAATGAATGCTATTGATATGGTAGGTTATGTTAAACGTTATCCTAAATTTGGTAAGTTAGATATTTTGTTTTTAGGTGACTATGCAGATGAAGATCCAGAACAAGTAATTACTGAAGCATTAAAACCAGGTTATGACTGTGTGTTAGTAGATAGTATGATTGAAGTAGCAGACATGATGGTTGATTATCATGGTGGTACTAATAAAGGCGCTTCAGGACGTTTACTACAGTTATTTGAGTATCATAATATGGGCTTAAATAATTCTAAACGTAACACATCATTTTTAATTATACAACAAGTGACTAAGTCAGGTGGGTTTGCAGGTAGTAATAAACTAAAACATATGACTACAGCAATGGCTCATTTAAAATTTGAACCAAATGGCGAACGTTATTTACACTTTAGTAAGAATAGACGAGGAGGAAACATGAATAAATTATTTTATAGTTTAAGTTCTGTAAATAGAGTTGGATGGATGCATGAAGCACCATTAATAGAAGAATAAAAATCTTTAATAAAAAGATGATTTTAACTATTTTTCTTGTTATATTATAGTAAGATAAAAGATATGAGTAAATGTATAAAATGTAGAGTAAATTTACCTAATAAAAGAATTGAATTAGGATATAATGAATGTATTGAATGTGCTAATACTGAGGTATATGGAACAGTGAATTTAACATTTCATAAGACTGGTAATTCTCTCCAACATACAAGCAAAGAAACTGCACGTAAAATTAATAAAGCCTCACGTAGGAACACTTATGGATCAAATTTAGGTTCAATTAAACCAGGTGGATATGAGGAATTCAAACGTGACATTCTAATAGGATGTAGCACATCTACAGTAGGTAGTGAAGGTATGTTTAATCGTGTTGGTGAAGAAGCAATGTTAAAATTAGATTTATTAGGACTTGATAAAGCGTTAGATTTCATTAAACGTAAACATGAATCTGCTAGTCTTAACTTTACTCAATATAAAAAATTAAAAGAAGTATTAGAAAATTTTGATTTAATTAAGTAAATAAGTTATATTATAGTATAAAATAAAAAGATATGAGTATAAATACACAACAAGACGTAGCGAAAGCAGGAAGAACATTAATGTTAAAAGAACCATTTTATGGTTATTTCTTAGTAGGACTAAATAAAGACTTTAATACAGCTGTACAAACAGCATGTGTAGCTAAAGATGGAATTAATATTAAATTAGTAGTTAATCCAGATTACTATGATAAACAAGATATTAATACTAAAGTAGCGATTTTGAAACATGAATTACTACATATTGCCTTTGAACACTTAGGAATGTTTGATCGGTTTAAAGACAAACAACTACTAAATGTAGCTGCTGATTTAGAAATTAATCAGTTTATTGAAGATCATTGGAAAGGTGAGACATGGGAAGGATTAGAAATTGTAAATGGTGAGTTTAAAGGTGTTAAGTTACCACCTAAAGCAGGTACTAGAGTGTATTATGATTTACTACAAACTGAACTTGATGAATATGATAAACAACAACAAGGTCAAGGACAAGGTCAAGGACAAGGTGGTGGTGGACAAGGTGAAGGTGAAGGAGAAGGTGATGGAAATGGAAGTGGAAGTGGTACTGGTGAAGGTGAAGGTCAAGGACAAGGTGGTGGTGGAAGTGAATCATTTGCTGAATGGTTTAGAGGACAGGGACACGCTGATGAACATTCATTGTGGGAAGAATTTGAAAATATGTCTGAAGCAGAAAAGAAACTGATTAAGAAACAAATCGATCACCAAATGAAAGAAGTAGCTGAACAAGTACAACGTTCAAGAGGAACAATACCTGGTGAATTAAGTAGTTATATTGATAAGTTGTTTGAAAAGACTGAAAGTGTTATTGATTGGAAGTCATATCTAAGACGTTTTGGAGCTAGAGCGAGTAAGATTGAGACTAAAAAGACTCGTAAAAAACCAAATATTCGTTTTGGTTCAGGTCCAGCTATTAAAATTAATCCTAAACGTAAAACATTAGTAGCTATTGATACATCAGGTAGTGTTAGTGATAATGATTTAGTTGAGTTCTTTAATGAAATTGAACATATTTTTAAATCAGGTACTGAAGTAACTATTATGGAGTGTGATTCTTATGTACATAGAACATATGAATACAACGGATTAAAAGAAGAAGCTCTAAGGGTTCAAGGTCGTGGAGGAACAAGTATGGACCCAGTAATGGAAGAAATATTTAAAACACCCGGTAAATATCAAAATTTAATTTATTTAACTGATCTTTATGTTCCGCCTCCAGTTAGAACACCATTAATTCCAATGTTATTTGTTGTTTGTAGTAATGGAACAACTGCTAATAGTGAGAATTTTCCAGGTACTGTTATTCAAATCAAAAATAACAATAAATAATATTTATATAAGATGATTGGCATATATAAAATAACATCACCAAGCGGTAAGGTATATATAGGCCAATCTCTTGATATTAATGAAAGAAAAAAACATTACATAAACATAAACGCTGTTAAAAAGCAAGTAAAAATATTTAACTCATTAAACAAATATGGATGGGATAAACATAATTTTGAAATAATTGAAGAATGTAGTGTTGAATTATTAGACGAAAGAGAAACACACTGGAAGCAGTACTATTTAGATCAAATAGATGGTGATTGGAATAAAGTATTATTTTTAGGTTTATATGATAGTGGTGGAGGACCTAGAGAACAACATACTAAAGATAAAATGTCTGTAGGTATAAAAAAAGCTAAACAATCAATGACTGATGAACGAAGACAAGAAATAAGTAATAACATCAGTATTGGTCACGCTAGTATGACCAAAGAAGAAAAAGAACAATGGGGTACTAAAATAAGTGAAAGTCATAGTAATATGAATGAAGAAGCAAAACAAGAATGGGGAAATAAAATAAAAGAAAAGAAAATAGGACATATGTGTTATAAAGACCCAGAACGTGGAAAGAAAATAGGAGACAAAAATAGTATACCAGTACAACAGTATGATATTAATGGTAAATTTATTAAAGAATGGCCATCAGGAGCAGAAGCTTCTAGACAAACAGGAACAAACCATGGTGGAATCAGTATGTGTTTAAAAGGACAATTAAAATCAGCTAATAAATTTATTTGGAAATACAAACAATAAAATAATGGATAAAGAATTTATACCCTACGAACTTGCTTTAGAGTTAAAGCAACTTGGATTTAATGAACCTTGTTTTGGATATTATGAACCTAATAAAGAGTTTAAGTATGTAAATTGGGAAATATTCAAAGATTTCCCATATTTAGCAAAAAATAGTGAATGGGTAGATTTAGTTGCGGCACTAACCTACTCACAAGCATTCAGATGGTTTAGAGAGCAATATGGTTTATGCTTAGTAATTAAACCAATTGATGATAAGAAACTTGATTTAGGTTATAACTTGTTAAAAAACGGCTTGATTATAAGTGCACATCTTACTTACGAGACAGCAGAACTTACTTGTCTTAAAAAATTAATTGAAATAGTAAAATAATGAAATTAAATGGTCAATTAAGCAAATGGTTCCTCAACTGTAAGGATGAGGAACTGTTTATGCTTGAATCAATGTCTAAAGGAGCACTGGGTCGAGTATGTTATATGTTGTCTTTAGAACAACAACTTTTATTAGAAAAAAGTAAAAAGAATAAGACATCTTCTAAAAATTAAGTTATATTATATTAAATAAAAAGTTATGAACTTAGAAAATAATCTAAACGAGTTAGAACAAATACTTAATGATAAGTACATTGATATTATTAATAAACAACAATCAATTATGAACATTTGTTTACAACAGTTTGTTGAAAGTATTAAATGGGATGGGCCTAAACTTGAAGCTAAGATGATTAATGAAGACAGAAGATTAGAAATATTCTATTATAGTGACGACTCATATCTAAATAAAAATAGTTTAATAAATATAAATTTAGATTGGACTACTTTTAAAATAAAACAAATTAAACCAGCATTTGTTTACAATGAAAGTTATGAAGTAAATAATTTTGTTGAATTTAGACATGTTATATATAAATTAATGTATTATATTCAAAGTATATTAGATGAAGGTTTTATTAATATAAACACTATATTTAAACCTGTAATTGACACTCATATAAATGAATATAATAGTTACTTAGAAATGAAAAAACTAGGTACCATGTTTAGAAATGGATATAATGGTTATAAACACCAATTGAAATTGGATGAAGTATTTCATAAAGGTGAAGCATATAATAAAAATGGTAGAGACATACCACACAATGAAAAGGGTTGGGTTTATGTAGATAAAATTCAAATGTATAAAAATCCATCAGGAACATATGTTGTAACAGCTTATTTTGGTGATGAATTAAAAGCAACATATACTCGTATGAGTGAAGTAACATTAGAACAAACAATAAGAAATTTTATGTTTAATTAAAAAAAAATAGATTATTTTAAGATTTTAAGTTATATTATATAAGATAAAAAGATTATGAAAATAGAAAAATATTACAGAATGGTAAGACAAGGATGGTCTAACAACATGACTTGGTCATTAGGAACAACTAGTTGGACCACAAATGATTTTATTGATGAAACTGATGTTAATAAAATTAAAACATTTATTAGTAGTATTAAAGATACTATGCCTACTTTAAAACCAAAAACAAATATATTAATTGATAAAAATAGTGACATACCTAGAAATAAACTAAAAGAATTTATTAATGATAATAACTTGAAAAAGGTTACATTACTAAGTAAAGCTGATGTTATTATTGTTCGTCGTGAAACTATTAAAATGATGTTGAATTGGGAAGTAAAAACACTCAATAAAGTAGATAATAGTGATGTTAAATCAATTAATAATGATATGGATGGTATGAATGTTTGGTTGTATCCAAATAATACTCAAGACACTGGATACCAAAATGTATTAAATAATTGTACTGAAGTAAAAGGTTGGATGGTTGATGGTTATAGAAATAAAAAACAAAATGAGTCATTAGAATTTATTTATTCATTAATAGGTACTAAAGCTACTTTAGTTTATGATGATATAGCAGTTGGTACATTAAATAAAGATGGTTTGGATTTAGATGAAGACATTTATGATACATTACAAGGAATGATGTTAGCTAAAGACACAGCTACATTTAATTTAGGTATTGAAATGTTAAGTAATATTAATGTTGAAAATAACTTATTTAAAATTAGTTTATTAATGAATGAAACATTTAATAAAACAAGTAGATTCAATGCTATGTCACAGTATTCTAATAAGAATTTTAAAGCGTTACTAACATATCTAAGTGCTAATAAAATTAGATGGAATCAAAGTTGGGAAGTATTTGGAATGAGTATGTATAGTAAGTTTAAATCAAGTGAACATGAAGTGTTTATTAAAAAGTATTTAATTAGTAATATTAATGATCGATTTAAAAAATTAAATAACAATGATACAATTGAAATTTTAGATCTTGTTTTTAAAGAAGATTAAAAAAATTAGAGTTTTAAAGTAAAAAAAGTTATATTATAGTATAAAATAAGATAAAAATAAAAGATATGAAAAAAGAATTAGTAAGTATTAACCAGAGCGAGTTAAAAGAATTTTTAGGTCACATTATTGACAACAACAGACACTTACAAGCTAATGGTAAGGGACCAGTTAGTATTGAGGTTATTGGTGAATCAGGTATTGGTAAAACATCTAGTATTGTTCAGTTAGCTGAAGAATTAGATTTGAATTTTGTTAAGTTGAACTTAGCTCAAATTGAAGAAATTGGTGATTTAGTAGGTTTTCCAATTAGACAGTTTGAAGTTACTAATGGAACAGTTACTAAGTATGTTGATGAACCAGCACTTGATGATACTAAATCTGAAGGATTTAAAACTACAGGTAAAAATAGAATGAGTTATTGTCCACCTGAATGGATTGCCAATAAAGAACAAGGTGGTATTTTGTTATTAGATGATTGGAATAGAGCTGACACAAGGTTTATTCAAGCTGTAATGGAATTGATTGATAGACAACAATATATTAGTTGGACATTGCCTAAAGATTGGCATATCATATTAACCGCCAATCCTGACAATGGTGATTATTTAGTAAACACTATTGACAACGCTCAGAAAACACGATTTATTAGTGTTCAATTAAAATTTGATATGGATTGTTGGTCTAAATGGGCTGAGAATAGTAATATAGATGGTCGTTGTATTAATTTTATGTTAATGAATCCAGAACTAATTAATAAAGAAGTAAATAGTAGAAGTGCTGTTATGTTCTTTAATAGTATTAGTAGTATTAAATCGTTTGAAGATAGTTTGCCTTTGATTCAAATGGTTGGTGAGGGTTCAGTAGGTAGTGAATTTAGTAGTATGTTCACAATGTTTATCAATAATAAATTAGATAAAATTATTTCACCTCAGAGTATTATTGAGTCAAGTGATGAGTATGTAGTTAAAACATTAAAAGAAATTATTGGAATTAAAGAAAAATACAGAGCAGACATTGCCTCTACTATTAGTACTCGATTAGTAAATTATTTAGACAAATTCGCTAAGGACAATAAGGTTGAAAAATCAATTATTGAACGAATTAAATTAATAGTTAAGTCAGATATATTTACAACTGACATTTGTTTTAATATGGTTAAAGGTATTTACAACGCCGACCAAAAGAAATATCAAATGATGTTATTAGATAAAGATTTGGCAACATATGTATTAAAATAATAATTAATAAACACCATCAGCTCCTAACTAACAAGTTAGGGGCTTTTGGTAGTGAAAATACTATGACACAAGAAATTTTAGATACAATGAATGAGATATTAGATAATTTAAAATCTATCTCAAATGAATTAGACGCGGTACAGTTTGACAGTTCAGTTAGTGATGATGTTATTGAAGACATAGACAATCAAGTAACACTTCCACTTGAAAACATTATCGACTCATTAGAAACTATGTTAATATCAATTGATAAATTTGATGATATTAATTACTATACTGACGAGGACAATTAAGCTTTTATTTTTTATCTTTTATATCTGCCACTGCTTGTAACTAATAAGTTACGGGCTTTTGGCGGTGACTGATTCCTACATTATTAGGTTAGTTTTTAAATTATTTTTTATCTTTTTATTTAACTCTAAGGCCAGATTATTCTGGCCATTTGAGTTGAAAAGTTTTTAAATTTGTTTGTCTTTTTAAGAAAAAAACGTTATATTATATTATAAAATGATAAAAGAAAAAAGTAGTTTTGATTTGTACTTAAAAGAATTAAGTCGTATTCCAAAAATGAATACTCAACGTGAGTTAGAAATTAAAAAACTAATTAATGATGATACTGTTGATGAATCAGTTAAAGATGAACTGAAAAAAGAAATAGTAACAGGTCATTTACGATTTGTAATCCAACAGGCTAAAAGATTTATTGGAAGTGGAATTGAATTTGAAGACTTAATTGCTGAAGGTAATGATGGACTATTAAGTGCTATTGAGTCATTTGATTGGAAACGAGGAACTAAATTTAATACACATGCTATTTATTGGATCAGAGCTAAAATTTACAATGCTATTAATAATAATAGTAGAGTTATTAGATTGCCTCATAATATTTCTCAACAATTAAGTAAAGAAATTATTAAACGAAGAGAAAAAAACATAGAAATGTCTGATGAAATGACTAATTTACCCACTACAACTGATTTATTTAGACCAATAGGTGAAGACAGTACATTATTAGATGTTATTAATAATGATAGAGCTGAATTAGCTGATTCACAAGCAATTTATAATTCAACTGTTGAGTATTTACTCAGTAAATTAAATGATAGAGACAAAAATATTGTTAAATTACTATATGGAATTGAAGGCAAACAATTAAATATGGATGAAATAGCTGAAGAATATGATATGAATAAGGAAAGTATTAGGTTAATTAAGAACCGTTCACTCAAGAAAATGGAAAAATGTTTAACATTAAATTAATAAACAATAAAGAATTTATGAGTTGGGATGATGAATATATATTTGATGGTGAAAGATGGGTACCAATTAAAGAATATCAAGAAATTTTAGAACTAATGATTGAAGATGACACAACCACATAGAATAACTGATAATTCAGCAGTACAACAATCAACTGAGGGCCGAATTGAATACAATAAACAACCTAAAATTAAATACACTAAACATATAATTGATGGTAAAGATTGGGCCAACTTTTTACATGAAACACTTTTAAAAAATATTTATGATATAAAAGATTGATTTTTTTAGAAAAATCTGTTATATTATAGTATGAAAAATGAGATAAAAAATAATAGACACAGTCAGGAACAACGTCATATGATGCAACTCATTAGACGTAATATGACACAGAAAGTAAAAGGAAGTAAAAAGGTATATAATAGAAAAAATAATAAAGGTTATGAAGGGTAAAAAATTAGATAATTTTGATGTAGAACAAATTAAAGAATTAATTAAAGTTCTAAAAAACGCTGGTGTAGACGCTGATAAAGCAGCTAAAACATACAGTAATGATAATGTAAGTAAATTAGCATTTGAAGTAGGTTATTTGAATGGTTATTGTAAAACAGCTTCTGATATATTAGAAGAAATATTAAAATAAAAATATGAAAAAGATAGTAAATTCAAGTTATGGTTTAGGTATTACAATGTTATTTGTAATATCAGTTGTGTCACTAGTATTAACAGTGTGTTTTAATTAATATGGATAAGTTAAATAAAGTATTATACACAGTTGCTGTTGGTTTAGGAATTGGAATCACAGCATTAGTATCAGCAGTAGTAATTATGTGGGGTTTTATTCAATTAGCAAAATTAATATAATATGGCAAGTATATATTTAAGACAAGACATAGACATTGATGTAGATGAATTTATGGAATCATGTTGTAGTTATGAAATTGATGATGTAATTGATTGGTTAGAAGTAAATGGTCATTTACCAGAAACTGTTCATATTAGTGAAGATAAGAAAAACTTGATGGACATAGAATGGGACAAAGCAATTACTAAACTTCATTCAAATAGAACTCAATTAACTGTAGCTGAAGAAGAATTTATCAAGACTATAGCTAATAGATTGTAATGACTTGGTCACAAATATCAACATACAAAAACATGGAGTATATATCACATGGTTTTTTGAAATTTAAGTATTTTAATAGAAATAGTTTAGGTGAATGGTTTGATATATGATAAGTAAAAGAACAATACAACATTATGCTCGTGACGAGTTCACAAATTGGTATTTTTTTAAATACACAATTCATGAACCACATGAGTTAGCAATATGGTTTGATATATGATAAGTAACTCTCGTATAAATTGGATAGCAGGTGAAAATAGACACAGTGTGGGTGTAATAAATCGGGTATTTAGTACTTACAAAACACAACACTTATATTATTCATTTCAAACAAATACTAAACATATTGTAAATGATATGATAATGTATTTAGACTTATGATAGATGAAATTAAAATACGGTGGATATCAGGTGATTATCACCACAGTGTATACGCTATAAATAAAGAATTTAGTTTATATAGTAAACAATTAAAATCAAACCCCGTAAATGTAAAGTGGTTTTTGTATGAATTAACAGATTATTTAGACTTATGATACACAGGACTGATATTGAATATATGGCTTATACTAATTATAGAATTCATTGCATACAATCAGTTGGTTCTTACACTAAACACATCAACTTATTAGATTATTTAGACTTATGATGGAATACAGTAAAATATATGATATGGCTTATGTGAAATACACACCTACCACAATTTATAGATGTTTTAATGATAAGTGGTATAGTGGAATTTATGAAGTAAGAAATGTTGTAATGTGTAATTATTTTTATTTATGATGGAATATAGTAAAATTGAAGATATGACTAAAATTAAATATGAGTTATATGTAATGTATGACCATTTTGCTTTTTATCCAGTTCAAGTTAGAATATCAGTATTAGCAAATTATTTAAACTTATGATGATAAAAAAACATGATTGGACATTAGATGATGTTATGGGAGACTATGTTGATTATGCATATATAGAAATGTATTTTTTATATGTGGATTTTCATAGAAATGATATGTTTTATGGATCATCACCAAATATAAATGAAGATTTATTTAAGTTTTTAGATTTAGATGTAGTAAATTAAAAAAGATTTGATTTTTAATAAAAAATTTGTTATATTATATAAGATAAAAAGTTATGAAAATAGAAAATTTAACACAAGACGAAGTGACACAGTTACAAACACTTTTAAATAAACTAAACCCAGTTGAAGTAAAATCAATTGATCCACTAGTAACAATGGTTGATGACATTTTGAATGAATTTGATTTTGAAAAGGTACATGATACTATGGTGGCATTAGATTGGAAATGGTATAGTACACATCCTTCTGTTCCAAGTATTAGAGACTTAAAAGACACAGCTAGACACTTACTGATTAGTGTTTACAACTTAAGAAAAAACGAATATCAAGACACACTTCCAGAAGTACCTGTTCAAGTTGCAACTGGTGGATTCAGAGCAATAGCATTATCAAATGATAGTGGTGAAGTTGATTTTTTAAAGTTAGAGTTTGTTGTAAGTGAGTGGGAGGCGGGAGTATGATAGGAGCTATAATATTTTTAACAGTAATAATATTGTTTTTCATAAATGTAGTGTTTCATGATGCTTGTGATGAAGAGGGAATTAAAGGAATATTTACAGTTTGTACATTACTGTTAGTTTTATTTACATTTATTCTTGGTTTTGATTTAGCAGAAACTGAATATAAAACGATTGAAACTAAAACACAATTAAAACCAACAATGAGAATTGTGTGTAAAGACACAATTTGTGACACAACATACATTTATACACGAATAGAAAAATAAGAAAAATATGAGTAACATGGCATCAATTTATTGGTTGACACGATTGTCAAGCATTCAAGGAATGTTTGCAGCAGCATCAGTTATCACAGGATTAATTATAGGTATTGGAATTATAGGTTATTCTATATCAATATTTGATTGTTATAATGATGAACGAGAAAAAGAACTAAAAACTAAAAGAAAGTATTTCATAAACAGAGTATGGATACCAGTTTTATTATTAGTATTTACTATATTAATACCTAATACTAAAGAAGCAATGTTGATTATCGCAGGTGGTAAAACAATGGACTATGTACAAAAAGACACTTCATTACATAAAATTCCATACAAAACAACTGAGTTGATTTTGAAGAAAATGGATGAGTACATTGATGAAACAGTAAAATCAAACATTAAAGACACAGCAAAATAATATGGACAATTTAGAACAAAACGCTTCATTTTTTATGGAAAAAGGTGAAAAAGCATTTAATGAAAAGGTAAATGGAATGATGAAAGTAACTATGACACCAACAGAAAAAATAATGTGGATAAATGGTTATCTTAATGGATTGTTAGATGGTAAAAAAGAAAAAGTAGAAAATGAGTAACGACAGTTTTAAAAAATCACCAATCCACGACAAGAAAGCAATTATTGACATGATGGATGAATTAGAACCTGGAGACATGGTTGAAGTTGTGGAATTGATTAAAATAAAATTAAAACAACAAAAATAATATGAAAAACTTAATAAAAATAAAATTAGTAAAAATCGCTTTAATCACACTAATAACATTAGTATTTTTAATCTCACTATTACCACAATTTAGTCCAATAGTAAACATAATTAGAATGTTAGTTGGAAGTTGTACAATTGGGTGGTTAATAGGTACTTTATGTATGACAATTTGGCATAAGTAAAAAAAGATTTGACTTTTTAAATAAAAAATGTTATATTATAGTAAATAAAAAGATATGGAAAATAATAATAGTGTTTGTTTTGTGGCTCGTATTAATGAGATTAAGTCTATTGAAGGCGCTGATAACATTGAGTTAGGTGTTATTGGTGGCTGGAATTGTATTATTAAGAAAGACAGTTATAAAGTAGATGATTTAGTTGTAGTAGCCACTACTGACGCTGTTATACCTCAAGAATTAAGTGATAAAATGAATGTTACTAATTACTTGAGAAAAGGTCAGAGAGTAAGAACAGTTAAATTAAGAGGAGTTTATAGTGAGTGTTTGATTATTCCAATTGGTTTTATACCTGACAAATACCGTTATGAAGGAGCTGATTGTATGGAGTTAATGAATATCTTTAAATACGAGCCGCCAGTAAGACAAGTACAATTAGCTTCAGGTCGTAAACTTAAATACAATCAAAATCCAAACTTTGGAATCTACTATAAATTTCCTAACATCAAGAATGTTAATGGGATGTTTAATGAAGAAGACACAGTTGAAGTAACTAGAAAGATTCATGGTACTAATGCTCGTTATGGTATTGTTAGGAAAAACAAATTAAGTGTTTGGGACAAAGTAAGACGTTTCTTTGGAGACAAATGGGTTGAATATGAATATGTGTATGGTTCTCATAATGTTGAGAAAGGTAGTGATTCACAAGGTTTCTATGATACTGATGTTTGGAGAACAATAGCTGAAAAACACAACATTAGAGAAAAGTTATGGAATTTCTTTAAATTAACTAAAACTTTATATAATACTAAAGATGGTATTGTGATTTATGGAGAAATTTATGGCCCAGGTATTCAAAAGAATTATGATTATGGTTTGACAGAACTTGAATATGCTGGATTTGATGTTACTATTAATGGTGAATACCAAAGAACTTCTTTAAGTAATGTGGTTCATGAATGGTTAGGACTTAAAAACGTACCTAGTTTAGAATTTAATGTTTGGTCTGAAGATTTACTTACTAAGTATACTTTTGACAAAATTGAAGGAACTAAAGTACCTCACGAAGGTGTTGTTATTAAAAGTGTTGACGGTAATAGACATAAAGTAGCTAAAGTAATTAATCCAGATTATTTGATCTACGGAGAAAAACACAATGTAGGAGATTCACATTAAAAAAGTAGATTTTATTAAATAAAAAAGTTATATTATAGTATAATATGAAAAATAAAAAAAGAAGTTTAATAACTGTTGATTTGAGTGGTTGTAAAAATTGGAAGGAATGTGAAAAAGTTATTTATATGTTAACATCAAGTCAAGTTAAACTAAATGTATCAACAATTAATTAGGATGACAAACAATAAACAACAAACGGCAGTAGAGTGGTTGATTGAAAAACTACAACAAACAAGAGATTGGCAAAGAGTAATTAATGAGGTAAATCAAAGCACAACTTCGGTAATAGATGTGATTCAACAAGCCAAAGAAATGGAGAAGGAGCAAATCATTGATGCTTGTTGGGCGGGTGGTGATGATGGTGTAAGATATTACAGCGAGACATACGGAAATAACAAATAATAAAAAATATGAAAAAACAATATAGAGAATTTAATTTAAAAGAAGCACTACAAGGTAATGTAGAAGTAGAAACAACGTCAGGAAGAAAAGTAAAATACATTCATTTAGTAGAAAATTATGTAGGTAATTTTCCAGTAATAGTAGTGTTGGAAAGTGAAAATAAAGGAGGTACTGATGAAATTCTTAATTACACAGTAAAAGGTACATTTTGGTATGAGTCAAATGCAAGTAAATTTGACTTACAAATGTATGATAAAGTAGCAGTATGTTATGTAAATATCTATATGTCTAATGATAAAAAATTTCATATTGGTCAAGGACATAAAACAAAACAACAAGCACTTGATGTGATGTGTGCACCTAAAAACTTTCAATACATCAAAACAATTGAAATCACAGAACAAACAACTGAAGACGTAGTTAATAATAATATGCACAACGAACTAGGTCAAAATGACATAGACGGATTAATGAGATATGTAATAAAAAACTTAACAAATAGTTAAAAATAGATTCCTGCCATATTTAACTTATGTTTGATAAAAGTAGTAAATAGATTCCTACCATATTTAACTTATGTTAAATAAAGAGTTTAATTTTTAAAAGAAGGTAATAAGATTTTAGATTTTATTACCTTTTTTTGTTATATTATAGTATGATAAATAATAATAAAAAAAGAGAAATTGTAAGTAAAAAAATAGTGGAATTTACTAAAAATTATTTAAAAAATAAAAATGTTAGTGAGTATTATTTAGGAACTTTAACAAATGATTTTTTTAAAGAAAAAAGTATTAAATTTGAAATATTAAAAGAAGAATATAGAAATACTATTAATTATGAAAGAAATGGAATTAAGTATAGTATGAAAATTAACTTTTATGATTATAATGATAGATGTTATAAGTTATTAAGAGATGGGGGTTTGAATATAGTTGTAAGAAATAGAAAAAGAGTTATTATTTTAGATTAAAATAGATTTTTTAAATAAAATAAGTTATATTATAGTATATGAAAATAAAAGATATAAAAAAACAGTTTAAAAGTAAATTCGGATTAGAAATTTATAACTACAATGACGTTAATAAAGACAAAACAATTAGAAGATATAAAATAACATATATTGGAGACAAATCACATGATATTGATTCTAATCAAATTGACCAAAACATAACTGAGTATTTTAATTATTTTAAAAATGAGTTGGGATTAAGTAATGTTACATTAGGAACAGGTAATGGATGGTTCGGAAAACAAACAATAATAATTAAAGTAGATAATAAATAAGTTATGACAGTACAACAATTAATAGACAAATTAGAACAGATCGAAAACAAACACTTAAATGTAGTAATAAGTGGAACAGATCACACTGATTGGTTATATCATAATTCAATTACAGAACACGACATTGTAGAAAGAAACGTATTTGAAGAAGATAGGGACCAATTTAGACGTAGATTAGTAATTAATGGAGGACAATTTTAACATGACACTACAAGACAGAATTGAGATATTACAAGAATTACTTGACAATCAAAAAGTCCTAACTAAAACATACAAAGACCATTGTGAAACACTACAGAAACAGGTCAATGAGGCAATTGAATTAATAAATAAATCACAACAAATAATAGATTTTTACCAAAACAATGTTAGAATTTAAAAGTCCTATACCTGTCATAGTTGAAACTAATAAAGACGGTTACGCGATTTATGTTGTAAATTCAGGTATGTTTGAAAATGATGTGTGGTGTGTAGTATTATGTGATGGTGGAATAGTTAGACACTACACAACAGACCAAATTAAAATACATCACAATACTACTTTTGAAATAAATAAAAAATAGATTTTTTTAATAAAAAAGGTTATATTATATTATATAAAAAGATATAAGATATGAAAGTAAATTTAGACCAAAACGAATTAGAACTATTAACAGAATTATTAAATCAAAACATAACTGTAACATTAAAAGTAGACACAGAATATGATGATGAGTGGGGGTTAGTAGTATTTGAAATAAAAGACTTAAATATATGTCGAGACATTAATTGGTTAGTACAGAATGACGATGATATTGAAGAACTAAGGTTTCATGAATTAAACGATCTTATAACGTTCATAAAAGAACGTTAATTAAATTGTCAGGTAATACGTAATGTGAAAATGGTTATCACACCCAATCTTAATACCACGGTCTATAACCACTTAGACGCGAGACATTAGGAGGTTGTATTGTTGCGAGTTCGAGTCTCGCCCTGACAACTAAAATAAAGTAAAATAATTTAGAGATTTTAAGTAAAATAAGTTATATTATAGTATGATAAATAATAAAGAATTTGATTTAACAAATAAATTTGATAAGTTTATATTTGGTTTAATTGAAAGTAGAGCAAATGGTGATTGGAATACTTATGAAGATGAAGAAATTATTGGATATGATTGGGATTTAAGAGAAGAAGATTGGTTTGATTTAGATTTTAATTTTGAAAGTTTAGAAAAATATATTGGTGAGGGAATATATTATAATGAAAATTGTAATGTAAATTTAGAAGATTATAAAATGATTGTAAAAATATATTAATAAAGAATTAGAATAATTTAAATAAAATAAGTTATATTATAGTAATAAAAAAATAAAGATAAAATAAGATGGAAAATATATTCACAAGTAAAATCGAGTACATTAAAGTACAATTAAATGAAATTCACCCAAAATTAAGAGTAAATATCACAAATGAAACAGTAGATAGTTTTGCCAAAATGATTGAACCCGAGTATTGGGACATGATTCAAGAAATAAAAGACGACAATGAACAAGACGAAGAAGACATTGAAGACTACATGACAATGGTAGGTAGTGATTATTTAGATCGTGAGTTTATGAAGTACATTTCAGAACAATTCATAAATAACTTAAGTACTAATGGAGTAAAATATGAGGACGGAAGTTTTACAGTACCAGAACAATTCAAACAAGAATTACATGAGTACTATAAAACAATTAAAGACTGGAGACAAAATCATGAATTAATGACTGACATAACAACTTACGGATTAATTTGGGACATGTACTACTCACTAGACACTGACACGAGAGAACAAGTAAGTAGTGTATTAGAAGAGTACTTAATTAATAAATAAAACACATAAAAAAATCAAATAAAAAACACAATTATGACAAAACACAGGTATCAATTAACAAGTAAACAAACAGGAGCAAGACAAGAAGTAGTAATTGAAGCAGACATAGCGAGTACAGCAGACATGATATGTGAAAGTCAATATGGCTCAAGTTTTTACTGGTATAGACTAGCTTAAACCACAAAATTCACACGATAGTATTGTGGATTATTAACAGTAACCAAGGAAACGTTAAATATATCCAACCCAAAGTACAATGTGGTAGACCCATACGAAAGTGTGGGTCTTTATTTATATGTATGTGGCTAACATATGTGTGGTAATGTATTCCAATGTTAAGTTGTTGTCCACTTTTGTTGTGCCCACTCCTGACCCTGTTATATCCCCATAAAAATATATACAAAAAGATTCCTACATGTGACTCATTTACAATTTAATTTGGTTAAAGAGATTCCTACATGTAACAGTTAATACTGGGTTTGGGTTAAAGAGATTCCTACCACATATAATTTATATTAAATTTAGGTTTTAATTTTAAAAAAAGATAGTAAAAAACTGGACTTTATTATGGTAGTATGTTATATTATAGTATGAAAAATAATATTAATAATTTTATTGACCACAACTTTAACGAGTTTATTAATTTGACTGACAGTGAAGTGTGTCACATTGATCTTAGTGAATTTACACATGATGAAGTACTGTACTTACAGAGTATTGAAAGACATGATTATAGAAATATATGTGTGTATTATGCTCACTCAGACAATAAAGTGTGGGTTGAAAATATGTCGTAATTGATTCCTACACCAATTAGATTGTATTGGATTATGGTGGTAAAAGATTCCTGCCACCATTATATGTACTTAAAATCCAGTTAAAAATACTAAAAGTAAAAAAGATAATTTTATGTTAAATGGTTATATTATAGTATGTTAAATAAAAATAATAAAAATATAATTAAAAAGTTATTAAATAAAAAAGATATATTATATAAAATAAGTTATATTATAATAAATAAAATAATAATATATAAATAAAATAAATAATATATTATAAAAAAAGAAGAATAATAATAATAAAAAGGTTATATTATAATAATAAAAAGATAAAAAATAAAAAATATGAAAAATTTAGAAATTAGAAAACCAGGAAGACCAATTGTTGAAAACAGTAAAAGACAATTAGAATTAAAAAGTAAAGAAGAATTAAGAAGTTTAGGTTTAATTAAAAAAGGAAGACCAATTAAAGAAGACTCTAAAAGACAAAATGAGTTAAAAAGAAAAGAAGAATTAAGAAGTAAAGGTTTATTAAATGGTAAAAAAGGAAGACCAATTAATTTAAATAGTAAAAAACAATTAGAATTTAAAAGAAAAGAAGAATTAAGAAGTAAAGGTTTATTAAAATTAGGTAGACCAAAAGTTAATAAAGAAGAGGTTTAAATAACCTCTTTTTTAATTTTTTAGAGTGTTGGTGTTAAATAAGTTATATTATATTATATAAAAAGATAAAAAAATTATGAATAAAAAAAGACAAGTTGTAAGTAAGAAAGTTAGAGAGTATGTTAGACAAATTATGAATAATAGAAATATTGATGTAATTGGTATGGAAAAATTGAGAAAAGAATTTAAAAGTAGTAATTGTAAAGTATTATTAGAATTAGATAATGAGTATAGAAAGACTTGTATTTATAGAAATGGAGATGTAATGTATAATAGTTTTTATAGTTATAATGATAGGTTTTATAAGTTATTAAGAGATGGTGGGGTTTATATGACTATAATTGGAAATAAGATGGTTATTTGTTTAGAATAACCATTTTTTGTTATATTTATCACCGCACACTATTACACACAGTGGTTAGTTAAGACAGGCCTTTGAGCAAGTCCAACGTTAGTACACAGCTGAGGCACCGTAACACGTTACACAATGAGTAAATTAGTGAGCAAATTGATTCGACGTTCTGACATTAGTAGCTTGATGCATTAGGCAGATGATAGCATATCTAGTTGCTCGACACTTAATTGTGTTCGGGCTTTCCTTGACTTTGATTCCTATGTTGATTACCTGTGTACTCAGTACACTGTTCACAGCATGGGAAAGTGTTTAGATAAATTTGATAAAACTAGTAAAACTTGTTATATTATAGTATGTTAAATAAAGATATGAAAATAGGTACTAAAGTAAAAGCAGGTATTAATTTACCATTACAAAATATTGGTTATAGTATTGAGTATTTTGATTGTGAAATTGTTAAAATAAATAAAGTTACTTGTTTAGTAAAATTTGAAAATGGTAGTGTTAAGAAAGTAATGAAGAATTTAATAAAGTAAGTTATATTATAGTATGATAAAAGATATTAAAATAGGTACTAAATTAAAAGCAGTTAAAGACGTTTATTATGTTTCAAAAGATACGTTTTATGAAGACTGGTATACACAAGAAGAAATAATGAAATGTGTAAATAAGATGATTACAGTAGGTGATGTGTATGAGTTTGTTATTGATGATTTTGTTAATGAAGAATGGGAATGTATTGAAGGTAGTATGTTAGGTGAGTTTAGTGATGGTTATTTTGAAATGGCTAGTATGATAAAAAAAGGAGTATTTGAAGTAGTAGAATAAGTTGGAGTAATAGGTTATATTATAGTATGATAAAAAATAATTATAATTTAGTAAAAGAAGTTATTGAAAGTTTAGAAAGTACTAGTATTTTAAATACTTTTTTAAGTACTTTTAAAGTAGGTAAAAATATAAAAAAGAAAGATTATATTGAGTTTTTATGGAAATATATTGATGATGGTAGTGAAATGTATTATGTTGAATTAAATTGGAAATATATTAAGAGTGGTGGTGATGAAAGTGTATTTGAAGTAGTAGATTAAGTTAGGTAAATAAGTTATATTATAGTATGTTAAATAAGGTTTTAGATTTAAAAAATAAATTTGATTTTTTCATTTATAGTTTAATTGAAAATAGAGAAAATGGTGATTGGGATACTTATGAAGATGGAGAAATTATAGAGTATATTTGGGATTTGAGAGATGAAAGTTGGTTTGATTTAGATTTTAGTTTTAATAGTTTAAGTGAGTATATTGGTGAGGGAATATGTTATAGTGATGGTTATAGTGTAGAATTAAAAGATTATAAAATGATTGTTGAGATTGTTTATAAAGAATTAGATTAAGTTAGTAAAGTAAGTTATATTATATAAGATAAAAAGTTATGATAGTAAGTATAAAAGATACAATGTGTGACATTAAAACGTTCAATAGTACAAAATACATAAGTGAAAAAGATGTATTTAGAATAATTAACCGTAAGGTGAGAACAAAGAGGGGCAAAACAATGTCTAAAGAAAAAGTAGCTGATTATGAAAGTCAAGGTTTGAGATTACATAATGAAATGTACTATGTATTACTATTAGATTTTGATGATTGTTATCACAATAATATGTTAAAAACTGTCAATTACGAGGACTGATGTTATATTATAGTATGATGTATGTATTTGGAATCGTAGAATTAGTTATTATGGTATTAATATACCGTAATGTAGTTAAAACACTTAATCGTAGTAAGAACACTTACATTAAGTAATATATAGTCAGGTGGCGGAATGGAGCGTGGTGTCCACGCTCGTGGTAGACGCTATACTTAAGCAGTTGAAGCTGGGTAATTCAACAATATAGGTTCGAGTCCTATCCTGATTACAAATGAAACAATGTAAAAAATGTGGTACAAATAAACCACTAACTGAGTATGGTAATAAAACAGATGAATCAGATGGTTTACACCTATATTGCAAGATATGTGTGAATGGAGAATATGATTCTACTAAATATAAAAAATATAAACTGAATAAACACTATGGCATTACACCTGAACAATATGATAATATGTTAACTGATCAACAGGGAAAATGTGCCGTATGTGGGGATATAATGACTCAACCACATGTTGACCATTGCCATACTACAGGTAAGGTACGAGGCTTATTATGCATAAACTGCAATCAAGGCTTAGGCAAGTTCAAAGACGACACTAATAAACTCCAGCATGCAATTGATTATCTAAACAAATTTAGTTAGACTGCCCTGAGTACCACTATGTATATTAGTGTGTCTTTTTATATTATGTTGGTACTTCGTTATGGAGTACTTTCCGTGTGCGTAGTATGGTGCCTTAGATTTTATAGTAACACTACCCACAAAAACACTGTACGAAATTTTAGATTTACTTATGCAAGCAAGTTATATTATAGTATAATAAGATAAATAAGATAAAAAAATATGAACACACAAACTAAAAACAAAGTAGGCCGTCCAGTAGTACAAGGTAGTAAAAGACAAATTGAATTGAAATTGAAAGCTGAATTGCGCTCACAGGGCCTACTGAAGAAAGGCCGCCCGGTAGTTGAAAACAGTAATCGTCAATTAGAATTACAACGTAAAGCTGAACTACGTAGTCAAGGTGTATTGACAGGTCGTAAAGGCCGTCCAGTTGATCCAAATTCAAGAAAACAGTTAGAATTTAAACGTAAACAAACAATGCGTGAAAATGGTACACTAAAATTAGGTAGACCGAAAATGGTTAAGCAAGATTGATAAACGTATACGATATCGAATCGTGGTAAGAGAAAGGGCAAGATCTGCTCTTTCTTTTTTTGTGTGCGTATACGGTACGTGTGTGTCACACTACTGGTGCGATACAGTACCCACGCCGAACCGATGTCAATACACGCGTGTGTTTGGTTGTGAGGCTGGTGTTATGAACTTTTACACATAAAACGACTTTTAGCCCACCCGGCCTTGTATATACTTATATTCCAAACCTTACTTCAATTTCCACAAATCCAACTTTTTCCTTTTGAACAAAAGTACTTTAGGTCGACCAGTATATACTTATCTACTAGAATATATACTCAGAGTAAGTCTTCTTAGTAGGAACTACGTTAGGAAAGTAGTACTTTTCCATTAATTCACCATTAAAATAAATAAACTTATAAAAACCCGTTGGTACCCAAGCACCTGTTGGGAGTACATTTTGTTGTGTAAATGTACAAACAATTTTGACTTTCACATTGCCTGTCATACTTAAGTTTCTCTCGTGTAATTCCAATACTCTCCACACAGTTCTGTTAAGTTTTTCGTTTTGTAAACAACAATTTAAGTACGAAAACGTTTTCAATAGTATTTCCTTACTACAATTAAAACTAGCAGCAGGTGCCATATGACCTTTGTCGTAAACATTGTTTACATAGTCGTTATTGTCAGATGTAATATAACCACTTACAGTGTAAAAATCCATTCCTACTCTTGAGGCTTTACCATCAGTACAAAGGACTGTGTATTCTGACCACAATGGTTGTTGTTTAACTTCACTGTACATGGTTTTATAAATACCCATGTTAACAAACACACTGTCTCTCTGACTGTATAAACTCAGACTAATGAGACTAAAGACTAATACTAATATATATTTTTTCATTTAATTTTGTTTTACTACTTTAAATAATGCTTTTTCAATTATGTATCCATTATTAATAAAATACTTTAAACTGTCTACATTACAGTGGGCATACACTGTTTTATTTGTTTCTTTTACTTTTGAGTCTCTGTAGTTCCATAGGAGTTTATATATGCCTTTACTTCTGTGTTCTTCTTTAACATAAGCATGACAAAGATACACTACTGTAGGATGTTCAACATACGAAACAATACCTACTAATTCATCTTTAATCCAACAACCATAGTACTTTGCTGATTCATCTAGTAAGTCTGGTTTTAAACTACCAAATACTTTTTCTACTTCTTTGTATGTAATACTTTTAATTTCCATTTTTTATGCCTAATGCCCAAACTGAGTTTGGAAATAATTGTACTCTTAATTCTAAAATCCTGTCTCTGTGATTTTGAAACATATCTCCGTAGGAGGGTTTAAAACCACTTAACACCATCTTAGTCATCTCATAATCTAACTTTACTATTTCACTTGTTTTCTTTTGAAATTCTGTGTAATTCATTACTTTATCTAAATATAGTATAATACAAAAATCTTACAAAACCAAGTCTTTTTTACATATTTATCGTAAATGATAAAATTAACTGAATTAATTACTAATGAAATTGAAGAATACGATGTTGAAAACATTAATGATGTTCGTTCGTTTATTCAATTTATGAGAGAATATAAGTCTACTGACTGTGGAACTTGTTTAAGAGAAGCAGAATACAAAGGCCGTAAGGTCCAACTAGGCAAGCCTATGCAAGGTGATGTTAAGAAGTTTAAGGTGTATGTTAAAAATCCTAAAGGTAAAGTAGTTAAAGTTAACTTTGGCTTTGGAGGTACATCTGCTAAAGGCAAACGAATGGTTATTAAGAAAAATAATCCAAAACGTAGGGCAGCTTACAGAGCAAGACACAACTGTAGTAATCCAGGACCAAGACATAAAGCAAACTATTGGTCTTGTAGAAAGTGGTAATATGATTAAACTTACAAACATATTAAATCAAATTAATGAAAGTAAACAAGTAGGTAATTTATATCATTTTACTTATGATAGTTCTATACTTAATATACTTAAAAATGGTTTACGGTTTGCTCCAGATAATACAGAATTAGATAAATATAAAGATACATTTTATATATCTACTACAAGAGACTACACAGGACATAAGTTTTATAATGAATTGGAAGCTAAAGTTAGAATTACATTAGATGGTAATAAAATTTCAGAAAGATATTTAATAAGACCTATTAGTGTAGAAAATATATGGGTAAAAAATAGTGGTTTAGATTGGAATAAATCACCTGTTAAAGATGTATTTTATGAAGAAAGAATATTTTCATCAAAAGGAGGATATTTAGATCCAAAATATATAATTAAAATAGATACTACTATTACTGAAGAGGAAATAAAAAGAGGAATTAATTGGGGTAAAGAAGACAGTAATAGAATAACATATTTTGATAATAGTATACTCGATTATATTAATAGTGGTAAATTAAATTTTGTTAAAAATTTCAATGTAAAATGATTAAACTTACAAACATATTAAACCAAATTCTTCTTGAAGAAAAAACTAAACGTGACAGGTGTCTTAGGATAGCTGATCGTAAGTTTGACAAACCATCAGCATATAAGTCTGGGGCTGTGGTTAGATGTCGTAGAGGTAAAATATGGAAAGACTTAAAAGAAGATACTAGAAATTATATTAATTGGAATGAAAATTATGGTAAAACTTTTAAAATAGTTAATACACCTGAAGGAGCACAATCTGGAGGTGAATGGAATCCTAATTTAGTTTCAATTGTAACACCAGAAAATAAAAATACTTGGAGTAATTGGAAGGAAGTTTCTCAAGATATTTTAAATAATTTTAAAAAAAATTGGGATGAAATTCAAAAATCTTTAGGAGACCATAAATACAACCAAATAATTAAAAGTCAACAATTAAACGAAGACGAAAGTCTTCATAAATGGTTCAAACGTCGAGGCCCTAAAGGTAAAGAAACCGGTTGGGTAGATTGTAACGCACCCGATGGAAAAGGAGGTTATAAGTCTTGTGGTAGAAAAAAAGGTGAGACACGTAGTAAGTATCCTGCTTGTAGACCTACTCCTAGTGGTTGTAAAAGAAAAGGTAAAGGTAAAACTTGGGGCAAAACAAAATGATAAAATTAACTCAACTACTAACTGAAGCAAAACAATCTATTGAAAATTTTGCTAGTACTAGATTAAAAGGTGCTGAAAAAATTGCTGATACTACCTTAAAAGCAGGTGGATTATCATTATTAACTTATAAACACTATAAAGTTAAATTACCCTATTATAAAAAAGCAGCAGCTAATAAATTAGATAAAGAAACTGCTAAAAAAGAATTTGAAGAAACTTTAAAAAGTATTTCCTTAGGTATGACTCAAAGCCAATTTCAAATTGAAATGGGACGTTTAGAAGTATTAGGAGAATTATTAATAGAAGAAAAATAAATGGAAAAGGTTTTTGATTTACATAAATGGAAAGAAAAACAATTGTTCTTAAATGAACAAGACGAAGACTTTACTGTTGACGCACCTCATGAATGGGACACTATTGATTTAAAAGACGGAGACCTAATTATGCCTAATATGTGGCAACATAATACTAACACAAACCGTCTTTATGTTGATATTACTAAACCATTAATTGTAAAATACTATAAATCTATAGTATTTGGTGATGATAATGTGCAACTTCAGGATAGAAATGGAGAATATGAGGTTATTGATGTTGATAAATTTAATCAAACTTACTTAAAACCTGGATTTCAATTTAGTGTACCAGGGAATTTAAGTGAAAGTAAGGAAGAAGACTTTACTGTTGACGCTCCTGAGGAATGGGGCTACGAGAATTTTAATGGTAATACTGAAGATTATACTGATTTAGAAAACTGGGCTAGACCTATTTTAATAAACGCTGGAATTGACCTAGAATACATTGATTACTACTTTATATGGATGAGGAATTGGGGCGATAGTTTAGAAGGATTTAAAAACATTTCACCTGAACAAATACTTCAAGACTTTGAAGAATGGAAAGAATACAATGTGGATGAGGAATTAGACGAGTCTACTGAAGAAGACTTCACTGTTGACGCGCCTGACGATTGGGATACTACTGATTTAAGAGCTGGTAGTACTATTACTCCTACTATGTGGAATCAAAATTTAGGTCCTGACTACAACTCTATAGATGATTGGATTGATGATCCTACTGAAAATCAAATAATTGATGATATTTTAAAAGACGATCGTGGAAAAGTATATGTGATTTTCACTGGTGTAAACTCTAATATTCAAAATGTATACACATTAACTGATTTTAATAATTTATTAGATCCTAAATACAAAGTTATAACTAATTTAAATGAATCTGAAGACGACTTTAATGTTGATGCACCTGATGATTGGAATAAAGAATACTTAACAGTAGGCAGTATTATTAAACCTGAAATGTGGGATCGTGAAAAAGCTATTAAAGCATTTGATTGGTGGGACGATGAAGAAAGAAAATGGTTAGATTTACCTTAGGAAATTCTTCGATTTACTGAAGTTGGAAATGTTAGATTTGCTATAAATGATGAATATTCTAGAATGTTTGGTTTAGATTTTATCAATACGGTACTAAAACCAGGATTTGAAATTACTAAAGAATTAAATGAGTCTGATGAATGGTCTGTTGAAGCACCTAAAGATTGGGATAATATTGAATTAAAACAAGGTAGTACTATTACTCCTGAAATGGTAGATATGTCTAATATTCCTGAAAATAATTTATACTGGTGGGAAGAAAAGATTATAGAATTAAATGTAGGAAAGATTTGGAAGTTAGATAAAGAATACATTGAATTAAAATATAAAATAACAGATGATGAAGATCATAATTATATTTTAATGTATACAATTGACTTTTTAGAAATTTTAAAACCAGGTTATGTATTAGTTTTATCTGATGGAACCGTTTTAGAAAAACAAGATTTAAATGAATCTACTGAAGATTTTACTGTTGACGCACCTCAAGATTGGGATGTGGAAATGTTAACAGTAGGTAGTATTATTACACCTGAAATGTGGATACCCAATATTGAAAGTGAGTTTACTGATACCTGGAATTGGGAAACAGGTTTAGACATAACTTCAATACCTTGGTTAATTACAGTTGTTCGTAAAAATGAAGTAGTCTTAAGAAATAATGATGTGTATGGTGAGATGATATTTGGTTTTATAAATGAAATAAATAATTGTTTACAGCCTGAATATAGAATTACTAATGACTTAAATGAATCTATTGAAGACGAGTTTAATGTTGAAGCACCTGATGATTGGGGTACATTAAATATAGGTGATCGTATTACTCCTAATATGTGGAATACAGATATTAAACTTAAAACACCTGGTAGTAGGATTATAAAAAAAACTTTAAATAATATGAAACAATCTACTTGGACTATTGAAGATCTACCATTAGATGATTTAGATCATGTTTATTTATCAACCCCAGGTGATGAAACAATTATTAGTATAGATCTTTTAAATAATAGTTTAAAACCAGAATATCAAATTTATAATCTTAAAAAACTAAGAGAATCTACTGATGAATTTAATGTGGTAGCACCTAAAGAATGGGACAATACAGAATTGACTGTAGGAAGTACTATTACACCTGAAATGTGGAAACCTAATGCACAATGGATGTTTTCTAGTATTGATGTTTCAAAACCTATAACCATAGGTAAGAAAAGTAATCCAAGAATATATTTGTATCTTACTGATGTAAAAGGAAGAGGAACTCATATTAACGCAGGTACTTTAAATAAATATTTAAAACGTAAGTATCGAGTTGTAGATGATGAAGCATTATATGAATCTGAAGACGAGTTTAATGTAGAAGCACCTGACGATTGGAATGTAAAAGAACTAGGAGTAGGTGATGAGGTTACTTGGGATATGTTTAAAACTGAAGAATTAGCTGACCATTGGATGGATGATTATGATGTAAAAATTATTAAAAATATTTATACTCGCCCAATTCACCCAAGTGCTATAGTATCTTTAACAAAACCTAATGGTGAGTCTGTTGGTAGTTGGTGGTTAGACAGTGTTGAAAGAGATTTAAAATCTGAATATAAAATTAAAGTACCTGACAATATGAATGAAAATGAAGACGAGTGGTCAGTTGAAGCTCCTAAAGATTGGGACAATTTTGACATTGAAATTAGAATGTCTAATACATATACTTTTTTCAATATTGAAACTGATGATGAAGCTACAGTAGATGAAGTAAAACTAGTTAAAACAAACTCAGATGAATTAATAAAGTATTTTGGTGATAATATTCCTTATGATTCAAGTCAAATTGAAGATTTACTTTATGAAAAATACTTTAGAGACGATGATTTACAGGATTTTATAAATCAAAATGAAGTTGTTGAAGAAATACCTGATGAATTATATGGTGATGATTGGGACAATGAATGGGATGGTGTTGATTTTGATGTTAAAATAGTTGGTAAAGTAAATGAAGTAGAAGATGAATGGTCTGTTGAGGCACCTCGTGATTGGGATTACCAACAATTAAGTTTAGATGATACTATTACTCCTGAAATGTGGGATTTAAATAATCCTGAATTGGAAGACTACATTGATGATCCTACTGAAGATTGGAAAATTTTAGAACTGTATGCTAGTCGTGTAGGTAGTGATGCTTCAATTTTTATTCAATCACCTACTGGAGGTGAATTAGGTACTCAAATGGAAGAAATAAATAAACTTTTAAAACCAGGATATAAGATAGTTGTTAATAAATTAAATGAAGTAGATGAAGATGAATTTAATGTTGAAGCACCTGTAGACTGGAATAAAGAATACTTAACAGCAGGAGATATTATTACACCTAGTATGATAAAACCTAAATTACCTATTGATTATAGATTTTACAAAAATAATACTAAAATTAAAAAAATAATGCCACAAAGACATGGAGATGGAATTTTAATTAATACTGTGTTTGTAGATCAAGATGGACATGATCTACCATTTACTGATGACTTTCATTGGATTGAAGAATGGAATCATAAATTAATAGAACCATATACAATTAGTCCTGAAAAGAATTTTGGTAGTAGTTTAAATGAATTACTTGATGATGAAGATGAGTTTAATGTAGAAGCACCTAAAGAATGGGATACCACTAATTTAGGAATAGGTGATATAATTGAGCCTTTTATGATTGAACCTAAAGCTCAAATTGATACTTACATAGAGAATATTCCTAAAATTTTAAAATTGATGAAAAAATATCCAACTGAAATTACAGATATTTATAATGAATTCAAGGGAATACAGTTGAAACTTCCACAATGGTCACCACTTAAATTTACTATGAAATTATCAGATATACAAAGTATTTTAAAACCAGGATATGAAATTAGTAAACCAAGTACTTTAGATGAAGTAGATGAAGATGAGTTCGATGTTGATGCACCTAAAGAATGGGACATTAAAGTACTCACTACAGGAGACATTTTAACTAATGAACATTTAGGAACTGGTGGTAATACTGCTTATAAAATCATTGGATTTGAAGATAATAGAGTTAAAATTGAAAAAGGAAAAATACTTAAAAGAGATACAGGAGATATTTTTGTTCCAAATACTCCATACATAACAACAATACCTTTAAGTACACTTCAAAGAAGACTAAATCCTGGTTATGTTATAGAACCTCCTACTACTAAACTAAGTGAACTTTTAAAAGTAGATGATGAATTTGATGTAGTAGCACCTGATGAATGGAATGAATATGATAAAAACATAAGAGTAGTTATTGAAGCTGAAGTTTTTTCAGTTGATAATACTAATAATGCTAGTGAAGAATTAAGATGGACTACTGATAAAATTATTAATATTAATGAATTAGAAAATTATTCTTATGATTTTAAACCATTTTTAGGAAGTCCTCTAGATGTAAAAGCTTTAAACCAATGGGTTGATACTATTGAATTTGACTGGTGGGACTTTATGTTGAATGAAGGATATGAACCTCATATAATTTATACTGATCCTAATTTTGAAGAAGGTGATGAAATTGAAGACATGAGTATAGTACATAAAGAGCTACTTCCTGCAGATTAAATAATATTTATTACCACATCATGATTAAACTTAGAAATCTTTTAAATGAAAGTCCTGCTCAACCAGCGCCAGCTAGACCTGAAAGAGCTCCTCAACCAGACGTAATGCCTGGTGCTCCTAAAACAAAACCTGAACCTCGTAGAAGAAGTACTCCAAATCCTAGTACTAGTCCAACACCTAGTCCTAAAGCTCAAACTAAAACTAAAGAAAGACCTCATCAAGCTCCAAAAGATGGTCCAAAACCAGGCCCAGTTGGTGAAGGCATAATGGATAAAATTGTAGCTAGATACAAATCTGAATTTAATAAATTACATGAGGTTGACTATGAAAAAATCTTTGATCCTGAAACTGTAGGTAAATTAAAAGGCAGTGTCACTCAAAGAATGCAAGGTAAAAATCCAATGCAATCAATGCAAACAATGATGCAACTTGCTCCTCAAATTGCTAGAATTGAAAGAGGATATGAAGATGTTTTAAGTGATTTAGCTAAATCAGTAGTATACGAAGCTTATCCTTATTTGAAATCTAATCAAGATATTATTGAAATTGACGCTCAAATAGTTTCTCAAAGTCAAGTACAAGACGCTTTACAACCTGACAGTCCAAATGAAGAAGACATTGAAGACTTAGACGATACTGAAAAAGAAGATATTATGGGTGATATGAAAAAAAGACGTATTATCAATAGTATTACAGCAGGTGGAGCAATAGGAAGTAAAACAGCACATTATTTACAACAAGAATACTTAGACGTTATAGGTGATAATTTAAGTGACAAATACAGAGACATCAACCAAGCTTCTCTTGATATGATTGATTTTGTAGTTAGTCAAGGTAAACAAAACGCTCAAAGAATGGGTGGTAGTAAAGAAAGTAGTGTAGGTGCTGAAAGTGTATTTTGGGATTTTGAAAAAGAAAAATGGATTATTAAAGCAAGAGCAGTAAATTTTGCTGTGTTGATTCATGAAATTACAAAAGGAATGTATGAAATCATTAGTTTATTTGGTTTCAACAACTTAGAACGAGGTGAAAAAGTAGTAGGTAAAGTAGATAAATTATCTAATGAACCTGAAGACTTAGCTTATGGCCAAATGATTAGTAAAAATTTATTTGATTTAATCAATAAACTTGAAAGTAATGTTACACCAGATGAAAGAGACGACTTCTTACAAGACGTTTATAAACTACCTAATGAAGAATTTATTAAACTAATTACTAATGTTATTAATAATAGAGTAGATACTAACCAAACAAACCAGTTAAAAGGTATGTTTAGTCAAATGAGACAAGACAAAACCGCAGATGATGCTGATAATAGTTTGTTTGAAAGACTACAAAGAATGGCAGGAATTAGATAAATTTATCATTTATCCGTAAAATACTTTGGTAGGGAGTTTGGCTTCCTACCTTTTTTTCCTTATACTAGTCTTATGTCAAGTAATGTAGATATTGAAAGCGTTAAAAAATGGATCAGTGAATTAGTAAAAATTGATGGATACAATATATATTATCATCCAGAAAACATAGATCGACCTTATTATAAAGTTAAAATAGGAAAATTTTATAACCATAAAAGATACTATGTAAAAACATTAAATGAACAAAAATACATCACATACCAGAAAAAAAATGAAATAACATTATTTGAAGTAGGTACCTATAATATTATATAAACTTGGCTTTCTTAAAAAACTTTATTATACTATAATTATGATAGAACTAATAGATACTATTAAACAATACCAACTAAAAAATGGTAGTGAATTTGATCCTCAAATCATTCTATTTAAACTTTCTAACTGTGCTGTTTGTAAGTCATTAGAAAATGAATTAATGGTTGATGGATGGAGCTATGAAACATTTGACTGTTTAAATACTAAACACTCAGATATAGCAGACATGTTAGAAGAAACACTTCAAACTAATACTTATCCTATAATTTGTATTACTTATCCAGAACCTAAAATCTTAACTATTCAAGACTTTGATACTAACAAATCAGTTTATAAACAATTAACATCATATCTATGAGATACAGAATACAATATCAAGAAATTTTAAGCACAATTGAATCCTCAGCAAAGGGATTAGAATTCTTCCTTAAAACAAGACCTTCAAACCAACGTGATCAAGAAGACATGGCACGTTTAATGTACCAACTACATTCAGCTATTGATCAAGCAAGAACTTATATCAATAACGAACCAGAATTCAATCAATAATGAATAACATCAAATTAACTCCAGAACAAATTTTAGAAAATTGGAATCGTTTTCTCTCAACTATAGATCAATACGTATCCTCACCTCGAAAAGAACAATTATTAGGTTTTTATCAGAAGTATGAGGAACGATTTTGTTTAATGCCAGCGAGTCACAAGCGTGAATATCACAACTGTTTCGAGGGAGGATACATTGATCATGTACTTAGAGTAGTAGATGCCGCTTTAGAATTAGATAAAGTATGGAGACAATTTGGTGTTAAAGATACTTATAGTACTGAAGAATTAGTGTTTAGTGCTATTAATCACGACTTAGGAAAATTTGGAGACTTAGAAAATCCAGCAGTATTAGATAATACTGATCAATGGCGTAGGGAAAAATTAGGAGAAATGTATATGTTTAATCAAAAATTAACTTATATGTCTGTTCCTGATAGAGGTATTTGGTTGTTAAACGAATTAGGAATTAAAATGACTCAAAATGAAACATTAACAATTAAATTACATGATGGTCTTTATGATCCAGCTAATGAACCTTACTTAAAATCTTGGTCTCCAGAAACTAAGCCTCGTACTAGTTTAATATTTATTTTACATCAGGCTGATTTATTAGCAGCTAGAGTAGAATTTGAAAATGAGTGGTTAGATAGTTTTCAAGTTCCTAAACAAGAAAAAGTGAAAACAGTAAATAAACAATCAAGTCAAGAAAAAGCTATTAGAAATTTAGGTTCTAAAAACAATACTTTTGCTGACATGTTAAAAAATCTATAATATGGTTTGGATAATTAATATTGGACTGTGGATTTTAAGTATAATGGTTTATATCATTATTACCCAGTACCGTAGAAACGAAAAATTAGAAAAAATAGCTCAACAACAAGCTGAGTATATTGAAACAACTCGTAAATCTATTGATCAAATTACTAAAACATTTGATGTAATTGATCAGCAAAATTTATTTAGAGCTAATGATTATATAGGTCAAATGTGGATTGATTTGAAGGAATTGAATGAGACCTTAAAAAACTTTAAATAATGAGTACTTTAGATCCAAACATATACACTAAAAAAGGAACACTTAGAAAACGTAAACCAAAAAAGAGTAGAAATTATTTTACTCAAGACACTGAAGACGCTATTATAGAATACTTAATTACTGAAGACGATTATTTAAGAAATAAAATATACAGAGAAAGAATTCATTATGCTTTCACTAAATTAACAGAAAATTTAATTCATACTTACAAATACTACTATACAGATAATTACAGTATTCCTGAAATACAACATGATGCTATTATTTTCTTATTAGAACGTTTGAAAAAATTCAAACCAGGTAAAGGAAAAGCATACAGTTACTTTGGAACTATAGCTAAACGTTATTTTATATTTAATAATCAAAATAATTATAAAAAATTAAAATCACATTCAGATGTTGATGAAGTTAATGATGATAAAGAAGTATCTAAAGAATTTGTTGCTCAAGAAAAAAACACAGATTTAAGTGATTTTATAGATGTTTATGTTATGTATATTGAAACTTATATAGATAAATTATTTCCTAAAGACAAAGATCAAAAAATAGTTGACGCAGTTTTAGAAATATTCCGTAAAAGAGAAAATATAGATATTTTCAATAAAAAAGCATTTTATATCTTTATTAAAGAAATGATTGACTGTGATACAACTCAAATAACTAAAATTATTAAACGAATGAAAGTATTGTATGTTGATCTTTATAGTCAGTATCAAACTACAGGTGTGGTTAAAAAACTTCAATAAATCTATATTTATCGTAAATGGATTACAATAAAGAAATTTTCAAAGGAAAAACTATAGCTAAGTTAATGGAAGAAGCTTATAAAGACAAAAAAGATAAGCAAGAAAAACTTAGTGGATTAATTATGCAATTAAAAGACATGATTAATGACTCTGGAGATGCTGTGATGATGGTTCCTTTAATTAAGGAATACATGGATTTAAGTATTAAAAATGATGATGTTTTACTAAAACTTTTAGGTATTATCCAAAAAATAGAAGCTGTTGGTGCTAAAGCAATTGAAGACAACGGTGGAGTAATGTCTGAAAGAGACAAACAATTATTATTTGAAAGTTTAGACGGTTTAGGAATAGAATAATATGCCAAGTATAGGTGGAATAAATACTGGAGGGATATTAATTCCTAGTTCAACTATAAGTAGTTATAATAACTCTTATGGTAATACTAATACTCAAAATAATAATGATTTAAATTTATATAGAGTAACAGTATTATATGATGATCATTCTATATCTGTTGAAACTCTTAGTCCAACTAATTACAGTAAATCAGAGTTAGGTTCAGGATCAAATAACAGATATTATCCATATGATGCTAATATTTCAAGATTTCCTAAAATAGGAGAAATTGTTGAATTAAAACTTATGCCTACTCCTAAAGAATTTTCTAATAGTAATAAATCTTCAAGACGAGTATTTGGATATGTTCGAGCTGTAAATGTTTGGAATAATTTAAATACAAATAAAATTTTAGATCCAAGTGTTCCTGGAAATAATTCTAATGAAAAAACAGTTAATATAAATACTAAAAATTATCAAAATTCACTTAATGGATTTGTTTAATGGCTAATGAAATAAATAGTAAATTTATAAAAGTTTCACCTGGTACTACAAGAATACAAGGTGATGGGGGTGCTTATATTGGTATTGATGAAACTAATAATATATTCATTGGAGTACCTAGTGAAACATCTCAATCAATGGCTTCTGTAGATGCTGATACTTCACCTTCTTTTTTTGGTATAATAAGTGATGAAAATACTCCTAATATACAATCAATTACTGTTTTTCCTTCTAATAATTTTCATACCATAAATTTCAATCAAACTTCTATTGATACAAGTTATACTACACCATTAATAACTGAAGAAAATTCACCATCTTCAGTAGTAAATGCCACAGAATCTATTCAATTAAATACAATATCTAATGTAACTGAATCTATTCTTCAATCTCCAGAATTAATTTTAAATGAAGAATTATTTCTTCCTGATATTGAAGCTGAATTGTTTAACTTATATAATACTGGATCTATTTTAGAAGATTATTATATAGGAATTTCTGATGAAGAACAAAGACAAATTTCACAAGCACTTAGAAATCCAACAGAAATAGGACCAATAGGTAATATAAGTGTTAGATCTAAACGTAGGTTACCAACTAAACCTTCTGAGGTAAATCCACCTCCAGTATGGGGTAAACTAATGAAATTAAATTATGAAAAAGCTTTAAATAATATAAATTCATTTCCGTCTTTAAATAAATATTCTAAAGGTTTAAAAGTAATCGCTGCGATAACAGCTACTCAAGAAGGGTGGAATCTACCTAGTAGTACACAACATTTACTTCATAATCCTGGTAATCTAAGAGGTGGAGGAGATTTAGGAAAAAAAAATATTGGTGATTTGGGATTATTTGCTAATTTTAGTACATATGATAAAGGATGGACAGCTATGATGAATAGCATAATACAATTATTTAATGGAAATGACGTAAGATTAAATTATGATACTGGAACTAAATGGATAAATTGGTTTATAGATAAAGATAATAATTGGTATAAAGATAATAATATACCTTACAAACCAATATCAAAATCAATGCCAAATTATTCATCTAAAAACGGTAATCCTCCTACATTTAGACAATTTTATAATATATATGCTCCTTGGAGTGATGGAAATAATCCAACAACATATGCTGGAAATGTAGCTTATACTTTAGGTATAGCTTTAAATAAAAAAGTAAATGTAGATGATACTATACTTAATTATACTAAATAATGAATGATAAAATAATAATAAAATCAAAAAAATTAGAATTAATTTCATCAAATACTGATATTAAATTAAATTCTAATACTTATATTCATTTAGGTGCTAAAGAAGGTCTTTATATTGATGTAGGAAGTATAGATGGAGATAATACTCAAAATAAAGTTTGGATTAATGGTCCAAGAATAGATTTTGGTAAAGAAAATACTGTTGATAAATTAGAACCAGTAGTTAAAGGAGATCAACTAGAATTAATTTTAAATGAAATTTTAGAATTATTAAATCAAATTGTTGGTACTCCTGGTGCTTATGTTCCTCAAGGTCAGGCTGTTTTAAAAACTATCACTCAAGCTAAAACAGAAATTATTAAACAAAAAATGAGTAGGTTTAAATCTAATATAACTTATACTGTATAATGGCAACAATAGAAGAATTAATAGCATTACAAGGTAAACAAATCAATGTAGCTAAACCATTAAATCCAGTAAGGAAACAGTATACTCAAAATACTAATAATTCTCAAAATACTTTATTAGAATCTGTGGACAAATTAACTCAACAAATGAATAATTTAAATTCAGGAGTTAAAAGTAGTTCTTTTGATTTAAATAAAGCTTTTAGTTTAGCAGCATGGGTAAGTCAAGTTGTAATAGATATTACAAAAGCTAGATTAGCTGAAGAATTAGGAGTAACAACATCTACAGACAATCAATCAAATCAAGCTGGTACAACAAATAGTACACCTCTTACATCTAAAATTTTAAAATCAACTAATGCTGTTATATTAAATATTATTACTTTACAACAACAAATTGATAGTCAAATTTTAAGTCTTGAAAAACAAGTTGATAGTATTTTAAGAAAAATAAATACTAATACTACTGTTAAATTAGGTGATGGAACTATAGTTCAAGTTCCTATTGCTAACCAACAAACAATAGCAGCATTAAAAAATGTAGAATCTATAGTTAAATCTTTATTAGATAAAACAAATAAAGTAACTACTAGACTAAGTAATGACAAACCTATTACTAATTTTGATGATTTTGTAAATAATTTAAGTTTAAAACAAGTAGTAGAATTTAGTCAATTAGTAATTTCAGCTTTATTATTAATAAAAAACATTCAAAAGAAAAGAAAAGAAGCACAAGCATTAGTAATATTAGCAGAATTATCAATACCTAGTTCAGTTTATATAACTACAGGTCAAGCATTAGCTGAATTATTAACTAAAAGTGAAAGTTTTCAAAACCAAATAAATGATTTAAATAAAGCATATGAACAAATAGTTATTTTAAAAGATAATATTACTTACTTTGGTAAAATAAATCAAAGCCAACAACAAAGTTTAAATAATATTATTAATAAAGTTGATACTTTTATTAATCAACAGCAAAATAATACCGCATTACAAGATTTAAAAACTAAATTAACACCCCCTTTATAATTTAATATTTATATTATATGAATAAAACTGAATTTATACAAATTATTCGTGAAGTTGTGAAAAAAGAAATTCGCTCTGCTATTAGAGAAGAATTACAACGACAGCCTTTACAAGAAGTAAAAAAACCACTTAATAATGTGTTAGAAAATATTCCTAAAACTAAAAAACTTGTATCTACAGGTAATATTTTAGAAGATTTAATAAATGAAACTGCTCAAAGTGATTGGCGCTCAGTAGGAAACTTTACATCAGCTGATGCATCCAATTTTCAATCTATAAATAATCAATCTTTTGAAATGGATTTGGGAAAAACAAAACCATCTTCAGTAGAATCAATGTTAAATAATGCTCCTAAAGTAGCATCACCAGAAATGATTCAATCAGTAGCAGAAGTTCCTGATTTTACAGCGATGATGTCAACAATGAAAAATAAAGGATTATTATAATGTCAGTTAGAAATATTTATACATATGCTGATGTAACTAGTAATACTACTATAAAACGAGAAATTGGAATAGGTGTTCAATTTACTGAAAATGGTGTTTTCACTTCAACTTATACTACATTATCTCAAGTTAAAAATCAACTTATAAATTATATTCTAACTAATCCTGGTGAATCTTTATTTAATCCTTCATTTGGAAGTGGAATAAGACAATTATTATTTGAACCCAATGTTAATTTAGACAATATTGAGTATTCTTTAAAAGAAGGTATTCAAGCATATGTTCAAAATATCATAGTAAATAGTGTCACCGCTACTTCTGATAATAATATTGTTTATATAAATGTAAATTATAGTATAAATAATCAACAAGATGAATTAAATATAGCTTTAACAACTAATGTAATATAATGAGTATACAATATTTAAATAAAGATTTTAATCAATTAAAACAAGCTTTAACTGATTACATAAAAAACAACTATAATAATTATAGTGATTTTGGTCCCTCTTCACCAGGTAATATGTTTAGTGATTTGGCTGCTTATGTAGGTGATGTACTTAGTTTTTATACTGATACTCAAGTTCAAGAAACTTTATTATTAGAAGCTAAAGAAACAAAAAATATACTTCCTATAGCTTATAGTTTAGGATACAATCCTGTTATAGCTAAATCATCAACTGTAGTATTAGATGTTTATCAACTAGTACCATCAGATGCTTCTAATAATTTCTTACCTGATTATAGATATACTACTAGAATACCAGAACAAAGTCAAGTACAAAGTACTTCTCAACCTAATGTTTTATTCTTAACAGAAAATCTAGTTGATTTTGCTTACTCAGGTTCAAATGATCCAACTGATGTAAGTATTTATAGTTACTACTCAGGAACTAATAATCCTGAATTTTATGTACTTAAAAAACAAGTACAAGCATACTCAGGTCAAGTAAAAACACAAAATTTTAGTTTTACTAATATTCAACAATTTAGTAAAGTTACTTTAAATGATACTAATATTGTTAAAATTTTAAATGTTACTGACAGTGATGAAAATACTTGGTATCAAGTTCCTTATTTAGCTCAAGATACTATTATAGATAAAACATATAATATCCCTGTTTATGAACCTAATTACTACTATTATAGAGATCAAGCTCCATATATGTTAAGGCTTAAAAAAGTTCAAAAACGTTTTACAGCTCAATTTGTAGATAATACTAATTTAGAAATTAGTTTTGGAGCTGGAACAACAGGACAAGCTGATGAGTTAATTATACCAAATCCATATAATGTAGGTATTGGATTACAAGATGGTATTAGTAAATTTAATACAGCGTTTGATCCAGCTAATTTCTTTTTTACAAACGAATATGGTCAATCACCTGTAAATACAACTTTAACTTTCACTTATTTAACTGGTTATGGAGCTCAAAGTAATGTTCCTGCTAATGATATTAATATTAATTCTTTAGTAAATCCTCAAATAGACAGTTATGGTTTAAATTCATCTGTTGTTCAAACTATTTTAAATTCAATTAGATTTAATAATAATGTTGGATCTACAGGAGGAGGACCTGGTGATACAATTGAAGAAATTAGATTAAATGCTTTAGCTAATTTTCCTACTCAATTAAGAAACGTAACTCAAGCTGATTATTTAGTTAGAACATTAAGTATGCCTAGTGAATTTGGAACAATTACTAAAGCTTATGTTATTCAAGATCTTAATTTAAATGCTGATAGAGATAGAACATCTGTATTTAATTCAAATCCTTTAGGTTTAAGTGTTTATGTTTTAACTACTGATATAAATGGTAAATTAACTCAAACAAATCAAGCAGTGAAACAAAATCTTAAAACATATTTAAGTCAATTTAAAATGTTAACAGATGCTGTTAGTATTAAAGACGCTTATTATATTAATATAGGTATTAATTTTGAAATACAAGTACTACAAGGATTTAATGCTCAACAAGTATTAACAGGAGCCATCAGTAGTTTAAAATCATTTTTTGACACACAAAAATGGTCAATTAATCAACCTATTATTTTATCTCAAGTTGAAAATATTATATCAGCTGCTAATGTAAATGGAGTAGCCGCTGTTAAAAAACTTGAATTTGTAAATAAATCTGGAGGTACTTATAGTCCATATTCTTATGATTTAACTGGAGCTAATTTAAATGGAATTCTTTATCCTAGTTTAGATCCTATGATTTTTGAAATAAGATATCCTGATCAAGATATATTAGGACGAGTTGTTAGTATTTAATATTTATTAACACATGGCATTCTATCAACTGTTTCCTTCTAAAGACGCTACATTATATCAAGAATATCCAGCTACTAACACTGGAATTGACGAAATACTAGAACTTTCTAAAACATCACAATACAATCCTTCTAGAATTGTAGTAGCTTTTGATCAACAACAAATAGAAAATGTAGTTAATAATAAAATTATTCCTACAATTACTTCAGGTTCATGGAATGCTTATTTAAGAATGTATTGTAGTGAAGTAGATTCATTACCTACTCAATTAGATATTAACATAGATCCGGTAGGAAACGCGTGGGATATGGGAACTGGAAGACTAGCCAATAGTCCTACCACAGTTGATGGAGTTAGTTGGTCTTTCCCAACAACTCTCACAAGTTGGTCTATTAGTGGATCATATGGTATTACAGGATCTTATTCAAGTTCAGTTAGTGGAGGTGGTTCATGGTACGAAAATTATACTACAACTCAATCAATTTCAACATATACCCCATTTGATATATTTGCTAATATAACAGATCAAGTATTATTACATTATTATAATTTTATTCCTAATTATGGTCATATACTACATGTAGATTCAACTACAGAAAACAATCCTGCTTACCAATATCATTTAAGTTATTTTAGTAGAGACACAAATACTATTTATCCTCCAAGTTTAATATTTTATTGGAATGATCAAACATGGAATTTAACTTCTGAAAGTTACAGTAGAATTCTTTCTAATCAAGATTTTACAGCTACTTTAGGAAACAACAGAAATGAATTTCAATCAAATGAAAAAGTACAATTAAGAGTATATGCTAGAGAAAGATATCCAGCTAGAACATTTACTACTCAATCATTGTATGCTTACAATAAAATTTTACCTTATAATTCTTGGTATCAAATTGTTGATGTAGATACTAATGATATTATTGTTCCTTTTAATAGTACAGGTACTAGACTAAGTGCTGATAATACAAGTAATTTCTTTAATTTAGATATGGATACACTTGAACCTAATAGATACTACCAAATTCAAGTTAGAACATATTTAAGTGGTAATTTTTATACATTAACTGATAATTTAAATTTTAAAGTTACTCAAAATTCTGGTCCAACAAGTGATATATTAAATCCAATACTTTTACCTACACCAGATGCACCTCCAGGTCCTACACCTATACCTACAGGTTCAGTTGTGTACCCATATGTAGATGCGGGATGGGTTGAAACTTGTTATATTTCTGAAACTCCTTAATTATGGCTCAAGTAAACGTTTCAACACAAAAATTAATATACAGCAATAATATAAATAAGGTTGTAAATACAACTTTAACAAATTATATTCCTCCTATAAATACAACACCTGCTCCTCCAGTTGTTGATGTTCCTCAATTTTTTGAAAATTATGATAATTTATTTTATAGTATTCCTAAAACTGGAACTAATAGTCATGAAACACTTATAACAAAAAGTAGTGAATATATTGGACTTAATTTACAACAATTATTATTACAGTTACAAGAATTACAAATTCAAAATGAATTATTACAAAAACAAATAGATACTTTTAATAATCAATAATGGCAGTTTCAATAAATCCAATAAATTTAAATCCAAGTATTTTAGATACTCAAGATCAAAATCTTGTAGCATCAAAAGAATTAACCAGATATTTTGGTCTACCACAAGATTATATTCAATTGTATGTTTATAATAACAATGATGTTTTATTAAATTCAATTCCTAATTTTCAAAAATATTCTATTACTGATAATAAAGTAGTAAATTTTGATCCTGAATTAGATATTCAAGATTTAGGTTATAGTATTGGTACATTTAATATGTACTATAATTTTTTAAGACCAATTGTCACTATTAATTCTGATCTTGATTTATTTATTCAAAATATTTCTCAAGACAGAACAGAAGTAAAAATAGCAACTACTTTAGAGTCAAATGATGTAGTTTACAGTAATGCTATAAATTATATTGATACAATAAATACAAGAGATTATTTTGTTGAATTTTATTTAGATTTAGGTCAAAATATTTTAATACCAGCTTCAACATTTTCAGTAGAAAAAGATGTTTTAGGTAATATAAATATTTTAGTTAAATTAATAAATCCATTACCCACCAATATTACTGTTAAATCTCCTTTAAATATTGTTGAAAAAATAGTAGATACACAAGGTTATAATGCTTTTTTAACCCAAACCCCAACAACTGTTGTTTTACCATCTTTAAGACAAGCTAATTTTAGTTTAAATGTAGATGATCAAAGAATTGGTTCAAGTGATTATTATAATTTTAATCAATTAACTGCTTTAACAGGTTCTAATAATCCTCAATTACAAAATTTATTAGGTTTTATTAGTAGTTCAAATCCAACTATTAATGTTGATTATACTGATTATAGTAATTTTACTCATTTTGGATCACAAACTCAAAAACTAAGTACATTTAAAACTAAAATACAAAAATTAGAATTATATAATAATTATTTACCATCATCAAGTTTAGATAATATAGTTTATCAAAATAAAATAAATGAAATTATTGAAGGATTTGATGGATATGAAACTTACTTGTATTTTGAATCTACAAGTTTTGCTTGGCCTAAATCTAATACTCAACCTCCTTTTAACTTATATTCTTCAACTTCATCTCAAGCAATAAACTGGTATAATCTTAATTACACATCAGCTAGTTATTATGATGAATTTAACAATAATAATTTAGTTTATGGTTTACCAATTTATTTACAAGAAAGAGATGATTTTGAATATGTAAAACCATTTATTCATTCTATGGGTCAAATGTTTGATGACATTTGGATTTACATAAGAGCTATTACTGATATTTGGAAAGCAAAAAACAGTTTAATGGATGGTATTTCTAAAGATTTAGTAGGAGATGCTTTACAGTCTTTAGGTATTAGTCTTTATACTGATGGTGATCAAGATGATTTAGCTACTTATCTTTATGGTGTAAATCAAAGTGGAAGTTATACATTTATGTCTCAACCTTGGCAAACTGCTATAACTGCTTCTAATCCTACTTTATCTGGACAAGATGAAGCTAAATCAGTATTTAAAAGAATATATGCTAATTTACCAACATTACTTAAATCAAAAGGCACAACCAAATTTGTAAATTATTTAACTACTCTTTATGGTATTCCTGATACAGTATTAGTACCTTTAGAATTTGGTGGTGTTGATAAAGACTCAAATACAATTGAATACAGTTATCCTAAATTTACATATGCTTTAAGTAGTAGTAAAACAACATATACTCAATTAAGTTTACCTGATTCAACAAAACAACAAATTCAAACATTAGAATTTAGATTTAAACCTTATCCTAGTGCGTCTTTATATGCTACTCAATCTTTATTTAGTAATTTCGCTACAGGTTCTTCTAAAAGACCTAATAGTATAATTACATTAAATGGAAAACAAAGTGGAAGTTATCAATATGGAACATTAAATTTTTATTCAAATGATTCTGGGTTGGCTTTATATAATACTCCTTTACAAGTAACTTTACCATTTTATGTAACTGGTTCTGATGGAGACTATAATTGGTGGAATGTAGTTTTAGAAAGAAACTCTACTACTACTAGACTTTATGTAAAATCTGAATTAAGTGGTGAAATAGGACATCAATCTTCTTCATTTACTTCAACTCCATCTAGTAGTAGATTTATTGAAACTGGAAGTAATACTTACTTAGGAACAATTCCTCCAAATATTACAGCGTCTTTAATTAATGCTCCTTTCTATAATTTTGGAACTGGTGAATACTATGGTCAATTTCAAGAATTAAAAGCATACAATAACTTTATATCAGAGTCTGTAATTAATACTCATACATTAAATCCAGAATCATATGTAGGAAATAATTCAAATTCAGCTTATAATGATTTATTATTTAGATTTCCTTTAGGAAATGATTTACAAATAAGCGGAAGTAGAATTACAGGTTCACAACCAACTTTAAGATCAGATATTACTTTAAATCTTACTGGTTCTAATTATATTTCTTTTACAGAAATGTATCACAGTCAACCAGCTATTGGGGGATACTCTGTTCCTGTTACTAATAAAATTAGAATAGTTAGTGAAAGTTTAGCTTCAAATATTCTTCAATTTAATAAATCTGTAGTTTATCCTTCTACTAGTTCTAGAACATTTGATGTTCAAACTGCTCAAGCAGGATTTAGTCCACAAGATCAAATTAATAATGATATCATAGCTCACTTAGGTAATACTTATAATTTAGATAATATTATAGGAGATCCTTTAACTCTTACAGATTCTAGTTATGAAGCTTTAAGTAGATTACAAGAAAATTATTTTACTAAATACAATACCACTTACAATTATAAAGATTTTTTAATATTAATGGAGACTTTTCATAAGTCTTTATTTAGATATTTGAATGATTTCACCCCAGCTAGAACAGACATGTCTAGTGGTGTGATAATTAAACCTCATATTCTTGAAAGAAATAAAGTAGCCAGACATGAACCTAATGTTAGTACAAGTTCTGTGTATTTTGGTGAAACTGAAGTTGTAACTATTGAAGGATCTAATCCTGGAGACTATTGTTGTTCAAGAAATTCTCCATTAAATGAAGCTTTTTACACAGGAAATATAAGTGGTTCTACTATAAATTTAGACAGTGCTTATGAACAATTAAATCCATTTACATCAACTACAGAATGTTATGAATATACAATTCAGTATGATGGACTACTTACTTGGTTAGATTGTAATAATATACAACAAGCATCTGGTTCTAGTGGATTAAATCAAATTCAAATTGTAGCTTTAAAAGATCAAATAGGTCATACTTTTGGAACAGGATACACAATAGTAAATTCTAATTCTTATTATGGAACACGATTTGTTCAACAATATGGAGGATACGATGCTTTAAATAATAATGTTGATAAAGCTATAATTAGTCAATTTAAATTTAAAAAACTTAATACTCAAGTAGAACCAGATACAAGATGTACTTGTGTAAGATATGATGTAAATAGTTTAGATGTAAGTAATGCTCATTATTTATCATATGTAGATTGTGGTGGTAACATACAAATAATACTTATTCCTAATGCTCTTTCAGGCGGTAGAAATATACTTATAGATGCATGTGAAGGAAGTTTATACTCATTTGATGGTCCTGGATTTTTATCATGGTTATTTGTTGAATTTATATTCCAGCCATCAACTATAAATGTTTTAAAAAGCGGAAGTGTTGAATTTCAAGATAGTTTATTAACTGAAACTAGTTGGGATAGAAGTAGAGTAGAAGGTGTAAAACTTATAGCTCCTGGTTTTAATCAATTTATTAATAATTATCCTTCTTTGTCTTTTAGTAATGTAGAAATAACTACACCATACATGTTATTTTATGATTGGGCTAGTAATACTTTACCTGAAAGACAAAATACTAATAATTTTCATATTAGATATTTAATTGATGAAACTGGAAAAATATATTCACCTGAACCAACTGGGTCAGAGTACTACGATATTGTAGATCAAGGATTTGGAGCATATGATGAAGTAAATTATACATTATATAATGCTACTTATTACCAACAATCTTCTAAATCAGCTACAGTACATAGACCTTTAAGAACCTATTCAACAATACTTTACTCAGATACAGGATCTTGGAATATTCAAAATTCAAATAAATTAGCCCCAGGATATTTTTCACCTATTAATTTTCAAACTCCAGATGATTTTAAACTTACAGAAGTAGCATTTACTAGTAGTTTAAGTGGTGATATAAGTAAAGGATATGATAATAATCCATTCACTGTTAATTTTAATAATATTCAAAAACAACTAAATGGAATCTGGAATCCTACTACTAACACATATACAATAACTGAAACACCAACAAACCAAGTAAACATTTCAGCAACTATAGATGGTTATTTTACAGTTCAAGTAAATACAGCTGGAGGTTCAAATAATGTAGATATAACATATAAACTATGTTTAAAAAGAGGTCCAAAAATTTCTATTCTTTCAACTTACACAACTACTAATTCAGTATCTGCTCCAACAATTCCTTTAACTACTTATAATAGATCATTAAATGGTACTGTATCAGCTAATAATCAAAACTTATATGCAGGTGATGAAATATATATAACTGCTGATTTTGCTGGATTAGGAAGTGGTTTTACAGGACAATATAATGGTTTTATATCTGATGATAATACAATTATAAAATTACAAAGTAATACTACTTTAAATACCGCTATTTCTACTGTATATACTCCATATTGGTATCCTACTTCTAGTGCTAATGTACAAATAAAAGGAGACATAAATAATCCTCAAGCTTCTGATTTTGAAGTTAGATCTTATATAATTACAGGTTCATTAAACTTTCAAAATATGTACCAAAATTATCAACAAAATCCAAATATCCCTGGTACAACTCTAAACAGTGGATTTAGTGATCCATTATTATTTACTATTCAACCAAATGATGAATTTAGATTTAATGGGGATGAAAGTAAAATATACACAGTAATTACAGCATCTATTAGTATGGTAGATAATGGATCAGGATACTTAGGAAGTTTATGGGTTCAATTAGATAAAAATCCAAGTTTAGTAGATACAAACTATTTTGTTATAAGGCGATTAACAGATGATCCTGGATTTATAATGATTAATACTAAAGATTCCCAAGGTCCAGGATTTATATTACCTAAATATCCTTCTTCAACATTAAAGAAAAATTTTTCAAACATAGTTCAAGATTTAGCATCGAAAAACTTATTAATATAATATTTATCATAAATTATGGCATATTTAAATAACGAATTTGTTACTATAGACGCTGTTCTAACCCGTAAAGGTAGAGAATTATTAGCACGAAACGACGGTTCTTTTAGAATTACTCAATTTGCATTAGCCGATGATGAAATTGATTATACACTTTATAATCCAAACCATCCATCAGGATCAGCTTTTTACGGTGAAGCAATTGAGCGTTTACCTTTATTAGAAGCTTTTGTAGATGATACTCAAGATCTTAAATATCAATTAGTAACTTTACCAAGAGGTACTTCAAGACTACCAGTGTTAAATGTTGGTGGTAGAGCTAGTTTTAGTGTACAACAAGGAGCTACAGTGACTTTACAACCTACAACATTAAATTATTTAGGAACTATTGAAACTGTTGAACCTTTAGGTTATTTAATTACTATTTCTAATCAAAATTTACAATCATCTTTTACAGGTACAGGAATTGATACAACAGCTTTACCAAGTACAACAGCAGTTCCAACTACATCAGGAGCTCCTTTAAGTGTTACTCAAATTGGTACAGCATTCACTATCACTGCTACTAGTGTAAATGATATTTTTCCAGCTGGTGTTACTCAAGTTACAACAACTATTAATATTTTAGGTAGAAATTCAGGTGCTAGAATTAGTATTCCATACACAGTTAAGAAAAAACAATAATGGCTTTTACAACTATACAACCAGATGACCAAACAATTAACAATGAGATACTAGTATCTCCAGCTTGGTCTAATAATGTTTATACATTAAATTCATTTTTTACTAGTTCTGTTCAAGAAAGTGGAAGTACTGGTAGATTTTATTTAAATGTTTACCAAACTGCTTCAACTGATACTTTTGCTACTAATCAATTTGCTTTAGCTTATGGGCATGTTAATGGAAGTGGATCATATTATTTTAATAGTTTAGCTCCATACTCAACTCCTACTAAAGATGTTTATGGACAATGGAGAGCATTAGTTTTAGGAGATGAAAATTCTAAATTTACTTTTGATTATACTTCAGGTTCTGACAGTATTGCTGTAATTTCTGTAGCTAGAAGTAAATATAAACAAGCTTTTAACCCGGGAAGTTTAACTTTAAAATTAAAAAATGGAGCAAATGAATTAAGTTTAACAGACAATAGTCAAATTCAAACTTCTGCTACATTTATTAATTCAACTCAGTATTATACTTTAATAAGCGGAAGTCAAGGAAATGCTTACAGTACAACTGGAACTGCTAGGGGAGCATATGGTTATGTATTTCCTGATTTAGGAGCTATTATTTTAAATCCTAATGCTTTAAGTGCATCTGTAGCTGATGGAGGTATTGGTATAAGTTGGAACACAAGTAATTCTTTAACAGCGGAACCAAATCCATTTTATAATTATAACAATAGAATATTATTTAATGCTGTGAGTTCTAGTGCTAATTTTAGTTTACAAGCAAGTGAAGTAATTTCTTCAAATTTTATATTTTGTAGAGCTAAAAATGCTGAAAATAATTACACAGCAAATCCAACTATTATTGACAGTGATGGAAATTTAATTTATAACCAATTAATTTATTCTCCTGTAACTTATATTACTACTGTAGGATTATATAATGATAATAATGAATTATTAGCTGTAGCTAAATTAAGTAAACCATTACAAAAAGACTTTACAAAAGAAACACTTGTAAGAATTAAACTGGATTACTAATAAAATGGCATGGCAGATACCTTTAATAAAAGATTTGATGTAAGTGATGTTTTTGTTTCTCCTTATGAAGCGAATAAACACTATGACATTGTATCTGCTTCATTTAATTCTTATAATATAAAATTTAATATAGGAGAAAAAGCAGGAAGTATTCCTAAAAATCAATACACAACTGAAAATTTACTTTATCAATCTGTATTAAGTAACTATTATCCTGAATTTTATCCTACTGAGTCTCATAGTACTTCTTCTTATTTTCAAACTAATAATTTAAATAGTACTTTAAAACAAAATATTGATTATAATGCTTTACAAAGACTAGGAAATGGAGTAACAACAGAAAAATACTTTCCTACAAACATAGGAAATTATATTTTAACATTAAACATTCCTAAAAATATTTATTATGAAAAAATCCAACCAGGCAGTATTAGATTAGAAGTTAGTGGAGGAGTAATTTATGATGATGGAGAATACAATTTAAGATGGTCAGGAAATAATATTTCTAGTTCTGTAAATAATACAATATTAAGTCAATCAAGTTATGTTGGGAATGTGTGGTATGAACAAGGTTTAGCTACATTAACTATTATTCCTATCACATTAATAACAGCGAATATTTGTACAACATCTTATTTCATTCCTGATTTTTACACTCCTGATGTGACACCACAAAACAATCAAGGTTATTACGTATGTAGTTAATATGGCATTATTTACAGTAAATACCAGCAGTATATATAATTTACAGGTAAATAACACTTACCCTGTTTATGAACAAACTATAAAATGTGTTGTTAAAGACTATGAATTTAACACAAGTTACAATCCAACTTTAACTACAGGATCAGTAGGTTATGTGTATTTATCTGGATCAGATTGGATTACAGGTAGTGTACTTCCAACACCATATACAAGTAGTTATTATACACAGCCAGATACCCAAATAAAAGATTTTGCTACTGGATCAGATTTTAGTCCTTATATGTCAGTAATAGGATTGTATAATGATTCAAATCAACTTTTAGCAATAGCTAAAATGGCTCAACCTGTTCCTTTATCAAATAACACAGATATGACTTTTATAATTAAAATGGACTGGTAATGTGGTACGAATTTAAAAATGACTTAAAATATTATAATACAATCAATGATTTTCCTGAAAATTCGTTGGGTTTTGTGTATAAAATAACACATAAAACATCAAATCGATATTATATTGGAAAAAAGATTTTATTTAATAATACCAAACAAAAACTTGGTAAAAAAGAATTATTAGAACAAACAGGAAGAGGTAGAAAACCACTAACTAAAATTGTTACTAAAGAAAGTACTTGGAAAGACTATTGGGGTTCTAGTAAAGAATTCTTAAATTATATAAAACAAGAAGGTAAAGACAACTTTAAAAGAGAAATTTTAGCAATTTGTCCTAATAAAAAACTTCAAACATACAATGAATTAAAGTATTTATTTAAATACAATGTTTTAGAAGATCCACTTAGTTTTAATGACAACATTTCTGGACATTTTTTCAGAAAAGATTTGGTTCTTCCAAGTTAATTTATTATATTATTGGTAATGGAAAATATTCTATTACTAAATTGTTTAGAAGGTGTTTTAGGTAAAAGTAAAAAAACAGCTAGTGGAAATTATGCTTTTCACTGTCCTTTTTGTAATCATCATAAACCAAAATTAGAAATTAGAATACAAACTAATCTTAAAGGAGAAAATCCATTTAATTGTTGGGTATGTCATAATAAAGGTTTACAATTACCTAATTTATTTAAAAGAATAAAAACTCCTAAAGAAAAAATATTTGAACTTCGTTCAATTTTAGGTGTTTCTTCAAAACAAGACTTAGTAAAAGACTATAATCAAGTAGAATTACCTAAAGAATTTAAACATCTCATTGCAGATACAAGTTTAGAAGCTAGAAGAGCTAAAATGTATTTGAAAAAACGAGGTATTACTGAAACTGAAATTATTAAATACAATATAGGACATGCAACTTCTGGACATTATGCTAATAGTATTATTATTCCTTCTTATAACAGTACTTACAATATCAACTATTTTATCAGTCGCACTATGGATCCGAATAACCCTCGAAAGTACGACACACCAAAATGTAATAAAAATGATATTATTGGATTTGAGGCACTCATCAATTGGGAGATGCCAATTATACTTGTTGAGGGATCGTTTGACGCCATGGCTGTTCGTAGGAATTCTATTCCTCTCTTTGGCAAGACACTTTCTACTGCCTTAATGAAGAAACTCGTTGAGTCTAGTGTAAAAACAATTTATATTGCATTAGATTGTGACGCTCAAAGAGACGCGTTAAATCACGCACAAACACTAATGAATTACGGTAAAGAAGTGTATTTGGTTGACATGGATGATAAAGATCCTAGTGAAATGGGTTTTGAACATTTTACTGAAAAATTACACAATGCATTTCCACTAACATTTAGTGATTTAATGCTTAAAAAAATAAATCTATGAGTATTCAAAAAAATGACAACATCTACAAACACCATTATTTAAAACGTGTTGTAGAACACAAAGGAGAACAAATAAATTTCCTTGATCAACGATTTTATAAAACAGAAAATGGAGAATACTACCCATCAGTTACATCTGTACTCAACTTTTATCCAAAAAACAAATTTTTTGAAAGTTGGTTAAAAGATGTTAGCCATAATAGTGATATTATTGTTAGAAAAGCAGCAGAAGAAGGAACAACAGTTCATGAATCTATTGAAAAATTCTTAGATGGTGAAGAAATTAAATGGATGGATGAAAATGGACGTGCTAATTTTAGTTTAGATGTATGGAAAATGATTTTAAGATTTAGTGATTTTTGGAAAACTATTAAACCTGAATTACTAGCTAGTGAAATTCATTTATTAAACCATGATCATAAATACGCAGGAACATGTGATTTAGTAGTAAAAATTGATGGAAAAATATGGCTATTAGACATTAAAACATCAAATAGTTTACATACTTCATATAATTTACAATTAAGTGCATACGCTGAAGCGTGGAATTCTTATTATCCTGAAGAAAAAATTGAACATGTTGGTATTATTTGGTTAAAATCATCTAAAAGAGGTAAAAAAGAAGACAAAATACAAGGTGATGGTTGGGAAATTATTCAACCTGACAAAACAATTGATGAATATTTTAGAATGTTTATGAATATTTATGAAATTTATTTACTAGAAAATCCATATCAAAAACCATTATTTGAAAGTTTCCCAACAACAATTAAATTAACTTAATATTTATTGGCTGACATGATTTCTCTACGTTCCCTTTTATTAGAAGTATACGGAGGTCCAAAAGCCATTATTTTAGCTGGTGGAGCAGGTGTTGGTAAATCAACATTTACTAACACTTTAACACCTTTTTTACCTTCAAATTTTAAAATTTTTAATCCTGACACTCATAATCCAGATGACGATCCTAATAGACCAAATATAGCTAAAAATTCAGCTGATATTAGAAAAAATGCTATTCCTGACGCGATAAAAAACAAACAAAGTTTTGTTTATGATACTACTGGTCAAAATTTTAAAGAAACAGTTAAAATTATTCAAGAAGCTCAACAAGCTGGTTTTAAAGTAATGATGATTATGCTTTATGCTTCTCCAATTGTTAGTTTTTTAAGAAATTTTAGTAGAGACAGAACACTTCCTAAAGATGCTGTGTTAAACAATTGGGCTAAAGTTTATGGTTTAATAGATAATTATAAAAAGGTACCAAATCTAGAATTTGCTTTAGTTCAAACTGAATTAAAACCAAACGAAAGAGAAGATGTAGCTGAATTTAATAAAGCTTACTCAGAAAATGAATTAGAAGAGTATTTTAAACAATTAATTCAAACTGATCCTTCAAAATACTATTCATCTTTTAGAAAACCAAAACCATCTGACATTGAAACCGCAGATGATCTACCAGATCCTGAAGAAGTAAAAGCTAAAGAAGAAAGAAAAAAAGAAAGTGAAAAAAGATTCTCAGATGCTATTAAAAATCTTAAAGATCAATTTAAACAAGTAGAAAAATATTTAAAAATAATTAAACCTATGGACTATAAAGAAGTAGTAGGTACAGTGAAAACATTTACAAAACCATGATAGACGCTAAAGAAATAGGAAAACAAATAGCTGAAGATGTAGCTAATCCTCCTTTACCATGTTATTATCCTGGAGGTTTTAAACCACCAACAAAAGGACATTATGCCGCTGCTGAATTTTTAGCTGGTAAAAATTATATTAATCAAGTAAATGTTTTAATAGGCCAAGGTAAACGAGAAGGATATCCAATATCTGCTCAACAAAGTAAAGCTATTTGGGATCTTTATTTAAAAGCAAATGCTAATCCAAAAATTAAAGTAGCAGTATCTCAAAAAAATTCACCAATTGGAGACTTATTTACTTACTTTGCTGATTTAAATCATGAAGGTTATGTAGCTGGTGCTCAAGAAGAAATTGAAAAAGGTTATTTTTCTGTATTAAAAGAAAAATTTCCAGGTCGTGTTCGTGAACAAGTTATTGAAGATCAATTTGTAACAGGTGGAGAACGAGTTAGTGGAACTCAAACTAGAGAATTATTAGATGAGTTAAAAACTACATTTGATGCTTTACGTCAAGAACAAAAAGGAACTAAAGAATACACTATAAAACTTAATGAGTATAATAATGCTTATGAAGCAGTGAAAACTATGGTTCCTGATGCTGTAATTCAAAAAGGATTATATGATGATTTTTTAAGAATTTTAGGATTAAATCACCCTGAACCAAAATCATTACAAGAAGACAATAATTACAATAAAGAAAAAAATTGGGTTTGGTTAGAAGAATACAAAAATAAAAAACAACTTAATCCAATGTTATTTGATGGTGAAAAATTAGATCCACAAGTAAAAGAATTATTATTAAAAATAGCTACAATATTTTGGGATGGTTTAGAAACTGATGAACCTTTTGAAGATGTTGTTTTAACAGGATCATCAGCTAATTACAATTATACTAATAGTTCAGATGTAGACTTACATATTATTATTGATTTCAATAAGTTTAAAGAGCCAGAAAGAATGAAAAAGTTTTTTGATATGGCGAAAAACAATTGGAATAATACACATGATCCAAAACTTGGTAAACATCCTATTGAAATTTATGTTCAAGATTCTAATGAAACACACACTTCAACAGGAGTTTATTCAGTAATGAATGATGAATGGGAAAAGAAACCAGAGTATGAATCTATAAACATTCCTGATGGAAATATTAAGAAAAAATCAAAACCATTTAAAGAAAAAATAAATCAATTATTAAAAACAGGAAATAAAAATCCTGAAAAATCTATAGAACAAATAAAAATAATACAAGAACGTTTAAAGAATTTTAGACAAGCTGGATTAGATAAAAACGGAGAATACTCAGTTGAGAATTTAGCATTTAAGGATTTAAGAAACACAGGTTATTTAAATAAATTGAATGATTTAAAAAATGAGTTAATTGATAAAACAATTTCATTAAATGAATCATTTCAAGAGAATATTCAATCATTATTAAATAATTTTATGTCTTATGCTTGTCAAGAACTCCAAATTGAAAACCCGCCAACGTTGGAAATCCGAAACGAATTCGGAGAGGAACAACCTAGCTTTGGGGCTTATGTTCCCTCTGATCATCATATATTTATTAATCCTTCTAGTAGGAACATTGTTGACATTTATAGAACATTAGCTCATGAATTAGTTCATGCTAAGCAAAATGAGATGGGAATGTTAACACCAAATAGTGGTGAAACTGGTAGTGATCATGAAAATGATGCTAATAGTATTGCTGGTATTATTATGAGAGACTATGGAAAACAAAATCCAAAAATTTATAAAATTGGTGTATTAAATGAATCTAAGAATGATTGGAAAAAAACATCATGGGAAAATGAAAAAGGCCAAAAAGTAACATTGCCTCAACTTTTAGATATTATTAAAGATTATCCTATTATACAAGCACCTATTGGAAAAATTAAAAAAATAGTTATTAAAAAAGATACAGGAGGTATTGAATCAGATAGATTAAATAAAGCTGATTTTAAACATCCTATTATTGTAGTTGTAGATGATCAAAATAATTTTAAATATATTTTAGATGGTAATCATAGAGCTAATAAAGCTATAGATTCTAATTTAAAAACAATTCCTACTAAGTTAGTAAATATAAATAAATTACCTAAAAAATTCCAGAATGTATTAGATGAATCTGAAACAAAAACAACTGTAACTTGTGACAACTGTGGTTGGACTTGGAAAAAGAAAGACGGAGGAAAAGATTTATATGTTTGTCATAAATGTGGAAATGATAATACTCCAAAAAATAAATTGAAAGAAGAAACAGAAAAAAATCCAAAAATTACAAGAATTTACTTTGATTTAGATGGAGTATTAGCTGGTTTTGATGATCAATTCAGAAAATACAATAAAGAAAAATTAGATTTTAAAGAATACATTGGAAAATATGGTTCAAGTAAAGCTTGGGACATAATTAACAAAGGAACAGACAAATACTGGTCAGGAATGGATTGGAATCCTGGTAGAAAAGAACTTTATGATTATGTTATGAAAATGGCTCCTCAAAAAAATATTGAAGTATGGGTACTATCAAGTCCTGGTTTAGATCCTAATGGAGACGCTAAAAAAGGCAAAAACGAGTGGTTAAATAAACATACAAATATTCCACAAAATCGTAGAGTATACAAACAAGCAAAAGACAAACACACAGAAGCAAAACCAGGTTATTTATTAATAGATGATATGGGTAAAAATGTTAGTGAATTTATTAATGCTGGTGGAACTGGTATTAAAAACAACCCAGAAAATTCCAAAGAATCAATAACAAAATTACATAAATTTGGATTATAAGTTATGAGTAAAGAAACACTATTAAATCGTCAGTTTACTGAACGTGAAGTACAAAGAATGAGAAATATTGTCATGAAAAAACATGGTGATAAAACACAAAGCCAAATAGGTTATGAAAACAACATTCAAAGAAAAGAAGGAGACACATGGGAAGAACAAGGTAAAACTTGGACTATCAAAAATGGTATTAAAAGAAGTATTCCTAGACTAAGTAAATTTAAAAAACAATTTAATATGCCTCTTACTTGTCCTGAATGTGATGGATTATTAGATCATAAAAGTGATTATGTAAAATACATGTATAATTTACTACATAAATGTCCAACATGTGTTGCTAAAATGGAAAGTAATTTAAAATTAGAAGGTACATTTGAAGACTATGCTAAAAATTTACACACTACTAATTTAAATCAAATGTTAGATAACATAGAAATGGAATTTGATGATTTTTTAAATTTAGGTTTTAGTAAAACTTTAACAGAAGACGGTGAAGTAAATGAATGGGTTGGAAATAGTTTAACTCCAGAACATATTAAAGATGTAAAAGATTGGATTAAATCACAAAAAGAAAAAATCCAATAATATTTATCATAAACTAATATCATTATGGCACAATATAGAACAGGTACAGGCGATAAAAAGAACTGTGTTTACAAAGTAACTAAAGAAGGCAAATTAGGAGCTGAAGTTGGATGTAATCGTAAACAAATTAAAGAAAGAATGAAAGGTCTTTATGAGTATGATACATCAGCTGCTTCAAACGCTTTGAAAGAAATTGCTAAAGCTTACGAAGTAGGCCAACAACATAATACTTATTTGGACGAAATCGAACAAATGAAAAATGAGTTGAAATCACACTATGATAATATGAGTCATGATAATTATGAAGATACTTTAAAAGAAATTAAAAAATCTCATGATGATCTAGCTAGTACTTATGCTAATGTTCGTAAACTTGTAGACACAAACAAGTAAAAGTATGAATGAATTAAATAGAATTTTTTTCAAATATCGTGATAAAAATATTATTATGAAATGGACTGATAAGGATTTTGATAATCTTTATGAGGACTTAGTTCAATATTTTGATGGCGACTCAGATGAAGTAACTGAATTTATGGGGAGTGGACAAGCAGAACCATATTTGAAAAAATTTAATATTGATTTAATTGAACCTGAAGAATATAATATTAATCAGGATGAATTCCCTGGTCAAGCATCTGGTGATAGTACTATGATGGGACCAGCTATGGAAGAAGTAAAAAGAATGCAAGAATTAGCTGGTATTAAAGAAGTTGATTTCCCTCAATTATCATTTACTGGTGATCAATGGAAAACTGATCCAAATAATCCAAATAAAAAAATACCTAAAGTAATAGCATTTAATTATCCAGCGGTAAAAGAAGCAATTGGTTCTGAAAATATTAAAATGTTTGCTAAAGTAGTAGGAAAAAACACAAGAGGAAGAGGTGCTGGTAGAGACAAAAAAGAATTTGCTTTATATATTTCAAAAGAATTAAAAACAGCTTTAGATCAAACAACAAGAGGTAGATCTAGTAGACAAATTGAAAAAGGTAAATGGGATTTAACTAAAAAATTAGATGAAGTTCCAAGTGCTGTAAAAAGTATTCTTAAAAAAGGTACTGATGGTGGAAAATTAATGAGTGTAGGAACAGGTCCTCAAATGTATCAAGTTAGTTGGCCAGTTATGGGCCAATCAGTAAAAAATGAAGATCTTTATTGGTTAGTACCAGCTCATATGAAAGATTGGTTCATGGAAGAATCAGTGTTAAATGAAGAAAAAACAAAAGAAAAAGAAAGTGATTTAAATATAGGTTTAGTATTTGACACTGAAGAATTACGTGATAAAGCTATACATAAATTAAAAACTCAAAAATTACCTTTAGTATATCATGCTAAAGACGCAGTTAATATTGAATTTCCTTTAGATAAAAATTCAAAATACAACAAAGAAAAAATAAAGTCTATAGTAGATAAAATTTCACAACAATTTACAAAAGTAAAATTTCATAACTCACTAACAGAATTCTCAAATGAAGGATAATTTCGATATACACGAATGGCGTATAAAACAAGCCATGATAAATGAAGCAAAATTTAATGCTGAAAAATCAGATTTAAATAATGATGATATAATATCACCATATGAAAAAAAACGTGGAATGGCTATTGCTAAAAACATGAATGAAGATGATTGGATGCAATCAGATGATGAAGCTGATATGGCTCACAGTCAACTTTATAACATTAAAAGATTATCTACAGAATTATGTGATATGATTGATTCTGAAGAACAATTAGACGCTTGGGTTCAAGCTAAATTAACTAAAGCTGAAGATTATTTACAATCAGTTTATGGTTATCTTTATGGTGAAGAAGCTCATAGTCAAAAAAGAAATGACAATCAAATAAATATCATAACAGGCGGTCAAGAAGGTCCAGGATACTAATGAATTTAGAAACTTTTAAAAAGATTTTTGCTCAAGAATTTGATAAATTCCAACAAGAAAGGAATCAAGATAAAGACTCTTTAGAAAAGTTTGCGGATGACGTTCCTCATGATGAACAATTAGTACCTACTTTTGAAGAAGATCCAATAGGATTTATACTTTATTCATATCCTACTTTAAAAGAAACATTAGAAACATTATTAACTAAAGATTTTTTAGATTATATTACAGGTATTTATATTATTGCTCCAATACCTACTACTTTTAAAATTATTTTACATAATAATCAATTTTTTTACATGATTTACATGGGAAGAACATGGATGGCTAAAGTAAGTGGTAAAAAATACTATTTATTAAACATAGGAGAAAGAGGAAGAGCAATTGATGCTATAGCTAGATTATTAATGATGGGTGCTCCATTAGGAACAGAACCAAATGGTGAAACTACTGAAAATATTTCAAATGCATCTCCTGAACCTTTAAGTGGTGATGGTGGTACTGAAGCAGGTGGAAATCCATTTGCTGCTGGCGCTGAAGAAACATCAACTGAAACACCAGCAGGTGAAGAAGAAACAAATGCTCCATTAAAAGAATCAAAAATTCAAAAAAAATCAATTCTTTTAGAATTAAAAAATAAATTTCCTCATACATTTAGAACATTAGTAAGTCAAATCTTATTAACTGAAGCTAGTATGAATACTAACTCAGCTAAAGTAGTTCAAAGAATTATATCTAGTCCAGAAAATGCTGAGTATGGTTTTACTACTATGAAAAAAAATAATAGAGTAGGAAATTTAAAGCAAGTTCCTAAAGAAAAATTTGAAGAATTATTAAATAAATTATATCCAAACGCTGACATTCAAATAGTTCCACCAAAAGTAGAACCAAATATTGGTAATTTTGGAAGTAGTAAATTTTCAATGTATTCTTTTAATACAGAATACGGACCTGTAGGTATTGTTTTAGCCGCAGGAGCAAATAAAGGTGAAAAATACGAAAAAGAATTTTTATTAGCTTTAAAAGAAGCAGCAGGAAAAGAAAAAAGAGACATTAATAATCCAGAAATGATTCAACTGTTTGATTATCTTGAATTAAACTCAGAAGAAATTACACCAGATGATGTAAGACAAACAGGAACTGGAAATAATAAACGTCAATTAAGTTTTGATGGACCTGAAGACATTGGAGAAAAAATAGCTGATATTACTATTGATGCTCCTAATACTACTTATTATTTGTCTATTAAAGATCCTAAAGGAACTGGTATTTACAATGGTGGTAATGTTAAATTTGTTAAAGACTCACCTGATGGACCAGTTTTTGATCAAGAATCATTTATAAAAGACAATAGTTTAACAAAAGAATTATTTGAAATGTTAAGTATTAATCCACAAAGAATAGCAGATGGATTAAAAGACTACATAAATAAAACAGGAGATGGAGAATCTTGGGAAGACATTCAAGACTATGATGATACAGCATTAGTAAATCTATTAGCTTCTAGTTATGGTTATGGATACTACTATGTAAGACAAACTAAACCAGGTAATTTAAAAATAAAAGACTTAGAATCCCCAGAAGACACATATTCTTTTGTAGGTAGTATTAAATCTGTTAAAATAAAATATGCTAATAAATCAACTAAATCAACTGAAGTTAGAATAGAAACTAGTTCTCAAGATTTAGGTGATAATATCTATATAATATCAATTAGAAATGCAGCTGGATCTTTACTTCCTGTAGGTCTTAAAATACAAACATTAAAATAAAAATTTTTAATATTTATAATAAATTATGCCAGATTTAGGTTCATTAGTATTAAGAAACGTCAAAGGATCACCTCTTACTTTTACAGAAGGTGATAATAATATACAGTACGCTGCTTTACAATCACAAAGTGTTAGTTATACTACACATTATTTTCAAAGTAATAGTTTAATATTATCAAGATCTAATGGTGGTGGAATTGAAATTAAAGACTTAGGTACATTTACAGCTTCATATGCTATGAATGCTAGAACTGCTAGTTATGCTTTAAGTGCTTCTAATATAACTAATTATCAATTATACGCTACTTATTCAAATTATGTTACTAATTCATTTACTATTTTAAGTGAATCTGTTGGAAGAGGTGGATTTTTTCAATTTACAGGTAGTTTTTCAATAACTAGTAGTAATGGAACTAGTCCTCAAACAGCTAGTTTTTATTTACCTACTACTTTCTATAGTGATGTGACATTAAGTGGTTCTACAACTAATATTGATGGAAATTTACAAGTAGTTACTGGAGATAATTTTTTAAACGGAATAAGAATTTATAGAGGAGAAGAACCCGGTGTTGGATTTAAACAATTTTTAGCTCTAAATTTTGCTAATGGAAATGGTAATATACTAGCATATGAACCACAGTATAATTCTCCTCGTATGCATTTTAGATTATCATCAAGCGCGACTGATATACCAGATAGTAAACCTTTACTTAATGGAAGATCATTACTTTCAATAGAAAAATTAGAAAATGACGATCCACATTTAATACTTGGTGGAACTTGGTTCACTGCAGCTGATTCAGCATCATATACAAGTTATTTTAGTGGTTCAGCAGTATTTTTAGCAGGAGCCACAGGATCTTTACGAGGTACAGCGAGTGGAAATTTTGCATCTGCTTCTATATCAAGTAATACTGTTACATTTTTCAATGGTTATAATCAAACTGCTGGAACTTTAAATTTAGCAAATAGTACTAATCAAAATTTACAATCTGTAACATCTGTTGGTAATTCAACTACATCTTCAGTTAATATAGGAGCTAATAATAGTTCATCATTATCATCAGTTGCATTTGGTTTAAATTCTATAGCAGTTGGTAGTTATTCATTTTCTAATGGAAATACAGTATCAGCTTCTGGACTTTACAGTCATGCTGAAGGAGGACTTTCAACAGCTAAGGGTAATTATTCCCATGCTGAAGGATTTCAGACTACAACTTTAGGCGTATCATCTCATAGTGAAGGAGAATCCACTACAACTATAGGAAATTATTCACATGCTGAAGGAATAAATACAATAGCATCTGGAAGTTATTCACATGCTGAAGGTTATTTAACAATAGCATCTGGAAGTTATTCACATGCTGAAGGTAGAAGTACAATAGCATCTGGAAGCTTTTCACACGCTGAAGGTGGATTTACAATAGCTACAAATTTTGGTTCACATGCTGAAGGTTATACTACAAGAGCTTTAGGTGATTATACACATGCTGAAGGTAGTTTTACAACAGCAATAGGACAATTTTCACATGCTGAAGGAGAATCAACAGTAGCTAAAAATCAAGCATCACATGCCGCTGGATTTAAAACCACAGCAAGTGCTGATTATCAATTTGTAGTAGGACATGGAAATATAGAACAATCTAATATATACAATACAGTTGGTTATAGACCATTTATTGTAGGGGGCGGAAATGTAACAGGCCCTGCTACTAATTTATTAGAAGTAGTGTTAACTAAAATAAATGGTGGTAGTCAAAATGATGGTACAATAGTATTACCTAGAGTATCAAGTTCAATGAATTTTCCTACTTCTGCTTCCGCCGCAGCTAATGGTGTTCCTTTAGGAGGAATTTATAGAAATGGAGCAGTTTTAATGATAAGAATATAATATGTCAACATTTGATTTTGGAATAGAAATACAAGACAGTGGGAGTAGTAATGGATACGCTCTACAAATAACAGGTAGTACTTTAGTAAGTGGAAGTATTAATGTAACTGGTTCATTAATTGTTAATAATACTAACTTAATATCATCCTTACCAACAACTTTTAATTATAGTTTTGGTAGTAATCCTTTAAATACACTATTCTTACAAATCCCTGCTACTGATACTTCAACAAATGCTCCTGTTCATTATCAATTAAGCTGGACAGCCACATCAGGATCAATACTTAATTCATCTATTGTAGGTGGTTCTTCGTATTTTATAGGGACATACAATGGTGGAGGAAATGAATTTATAGCAGATATCTATCAAAAACGTTTAAGTGGAGCTCCAGGAGTTACTATGTCTGTAAGTTTAGCTGGAGCTTATTACAATATAGCAGCTTCATTTACTGGAAGTGGTTATAGAATATCAGGATCTTACATAAGAATTCCTTCATAATTGTTTTTATAAAATAAATTTATTATACTAATAGGGTGAAATATTCTATAAAATACATTACTCATCTTCCTATACAACAGGGTTCACCTGAAATACTTTTAACAATTGATTCTGAAGAAGAATTACAACATGCTTATTCTGTTAGACTTACTAATACTTTATTAAATCGATTTATGGAATTACCTATAACTCCTGGTA